>WNGE01007311.1_pt1 | contig 15856 bp, 17 predicted proteins | sample 5400651 | NCBI WGS metagenome assembly WNGE01 (sample SAMN13153370, study PRJNA577476) | soil metagenome | isolation source: 60 cm soil or saprolite under grassland replicate 2 | place: USA:California | collected 2016-06-15 | reverse complement strand
AATGGGGAATCGCGTAGTGGACGTGGAGAAGGTCGAGCGCTTCGGATTCGAAAACTTCAAGCATTTTCGTGGCGAGCGCCAGGGTGTACGGCGGATGGTCGAAGAGAGGATAGGAGACGACTTCGACTTCGTGGAAGTGGGTGCGCTCGCCGTTGCGGTTCATGCGAATCGGCGGGGCATAGCTGATGAAATGCACGTCGTGCCCGCGCGCGGCGAGCTCCATGCCAAGCTCGGTGGCGACGACGCCGGAGCCGCCGTAAGTTGGGTAGCATGTGATCCCGATTCGCATAAGACGGTCTTCAGTTCTAAGTAATCAAAATGCAAGAGGTCTCGTTGCTTGTTTCCGCCAACTTACGCGCGTGTTCGTTCGGTCCTCGGCCTTGGCCTTAGTTTCAACTTTGAAGGACCTCGCTTCGCGGCCAAAGCGTTCCTCCACACGGCCTTGCGAGCCAGGGAGCCGGGATGCTAGAGTCGCGCCCACGCGCGCAGCGCAAGAGCGGCTGCCGCGGCATCCCTATTAGACGCGGGAGCACCGAATAGCGTGACACGACTCTCCGGGAAAGTGGCGCTGATTAGCGGCGGCGGGACGGGGATCGGGCGGGCGATCGCCCTGGCGTTTGCGCGGGAAGGCGCACGCGTGGCTTTGGCGGGACGGCGGCTGGAAAAACTTCGGGCGGTCACCGGCGAGGTGAAAAAACTGGGCGGCAAAGCCTCGGCAGTGGAGTGCGACGTGACGCGCGGCAAAGACGTTGAGCGCGCCGTGCGAGAAACGGTCAAGCAATTCGGGCGGCTGAATGTACTTGTGAACAATGCGGGAGCGCTGCACGTCTCGACGGTGGAAAGCATCACCGAGGAGGAGTGGGACCGCGTGATGACGGTGAACGTGAAGGGGCCGTTTCTGATGTCGCGTGCGGCGCTGAAGGAATTTCGGAAATGCGGCGGCGGGGCGATTGTGAATATCGGGTCGGTGCTGGGACTCGTGGCGATGAAGGATCGCGCGGCGTATTGCGCGTCGAAGGGCGGCGTGACCTTGTTGACGAAAGCCATGGCTCTCGATCACGCGCATGAGAACATACGAGTGAATTGCATTTGCCCTTCGATCGTGGAGACGGAACTGGTGAAGGGACTGTTCGACAAGAGCGACCAGGGCCAGGCGCTGCGCAAGACGCGGATCGCGACGATTCCATTGGGACGCCTCGGGCGTCCCGCGGATGTCGCCGAAATGGCGGTGTTCCTGGCTTCCGAGGAATCGTCCTGGCTGACGGGCGCGGCGATTCCGCTGGATGGCGGGCTTACGGCGTATTGAGTTTTCGGTTTCCAGTTATCATTTATCAGACAAGGAATTGGAAACGGGTAAGATGAAAGCCAAATCGAAGAATTCGGAAGAGATACGGTGGGCAACGCAACTGGTGCGCGAACGCATGAAGGATAGCCAGGCGATCACGCACCTCGGTTTCGATGTGCAGAGTGTCGAAAAGGGGCGCGCGGTTTTTCAGCTAGACGTGCTGGCGCACCACAAACAGATTCACGGTGTGGTGCACGGAGGAATCCTGGCGGCGCTCGCGGACACCACGGCGGCGATCGCGGCGTACACCGCGGTGCCGAAGGGAACGGAAATCGCCACCGTGGAGCTGAAAATCAATTATCTGGAGCCGGTCCCGGGCGGGCGCATCAAGGCGGACGCGCGCGTGCTGCGCGCGGGGAGAAATTTCGTCGTGACGGAGTGCGAGATTTTCAACGAGAACGGGTCGCTGGCCGCAAAGGCGCTGCTCACGTTCGGAGCAGCCGCCGGGCATTCTCTGCACGAATAGAGAGTTTACTGCTCGCCGTTTTGGGAAGAACCTTCTCCCTCCTTGTAAATGTATTTGATCACGCGCTTGAAGATAAGCAGGTTGGGGCCGCCCTGGCGCGTGAGCTTGATGCAATCACGGTCGTACCATTCGATGGTGCCGCGAAGCACCTCGCCATCCTGGCAAACGACGGCCATTGGCGTGTGCGATTGCATCTGCTTGACCCAGTAGAAATTCTCCGCGTGAGTCGTCTCCGGGGGCGCGGGCTTCTTGCTGGGGATAGGGCCGTTGTGCGGAGGGCGGGGAACGCTCGGCTCTTTCACGTCCGGAAAGCCCGGACGAAACATACGGCGGTTGACCATAACTGCTCCTTTTGACTTACTGGGTGGATTACTGCTCTTAAGATGCGCGCAGTTGCCTGTGGGTTACAAGTCTAACTATTTAATTTTGTGATGGCGAATATTTCCAGGTATGAATCACGAGCGCGGCGCACAGACCTCCGTATGCTCCGTCGCGAGAGATGCGGCCAGAGCATCGAGGCCGAGTTGGCGATTCAAATTGCGGCGAGCTCCGGCGAAGAGTTCATCAAACCCGGCGATGGCGCGCAAAACCCATGCAGCGTCCACAATTTGGCTCAGCGACTCCAGCTCTCTTGCCAGAGGCGCATTCCGCAGGCAAGGCTCTTTAACTTTTGACGTAAGTTCGAGAAGATCGGTGAGCAAACCGTAGAAGACCCCGATCTGTTCCTCAAAGGAGGAATCACGGTCCTTGGCGAGGGCCGAGGTATCGGCAAAAAGTTGCGCGAAGCCTTGACCTCGCGCGGCGCGTTCGAGAATGCGCAACGCATTCTTTCGGCCCTGGGCAGCGGCGGCAACATCCATTTCAATCGCCAGGCCCGGGCTGCCCTCCGCGAGTTGTGCGGCCAGCCTGATTTCCGCGGGCTTGCGATCGGTTCTCTCCTTCAGAATCTTTTCCACCGCGGCCTGCGGAAGCGGCGCGAAATGAAATTGCAAGCAGCGCGAGACGATGGTGGGCAGAAGCGCATAGGGCGAGGGCGCGGTAAGAATCAGCGTCGCCGAGCCGGGAGGTTCCTCGAGAATTTTCAGAAAAACGCTGGCGACGTCCCAGCGCATGGTCTCCGCGCCATCAAGGATGAAAACGCGCCGCCGGCCCATGGGTTGAAAGTAGGCGGCGCGTTGAACGGCGCGCAACTGGCCGATGCGCAACATGGGGCGCGCGACGGGGCTCTTCAGACGAACAGGGTCTGGGACGAGCGCCCAGACGTCCGGGTGCGATTGCAAAATCAGAGGCACGCGCTCGACGGTAGCGGCATCGGCGCTCTCGCCGCGCTCAACGAGTCCCTGCTCGAGCAGCTTTTGAGGATCGGCAAGTTGGGAAACGCGGAGGCAGGTGGCGCACTCGCCGCAGAAGTCGTCGCTCAGACGTTCGCAAGTGGCGGCCTGTGCGAACATGCGCGCCAGTGTGAATTTGCCCAGACCGCGTGGCCCAGTGAAGAGCAGCGCATGCGGGACGCGTCCGCTGCGGAGAGCGCCCCGCAGCGCGGCGACAATGCGCTCGTTGCCGAGAAATTCAGAAAAGGCCATGGTCAGCCACTTTGGCCAGGATCTCGCACTGCTTGAGTGAAGATTACCGGCTCCACGGCGGCCAGGATCTCCTCGGCGATTTGTTTGGGAGGTCGCATCTCGCCGCGAGCAGCATCGAAACATTGAATGGGCACCCAAGGGGCTTCGCGCGACAAGAGGTCGTACATATCCGCCGCCAATTCAAGATGGCGCAAACTGGCTTCCAGGATATCCTGCTTGGCGGTGGTGTAACTTCTCGCGGATTTCTTGTGCACCAGTCTTTGAGCTTCGCTTGCCGGCACGCGCAAGTAAAGAATGAGGTCTTCCCGCGGAAGGCCAAAGATTCCGTATTCAAGGTGTTCTATCCAGCGACGGAACTCCGCGCGTTTCTCTGCCGGGACGCGAGCGGTTTGATGAGCAAGATTCGAACCAATGTAGCGATCCACGAGGACGATTTTGCCTTCCTGCAAAGCAGATTCGATTTGCGGTTTGGCCTCAAAGCGGTCTCCGGCATAAAGCAGAGCCGAGAAGTGCGGGTCGACAGCATCGAGATTCCCAAGCTCGCCGTTGAGAAATTGGCCGACCATCCTGCCGAACCACGAATCGTATTGAGGGAATCCCGTGGAGTAGACACTATGCCCGCCCGCGCCAGCGGCAAGGGTCTTGTGAAGCAGATCCATCTGTGTGCGTTTGCCGCTGCCATCGATGCCCTCGAAGGCGATCAGCCTTCCAAGAGGGTGCCTATTTATCTTTGGACGCAAATCAGCCTCAAATGATCTGTATCTCGGGGCGAACAGCAGCCGAACGCCAGTCTAACCGCAGACACCCTGCGCCGCAATGCCGCGCGTGCTAGGATGCGGATTCAAACATGACGCAAAATTCGGTGCGAGAAAACCTGCTTCGAATTCAAGAGAGGATCGCCGGCGCGGCGAGCCGTGCCGGACGCCGAGTCGAAGAGATCACCTTGATTGGGGTTTCGAAGACGCAACCTGCGAGCGCGATTCGCGAGGCGTATGAAGCAGGCGTGTGGCACTTTGGCGAAAACCGCGTACAGGAATGGGAAGGAAAACGCTCCGGGACAGACGGATTGGCAGCGACATGGCACCTGGTGGGACACCTGCAGAAGAATAAGGGAGCGAGGGCGGCAAAGCTCTTTCACTGCGTTGATTCCGTGGATGATTATGCGCTCGCGCAGAGACTGGATCGGGCTTGGGCCGAGGCCGGCCTCGCCGGCAAATTACGCGTGCTGATTGAAGTGAGCATTGCCGGGGAGGAAACAAAGAGCGGGGTGAAAATAGGAGAGCTTGAGGCGTTGGCTGAGAAGTTCGCTGAACTGCGCCGGCTCGAGCTTGCTGGATTGATGTGCATTCCGCCATTTCTGGAAAAGGCGGAACAAGTGCGGCCGCATTTCCGGCGCTTGCGGGAGTCGCGCGATCATTTGGCGCGAAAACTTGGTCTCGCGCTGCCGGTCCTGTCGATGGGGATGTCGCACGATTTTGAAGTGGCGATCGAAGAAGGGGCGACGGAAGTGCGCATCGGAACGTCGCTGTTTGGGCCTCGAAATGCCAAATGACGATTGGCAAGGAGCCGAATGCTTGAAGTGCAAGAGCGAGAAGGCGCGGTGATTCTACCGGTGAGGGTACAGCCTCGCGCGAGTAAGGATGAGATTGCCGGCGAAATGAATGGGGCGCTGAGGGTTCGCCTGCAGGCTCCGGCTGTCGAGAATCGCGCCAATGAGGCGTTAGTGGATTTCCTGGCACAACTTTTGAAAACACCCAAGTCGGCTGTTAGAATTCTTAGCGGTGAAAGAAGTCGCACAAAACGCATCGAAATCCGCGGTGTTACGAAGCAGCAAATCCTGGGACTTATGACGCAGGACGCTTGAAGCGGTGCAGTTGGATCTTGTCCGAGCGATGAAGCGGTTCTCCCGATGAGTGCAGATATTCAAGACATCCAGAGCGATTTGCGCGCCGCCAAGCTCGATGGCTGGCTCTTTTATGATTTTCGCGGGCGCGATCCCATCGCACAGCACATTCTGAATCTTCCGGACGGAATGCGGACGCGAAGGTGGTTCTACTTCGTGCCGGCGAAAGGGACGCCGAAGAAACTGGTGCACAAAATCGAGGCGGAGTCGCTGAAATCGTTGCCGGGAGACACGTTGTACTACGCGAAACAGGACGAGCTGCGAAAGAATCTTGGGAAGATGCTCGGCCGCGCGAAGAATGTGGCGATGCAATACTCGCCGAAAAACGCGATTCCTTACGTGGCGATGGTGGATGCGGGAACGGTTGAATTGGTGCGCAGTTCCGGTCCAAGGGTGGTGAGTTCGGCGGACCTGGTGCAGAAATACGAAGCGTGCTGGACGGCGGAGCAACTCGAATCGCACTTGTCGGCAGGCGTGGCCATCGACCGGATCGTGCGCGGGGCCTTTCAACATGCTGCGAGTTGCGTGCGCGAAGAAAAAACACTGACGGAATACGATTTGAAGAGGTGGATCCTGAACGAGTTCGAAGCAGCAGGATTATGGGCCGAGGAAGGACCCGACGTTGCCGTGAACGCCAACGCGAGCGACCCGCACTATGGTCCGACGGCGGAGAAGACCGCTCCCATTCGCGAAGGGGATTTGTTGCTTTTGGATGTTTGGGGAAAGAAGAAAAAGCCGGGTAGCGTGTATTACGATGTCACCTGGATGGGGTACTTCGGCGCGAAGGCGCCGGAGAAATATGCAAAGGTTTTCGCCGTTGTTCGCGAGGCGCGCGACAAGGCTTTCGAATTGATTCGCAAGCACGTGGCAGCAGGGAAGCCACTGCAGGGGTGGCAGGTGGATAGAGCGGCCCGCAGTGTGATCGAGAAAGCGGGTTACGGGAAATACTTTTTTCACCGTACTGGTCACAGCATTGGAGAAAAGGTTCACGGCAACGGCGCGAACATGGATGGGTTGGAAACACACGACGCGCGGCACTTGATCCCGCATACTTGCAATTCGATAGAGCCGGGAATCTACCTGCCGGAGTTCGGCGTGCGCAGCGAAGTGAATGTGTACATCGGCGAAGGGGAGGCTCGCGTGACCGGGGCGATTCAAAACGAAATTCTGGCGTTACTGGCATAGCGCAGGCCGGCAAAGGAGAATGATGGCAGGCGAGACATCGGCACCCGCAGTCCCACAGCAGGATTCGCGGCGCGACAGAATTGCATTCGCTATCGGAGTGGCAGGATGGCTCGTGCCCGGGTTGGGCCATGCTCTCATGAAAATGTGGGGCCGCGCGGTGGCCTGCTTTCTGACCGTCGGCGTGCTGGTGATCCTTGGTGCGGGGATGCGCGGCAACGTGTTCAATTCGAGCGGCAACGACGCGTTTGATTCGCTTGGCTATCTGGCGGATCTGGGGACGGGAACGTTTTACGTGCTGGCGAGGGCGCTCGAAAGGGATGGCTCCGATGTTTCCCGGGCGGAAGGCGATTATGGGACGCGGTTTCTGGCGACAGCGGGAGTGCTGAATTTGTTGGCGGCACTTCACGCGTATGAAGCGGCGCGAGGCCGCAAGGCATGAACGTCGGACCGGGATTCAAGCTCACTCATCTGCAGGCGATGCTGCTCTTCGCGCTGGCGATCTCTATCGCGTTCGGGTTCTTGAGCCGGCGGAAGCCGATCGAGCGTGTAAAATACATTGTCTGGTCGCTGTTCCTCTTCCTTTTAATTGGCGTAGGCATCGGCTGGGCGATGTATCCTTTCTCGCGTTGAAAGAACGCCATCTCCGCAGCCGAATTGACAGTAATTTTATGCGAATGCTATTGTCGTTTGAGCGGGCCGAGGTAGCTCAGTGGTAGAGCAGCCGATTCGTAATCGGCAGGTCGCGAGTTCAACTCTCGCCCTCGGCTCCAGAATCCTCTTTATTGTGTTCATGTTGCCCAAGTCAGTTCACCGGCCCAGTCGATTTCGTTGCAAGGTCGTTGCAAGTTATCGAATTTTCCATCTCAGCGCCCACCAAATCCATTGCCGCCACCTGTGATTCGGCGACGGACTTCACGTAGATGTTCATGGTGATATTCACGTTGCCGTGGCGAAGGATCGCCTGAATGGTTTTGTCGTCCACTCCCAACGCGTTCAGGTTCGTCGCAAGCCCTCTTCTGAATCCGTGCCAGCCGCGCCAGCGAAGAGTCTCATCGAGCTTGAACAAGTGGGATTCGGGTATGTGCTCGGACTTCGCCTTGCGACACACCGCGCACTTTTCGATTGCGGGGATAATGACCCTGTGGCTGAGATTGTCGAGGCTGAGGGGCGATCCGTTGCTTGCCTGGAAGATTGGTCCCACCGCCAACATCGCGCAGAAGATTTCCTAAGACTCGGGTTGCTTCCGCAGTCTCAGTGCCCGGCTTCGTGACTCTCACCGCATATTCACGGAAGTCCGGCATCACAAGATCCTTAAGCAGCAGGCCACCATTCGCGTGCGGGTTGGCACCCATCCTGCGTTCGCCGCTTGGCGCTAGTTCCGCTAGTTCTGGAATCAGCTTGCCGTTTCCATCGAACAGCTCTTCAGGGCTGTAGCCCTTCAACCATTCTTCCAATATCTTTACGTGGTCAGGGTGTGACACAAAATTCGTAACCGGGACCTGGTGCGCGCGCCATGTGTCTTCGACCGGCTTTCCGTCCACTACCTTTGGCCCGGTCCAGCCCTTCGGCGTTCGCAGGATGATCATTGGCCACACCGGAAGTCCAGCCGACTGTCCGGCGCGGGCGTCATTCTGAATGGCGTGAATTTCCTCGATGACCGTGTCGAGCGTGTGTGCCATGAGTTGGTGCATGGTCTCCGGCTCGTGGCCTTCCACAAAATACGGTTTGTAACCATACCCGGTGAAAAGCTGAGTCAACTCCGCATCACTCAGACGGCTGAGTATGGTCGGATTCGCGATCTTGTATCCGTTCAAATGCAGGATGGAAAGAACAGCGCCGTCGCGAGCGGGGTTCAGAAACTTGTTCGAGTGCCAACTGGCTGCGAGTGGACCCGTCTCGGCTTCACCGTCGCCAACCACGCAGCAAACCAACAGGTCTGGATTGTCAAAAGCGGCTCCGTAAGCGTGAGCAATCGAGTACCCTAGTTCGCCGCCTTCATGAATTGAGCCTGGCGTCTCCGGTGCGACATGGCTTGGAATACCTCCCGGGAACGAGAACTGCTTGAAAAGTTTCTTTAGGCCCTCTTTTGTTTGTGAAATGTTGGGATAGAGTTCGCTGTAGGTGCCTTCCAAGTACGTGTTGGCAACTAAACCCGGTCCTCCATGACCCGGGCCCGTCACGTAAATGACGTTCAGATCGTGCTTCTTGATCAGCCGGTTGAAATGAACATAGATGAAATTCAATCCTGGTGTTGTGCCCCAGTGGCCCAGAAGGCGTGGCTTGATGTGCTCGAACTTCAGCGGCTCATGCAAGAGCGGATTGGCGTAGAGGTATATTTGTCCTACCGAGAGGTAGTTCGCCGCGCGCTAGTAGGCGTGCATCTTGCGCAACTCTTCTTTGGATAAAGGCTGTTTGGATTCATGAAGCCTCGCTGAACCTGTGGACGCCGGTGAAGCCATTTCAGTGCCCTCCGTATTTTGGATCGAAGCCGCTCATTACTGGCCGAGCAAGAAAAAGTCCTCTCATCGCAGAGGCCACGATCCAATCTTATCCCCAAGAATTTGAACAGGCCATTACAACTAGGGGCAGCCCAGAACTGTGTACTCTGAGCAAGCAGAATCTGTGGGGTTAGGGAACGACTGGAGCGGCGCGTTCACACGAGCGCCGGCCCGTTGCAAAGCCGCCACACCCACTAAGTTGCCGACAACTCCGTGTGGGCTTCCGCGACGGGGATTTCCGGCCAGAGCACCTTGAGCATGACGCCGTTTCCTTCTTCGTACACCAGAGTGAAAACATGTGAGCAACGCTCACACAGCCAATAATGTCTTACGCCATGGATTCCGCCTGGCAAATCGGCTGTTGGACTATTCCCATTTGCTGAAACCGGATCGGGCCGAAATCGGAAAAACTTGCCTCCCCCGGTCCAATGAAAAGCTGTCGGACACGCCGGGTTTGCACACTTGGGATGCTGCTTCTGGTACAGAGGAGTTCCTCTCAACGTTCCGCCACCGGGGGGTGGCTGTTTGCTGTGAGCCTGTCGAGCAGCTGCCCGTTGTTCTTCCAGACGCTGAATAGTTGCCCTAAGCCAGCCTCCAACTGTTTCTTCGGTCTCGTTTTGATTGCTGTACCGATACAAAGAATCCAGCGTCTCACCGGATATGTTGAACGGAATGTGGCGGCAGGGAATCTTTTCAGAGCGGCGCTCGGGCGGCACCAGTTGCATCAGAACACAATCACTGCACGGACCGGGATTCTCTTTGGAATCGTAGTTCATGCAAGTGGGAGAATCTTCGAGAATATACTGAGGCCTCCAAGACATCTTCGGCGAACGCCCATAGCCGCCCTTTTCCAGGAATTCGAGCTCAAATTTTAGGACTTCCAGAAGGTCGCGCTCATCCTTTTGCATTTTGCACCCCCACACTTCGCTTGAACTATGGACTCTCGTGCTTGGGGCTGCCGTGACCCTTGTCACGTTGCAGCGTGGCGGCCATCACAGTCAGAGAGCCTTGGATTCCAGTAGAAACATACGCTGCCGAATTGCAAGTCATCGGCCGGGCGGCTGGCTATGCCAAGCGGGTTTCGTTTTGTCTCACGCAGGGAGGGAGGTATACTCCGGGGCCGAGAGCTCATACGGGCCCCGTACGGTCTGGAAATCACTGAGAGCTATCTTTCCTCGACTTATTTTCGGAGGGTGTTTAGTCTTGTCCGGCCGCGGCGTCCGGATTCACCGGTTTCAATCCCAGCTGTTTGGCAATGGTCTTCGCTTTCGAACGCATCGGTTGCAACGTGCGAAGATAAAACACCAGATTCCACGCCTCATCCGGCTTGACCGTGTCGGCATAGGACGGCATCGGTGATCCATCCAGGCCGGTCATGAAGATTTTGTAGAGATCCCGGTCCGAGGAGCCGCATTTGAACGAGGTCTCATCGTGGAAGTTAAACGGCTTGATCGGCGCGTTTTGATCATCGGTTAGTGAGTCGGCCGAGGGGCCGTTTCCTCGCCCTTCGACTCCATGACACTTCCAGCATTCCAACTTTTGGAACGATGCTTGTCCCGCCTTGATTCTTTCCCCGGTGACCTCGGGCTCGGCTGGAATTTCGATGGGCGCCCCGGGTTTTTCGCTGGCGTACCTAGTCGAGAAATGCTTGACGTAGGCTACCATGTCTGCCCGCTCCTGCTTCGACAAAGGACGCCATTGGGGCATATTGGAATTAAGAAGTCCGCGGCCGATGGTGTCATACAGATCTTCATCGGTTGGCAAAGTTCCCGTCGGTGTGGACCGGCATCGAAACGTCGCGCGCGTGAAATTCCTCGGCCGGGGCTCCATCCACTGTGCGTTCTCGCCCGCCCCGTCTCCCAACGCTCCGTGGCAGCCGATGCAGTACCGCTCATAAGCCTTTTGCCCGTCCTTGGCGCGCCCCGTCAATGTGCCTACGTGGCTCTCCATTCCCATCTGCTGGCGCTGCTGATCTTCCGTCGTCTGACCCTCGAAAAGCACCGGCAGAGCGAGGAGCATAGCCATGCTCATGAACAACGGCCATTTCAATGATTTCGTGCGCATACCATGTCCTCTCAGAACGCGAAATCAAATCCAAACATTAAACTGCTCCCGGTCAAGTTCAAACCTGTTGGTGATGTGCCTTTCTGGCGAAGGATCGAATACTCGTTGTGAAATGCAAATCCGGCACGGCTGAACATGAACGGATACCAGCGAAAACCTGCTGTATATGCGTCGATGTCCCCCAAGTTGGACGCATTGGTGGCCAGCGCCTGCCGCGACACGCGCACCCATTCCGATCTTTGGATGAAGAACAGCTGGGGATTGACGGTGAAGTGCGTCTCGATAAACCCACCATTCCAAGCCGGCGACTGCGCTCCCGCCGGCAACGGAGTTCCGTCGGCCGGAGTGCTCGTTCCGAAAAATGCGCTGTCCCATCCGTGCTGGTAGTAAAGAGTGAAGTCGAGCTTTTTCAAGTAGAACAAGCCAAACGCGCCCTCGCGATGGAATGATTTGTTCCCGCGGCCAACAACAGGAGTACCACCCGAGGTCAAACTGAAAGTCGGTGCTTCTCCCGCGTACAAGTAGGCACCCACTCGATCCACGCCCAGCTTCCCGGTATCGAAAGCTTGGCTCGCGGTGACGAACGTGCTGTACGAATTAGAGGGCAGGTTCACATTGCCGTCGTTCGAACTCAGCACTGCCACCGAATACCGCCTCCGGCTGTTCAAAGAATGCCCCGATACTTCCACGCCCAGCTGATTGTCCCCTATCTGTGCAAAAGTGTTGCTATCGCCGACCGGGAAGAAGTGATAGAGCTGAAAGCTGCCCCCATTGTTGGACAACGTCATCATGCGTTTTTCGGAGATGATACTGTCTAGCTCAAATTTTCCCACCTTCAGTTCGGCGCCACCGGCCTGGTCGATGGCCACGCGATTGGTGCTTTCCCGGTGAAAGTTGGGCGTGATTCGGAAACTCACTGGCCAGTATGAGGGATTCTGCCAGATCGGCGAATCGCGGTCGTTCATCAACTGAAAGCCGTTATCTTTAAAGGTCTGGCCAAACGTATTCAGTTTCGGCCAGGCCTCATGGCAAGCCGAACATGGAAGGCTGTACTTTCTCGCGAACGCAGGAATGGCGATAGCGCTGGAACTCCCGGCCAGCTCAAACGCAAACAGTACAAGCGTGAGTGACAACACCGAACCTGCAGACGACCGTTTGCTGCTCGACCGCATTGGTATGCCCATCTGCATAACGTTGCCTCCTATTTAGTGGGAAATAGCTGCAATGACAAGCGTGCAGGCTACAAGCCCTTTGCCCGATAGGTGAAGCTTGTCTCTGTACTCTTGGCCGCTTCGACGGTGACTTCCTGATCGAGTTCGCCCAGGCTTTCCTGCCAGACCTTCAGGTGGTAATGACCTGCAGGGACACCCTCAAGGCGGAACTTGCCTCCCCCTCCAGAGATCACGTAGTAGGGATTCTTCGCAACGACAACATAGGAGTTCATCCACTTGTGCACGTCGCAGCGAACCGTTACTCGGTCCGCCCGCGCCAGCGTTATTTCCTGGGTGGCCGCGCCGGGTGGGATGGCCTTATTCACCTCCCGATTAGCATAGGAAGTAACATGGATGTTGTGCAAGCAAAGGTCGGTGTTCCCCAGCTTGAGGCCTCCCCCCTTCATCAGGAGGATATGTGGGACAAACGAGCATTTTTTCTGATCGATCATCGGGCTCGGGAAATTAAACGCCTTGCCGCTGGTGATGTCATCGATCCACACGACTGCTTCGGCGATTCCTCCCTCTTCGATCCTCACGGGATAAACCTCTTTCGTATTTCCACAGACCGATGTGTCACTGGTTACCGTGAACCGCTTTGGCAGCACTGGCTTTCCGCTGTACAGGATCCTGCCAGAAATTGTTCCAGCGTCGGATTCTCCTATTGCCCGCACCGCATAGCCAGAGGACGCAGCCGACTGTGACTCGCTCGCTGGCGCAGCTTGCGGCTCCGGCGCGGCGAGATGGGACGTCGAACGACTCCAGCCGACGGTCCCGCCCAACAGCGCCAAGGTGCACAGCCCTGCCCAGACGCTCATTTTCCGAAACTTTCCATTCCCCGTCATCTGGGTCCTCCTCGGCGAGCGCCCATAGCCTCCATGTTTCAAAAATTGGAATTCAAACTTTAGAACTTCCAAGAGCTCACGCTCATCTTTCTGCATTTTGCACCCCCACACTTCGCTTGAACTATGGACTGCGGTGCTATGGGCTGCCGTGACCGTCGTCACGTGGCAGCGTGACGGCCATCACAGTCAGAGAGCATTGAATTCCAGTAGAAACGTAGGCAGGCGAATTAGATAGGCATTGGCCGGACAGCGACGCATGCTAAGCAGGTTTCATTTTGTGGCGCGCAAACAGGGAGGTATACTCCGAGGCGGTGAACTCATGCGCGCCCCTTACGGCTTAGAAATCATTGAGAGCTGCCTGTCCTGCCCCCACCGCGAGGATCGGCTCTTTTGCAATCTTCCTCCACCTGCGGTGCAAAAACTGGCCGCCATCACCTCGGCAGCGGCCTATCCGAAAGGTGCGACTCTTTTCGTAGAAGGGCAGTCACCGCGTGGGGTCTTCATTTTATGCAGTGGCAAGGTCAAACTGTCGACCTCGTCTGCCGACGGGAGAAGTCTCATTCTTAGGATCTCGGAAGCCGGAGAAGTTCTGGGCCTGCCCGCGACGGTCACCGGGAAACCTTATGAGCTCACGGCCGATGTCATCGAACCTACGCAGGCCAATTTCATCTCTCGGACGGATTTCCTGCTCTTTCTGCGCGAGCACGGCGAGGCAGCACTGCGCGTGGCGCAACAGCTCGGTGAAACCTACCATTCGGCCATCGCGGAAATGAGAACTATTGGCCTCTCTCATTCCGCTGGTGAAAAGTTGGCCCGCTTCTTGTTGGATCTCTCTGCAAATCATGACGAAGGAAAGGGCGAGGTGAGGCTTACGCTTACCCTCACCCACGAAGAGATCGCCCAGATGATCGGGGCTTCCCGAGAGACCGTGACGCGACTGTTTGCCGATTTCAAGAAGAAACAGCTCTTGCAAGTAAAAGGTTCGACGATTATCATCAAGAATAAGACGGGGCTCGAAAGCGTAGTGGGCTCTTAGCTCCCTGTTCCCCCTTCCCGGGAATTCTCCCCTTTCAAAGTTGCGCCTGTGATGTCCGTCACATCAATCGGTGACGTACGTCACGGCAGGTCAACTGAACTACAAGCAACAATGCAGACTATTGAAGCTTGGTCAGTTGGTTCGGGAACTTGGCCCGCGGTTCTGTGGGCAAGATTTGGAGGACAAACGAAATGAAAAGGCGTGTAGTTAACAGCAGCATTATGGCGAGTCTGACTGCGGTCGTGGTCGTAATGTGGGTCATGCTTGCGTCGGTGCCTAAGACTTCCGCGATCCCCGCGTTTTCGCGGAAGTACCAGACGTCGTGCACGACGTGCCACAACAACTACCCAGAATTGAATGACTTCGGCGAAGCCTTCAAGAAGTACGGATTCAAGTTTCCTAAGGACGACGAAGTCTTTGTGAAAGAGCCTCCTGTCTTGCTGGGGTCGAAGGCACAGAAGGAAGCGTTCCCCGGCGCGGTCTATCCTGGTGAGATTCCCGGATACCTGCCGATCGCATTCCGGTATGAGGGGAATTTCACACTAAATCGCAAGCAACCCGCAGGGGTCATCGCTCAAAACGGATTCGCGCCGCGGACTGACCTTTTTGCTCCAAACACGTTCACGATCATCAGCGCTGGGAGCTTCGGGCAAAACATCTCGTTTTGGATTGATGACGACATTTCTACGGGCGGCTCTGGAGCCGACGGCGGACTGGGAGACGGGTATGTCAAATACAACGATCTCGGCCATGTTTTCAAGCTTCCGAAGAATGCTCTAAACGTCCGGTTCGGGCAATTTGAATTGGACCTCCCATTCACTCAGGCACGAACCATCTACCTCTCGGACTACGACGTTTACGGCCAAGCTAATGTGGGAGGGATCTTGGGGACCACGAACAACCAGTTCACGCTAGGCGCTCCGCAGCGCGGCATCGAATTCGGTGGTACCCCCAACAATGGGAATTTCTCCTGGTCCCTGGCGGTGACAAACGGCAGTAATGACTCCAGGCCGTCTCGCAGTTCAAAGGACGTTTACTTCCGAATCTCGCAGAGATTCAACCTGGAGCGCGACCCGGAAAGCCGCAATGCCATTCAAGCAGCCGGCCCAACCGGTCCTCGAGACCACACGTCCGTCCGGCTGGGGTTCCTCTACTACTACGGCAAGAATCAACAGAACCAGGACGGCCTGCTCTTCCCGGGTTTGGCGACCATCCAGGAACCCTTCTATCGCGTGGGCGGAGACGTCCGCTTCAAGTACCGAAAACTGGAACTATACGGGCTTGGAATGTTTGGTCATGACGACAACCATGTGGTTACTCCCGGAGCACCTCCGACCATCGCCGCCGCCCCCGCCGTTAAGTTCTCCGGTGGGTTCGCTGGCGCCAACTACTGGGTCTATCCATGGCTGATTGGCACGTTTCACTACGACGCAGTGAATTCCCATGCGGACTTTGTGAATGGTACGCCCGCGTCGCAGTACCGCACGCGGAACCGTTTCAGTCCGGGCTTCCAGGTGCTCTTGCGTGCCAACATCAAGATCGTTGGCGAATATCAATACACGTTCGGGCAGCCTTACACGGATCCCGTAACCGGAAACACTCTATTCTTCCGCCCGAATACGTTCCAAACGGGCATCGACTACGTCTTCTAGAAATATCGGGCTCGGAAATTCAATCGCACGCACTTCAAATACGAGAGGAATGTCATGAGTCTATGGAG
>WNGE01009257.1_pt1 | contig 15857 bp, 20 predicted proteins | sample 5400651 | NCBI WGS metagenome assembly WNGE01 (sample SAMN13153370, study PRJNA577476) | soil metagenome | isolation source: 60 cm soil or saprolite under grassland replicate 2 | place: USA:California | collected 2016-06-15 | reverse complement strand
AGTTTTTCTGAATTTATTTTTTCTTTAGAAGATTTAAAGAAAACATAACCACCTTCGTCCCACATTTCACTTGTTGCAGGATCAAGACAAATAGAAATATCAGCACCAGGTTTATAAGCTGCTTTTGTAATTGCTTCAAGAATTACTTCAACAGCTTCTTCATTCGATTTTAAATTGGGTGCAAAGCCGCCTTCATCACCAACACCTGTGAAATAACCTTTTTTATTCAAAATACTTTTGAGTGCATGAAATGTTTCTTCACCCATTCTTATAGCCTCTTTAAATGAAGGTGCATTATGCGGAGCAATCATGAACTCCTGGAAATCTACGTTGTTATCCGCATGTCTTCCGCCATTAATTACGTTCATGCAGGGAACGGGCAGCGAGTATTTTTCATTTTCGTTTAAATAACGATAGAGGGGTATTTTTTTATAGACAGATACAGCTTTTGCATAAGCCATAGATACGGCAAGAATTGCATTTGCTCCCAATTTTGATTTATTGGTGGTTCCATCTAACTCAATCAGTTTATTGTCTAATGCAGATTGGCTTTCAAACTCTTTGTCGGTTATTTCATCAGCGATTGTGATGTTTACATTATTTACAGCCTGCATTACACCTTTGCCATTGTAACGTTTAGCATCATTATCTCTTAGTTCCCTAGCTTCGCGTTCTCCGGTGCTTGCACCCGATGGAACGACTGCTCTGCCTTCCACTGAATCATTCAGTGTAACTTCCGCTTCAACTGTTGGATTACCTCTTGAATCCAAAACTTCTCTTGCTTTAATCTTTGTGATTTGCATGTGTTATTTTTTTACATTGTTCAATAAGATCGTTTATACCATCAATCATTTCATTGATCTTTTGCGAATAGTCATTTACGATAACATCACCCATTTTTCCATACCCTTGCAAACTAATTGCGCCACAAAGATCTTCCCATAGAAAATTTGATTTTACCATTAATTCGGATTGCATACTTGTCGGTATTTTAGCAACAGAATATTCATTACAAAAAGCTTCAAGCAGATCATACATTTTATTTATTCCTTCTTCAATTACTGCAAATTCCTCCTCAGTTAACGAAGTTGTATATTCAATGCACACGTAACGCATAGAATGGCGATGTGCTGTAATATACATTTGCATATCAAGCAGCTTTCTTTCTATCATATAAGCCGCTGAATTAAAAACATGCTTGCGTTCATCCGGTATTATCATGTATTATGCTGCTTTTATTTCCCTGTTTTTCTCTAACTTCTTTTTGCTTCTCAATCTGCCCCAGGCGTGCATCGTGCTCTCTTTCGGTTTGAAATATTTTTGCGCAAATAAGGTTGGTAATACCGCACTGAGTATTACCACCGTTACCAAAATTGTGTATTGCTTTTGATCGATGATGTGGTTATTCAACCCGTATAAAGAAGCAATTGTTCCGAATGTAAGTCCTGTGCCCATAAGAAGAGAAGTGTAATGACTTTCTTTGCTGCGCATACTGTAAACACGAGCAAAAGGAAATACACCAACATATTTCGACCCTAATTTTAAAAAGAAAAGAAAACCAATAACGCCAATTGCCGACCATACTGCAGGCAAGGAAACAAATAAACCTGCTTTAATAAAATAGAAAGGTGTAAATACTGCGAATGCTATGGTTCGCATACGGTATACAAGTGTTTTATCACGCATAAAAACTCCTGCGACAACTAATCCAATTAAATAAGCGGGCAATACCGCTTCACTTTTTGCTGTTGTGGAAAGCCCACCCATAAAAAATAAAACAAGCAATAAAAATTTTACTTCGGGTTCACTGATTTGATGCGCACCCATTTTCTTTATAATGAAACTTGTCCATTTTGGCATGTACCATAGTACAATACATAACACACCGATAAATAAAAGCATCCACCAGTTCACCTCTGCGAACAAGACACCCAAAGCAAGTACAGTTCCGAAATCAGTAATAAAGCAAGCTGCTAAAATCATCTTGCCCATAGCTGTAGAACTTCTTCCTGTTTCTATCATCACAGCATATACTACTGCAACTGAAGTTGTGCTTAACGCGATGCCTGCAATCTGTGCCTGATGTAAACCCCAGCCTAAAACAAATTGGGCAAAGAGCCACACAAGAACAAACGGAACAAAAAATGATAGGATACCAATCACAAGACTTGGGCGCAGATTGGCTTTTAGTGAAACGGGATCAATCTCTGCACCTGCGAGAAAAGTAATGACACCGCTTCCCAACATGGCAAGAAAATTAATCCAGTCAGTTGTTTGATGAATGCCTAAAAAATTTCCGGCAAGAATGCCTACAAATATTTCTATCAATGCAACAGAAACTTTTAATCTTATGGATACAATACTTGCAATAAAAGCAAGTCCCATCCATATTGCAGCAACGAACCAAATATTACTCATTATGTTTTGCATCTTCTTTCTTTTTTTGTGATCTTGATTTGTAATAAAGCACACCTGCTTTTTCAATAGTCATTAAACCGCCACAAGCTGCCTGCTCCAATAGTTGATCGGCTACCTCTGCGAAGGCATTTATTTTGTCTTCATGATCTACAATCTCAACTACTATAGGAAGGTCCTGCGAAATCTCTATAAGTTTTGCGGTATGCACTCTTGTAGAAGCACCGTATGCCATGATACCACGCAGTACAGTACAGCCCGCAAGTCCTTGTTTTCTTGCAGCAAATAAGAGTGCCTCATATAAAGGCTGGTGACCAATTTTATCTATCTCGCCGATAAATATTCGCAAGAGCTTAGAATCATACTTGAGTTCCATATTTAAGATATTAATTTGATAAATAGAATACCTGCATGAACAGCACCAAAACCAATTATAATACTAATCAAAACATATAACAAAGGATAATAAAATTCTCCCTCGAGTACCATACTTACATTTTCATACGCAAAAGAAGAAAAGGTAGTGAAGCCGCCACAAATACCCGTTGCAAGAAACAATCTCATTTCAGGAGAAAGCAAATTCCCTTTTGCAGACAATTCATATACTACACCAATTACAAAACAACCAATAAGATTAACGCTTAAAGTACCAAGAGGAATGGAAGAAGGATATTGTTTCTGAACAAACTGTTGAAGTAAATACCTGCAAACACCACCTACAAAACTGCCTATATCTATAAATAATAAGCTCCTGAACATAGAAATCGTTTTTGTTTACACTATGAACAGGAGTCATCAGCTTTTTACGGCGGTTAAAGGCGAACTCCATCGCCTATAGACAAATATAGATAATTAAACTTTTTAAATAGTTGAATATGGTATAAATTTTATTTTTAGATGAGGGAACTTTAAGAGAATATCTCAATTACTTCTTTGTTTATCCTTTTTAGTTCAGTTACTGGTATTGGAAGTATCCTAAGTTCAAGTATTCGTCGTCCTGAATTATACTTGATAGTTATCACTCTGATTGTAGCTTTAACCGATTCTTATAGGAGAAGCAGGAAGCACCCGTTATTGTTTTAAAAAAATTGGCGGAGTATTATTAATTGCCTTATATCCGATCATAATGCAAATATAGAAATGTCATAGTAAATAAGTCTGGTACTAATATTAATATAACCGGTAATCATGTTGAAAAAGCTCCTGACCAGATGAATAAGACAGGTTTAACGTTGCAATCATTTCTCAACAACCTTTCAATATAGTTACACAAGCAAAAGTTTTAATGATGCATTCAATACAATTTCAAGCAGTGATGGTATTATAGGCATAATGCCAGCTATCATATCTGGGATTTGTCTGTATACGAGCAATTCGCAAAAACGGTTCACTTGTCTGGTGGCATAAATAATGTTACAAATGAAGAATACTTTAGTCGAAGGATTACTTTCTATCCTAGTCCGGACATTCTATCAGCAGACGGAAAAACATATTATATTTCATTAGAGCTAAAGATGTAAGCAAGGGACTTTTCGCTGACAGGTATCCTTTTAGATAAAGATTTAAAACTCTTAGTTTTGGTTTCCTGTTCGATGTTGAAAAAAAATCAGCTAAGAGAATGACAACGTGGCGTAAGAACATTATAATGAAGCGTAAGAAAACCTCAACGGAAGGCAAGAAAACATAACGGGATATAAGAAAACTTCAACAAGGCACAAGAAAATCGTAACAGGATATAAGAAAATCGGAGCAGGATATAAAAATTCTTCAGCAGTGTTTAAAAAAATGACAACGTGACATTTTTAAAATGTGATTAAAAGAAAATTGTAAATGGCTTAAGTTATTGCGGGCTTAAAAGCCATTGCTTAGATTGAAGCCTTAAACCAATTTCTTATGCCAAAAAAAGTAGAAACACGCTTGTATTCAATGAGCGACGCAGACCTTAAACAAACAGCGGATGATGTAGTTACTTTGGTTACCCGCGACCTTACCGACTTTAATAAACGAAATGTAGTAAACCAAACCCTTGCAGATCTCAATGATTTGATCGTTGCATTTGACAATCTTCGCACCGATGAAGAGTTGCAGGGCTCTGTAATGGATGCCACGCAGGCAAAAGACGTGCTGGCTGAACAAATCCGTAAAACTATTCGGAAGTTCAGAAATATGGCAGCTCTTCAATACGACAGCAAGGGCAAGTACAACAGTTTTGGTTTTGAGGATATGGCAAATATGAGTGATAATGAGTTGTACAGGCTGGCAAAAAGAGTGATAAGAGTTGCTACAACGTTAAGCGCAGAGCTTGCGAACCAGGGTTTAGTTGCTCAGGATATTTCCTATCTTTCAACAGCAGTAAGTCTTTTTGACGAGAGCATTGATGCACAGCATAAAGCTAAAGAAGATCGTGATCTTGCAACGGAAGCGAGAGTAACACAGGGAAATATTTTGTGGGCAGAAATAACGCGACTTTGCAGCATTGGGAAAAGCATTTTTGAGGATGAAGATGAAGCAAAGTATAGTGATTATGTGCTAACTGAAACTGCACCAACAGTTAAAGAAACTGCGCAGGCTAATGCCTGATAATGTTTTCTTTTTGAATTGTTTCCAAAAAATAAGCGCCACAAGGCGCTTTTTTATTATAAGTATTTGTTTAAAATAATGTTTAAAGAAAACCATTTCCAAAAAATCTTTTTTTTCTTTTAAAGCTAATCGTAATATTGCGATAAATATAAAGTATGGGTGTTACTAAATCAGAAGAATTTTCAGTAAAGGATAACAGAATTGCCCGTTATGCAAAGGCATTATCGCATCCTGCAAGAATTGCAATTCTTAAATTGTTGATTAAAAAGCAGGCATGTATTTGTGGGGATATAGTGAATGAGCTGCCACTCTCACAAAGCACGGTATCACAGCATTTGAAAGAACTAAAAGAAGCTGGTTTTATTAAAGGTGATATTGACGGAGCTAAAGTTTGTTACTGTATTGATGAAAAAGAATGGAAAGCGGCGCAAACATTCCTGAACGAATTCTTTAGCAGTTAAACGTTCCTGAACGAATTCTTTAGCAGTTATAAAAAAATCGGGAATGAATGTTGCTGACTTTTTTATCAACTATAATCGAAGTATTACGATAGTTAAAATCTAAAGAATAAAATATGTTCAATGTTTTATTTGTATGCGTTCACAATTCTGCACGCAGTCAAATGGCAGAAGCATTTCTTAATAAATATGGAAATGAAAAATTTCAGGCGGAAAGTGCCGGGCTTGAAAAAGGCAAATTGAATCCTTATGTAACTAAAGTAATGCAGGAAATTGGAATTGATATAAGTAAGAATGAAACTAAAGAAGTTTTTGATCTGTTTAAACAAGGACGCTTTTACCGGGCTGTTATAACTGTTTGCGATGAGGCAAATGCTGAAAGATGTCCCGTTTTTCCTGGAGTAACTAAAAGAATAGCATGGTCGTTCCCTGATCCCTCAAACTTTACAGGTACAGAAGAGGAGATACTTAACCAAACAAGGCAGGTGAGAGATGGGATAAAGGAAAAAGTAATGGAGTTTATTAAGAAAGCAAGTGAAGTGCAATACTGGATTGAATAAGAAACAAACAGATCAGCAATAAATAGCTTTTACAGAATTTATTTATGAAAAAATATATTGCCGAACTCATTGGAACATTTGCTTTGGTTTTTTGCGGAACGGGTGCAATAGTTATAGACCAGCAAACAAAAGGTGCAGTAACCCATGTTGGCATTGCAATAACATTTGGTCTTATTGTAATGGCCATGATTTATGCACTGGGAAATATTTCTGGCGCTCATATTAATCCCGCTGTTACAATTGCTTTTACAATTGCCGGCAGGTTTAAATTAAAAGAATTAATTCCTTATATAATTAGTCAAATCGCAGGTGCATTGCTGGCAAGCTTCACATTAAAATTTCTTTTTCCTGCAAATGAATATTTGGGCACAACAATTCCCACAGGTTCAGATATGCAATCTTTTATTCTTGAACTATTGTTGACCTTCTTTTTAATGCTTGTGATAATCAATGTTGCAACAGGCAGTAAAGAGCAAGGCATGTTTGCAGGTTTGGCAATAGGCTCTGTAGTTTTATTAGAAGCAATGTTTGCAGGTCCTGCATGCGGCGCATCTATGAATCCTGCACGCTCTTTGGCGCCGGCAATTGTTTCTGGCCATACTGAACATGTTTGGATTTATTTGGCCGCTCCTGTTTCGGGTGCCGCTTTGGCGATACCCTTATGGAAATTTCTTACATCAAATAATAAAACCGTTTTATGAAAGTTGCTTTGTTCAGTGATATACATGCTAATCTTCCTGCATTGGAAGCTTTTTTAAATGATATAGAAAAAAGAAAACCGGATGCAGTTTATTGTCTCGGTGATTTGGTAGGTTATAATATCTGGCCTAATGAAGTAATAAATGAAATAAGAAATAGAAGAATACCAACAATTGCCGGAAATTATGATTTTGGCATTGGAAGAACAAGTGATGATTGCGGCTGCGCTTACAAAACAGATAAAGAAAAAGAAATGGGTGCAGTCTCTATTTCTTTCACAAACGGAATGGTAAAAGAAGAAGAAAGAAAATATTTAAGAGCGTTACCTGCACAAATAAGAATTGAATTTCAATTAAATAACGACAAACTGAATTTGCTTTTGGTGCATGGAAGCCCAAGAAAAATAAATGAATATTTATTTGAAGATCGTGAAGAGAAAAGCTTGTTGAGAATTATGGAACAGGCGGATGCATACATCATGTGTTTCGGGCACACACATAAACCCTATCATCGCATATTATCTTCTGCTGAAGACAAAAAGCAACATTATCGTCATGCAATTAATATTGGTTCTGTCGGTAAACCGAAAGATAATGATCCATGGGGATGTTACGTGATATTACATATCAATGAACACAGCAGTGTTTTACATAAAGAAACTATCACGGCGGAATATATTCGTTTTGAATATGATATAGAAAAAGCAGCGAAAGCAGTTGAAGAAAGTGAATTACCAAATGAGTATGCAGATATGTTGAGAAAAGGATATTAATAAAACTTTTAGTTACAATAACGATGCAAAAATTTTTTGAATGTGAATCAAAAATAGTTGAACAACTATCCAGAAAAGTAAAGGATAAAAATAAAAGACAAGATATTTTGCAGGACATTTTTATAAAGTTTGCTTCCAAGTTTGAAAGCATTAAACACTACGAAAATCTTTGTGGCTATTTATATCGTATTACTGAAAATGCGATTGCAGATAATTATCGTATAGAAAATAAAATTGTATCAACTGATGCTTTTTCAGGTTTTGAAAATAATACCGGTAAACAGTTAACAGAAAAACAATATCAATTAGCTGATTGTTGTTTGAAATCATTCATAGATCAATTGCCGTCAAAATACAGAGACGCTTTAATACAATCAGAACTGCAGGGCATATCTCAAAAAAATGCAGCAAAAATAACAGGCATATCTTATTCAGCATTTAAATCAAGAGTGCAAAGAGCAAGAGAAATCCTTAAAGCGGAAATTTTAAAATGCTGCAAATATGAGTTTGATAAATACGGTAATATTGTTGGATGCCGGGCGGGAAAATAAAATTTTGCGTCTTATTTTTTACTTCTCCGTTGTATAGATAGTTCATTTGATTTCATCACTTAAATTATCTTGCAATGACAACAAAAAAAATTTTCTCTCCGGGTTTAAAAAAAGCTTTTTTAGTTTTAGTTCTTTTCTCCTGTGTTTCTTTTAAATCAATAGGGCAATACCTGCATCCGCTTAAAGAAATAAGTAAGCATTACAAAACATTAGCACAATTAAATCCGTTACCAAATTCTGCCCGTGCATGGATGGATACTATCACATTTCCCTGGTAGGAATACAGCAAAAATGCTTTAACTAATTCGTTAATGCGAACGGTATATCTCAATGAACAAGATGAAGCGAAACTTCCTTCCTTAATAAAGTTTCCTGCAAACAGTTCAGATCAAACAAGAGCAGAACTTGATTACCTTCTTCACTTACAGAATACAAGAACGAAAGCAGAAACAGATAAGGCGGAATATATTGCCAATATAGGTTCATGGCCGAATATTATAAATCCTGCAGATCCGGAATATATCGAGAACCGTAAACAACTTTTTTATATTGCAAGCTCTGCAGGAGACTGGTACAATTATGAAAATTTCCCTGCAACAACAGAACTATTGCTCAATTGTATCCAGGATATACGTGTTGCAGAATTTCGATTGAAAAGATATTTCAAACGTCCACGACCTTATCATCTTGAACCGAAATTAAATCCGCTTACAAGAATCAGCTCACCATCTTTTGCAAGCGGTCACACACTTTGGGCGTTTACAGAGGCATATATATTCAGTGAAATAATTCCTGAAAAAAGAGAAGGGTTTCTAAACAAGGCAGAGGAAGTTCGCTGGTCAAGAGAATTAATGGGAATACACTATCGAAGTGACAATGAAGTATCGAGAGTAATAGGATGGTATCTGCTAAACTATTGGTATAAAAATCCACAGTTTGCAATAGATTTGGAAAAAGCTAAAATTGAGTGGATTAATAAAAAGAACATTTTCAAAATAAAATAAAATAAAAAGGCAACCGTAAAGATTGCCTTTTTTAATTTGTTCATTCGCGCCGAACACTTTTGCAAAATAGTTGTCCATAGCATTCACTTTTTTTCTCATGTGCAGTCCTGATTTTTACCGGGACTTTTTTATCGTGCCCGGCCGCAAAATAAATATGATGCTTTTGTTGACATTTATACCGGCACGGACAAACGTTACCCGTCCGTCCCGTGCAAGACAATGCGGGATTTCAATCTTTATTGATCAATACGAAAATCAAACAAAAAGCAATAGAAATACCAGATAAGTTTTTTGTTGCATCATTTTTGTAATCAAATTCTCGCTACACTTTTCAAAATGATCAAATTGCTAAAAACTTCGGATATACCTACCTTACTTATCCGCTTAACTGTCGGGCTCACCTTTCTCGCGGAAGGCATTCAAAAATTTTTATTTCCTGAACTCCTCGGAACGGGACGCTTTGCAAAAATTGGTTTTAGCAATCCTTCTTTCTGGGCTTCCTTCACCGGAACATTTGAAATTTTTTGCAGTATTTTTATTTTGTTGGGTTGTTTACAAGAATTGCTGCTATTCCGCTTTTAATCATAATGATCGTCGCTTTTATTACTACTAAATATCCTATTCTTACAGACAAAGGTTTCTGGTCTTTTGCTCATGAATACCGCACCGATTTTGCTATGACTATGCTGCTGATTTTCCTGCTGACTTATGGTGGTGGCAATCACTCTCTCGATTCAAAACTTTATGCAACTTCAAAAACAAAATCATGAAAACATCTCTCCATCATTTAATGGAAAATGAAAAAAATATCCGCAACAGTCGCAGAGAATTTATTGAAAAAGGATTGAAGCTAACAGTTGTATCAGGTATTGCAGGTTCTGGATTACTTGCGGGATGCAAAGAAGAAGGTGAAGAAAAAGAAGTATCACCACCTGAAGACCTTATGCAGGAACACGGAGTACTAAACAGGATATTGCTTATTTATGATACATGCAAAATACACCTGCTTAATAAAGAAACATTTCCGATTGAAGCAATATCAAATGCAGCAGCTATTGTAAGAACTTTTGTTGAAGATTATCATGAAAAACAGGAAGAGAATTATTTGTTTCCCCGTTTTGAAAAAGCAAATCAATTAACTGACCTCGTGCAAATACTCAGGCGACAACACCAGGCAGGTAGAAGAGTTACTGATGCAATTATGCAATTAAGCAAGTCAGCAACAAGAACAGATAATCAAAATCAAAAACTCATTGATTTGCTTCTCGCATTTAATACAATGTATCGTCCTCATGAAGCAAGAGAAGATACTGTGTTATTTCCGGCGTTTAGGAAAATTGTGTCACAACATGAATACGATTCTTTGGGGGAAGAGTTTGAAAACAATGAACATAAAATGTTTGGTAAAGATGGTTTTGAAACAATGGTAAACAAAGTTGCAGCCATTGAAAAATCATTGGGAATTTATGAGCTGGCACAGTTTACACCTAAAGTGTAAAGGACATCAATAACAAGACTATGAAAATACCTCGAATTTTTGCAACGCTGATAGGCATAGTAACTATTACCGTAGGAACATTAAGATTTATTCCTGACACATTACATCCTATTGTAAATATTCCACTTGCAGACGCGGTAATACATATAATTACCGGCGCAATTTTTATTGGAGGAGCATGGATCAAAAAAGGAAAATATGTTCGGGCAACTAATCTTTTGCTTGGAGCTTTTTATATACTCTTTGGAGCCGTCGAATTCAATTTACCTCACATAATATTGGGTATAATCTCTTTCGTAATTAGTCTTATAATCAAGCCTGCTAAAACAATTTAGAAGCTTTGTAATGAAATCTATCATACAAAAATATTTTTCCGGACTTACAAAGAATATAATACTTCAATACTTCTTGCCTTTACTTCACTCTTTGCAGTCATCTCTACTGAAATGCTTTATCCTGTGCTGCCCATTTACTTAACACAATACTTAAAAGCAAGTGGAAGTATTGTTGGCATTATTGAAGGCATTGCGCAGGCAACGCAAAATATTGTCCAGGGTGTTTGGGGATATATTTCTGATAAACTGCAAAAGCGAAAACCAATTGCAATTATCTGTTATATTCTTACGGCCATTTCAAAACCATTTATTGGCATTGCCACTACATGGCAAATTGTTTTGGCTGCAAGGTTTTCCGACAGGTTGGGAACCGGCATACGCTCTGCACCACGCGATGCACTTATTGCCGCATCGGTTGATGAAAAGCACAGGGCAAGGCATTTGGGCTTGAAGGCATCGGTGATAATCTTGGTGCTTTTTTAGGACCTGTTAGCACTGTTTTGCTTTTCTTTTTTCTAAAGATTGACATACATTATATTTTTTATCCTGCACTAATTCCAGGTCTTCTCGCAGTGTTAATGATTTTACTTGTTAAAGAAAAAAAAGTTGCAGCAGAATCAAAATCTAAAATTGATATTCATGTTAAACAGTTTCCAAAAGCATATTGGAAATATCTTTTGGTAACTGCATTGTTTGGTATTGGCAATTCGAGTAATTCATTTCTCATACTTCAAATAAAAGATAAAGGTCTTTCGCTGATAATGACAGTGCTGATATATGCCATGTTTAATTTAGTTGTTGCAGCTATTTCTTATCCAGCAGGATATTTGTCTGATAAATTTGGAAGAAAGCCTCTTCTGTTGATTTCATTTATCATCTTTTTTATTTCTTATACCGGTTTTGCTTTTTCGCTTCATATTTTTTTAATAGGTGTGTTGTTTGTTTTTTATGGATTGTTCCAGGGCATATTCAGGTCTGTCGGGAAATCTTATGCTGCCGACTTTGTTCCGCAACAATTGCGTGCAAGCGGTGTGGGATGGTACTCCACGATAGTTGGTTTATCAGGTCTTATTGCAAGCGTGGCAGGACAATTATGGGATAAGGTTAGTCATGCTGCTGTTTTTATTTACGGTGCGGTTTTATCGCTTATTGGTATTATCGCATTATTGATTTTCGTTTCAAATAAACAACATGCAGGAAGTAAATAGTGTAAGATTTTTTATGAGCCGAACTATCGAATCGCTATGGTGCTTTTGTTCCCGTATGTATGGGACCCTTGTACGTTCTCTTCTTCGTACAGCACTATAATTTTTCATTTTCACAATCAATCATGTTTTGTTCGAATTCTAAAGTGGCGTGCTGAATATTCAAATGCTCCAATGCATGCTTTATTGCTACCTTAAGTTTGTCCACCTCGGTCATCATAAAATTTTTTCTTAGCAGTATATGAGCAGTTAAAGCATTCATTGTAGTACTTAAAGCCCAAACATGAATGTGATGAATATTTTCAACGCCATTCATTTTTGAGATCACTTTTTCAATTTTATTTATATCAACATTTTCAGGTACGCCATCTAATGCTAAACGAATGCTGCTTTTTAATAAGCCCAGTGTGCTTTTTACAATAGCTATCGCCACAGTCAGGCTTAATGCTGCATCAATCCAAAATAATTTAGTGTAAAAGATGATGATGCCTCCGATAACCAAAGCAAGCGAAACAAGGGCATCGCTTAACAAATGCAGGTAAGCTCCTTTTATATTTATATCTTTTTCTTTATTCTTTAAAAACATAAAAGCAGTAACGCTGTTAATTACAATACCAATTCCTGCTACCCAGGCTATAGTTGAGCCCGGTAAAGGTTCGGGATTAAATAAATGTTGTACGGCTTTATACCCGATTATACCAATGGAAGTTAATAATACCACCGCATTAAATAATGCGATAAGAATAGTTATTTTACGGTAACCATAAGTATAATTTTCATTTGACTTTACCCTGGCTAAACGAAATGCAAGCAACGATAATGCAAGACCAGCCACATCTGCTAAATTATGACCAGCATCAGAAAGTAAAGAGAGAGAATGAACGAAAAGCCCTGCAATAACTTCGATAATTACAAACAAAAGATTAAGTGCAATACCAATATAAAAAGCGAGGTTTACATTTTGTAATTCAGCAATTTCATTATGATCATGATGATGTTGTTCACGAGGCATAGCCAAAATTAAATAATAGAAAGATATAGCGCAATTGCTATTCCGTTTCTCCCGGCATTTGATGAATGATATTCATTGTTTCAACACTCACGGTGCACACTCTTTTTAAAAGATCAATCACCTGTTGCGCGGCGAGGCACGGTTGCTAAGAAGAGAAGATAAAAAGAAAATGTAAGCTTTAAATTTTTCACAGTGGCAAGATACTATGTGTAACCTCGAAAAAATATTGAGATGCTACAATTCTAATTCTGTCTTAATAAAATCTTTTGCGCCCTTTGGTCCGGTAATTTCCAGCCATGCTTCGCTTTTATCCCCGCTTATGGAAAGATTGAAAACAAAAAAATCACAGCATATTCTTTCAGTTTTAACGAATATTGCAAGTTCATCAACCATAGAGTCGGAGCCGCTGAACTTGTAAGCAAACCCATTCTTCAGTTCCTTTGTTTCCAATATTTGTTTTTTCAAACTTGCAATTACTGTTGCTTTTCTTTCCCGAAGTTCAGGTGTTGTTAACTTGCATGTAAGCTTATCTTTTTTGTTTTTTGCCTCACAATCGTCGGTGCAGGTAACCGATGACTTAGAAGTCTTAGCTTTTGTTTGAGCATTTGCAATTGTTGCCATTGATAAAATGATTAATAAAGTAATTATACGTTTCATTATTTTTCATTATTTAATAATTGTCAAAGATTCAGTGTGTAAGCAAATGCAAAACTACAACGCTATCTATTCCGTTTCTTCCGGCAGTTGATAAATGATATTCATCGTTTCAACACTCACCGTGCAAACTCTTTTTAAAAGATCAATCACCTGTTCTTTGTCAAGCCAATTAAGCTTTACGTTTTCGCCTAGTTGTACTGCGGATAATTTAGTGGGGATTTAAGTGGTGCTATTTCTTCAGTCACTGTTTCTTTTTTACAAGACAACAATAAAATAAAAACAATAAAAAATAAATTAAAATTCGTTTATAGGCCTAGTTGCAGAAGTGTTTATAGAAGTATCTTTTAAAGAGATTGGAACTGTATTAGAAACAGCCTTTTTACATGGAAAAAGCATTGGTTCGATTGATGCAATTAGAAGAATAGACGGATTCATAACTTATCGGTTTTATATTAGATACCTTAAAACTATGAAAGCGTTGCTTTGCTCACTGAAGAATCTAAAACTTTCCCTTCTCTGATATATCTCTCCAAAGGCTTTGTGTTTAGCCGGGACATTGCGGATGTTTAGCACAAAACAATAAAATACCTGCGGGCATAGCTTTTTATACAGTTAATAAGGTGGCGATAAGAAAAGAATAATTTTTTGATAAATTTGAAGAGTGTCCTACTTCATCTCGATTACTTATAAAACTATACTGCAGTATGAGAAAATTAGTTTCTATAATAGCAATACTTACTTCCGTTGTTTTAAGTAATTGTTCTCCCAATCAAAATATAAAGACTCTTCAATTTGTGCCACTAAGTGGAGAAGATTTCAATTATCCTGCCGATACTTCATTCGTACCTCCCAAAGACAAGCGCTGGAGCGAATGGAAAATAATGCACGATAGCTGTATGGGTGCATCATTTTCCGCGAACGCCGTCTTTATGCGCACAAAAGATACATTTCGTTTGGGCTGTATAGTAAACAGGAAAACCATGAAGATTGTGAAAGATTTAGACCCACGGGATTATACAAGAGACGAAGTTTCAACAATGCTGAATTTTATGACAAAGCCTTGTTATGAGAGAATGCCATTTAGCATTTTAATTGATTCATTTTTTAGAACACGAATTATTATAAATCTCCCCGGAGCCAATGAAAATCTTAACAATGAATTTAATACCGCGTTACATACTTCAGTTAATACACATGTGGAAATAGGTTCATGGGTAAATCTGGAGATGACCAATGCCCTTGGTAAAATTTTAGACACAACAAAGGATGCAACAAAACTCGAGTATAAAAAATATCTTCTTCAAACCGATAACATGGTTCTTATAAGAAGTGCCGCTATTACGGATATTACTTTTTATGTGGACACTAAAAAATCAATTTCAAATAAATTGCATAATATCTTAATACCAAAACCTGTAGCAACAGTTGAAAATTCAAATTTAAAACCGCAAATATTTTTTGTAAATAATAATAGTATTGAAATAACTTTTGCAGGTATCTTTCAGGCAATGGGACAATTTATGAGATGTGAACTGCATTAATTTTTTTTCTTCTCCTCAAGTCTCTCCAAAGGCTTTTGTGTTTATGTGATGACATTGCGGTATGTTAAGCACGAAGATCTGCATTCTTATTGCTTAGCAAGTTCTGAGAGTAAAGTTGATAAAGCCTGCTCCAAAAAGGATTACTCGCTATACTTTAAAAATTTTGTTCCTTCTATTTTTACTTGTTTATTATCATCATCAAGATAAGCGGCTTTTGCTTTCACGCCTCCCGAAGCTAAAATTTCAAATTCAACCGTTAACCACGCAAGTCCTCCTTCAAAAGTATTATTGCCTTTGTAACTGAGGCCTTCCTCTATCTGCCCGTTAATTTTTACAAAAAGCAAATCTCCTTTTTTAAAGAATTCTGCCATACTCTTATCATTCATTTGGTACAAACCGCACACCTTATTGAACACAGCTATATCCAAAGTATATTCTTCACGCATCACAATATCAAACTGAACTGCTTTTTCTTTGTTAGCATTTTCAGTAACACTGAGAATTCTGTTTATCGAAAGAGGAGAAGAAGAACTTGAATCTTCTGCAAGATGCGGATCGCCTTTGAAATAA
>WNGE01008647.1_pt1 | contig 15857 bp, 16 predicted proteins | sample 5400651 | NCBI WGS metagenome assembly WNGE01 (sample SAMN13153370, study PRJNA577476) | soil metagenome | isolation source: 60 cm soil or saprolite under grassland replicate 2 | place: USA:California | collected 2016-06-15 | reverse complement strand
CCGTACTCCCTGCACATGCGCTCGGCGCCGCCCTGCCCGAAGATGTGCTCCTCGTGACCGCAGTTCGAGCAGATGTGCGTGCTCATGTTCTCGACGACGCCGAGGATGGGAATGCCGACTTTCTCGAACATCTTGAGGCCCTTGCGGGCGTCGATGAGCGCGATGTCCTGGGGCGTGGTGACGATCACGGCGCCCGTCACCGGCACCTTCTGGGCGAGCGTGAGCTGGATGTCGCCGGTGCCTGGCGGCATGTCGACGACGAGGTAGTCGACATCGCGCCAGCGCGTGTCCTTGAGCAGCTGCTCGAGGGCCTGCGTCACCATCGGCCCGCGCCACACCATCGGGGTATCGATGTCGATGAGAAAGCCGATCGAGATCGCCTGGATGCCGTGGCCCGTCATCGGCTCGAGCGTCTTGCCGTCCTTGGACTCGGGCCGTCCGGTGATGCCGAGCATCGTCGGCTGCGATGGGCCGTAGATATCGGCATCGAGCACGCCGACGCTCGCCCCCTCCGCGGCGAGCGCAAGGGCGAGGTTCACTGCCGTGGTCGACTTGCCCACCCCGCCCTTGCCTGAGGCCACGGCGACGATGTTCTTCACCGAAGAAATCAGCTTGACGCCGCGCTGTACCGAGTGCGAAACGATCTTGCTCGTGACCCCGACGGTGACGCCGCTTACCCCGGGGATCCCTCGAAGCTTTCCGGTGACGAGCTTGCGGATCGGGTCGAACTGGGTTTTTCCCGGATAGCCGAGCTCGATGTCGAGGGAAACGTTTGCGCCTTCCACCCTGATGTTCTTCGCCGACTTGGTGGCGTGGAAATCCTTGCCGGTGTTCGGGTCGAGGACCTCCTTGAGGGCGCTGTGAATTTGTTCCTGTGTGACCGGCATGGCGGAGTTGCGCAGCCGCTGCATGGGACAAGCGACTGGCAATAGGTTGATATTCTAGCAACTTCCGCTGCCCGCCGAGCCCCGGCGCGGTAGAATGAGACCCACGGGGAGCTGACCGCCCGAAGGCAGGGCCGGGCGAGGGACGACGGCGGACGGGAGCATGCCGGATTACACCAATCGAACGTTTATCTGCAGCGTGCTGTTTCTCGACATCGTCGAGTACTCGGCGCGCACGGTCGCCGAGCAGATCAGGCTGAAGGAGCGGTTCAACGCCGTCCTGATGGAGGCAATCACGGGCGTCGCTACCGACGACCGCATCATCCTCGACACCGGGGACGGCGCAGCAGTGAGCTTTCTCGGAGATCCCGAAGATGCGCTGTTCGCGGGAATGAGCCTGCGCGACGCCGTCCCGGGACAGCAGGGACTGGCAAGCGGCGGTCCGCGCCTGCAGGTCCGCGTCGGCGTGAATCTGGGACCGGTCAGGCTCGTCAAGGACATCAACGGCCAGCCCAACATCATCGGCGACGGAATCAACGTCGCGCAGCGCGTCATGAGCTTCGCCGAGCCGGGGCAGATCCTGGTTTCGCGCTCCTACTACGACGTCATGGCGCACCTGTCGGAGGACTACTCGAAGCTGTTCCACTACGAAGGCGCGAAGACCGACAAGCACGTGCGCGAGCACGAGGTCTACGCGATCGGCGCGGCGCCGAGCAACCTGCGGCGCACGCTCCCTCCCCCCGCGCCGAAACCGGCGATGCGCCTGCCAAGCTTCCGAATCCCCAAGCTCCCCAGATTGAATCTGCGCGGCTGGGCGGCAGCGCTGCGGGTCAACAGCAAGCTGCTCGTGGCAGCGCCGCTCGCGTTCACGCTGGTCGTGGGCACCGGGGTCGTCGCGCGCGGCTACAGGAACTCCGACGGCGAAGTGAAACCCGCGGCGGCATCCAAAGCCGAAGCTCCGCCCGTCAAAGCCGCAGCGGCGGAGCCCAAGGCGCAAACGAAAGCCCCGAAAAGGGAGCCCGAAACCGTCGTCGCAACCGCCCCCGCGTCCTCGCGCGACGCCGTGATCCATATCGTTGCCCTGCCCTGGGCCGAGGTCTACGTCGACGGGGCGAGGCAAGGCGTGAGCCCGCCGCTGCGCTCGATACCGATCAAGCCGGGCAAGCACCGGGTAGAGTTGAGGAACTCGTCATTTCCGTCCCACATCGAGACAGTCGATGTCAGGTCAGGGGCGGAAATCAGCATCCGGCACAGGTTCCGAGGACGATGACCCGTTACCGCTGGCTTCCGCCGGTGCTCGCGTGCCTGGCGCTTTCCGGATGCGCATCGTTCCAGCACCTCACGGAGGACCTCGCCGGAGTGTTTTCGGGCACGGGGGAAAAAGAACTTGAATTCGGCGTCAAGGCCTACGAGGACGGCGAGTATCCCTACGCGGCGAGACTGCTGCAGGCGAGCCTCGACGCGGGTCTGCGCGGCAGATCCAAACAGGCGAGGGCCCACAAATTTCTCGCTTTCATCCACTGTGTTTCCGGCCGGATGCAGCCGTGCCGCGAAGAATTCAGGAAAGCTCTGGACATCGATCCGTCCTTCGAGCTCAGCGAGGACGAGGCCGGACACCCGGTCTGGGGCTCGGTGTTCCGCGGCGTGAAATCCAGAAAATAACCCCGCCATGACCGAGCCGTGGCTCCTTGGCCGCTACGAGATCGTCGCCGAACTGGGCAAGGGCGCGATGGGCGTGGTGTATCGGGCGAACGACCCGATGCTCAACCGCGTGGTGGCGATCAAGACCATCAACACGGCCGAGGCCGGCGAAGAGGGCATGGCGGAGTACGAGGCGCGCTTCTACACCGAAGCCAAGGCCGCGGGCGGACTCAACCACCAGAACATCGTCATCGTCTACGACATCGGCAAGAGCGGCAACCTCGTCTACATGGCGATGGAGTACGTCGAGGGGCGCGAGCTGCGCGAAATGCTCGTCGAGGGGCAATCGGTGCCGGTCGTGCAGGCGGTCGACATCGCCGCTCAGGTCGGGGAAGGTCTCGCCTACGCGCACCAGCACCACGTCGTGCACCGGGACATCAAGCCCGCCAACATCCTGGTCACTGGGGATGGGCGCGCCAAGATCGCCGATTTCGGCATCGCTCGCATGCGCTCGAGCGAGACCCGCACCCAGACGGGCATCATCCTCGGCTCGCCCAAATACATTTCGCCCGAGCAGGTCGTGGGAAAGCGCGCCGACCATCGCTCGGACATCTTTTCGCTCGGGGTCATCCTCTACCAGTGCCTCACCGGCTCGACGCCCTTCAACGGCGATGGCCTGAGCGCCCTCATGTACCAGATCACCAACCACGATCCCGCGCCGCCGAGCGCGGTCAACCCGCAGGTGCCGGTGATGCTCGATTACATCGTCGCCAAAGTGCTCGCCAAGACGCCGGAAGCGCGCTATCAGAGCGCGGCCGACTTCGCGAACGATCTGCGCGAGTGCAGGATGCAGATGGAGACGGGGCAGCAGGGCGCGGGCGCGAGCCTCGCGGCGACCCGCCCGATCCCGGTGGCGCCTCAGGCGGCGGCCGCCCCGAGCCCGCCCTCCGAGCCATCCGACCGGGATGCGGGCGAGGAAACCCCGACGATTCCGTCGCCGACCAAGGGCATTTCGCGCGCTTTCGATTCGCAGGAAGCCACCAGCCGCCTGATGCGCCAGCTCGGCGCGGACGGAATTCACGAGCTCGTCTCGACGAAATCTTTTTCAGGGTCGTCGATCGTGCGCACCAAGTCGTTTCGCCCCGGGGAGTACCCCTGGGGGTTGCGCGAAAACGTGATCATGGCCGCCACGGTCGGGATAGCGGTTGTCATCGCGACGCTGATCGCTCTGGTCTAGCGCCCGGCGCTTCGCGCCGGATACGGGCGCGAGGCGATAGAATGATGGCTTTTTGAAGGTCCGCATGCCCCGCCGGCTGTTCGTCACCACCGCCCTGCCCTACGCGAACGGCCCGTTCCACATCGGCCACATCATGGAATACATCCAGGCCGACATCTGGGTGAGGTTCCAGCGCATGCAGGGCAACACGGTGCATTTCATCGGCGCCGAGGACGCGCACGGCGCGCCGATCATGCTCGCGGCCGAGAAAGCCGGAAAAAAACCGGAAGAGTTCATAGCCGAAGTCCGCGCCGGACGCGATCAATATCTGAGAGGTTTCCACCTCGAGTTCGACAATTGGCACTCCACGCATTCGGAGGAGAACACGAAGCTATCACAGGACATCTACCGCAAGCTCAAAGCGGTGAAGGGTGCGAACGGCGAGCCACTGATCGTCACGCGCAACATCGAGCAGTTCTACGATCCGGTGAAGGGCATGTTCCTCGCCGACCGCTACATCAAAGGAGAGTGCCCGAACTGCGGTGCAAAGGACCAGTACGGCGACGCCTGCGAGAACTGCGGCACAGTGTATTCGCCCACGCAGCTGAAGAACCCGTACTCAACGCTCTCGGGCGCGAAGCCGGTACTGAAGTCCTCCGAGCATTACTTCTTCAGGTTGTCCGATCCCAAGTGCAAGGAGTTTCTTCGCGAATGGATCAACAAGCCGGACCGGCTCCAGCCGCAGGTTGCGAACAAAGCGAAGGAATGGCTCGAGGGCAAGGGCGAGAAGACGCTCGCCGACTGGGACATCTCGCGCGACCCGCCCTACTTCGGCATCCGCATTCCCGACATCCGGGAGGAAAAATATTTATACGTCTGGCTGGATGCGCCGATCGGCTATTTTGCGAGCCTGAAAAACTATTTCGACACCGCCAAGGCCCGCAAGAACGGCGAGGCGCGCAGCTTCGAGGAATTCCTCGCCGCACCGGACACCGAGATGATTCACTTCATCGGCAAGGACATCATCTACTTCCACACCTTGTTCTGGCCGGCGATGCTCAGGTTCTCCGGCTACAAGACGCCGGACAACGTCTACGTCCACGGCTTCATCACCGTCTCGGGCGACAAGATGTCGAAATCGCGCGGCACGGGCATCGACCCGCTGCGCTACCTCGGCCTCGGCATGAACCCGGAGTGGCTGCGCTATTACATCGCAGCGAAGCTCAACGCGAACGTCGAAGACCTTGATTTCAATCCCGATGATTTCATAGCAAGGGTGAATAGTGACTTGGTCGGTAAGTACATAAATATCGCCAGCCGAGCCTACACGTTCGTCTCCAGCGTGTTTCAAGGACGACTGCCGGGACTCCATTACAACAAATCTGGAAAAGTTGGAGGACCCCATGAAGATCTCGTGTCTTCAATAGAAATCCAGGAGATTGTGGAAGACGATGCCGCGTTCGTGAAGGTAGCTTTCAACGCCCGTGACTACGGCCTCGCCATTCGCAGAATCATGTCGGTTGCTGATCGCCTCAATGAATATTGGGACCAGCAGAAACCGTGGGAACTAGCGAAAACAGCGAAAGCGGATGCGGCAGCCCGTGTAAAGCTCGAACACGCATGCTCCGTTGCCCTTGAAGGATTTCGCATTCTTACTCTGTTCTTGGCTCCTGTCCTACCGCACACCGCACAACGGGGCTTCGAATTCTTAGGTCTCCAGCGTCCTGATGGTGAGCGGCTGTGGGCCTCTATTCGCGAGCTCATGCCAAAGGGACACAAGATCAACCCTTACCAGCACCTCATGACCCGCGTCGAAGAAAAACAACTCGATGCCCTGTTTGACGTCAGCAAGGAAACCACCATGACCACACCCTCCCAGCCCTCTCCCCCAGCAGCGGGAGAGGGCGTCATTTCCATCGACGACTTCAACAAAGTCGATCTGCGCATCGCGAAAATCGTCAAAGCCGAGCACGTCGACGGCGCGGACAAGCTCCTGAAGCTCACGCTTGATGTCGGCAACGGAACGCGAACGGTATTCGCCGGCATCAAGTCGGCCTACGATCCGGCGAAGCTCGAGGGACGGCTCACGGTGATGGTGGCGAATATCGCGCCGCGCAAGATGAAGTTCGGCGTGTCTGAAGGCATGGTGCTCGCAGCCTCGGGTGAAGGCCCGGGCCTTTTCCTGCTCTCGCCCGACAGCGGCGCGCAGCCGGGGATGAAGGTGAAGTGAGTACATTGCAACTCGCCGCTTCGCCCCTCGGAGGCTCGCTCCTCGTCGCCGTTTCTTGGCTGGCGATCGCGGTGCTTGGGCTTGTCCCAGCGCGCAACGCGGCGTTCGCGAGGCGCTTCGCTTTTCCGCTCGGCGCGCTCGCGGGCCTTGCGCTCGCCGCCTTCGGCCTGCAGGCGGTGTGGCTGCCTGCACAGACCCTGACTCTGCCGCTCGGGCTGCCCGATCTGCCTTTTCATCTTCGGGTCGATCCGCTCGCGGGATTTTTCCTGATGCTGCTCGGCTCGGTCTCGGCCGGCATTTCGGTGTACGCCGCCGGCTATTTCCGCGCGGAGCCTTCCGGCCGCCTCGCGCTCATCAACCTCCAGTACCACGTGTTCCTCGCGAGCATGGCCTTCGTCCTGCTCGCCGACGACGCCTATCTCTTCATGGTGGCGTGGGAGACGATGGCGCTCTCGTCTTATTTCCTGGTCATCACCGACCACAAGCTGCCGGCGATCAGGAGCGCCGGCTTCCTCTATCTCCTGATCGCGCACCTGGGCGCGATCGCGATCCTGCTGTGCTTCGGCGTGCTGCACGGCGGCCGCGGCGATTACAGCTTCGAGGCGCTGCGCGCCGCCCAGCTGCAGCCCGTGTGGGCGACGGCGGCTTTTCTGCTCGCGTTCTTCGGCTTCGGCGCAAAAGCCGGAATGATCCCGTTGCACGCCTGGCTTCCCGAGGCACACCCCGCCGCGCCTTCGCCGGTCTCGGCGCTGATGAGCGGCATCATGCTGAAGACCGCCATCTACGGCATGGTGCGGGTGATCTTCGACCTGATCGGCAACGTGCGCTGGGAGTGGGGCATGGTGGTGCTCGCGATCGGCGCCGCGACCACGCTCTTCGGCGTGCTCTACGCCCTCATGCAGCATGATCTGAAGCGCCTGCTCGCCTATCACTCGGTCGAGAACATCGGCATCATCCTCTTGGGCCTCGGCATGTCGATGGTGTTCATCGGCTTCGGCCATCCGGCAGCCGGAGTGCTCGGCCTGATCGCAGGTCTCTATCACACGCTCAACCACGCCGTGTTCAAGGGGCTGCTCTTCCTCGGCGCCGGCTCGATCCTGCACTCGACGGGCATGCGGAACTTGAACGACATGGGCGGCCTCGTCCACAGCATGCCCAAGACCGCGTTCTACTTCCTGATCGGCGCGCTCGCCATCTCCGCGCTCCCGCCCCTGAACGGCTTCGTCTCGGAGTGGCTCACCTTCCAGGCCGCGCTGCAGGCCCCGCTCCTGCAGAACGGCGTGGTGCGCAGCCTCTTGCCGCTCTTCGCCGCGACGCTCGCGCTCGCCGGCGCGCTCACCGCGATGTGTTTCGTCAAGGTCTACGGGATCGCGTTTCTCGGCCGGCCGCGCGAACCTGCGCACCGCACGCCGGTGCCGCACGGCGGCGACGCGAGCGGCATGGAACGCTACGGCATGGCCTGGCTCGCCGCAGGCTGCTTCGTGCTCGGGCTCTTCCCGACCTCGTTCCTGCTGATGCTGAACCGGATCGGCGTCTCCCTCACCGGTCAGGGCCTGTCCGAACAGGCGCTCGAGTCGAGCTGGCTGTGGCTCGTGCCCACCGCGGCGGAGGAGGCGAGCTACTCGCCGGTCATCTTCCTCGTCGTGATCGTCGCTGTGACTGCGCTCGCGTTTCTGCTGGTGCGGCGTTTCTATCACGGCCGGGTGCGCTTCGCCGACCCCTGGGACTGCGGCTTCCCGGAGCAGACCTCCCGCATGCAGGACACCGCGGACGCCTTCGGCCAGCCGATACGGCACGTGTTCGGGCCGCTTTATCGCATGCAGCGCGACCTGCCCGGGCCGGACGACCCGGCGCCCCGGTATTTCCTCAAGATCGAGGACCATCACTGGTACTGGCTGTACCTCCCGGTTGCGCGGGCGGCGGAGTTCGTCTCGTCGAAGATCGCGCTCTTGCAGCACGGCAGGATCAGCATCTATCTGCTCTACAGCTTCATCACCCTGATCGCGCTGCTGGTCTTCGTGCGATGAACAATTTCCCCGGAATCGCGTTCCAGATCCTGCAATCGGTGTTCGTGGTGCTCGCCGCGCCGCTCCTTCTGGGCTGGGTCGACCAGTGCCGCGCCTGGCTGCAGAACCGCTCCGCGCCCAGCCTCCTGCTGCCTTACTGGACGCTCGCCAAGCTCTTCCACAAGGACGCGGTGATGGCGCGCGACGCCTCTCCCCTGTTCCGGCTCACGCCCTACATCCTGTTCGGCTGCATGTGGCTCGCGGCGGGGATCGTTCCGGTGCTCGCGACCGACCTGCCCTTCGCGCCGGCCGCGGACATCATCGCGCTCGTGGGCGTGTTCGCGCTCGCGCGCGTGTTCTCGGCGCTCGCCGCCATGGACATCGGCACCTCCTTCGGGGGGCTCGGGGCGCGGCGTGAGATGCTGATCGGTTTTCTCGCGGAGCCGGCGATGCTGATGACCCTGTTCACCGCGGCCTTTATCTCGGGCTCCACCCAGCTCACCACCATCGTGGACACGCTCGCGCACCGGGAATTCACGCTCTACCCGAGCCTCGCCTTCGCCGCGGTGGCGTTCCTCATGGTGCTGCTCGCCGAGAACGCCCGCATCCCGATCGACAACCCGACCACGCACCTCGAGCTCACCATGGTTCACGAGGCGATGATCCTCGAGTACTCGGCGCGGCACCTCGCGCTGATCGAATGGGCGGTGGCGATCAAGCTCTTCGCCTACATGACGATCGGCATCGCGCTCTTCGCGCCCTGGGGCATCGCGGAGGCCGGCGACTGGTCGGCGCTGCCGGTCGCGTTCGCGGCGCTCGCGGTGAAGCTCGCGCTCGCCGGGGCGGGCCTCGCTCTGATCGAAACCGTCCTCGCGAAGCTGCGCCTGTTCCTCGCGCCCGAGTTCCTCTCCACCGCGTTCCTCCTCGCGGTGCTGGGAATGCTGACGCATTTCCTCGTTCGCGGCTGACATGGACGCGCCTTTTTCCGGCCAACTCGTCAACGTGCTCGCCGCGTTCCTGCTGCTGCTTTCGTTCGCGATGCTGTCGCAGCGGCGCATCCTCACGCTGATCCACCTCTTCGCCTGGCAGGGCGCGGCGCTCGCCGCCTCCACCGCGATCGTCGCCTGGTCGACCGGCCAGACGCACCTTTATTTCTCCGCGGGACTCACCGTGCTGCTGAAGGTGATGCTCATCCCCTGGGTGCTGCACCGGCTGATCGACCGCCTGTTCGTGCGCTGGGACGTGGAGACGCTGATCAACATCCCGATGACGATGTTGATCGGCATCGGCCTGGTGATCTTCGCTTTCGCGCTCGCCGCGCCGATCTCGCAGATGGCGGGAACGATCACCCGTGCCACGCTCGGCATCGCGCTCGCGAGCGTGCTGCTCTCCTTCCTCATGATGATCGTTCGCCGCAAGGCTGTTCCGCAGGTGATCGGGTTCCTCGCCATGGAAAACGGGCTGTTCTTCGCCGCGACGAGCGCCACTTACGGAATGCCGCTCGTAGTGGAGCTGGGCGTTGCGCTCGACGTGCTGGTCGGCACCTTCATCTTCGGAATATTTTTCTTTCATATCCGCGAGCAATTCGACAGCCTGGATATCCGGCATATGGAAAAGCTGAAGCAGGACTAATGCGCAACGCCGGCCCAGCTTCTTGTCGTCCCCGCGAAAACGAGCGAAAGCGAGTTTCGAGGAACGGCCAAGCGGGGACCCAGTGACTTTCAACCAACGACGCTGGGCCCCCGCTTACGCGGGGGTGACGGAATAAGCATGGAAGAGATCGCGCTCGTCCTCGGCCTCCCGCTCGCGGGCGGCGTGCTGCTCGGCGTGTTCGGCCACAAGCGCTGGGCCGCGGAGCTGAATGCGGGGATGAGCCTCGCGACCTTTGTGGCGGCGGCGCTCCTCACGAGGCGCGTCGTGTCGGAGGGGACGATGGTCGCGTTCGACGAGCAGTTCTTCGTCGACCCGTTCAACGTGTTCCTGGTCGCGCTGACCGCCTTCGTCGCGTTCACCACCGCGCTCTTTTCCCGGCCCTACATGCGCATCGAGCAGGACCGCGGCCGCGTCAACCCCGCGCGGCTGCGGCTCTATCACAGCATGTACCAGCTGTTCAGCTTTACGATGCTGCTGTGCCTGCTCTCGAACAACGTCGGCGTCCTGTGGGTGGCGCTGGAAGGCGCGACGCTCTCGACGGTGCTGCTCGTAAGCCTGTACCGCACGCCGGCGAGCCTCGAGGCGGCGTGGAAGTATTTCATCCTCTGCTCGGTCGGCATCGCGCAGGCGCTCTTCGGCACGATCCTGCTCTACTTCGCCGCCGAGAAAGTGCTCGGCGCGGGCGGCGGCTCGCTCCTCTGGACCCACCTGCACGCGGTGCGCGGCCAGCTCGAGCCGACGGTGCTTTCGCTCGCGTTCGTGTTCCTGCTCGTGGGCTTCGGCACCAAGGTGGGCCTCGTGCCGCTGCACAACTGGCTGCCCGACGCGCACGCCGAGGGCCCGACGCCGATCTCGGCGGTGCTCTCGGGGCTGCTGCTGAATGTCGCGCTCTACGCCGTGGTGCGCAGCAAGGTGCTCGTCGACGGCTCGCTCGAGCGCAATTTCTCCGGCGGCCTGATGATGGGCTTCGGCCTCGTCTCGGTCGTCGTCGCGGCCTTCTTTCTTTCCAAGCAGCGCGACATCAAGCGCATGTTCGCCTACTCTTCGATCGAGCACATGGGCATCATGACCTTCGCCTTCGGCATGGGGGGCGCCGTGGCGGCGTTCGCGGGCCTTTTGCACATGACCGTACCGCGATGCACGAGCATTCCTGGGCGACGCCGTTCCTGCTCGTCGCGCTCGGGGTCGCCTTCGCCGCCATCTTCGGCAAGGTGCAGCCGATGGTGTTCGGCGAGACCGCCGCGACGCGCCTCCCCCACGCCCCGGCGCTCGTTCCGGTATTCGCGCACCTGGCGATCGTGCTCGTGCTCGGCCTGTACATTCCGCCCTATCTCGCCGGCTGGTATCGTCAGGCAGCTGCATTGATAGGTTGACGCGCCCGATGCGAACTCTCGAGCTTCCGATCGATTTCAAGCCCATCCCCGGCGCAATGCCCGCTCATCACGCCGCCGCCGGGGCGGGCCAGCTGCGCGAGCTGTGCGACCAGGCCCGATCGAAGGGAGCGCGCCTGGTCGCCCTGTGGGGCAGCGACGAGACGGGGCGCAGCGAAGGCTACGCGCTGCATCTTGCGCTCGCGCTTCCGTCGGGCCTGCTCTGGCTTACGGTGCCGCTCGCGTCCGATCAACCGCGTTATCCGGACATCGCCGACATTTATCCGGCCGCGAACCGCATGCAGCGCGCCGCGGCCGACCTGCTCGGAATTCGCCCGGACGGGAACGCCGACCGGCGCAAGTGGCTGCGCCACGGCGCCTGGCCCGAAGACGCGTTTCCCCTGAGAAAGAATTTCGACGCCGCCCGCCGCTTCGACCCGGGGCCGGACCGCTATCCGTTCGTCAAGGTGGAAGGCGAAGGCGTGCACGAGATCCCGGTCGGTCCGGTGCACGCCGGAACGATCGAGCCGGGGCATTTCCGTTTTTCCATCGTCGGCGAGAAGATCCTGCGGCTCGAAGAGCGCCTCGGCTACAAGCACAAGGGCATCGAGAAGCTCTTCGAATCGAAGACGCCGGAGGAAGGCGCGAAGCTCGCCGGGCGCGTGTCGGGCGACTCCACCGTCGCCTACGCCTGGGCGTACGCGATGGCGGTCGAAGGCGCGACCGGGACCGAGCCGCCGCCCCGGGCGCTCGCGCTGCGCGGCATCCTTCTGGAGCTCGAGCGCATCGCCAACCACCTCGGCGATCTCGGCTACCTCGGCAACGACGTGGCGCTCTCCTTCGGCTTCTTCCAGTTCTGGCGCCTGAAGGAAGACCTGCTGCGGCTGAACGCCGAGCTCTTCGGCCACCGTTACCTGATGGACGCGATCGCCCCCGGCGGGGTCGCGACCGACCTCTCACCTCCGCAGGCCGAGCTCCTGCTCGAGGGGCTGGAAAGGATCCGGCGCGAGGTCGTCACGCTCAGATCGATCTACGATGAGCACGCCGGCGCCCAGGACCGCTTCATCTTGACGGGGCAGGTGCTGCCGGAGCTCGCCGGGCGGATGGGGCTCACCGGGTTTGCGGCCAGAGCGAGCGGCGTGAAGCACGATCTGCGCGTCGATTACCCCGTCCCGCCCTACCGGCAACTCGATCCGCGCATCGCTTCGCACACGCGCGGCGACGTGGCCGCGCGCGTTTCGGTGCGCTTCGACGAGGTGGTCGAATCGATCCGGCTCGTTCAGGCGCTCGTGAAGCAGCTGCCGCCCGAAGGGGTCCGCGCGCCGCTCGCGAAGGCCAAGCCCGGTGCGCGCGGTCTCGGCTGGGTCGAAGGCTGGCGCGGGGAAGTCCTCGTCGCGCTCGAGACCGCGGAGGCAGGCCGCATTCACCGCCTGCATCCGCACGATCCGTCGTGGCAGAACTGGCCGCTCCTTGAGCGCGCGGTGATGGGCAACATCGTTCCCGACTTCCCGCTCATCAACAAATCGTTCAACCTTTCCTACAGCGGAGCAGATTTATGAAAACCCTACGATGCGCCGCACCGCGAGAATTCTAGAAAAACACCATGTATCAGCTGCTGAAACAAATCGCGAAGGTCGGGATCGTCACCGAACCCGCCCCGCATCCCGACGAGGCGCTGCGCGCGCTCGAGCAGCGCCTGGGCGAATTGATCCTCAAGCACTTCGGGCGCTCGCTCGCGATCCGCCACGTGGACGCGGGCTCCTGCAACGGCTGCGAGCTCGAGATCCACGCGATGAACGGCCCCCACTACAACCTAGAGCGGCTGGGCATCAGGTTCGTTGCCAGCCCCCGCCACGCCGATATGCTGCTCGTGACCGGCCCGGTGTCGCGCAACATGGAGGTCGCGCTCAAGCGCACCTGGGAAGCAACGCCGGACCCGAAGCTGGTGGTGGCGATCGGCGACTGCGGCTGTACCGGCGGAATTTTCGGCGAGAGCTACGCGAGCTGCGGCCGCGTTTCGAACGTGATCCCGGTGGACGTCGCCGTTCCCGGCTGCCCGCCCGCTCCCGTGGCCATCATGCAGGGCATCCTCACCGCGATCAGCACGGGCAAGCGGCGCTAGAGCGATGGAGCTTTCTCTCGCCTTCATCGGCTGGTTCTTCACGCTGATCTGCGCCGGCGCGCTCGCCCTCGGAGCCGCGTTGATCGCGATCATGGCGCGCGCTGGAGATCTCGAGCGGCGCTATCTGAGCTACAGCATCTGGAACGACCTTCTGCTCGCCGCGATCTGGGTGCTCGGGCTCGCCGGGGGGATCGGCGTGCTGCGGCTGCAGCCCTGGCGAAGATGCCTGCTGGAGCTTTTCTGCTGGGCGCTGATCGTGCTCGCACCGCTCTCGGCTGCCTCGCGGCTCTACGCGCTTCGGCGGCCCCAGCCCGATTCCAAGGCCGTGAACTGGCTGGGCGCGATCGGCGGGGTCACGCTGGTCCTCATCCCGATCCTTGCGACCTGCGCCGCGACCATCGTGACGCTGCGCAGCCCCGAGGCGATGAAAGCGTTTTCCTGAGACCTACGGCTTCAAGTAGGCGTAGCCCTCTTTCTGCTGCAAGTGCGTGATCTGCACGACGCCCGAGAGCACGAACTCAACGCCGAGGATGAATTGCTCTTTCTTCAGCTTGCGGTTGCGCAACGTGATCTCGCACACTTGGAATTTCACTCCCCTCGCCATCAGATCCTGCACCCGCGCGTCGAAGGGCCCGAAGCGGTCCTTGGCGCCTTCCATCAGGAAATCGACGCCGTCGGCGTGCGTCACCGCGATGATTTTCGCCTTGGGATCGACTTCGAGGTGATTGGCGATGTTGCGCAATCCCTTGGTCGCCTGCTCCAGTCCGCTGTCGAAATGGTAGACGACTTTTTCCTGCGCCCGCGCCCCCAAAGCGGCGAGCGAGAGCACCAGGAGAACGAGCAGTTTCACGGCGGGTTTCAAGGCGGACCCCTTTTCGCTTGAACGTGAATGACGTCCGATCACTTTACGCGAATCGTCCGTGATTGGAAAATCACCTTATGGCCAAGCATCTGAAAATCTCCGGGCGCGTCCAAGGCGTCGGCTTCCGCTACTCGATGGCCGAGGAGGCCGAGCGGCTCGGCGTCACCGGCTGGGTGAGGAACCGCCGCGACGGCACCGTCGAGGCAGTCGTGGACGGCGCGCCCGACGCCGTGGATGCGATCCTCGCCTGGGCGCGCCGCGGGCCGCGCGGCGCGAGCGTGACCGGCGTCGAGGTCGCGAAAATCCCGGGAAGCTTCGAGCGTTTCGAGATGCGGCCGACCGAGTGAGCGCGCCGCCGGGGAACGGCTCAAGGACACGGCGACAACGCAGCCCCCGCGCGATGACGCCCGGGCTTGCGGGACCGTCGCGAAGGTAGTAGATTCGTGGTATAAAAATCAAGACTTCCGTCACGCTCTCGGATGCGCTCCTCGCCGAAATCGACCGGCACGCCGGCAAGAGCGTGAACCGCTCCGAGTTTATCGAAACTGCGGTCCGCCGCTACCTCGCGGCGCTCGTGCGCAAGCAGCAGAACCTGCGCGACCTTGCGATCATCAACCGGCGTGCTGCACGGCTCAACCGCGAGGCCGCCGACGTGCTCGACTACCAGATTCCGCTTTGAAGCGGGGTGAGCTTTACCGCGTCAGGCATCCTTCGCGCCGCGACCCGAAGCGCTTCCGCGTATTCGTGGTGGCGAGCAGGCAAATACTCATCGAGTCGCGATTTTCGACCGTGATATGCGTTCCGGTGTACACCGCCTACGATGCTCTGGCGACGCAGGTTCCGGTGGGCATCGCCGAGGGGCTCGCTCATGAGAGCGCCATTCACCGCGACGAGGTGGTGAGCCTGCCGAAGTCCGCGCTCACCGATTACGTCGGTTCGCTTTCCCCTCAGAAGGTCGCCGCGCTCAACCGCGCCCTGCGCGTTGCGCTCGATCTGCCGGACTGAGGCTGCAGCCCCGTGCGGCTGAACCGCACTCATCTGACCTGTCGTTCACACGCTGCCTGATCGCGCTGGCACGCCTCCTGGCAGGCCTGCGCGGCGGGCGCCTCGGTCGTGGTGCGCCGGCATGATTTCATGCAATAGTTGAAGGCGCTTTTGCAGCCCGGCGCTTCGTCGGCTCCCGAGATGCCCTTATAGGCGTAGTAGCCCGCCGCCACGGCGACCGCGAGGATGACGAGCATTCCGAACGAGCTCCAGCCGCGCTGGGAACCTTCCATCACACGCGCTCAGTGCCGCCCGATCACCCCGCCTTGCGCCGCGCCTGCCCCGCTTCCCCGGAGCGAAGCCCGTCGAGGATCGCGAGCGCGCGCGCCATCGAGAAGTCGCGGGTTTCCCGATGAAAGGCTTTCACGTTGTCCGGCATCATGTAGCCGTGGAGCACGCCCGGGAAAACGTGCAGCTCCAGGTTCTTCATGCGCGAGGCCGCGCCGCGATAAGCATCCAGCACCTCGGCGGGCGCCTGGTGGTCCGCGTCGCCCCAGATGATGCACACCGGCCGAGTGAGGCCCTCGAGCTCCTTGATGTAGTCCAGCATCTGCGAGCCGTGGCAGGAGACGCCCGCGTCGTAGCCGAGGCGCTTGGGGCCGAGGATCGCGTACGGGCCGCCGTAGCAGAAACCGATCACCGCGGCGCGTCCGTTCGATTCGGGGAGCTTGCGCAGCCAAGCGAGCGCATCGGCGAGGTCGGCTTCGCCCGTCCTGATTTTTTCCAAGCGCGGCTGCGAGCGCTGCTTCGTACGGTCGTCGTCCCGCGACAGCGGCCCCGGAACCGTGCGCCAGAACAGATCGGGCGCCGCCGCAATACAGCCGTGCGA
>WNGE01004599.1_pt1 | contig 15857 bp, 13 predicted proteins | sample 5400651 | NCBI WGS metagenome assembly WNGE01 (sample SAMN13153370, study PRJNA577476) | soil metagenome | isolation source: 60 cm soil or saprolite under grassland replicate 2 | place: USA:California | collected 2016-06-15 | reverse complement strand
GCCGAGGTCCTCCAGATCCTCCTTGATGTTCCTGAGCGTGAACGGCACGGCGCAATCCTATGGCGTCATTCCGGAACGGCTGGCGCAGGTACACACTCGGAGCGGCGCCCATATGGGGTCTGAGCGTCGCGGCTCGAGGGGGTGTTACCCCCTTGGGGGTCACGTGCGCCAACCGACGGCGACAGCTTCGCTCTCGGGCACCGGTTCGCCGGTCGCCATCAGGAAGTGCTCCCATCCGTCTGTCCCAGGTATGACCCGGTGAAGGTACGCACTCGAGGCCCATGGCGCGAAGAGCCAGATCGCGTCGATCACGCCTTCCGGGTCTTCCGGGCAGGACGGCAGCAGCCAGACACCACGCAGCCCGTCGGCCGCTGCCTTGTCGTGCACGTGCACGTAGAGATGCCGAGCGTCGGCTTCGACCGCAGCGAGCTTGCGCTGGTTGTCAGTACACGACAGGACACCTCGCAGTGCGTCGGGGAGTGACGTGTGCTTCCCCACCAGGCCGTACGACTGGCCGATCAGGATCCTCGGCTCTCCACTCGGCGGGCTGCGGTTCCAGAGCAAGGCGGCCTCGATGCTCAGCCGCGCGAGGCTCCGAGCATCCGGGTCGCCGTACACCGGGTGCGCCCCTCGCGAGCTAACGCTCTCAAGGCCTCGGATCTCGAAGTCTCGGAGCACCTCCTCGATCTCGGGCTCTCGCAGCGTCGAGACGCGCGTCTCGGTCGCGACCAGGATCTGCCACATGCTGGAGAGGCTCGCCCCGGCGAAGCCGCCCCGTCCCTCGGTTCGCTTCTGGATCGCGTCGCGTGTCTTGCTCTGCTCGTGGGTGCCGAAACTTGTGACCTCGAGCGCGACGCGCTGACCGTCATCGAGCTCGTGAAGCACGTCGACCTGACTCGCCCTCGACCCGGTGTCATGCAACACCCAGGCGCCGCCAAGGACGCGCTGCACAGCCTGGGCGGCTGCTTCCTCCTCGTCGTGCGAGCGGGCCATCGGCCTAAGAGTCAAGCAGGGTGGTCGGCACACAACGGCCTGGCATCAGCCGAGCGTCTCGATCGCGAGGCCGAGCTCGGCGCCGCGTCAGCAGCGCCATCAGCCGTAAAGGACGCTCATCCAGCCCAGGCTGATCGGCTCAGCCCAGGGTGAGCCTGCCCGAACCTTCCTCCCAAGATCTTCGTTTCACCGTCGCCGAGATCGATCGATAGACGCGGATCGGGATCATCGGCATAGCTCACGGTTGTGCTCTCGCCGGGTTCGAGCATGTAGACCTCGCCGGTCGGTTCAAGGACGAGCCGTTGTCGCTCTGACGACCGGTTCGTCACCCTGAGCGTGACGGCGGCAGGCGGAGGCTCGGGCGTGTCCATCTGTGGAACCTGACCCCGTAGAACGCCATCCCGCTCTGGCGTCATTCCTGAACACTCGCGCAGCCGACGCGACCTACGCCCGTCTCCGCGACTACTCCGCCTGCTGTAACAGGGCGAGCGGGATCGGCGGCAAGACGACCGCTTGCCCGAACCCGAACCGCAGCTCGTCGTCGGCCACGGCGGCCCAGCACTCCGGTAAGCCGCCGGCGCCAAGATCGGGCCACGCACCGTTGACGGCATGCACAACCGCGTCCTGAATTCCGCCTAGCGCGACCTCTAGTTGCTCGGCGACCTCTGCCGGCGACCGAGTCGCCGAGTTGAGACCCAGGCCCTGGGTGCCGCAGTAGTCGTCTCCTGAGTAGATCGCGAAGTTGGACGTTGCTGGCGGAACGTGGACGCGAACGCCCTGCGGGAGCACGTCGTTCAGACGCCTCGCCACCTCCTCCGCCAGTCTGCTCGCCATCGCCACGCCGAGCCACAGCTTGCCGCTTGCGGCGAGCGCGCGTCGGAGCGCATTGACGAACGCTCGCACAGTCGACGTTGCTCAGCCTCGAGAGCTAGCATCGCTCTCGTCTAGACGGGTGCTGATCGTGAGTTCCCTCGTCCCCAGCGGGAGCTTCGCGCAGGCGAACCTCCGAAGCCTCGCGCAGCCGAGGCTGATCTCTCCCGCGCGTTCGGTCGTCGCGGGTCGTCCGGTGTGCCGGCTAATCTGTTCTCAGTTATGGCAACGTGTGAGAACGGCAACCCGGCCGCGCTGAGCGTCGACGAGCTGGAGGCGGAGCTGGCGACGCTCGCGTCGCACATCTATGCCGGCACCTGCCGTTGGCTGGAGCTGCTGGCGGAGCTCGACCGGCGCGCCCGCTGGCCGGATTGGGGATGCCGCTCGTGCGCGGAGTGGCTGGCCTGGCGCTGCGCGTTGACGCCGCGCGCGGCGCGCGAGCACGTGCGGATCGCACGCCGGCTGCCGGAGCTGCCGCTGATTCACGCCGCGTTCGCCCGCGGCGAGCTCTCGTACGCGAAGGTGCGCGCGCTCACGCGCGTCGCGACGGCCGAGGACGAAGAGGAGCTGCTGCCCCTTGCTCGTGCGTGCACTGCCGCGCAGCTCGAGCGGGTTGTGCGGGGACTCCGGCGCGTGTCCACCGAGGTGGCGCGCGAGCAGCAGGACGCCGCTCACCTGGACGTGTTCTGGCAGGCGGACGGCTCGCTCGCGATCCACGGAGAGCTTGCCCCGGAGGACGGGGCGCTGCTGCTGCGGGCGCTGGAGGCGATGCGCGACCAGCTGTGGCGCGGTTCCGCGGAACCGCGGCCGGCGCGGCAGGCCTCCAACGCCGAAGCGCTGGTCGCGGTCGCCGAGGCCGCGCTCGCCGGGCCCGAGGCGAGCCGGCCGGGCGGCGAGCGCTACCAGGTCGTCGTCCACGCCGACGACGACGTGCTCTGCCGGGACGGTGAGGGCGGCTGCGAGCTGGACGACGGGAGCGCGCTCGCCCCGGAGACGGCGCGCCGGCTGGCCTGCGACGCCTCCGTCACCCGGAACGGCCGCAAGAGCAGGACGATCCCGCCCGCTCTGCGGCGGGCGCTCCAGACCCGCGACCGCGGCTGCCGCTTCCCCGGCTGCGAAAACCGGCGCTTCCTCGACGCCCACCACGTCCACCACTGGGCCAGAGGCGGCCCGACCACTCTCGGAAATCTCGTCCTGCTCTGCCGCCGCCACCACCGCCTCGTCCACGAAGGCGGCTACAGCGTCGACCTCGACGGGAACTTCAACTACCCGTGGGGGCAGCCCTTCCCGGCCGTGCCGTCACTGCCGCGCGGACAGCCCGACCAGCTCGTCGAGCGCAACCGCGAGCTCGCGATCGACCGCGACACCTGCGAGTCCGGCACCGGCGAACGGATCGACCTCGCCTATACCCTCGACGTCGTCCTGCACGGCATCAAGTGGGCCCGCGGCCACAGCGCCGAGCGGTTCTAGAGGACGTCCGGCAGCGAGTCCGGGACCAGCCCGAGCCCCTGGCGCAGCTCCTCGATCAGCTGCTGCGCGGAGTCGAGCAGCACTGCGAGCTCCCCGAGCTCGTCCCGTGGCACCTCGACCGTGACGCGGACCGGCGAGCGCGCCGTCGACGACAGCGCAAGCGTCTCTTCGTCCTCGCGCGTCAGCGCCGTCAGGTCGAGGTATTCGTCGCGGCCGGAGGGAAGCTTCGCGCCCGCCCGGAAGCGGGCGTCCGCCGCCCGCAGCCTGCCGGCGAGCACGCCGGGATAGTGGCCGGGGACGTGCACGGTCGCCTCGCCGCCCCGGAGGCCGACCGCCGCCGACCACTGCGGGTAGCCCGGCTCGGCGCGGTCGTGCCGCAGCACGGCCACGGCCACGGAGTCCGTCGTGCCGATCGGGTATCGCTCGTCCACCTGCCCAGCGTATCCGCATCACTGCTTCCCGATCAGGCCGAGCCTCCGGGCCGGTGGCTCGAGGTCGGGAAGAAAGTCGGCCGAGCTGGCGGTCCATGCAGGACGGTCGCCGAGCCAGCGGAGGACGCCGTAGACGCGTGCCGCGTCGAGCCTCGCGTCGGGCGGCGCGGGCGGCTGTTGCGGACCGAAGCCTGCGCGGTACGCGTCGAGCGCCTGCGCGACCCCTGGGTCCGGCCACCCGAAGGTGAGGAACGCGAGATCGATCTCGCCCGCCGCGATCGCGGCCGACTCCCAGTCGACGGCGTAGATCCGGTCTCCTCTGATGAGGACGTTCGCCGGATAGAACTCGCCGTGCACGACGGTGGCCGGCGACTCGAGGAGCAGCTCGACCGCATCGCCGAACCGCTCGCAGAGCGGACGCAGCCAGGGGAACTGCGCGAGCAGCGGGCCCGCGAACTCGAGCGTCCGGCGCGCCCAGCCGAGGTAGTAGTCGGCGTCGTAGCGCTTGAGGGGCAGGTCCGGCTCCGCCTCGAGCATCCGCTGGGCCTCGGCGTGGAACCTGCCGAGCCAGCCGGCGGCGACCGGGATCGCGTCGTCCACGTGGTTGACGCGTTCGGCCCCCTCGGCGTACTCGATCGCGAGCCATGTTCCGCCCGCCGCATGGTCGACGAGCGAGCCGATGAACCGGGGACCGGACGTGTGCATCCGCCGAAGGAGCGTCCGGTACACGAGCGCTTCGTACCCGACGTCTCCACGGTGTCCGTACTCGACGTGACTCGCGTCGCCCTGGTACTTGCAGAACACCTGCAGGCTCGTCCCGTCCGCGCGACGGCAGGTGACGACCTCTTTCGGGAAGGTTCCGCCCAGGATCTCTTCGCGGCCGACGATCTCGACGCCCCCGCCGACGCCCGCCTCGCGGAGCATCGCCTCCAGCCCGCGCTGGAGCTCGCTCCGGGATGGCACTCGCAGGCTCAAGGCGGGCTCGTCCAGCCGTCGACCGCGGCCACGAAGCCGCCGTCCGGCGCCGGCTGGACGTCGACGTGGTGCATGCCGCCGGCATTCCAGCTCGAGCCGCCCGGCCCCAGGAACGCGCGATCCTGCAGCGGCCGCTCGGCGTAGCGCCCGGCAGTGAGCTCGATGATCTCGAAGGCACGCACGGCCTCGCCGTAGGCGCGCGAGCAGTCCTGCGCGAACCGGACGAGCCGATCGTCGGCCACGAGGACTCGCCCGGCCGGCCGCGCGCGGGCGGGATCGCCGGCGACGACAGGGCTCTGCGGGTGCTCGCGCCAGGGGCCGTCGAGCCGCGCGGCGTGGTAGAGGCGCAGCGTGTCGTCGTCGCGCCGGGTTCGCGCGGCCGCGAGCAACCACCACCGGCCGCCATGGCGGAAGAGCGAGCTGTCGAGCAGCTCGTCGCCCTCGAGCAGCGTCGCCACGTGCGTCCACCCGTGCGGGAACGAGCGGGCGCGGTAGAGCCGGACCTCATGCGCCTGAACGGTCTCCGGCACCATCCACCACTCGCCGTCGTGCTCGAACACGTACGGGTACGAGAGGTGGAAGTCCTCCGCGAGCACGATGCCGCGGTAGCGCCAACGATCCCCGCAGTCGCCCGAGGCGACCGCGATCTCACCCTTGTTCGCGCGCCAGTTGTAGACCTCGAAGAACATGTGCCACGTGTCGCGGTCACGGGCCAGGAACGGATCGGCGACGTACGTCGCGACGACGTCGTCGACGTCGTCCCGCGTGAGAACCGGCCGGTCGCCGACCGGGGCGAGATCGCTCAGGCTGTCGCCGCGATAGATGCCGATCGACCAGATCGGCATCCGCGGGTCCGGCAGGTAGATGCCGGTCTCGTCCCAGATCAGGCGCGCCTCGTCGAGCTCCGCCAGCCCGGCGCGATCGACCGGGATCTCGCTCGCGTCGCCGATGCGCCGGTAGTACCAGGCCGCGTCGCGCGGCAGCCAGCCGGGCAGCTCGCCGTCCGGGTCGAGCGGCGCGGTCAGCGCCCACAGGCGCTCGCGATCGGCCGGACGCTGCGGGATCTCCACGGCCTACGCTCCGAAGTCGCGGTAGCCGACGAGACGGATCCCCAGCTCGTCGATCGTCTCGCGGATCCGAGGGTTCGTGAGCGTCCGGATCTCTTCCTCGCGCTCCGACGAGTACATCGAGTCGAACCCGGGCGTGACGTAGCCCGGATGGCAGGAGAGCTCGGTCCAGCCTTCGGCGACCTCCTCGCGGAGCAGCTGCTCGAGGAACGGCACGCGCACGTAGTCGAGCTCCGTCACACCCCACTCCCACTGGGCGTAGAAGCCGCCGACGAACTCGACCCGGCCGTCGCCGCGGAGCGGCACGCCGAGCGGCTCGACCAGCTCCTCGAACACAGGGAGCAGGTGGTCCTCCCGGTGCGCGTGGCGGTGCGAGTCGACGTGGGTCGGCGGCCGGCCGAGCAGCTCGTGGAAGCGCTCGAGCTGGCGGCGGAACTCCTCGCGGACCGCGGGCACGTCGTCGAGGTCGAAGTCCCGCTCGTCCTCGCCGAAGACGTCCCAGTGCAGGCCGATCGACAGATCGGGATTCTCCTGGCCGAGGGCGACCGCCTCCGCCGTTCCCGTCGCGTCCACCATCAGGCTCGTGCTCGTGACGATGCCACGTCGATGGCACTCGACGATCCCGCGATTGACGCCCGGCGAGTAGCCGAAGTCGTCGGCGTTGACGACGAGGATCTTCGACACTGCTACGCCAGCCCCAGCGCTCGCAGCAGGCCGGCTGCGACGGTGCTCGCCTCGAAGTGCTCCTCTGCGAGAGCGCGGGCCGCTCGGCAGTGGCGGGCGTAATCGCCGTTGATCTCCTCGATGGCGGCCGCCGCCTCCTCTGGTGTGCCGACCGCGAACAGGCCGGCGCCGGTGGGCACGACGTTTCCAAAGCCCGTGTCCTGCGCGACGACAGGCTTCCCCGACGCGAGGTAGCAGACGTCGCGCTCGCTGAACCAGCCGCTGCGAAGCCGCACGTTCTGATCCTTCGCGACCGTGAACTCTGCGCGCGAGCGGCGGAAGTAGTCCTGGTAGGCGCCGAAGACCTCGAGCGACATGCCAAATGGGGAGACGACGCGCCAGCCGTGCCGCTCCAGCCGCTTGCGGTCGGCGGGCTCGTCGATCTTGAGCGCCGCCTCGAGCGGTTGTTGCGTCAGGCGAGGGAGGTCGATGAACCGTTCCCACTCGTGATGCTTGCTCCAGCGATACGTCTCGCCGTCGTACTCGACGTCGCCGCCGTCGTGGCGGTAGTTGCCGATCGTGGTGAAGAGCGCCGCCTCCGGGTCGTACGCGTCCGGCCAGAGGTCGAGGTCGATGGGCTGGCGGGTCTTGACGTACTGGAGGCCGTTCAGCGGCACACCGCAGTCAGGCGCTCCGTAGTTCGCGCCGTAGGTCGCGATGACGTGGTGATTCGCGAGCGCCTGCTCCGTGTGCTCGTCGCCGTTTGCGAGCCGGAGCTCCGACGTCACCGGATCCGTCTCGACGTAGACGCGAAACGGCGCCTCGAGCTGCTCGTCGTGGAGATCCGTCGCGCCGACGACGTTCAGCAGCGCGTCGGAGGAGCGATAGAGCGCCGCGAGCTCGTCGCGGGACATGCCCCAGCACGCGCCCTCGCGGTCGGCGAGCCGGAAGGCCCAACGGTCGGCGAGACCGATGCGCGCGAGCGACTCGGCGATGTGGCGGACCGCGTAGGAGCAGTCGTCGGTGATCGCGTTCGCGCCCGGGTGGTACGGCCAGACCGTGTCGTCTTCGACGTAGTAGACGTCGTGGCCGAGTCGCTGGAAGCCGCGCAGCCAGTTCAGGTACAGCCACGTCTGGCCGCCGAACGGCGACCGGCCCATCATGCCGAGGACGACGAGCTTGAGGGGTCTCATCGGGCGGCGGCAGCTGCTTCGGCCATCTCGACGACGCGGCGGGCGACGGCGTTCCAGGTGTGATCGCGCAGCACCTTGTCCCGCGCGGCCCGGCCGAGCTCGTCGCCGGCGACGCCGTCATACAGGACGGTCCTCAGTGCACTCGCGAGCTCGTCTTCGTCGCCGGGCCGGTACAGGAGCCCTGTCCGTCCGTGCTCGACGAGGTCGGCGATCCGGCCGACGTTCGCCGCCACGACGGGCCTGCCGGACGCCATGTACTCGAAGAGCTTGAGCGGCAGGAAGCCGAGCTCCTCGCCGCCGTTGTAGGGCGCGACGGCCACGTCCATGGCCGCGAGTGCCTCGGGAACGGCCTCGTGCGGGAGGTGGCCGACGGAGTGGACGGCCTCGGCGATCCCGAGCTCCTCCGTCGCCGAGCGGACGGCGGAACCGTCCCTCCCCGCCCCGACGAGGAGCAGGCGGAGCCCCGGATCCTGCTCGTGCAGCTGCCGGAAGGCCCGCAGCAGCCCGCCGACGTCGTGCCACGGCTGGAAGCTGCCGACGAAGCCGACGGTCCGCGTCCCGTCGATGCCGAGGCGCTCGCGGGAGACCTCCCGGGCCGGGAGCGACTCGAACAGCGGCCGCGAGACCGCGTTCGGGACCACTTCGAGCCGATCCGCGTCCGCGCCGACGCCGAGCGCCCACTCTCGCAGCCACTCCGAGACGACGATCACGCGGTCGCTCGCGGCCAGGAGCTCGCTCTCCATCCTCGCGGCGAGCGTGGCCAGGCGGAAGCGCTGGTAGCCGGCCTGCTCGACCGTGAGCGGCGCGTTCACCTCGAGCAGATGCGGGATGCCGAGCGCCCGCGCGAGCGAGAGCCCGCCGTGGCCGAAGAGCGCGTACCGCTCGTAGAGGAAATCCGGGCGCTCCCGGCGGACGACGTCGCCGCCCTCGCCGGCCAGCCAGGCGTTGTAGAGCACGAGCCGAAGGTCGCGTTCCAGGTGGTTGTAGGTAATCGCGTCCTCGTCGTCGAGCAACTGCCAGGCGCGGGTGGCGATGCCGTCGGGCTGGAGCTCGTAGACGCGAGCCCTCACCGGCGGATCGGAAGCCTCTCCCGCCGCTGCGCAGGCGACGAAGACGTCGTGGCCTTCCTCGACGAGAGCGTCGACGAAGTCGCGGACGTGGATCGAGCACCCCTCCTCGCCGTAGAGCGGCACGTCGAAGTCGGAGCAGATGTAGCCGATCTTCATCGTCTGCCCACGACGGCGGCGTCCGCGGCGCTCTCGTACGCGGCGAGGCATCGCTCGACCAGCCGCTCGACCGAGAACTCGGCGACGGCGCGCTCCCGGCCGGCGCGGCCCATCCGGTCGCGCAGCTCGTCGTCGGCGAGGAGTCTGTCGAGGGCGCCGGCGAGGGCGTCGCGATCGTCCGGCGGGACGAGCAGGCCGGTCGCGCCGTCGAGGACGGCCTCGGGCGCGCCTCCCGCGCGCGAGGCGATCACCGGCCTCGCGCAGGCCATGGCCTCGAGATAGACGCCGGCGACGCCATGGTCGCGCGGCGCCGGCGCGACGAACACGTCACACGCGGCGTACACCTCGGGGAGCCGCTCGTGCCCGACGTGGCCCAGGACCTCGAATGCGGCGGGGTTCGGGCTCGCGGCGATCATCCGGTCGAGCGCCTCCTCGTCCTCGCGGCTGCCGCGGCCGACGATGCGGCAGCGCAGGTCCGGATGCTTCGGCAGGAGCGCGGCCACGGCCTCGACTGCGGCGAAGACGCCCTTCTCCCCGTCGATACGGCCGACGAAGAGGACCGTCGCTCCGCCGGCGGGCGCCTCGGCCGGCGGGACGAACGCCGCGGTGTTCACCGCCGTCCGAACGAGCCGGACACGGTTCGGCTCGACGACGCCGCGCGCCGTCCAGAAGTCCGCGATGTTCTTGCTCGCCGCGAGCAGCACGTCCGCGCGGCGGACGACCGTGTGCTCCATGAACGTGCCGAAGTGGGCGAGCGGCGTCCCCGGCAGCGGCCAGCCCGTCCGTTCGACGAACATCGCGAGCGAGCCGTGGAGCATGACGACGACGGGAGTCTCGCGATAGCCGTACGTCTCCAGCTCGTACGCGAAGCCCTCCGCCTGGTACTCCGCGAACTCGATCACGTCGAACCGTTCATGCCCGCCGAGCTCGAGCAGCCTCGCGGCGACGGCCTGGCTGTGGACGATCCACTGCAGGCTCGAGTCGTGAAAGGGCGAGTCGCCGGCGTGGGGGACTCCGTGCACCGTAACCTCGCCGTCGCCCGTCGGTTCCGCGCTCTCGCGGGAGCTGGTCACGACGTGCACGTCGTGGCCGGCGGCGGCGAGCCCGTGCGCCTTGAGGAAGGTCTGCGTGCCGATCCCGCCCGTGCTCCACGGCGGGTACTCCTGCGAGACGAGGCAGATCTTCACGAGGACAGGCGGTACAGCCGGAACAGAGGGCCGTCGGCGATGCACGGGAGCGGAGAGAGCGCCGCTGCGAGCTCCGCGTACTCCTCCAGCCACCAGTTGGCCGGCCACAGGACGGCGACGTGATCCGCGCGCCCGCGGACTCGCTCGAGTGCCTGCACCGCGGCCGCGCCGTCCCGAGGCCTGCGGCCGGCGTCGTCGCCGCGGGGCCAGAGTGGCGGGAACGGATGGTCGACGGACTCGAGGGCGCCGTCGTCGACGACGGCGACGGTCGACCCGTGCGGAGCCACGCGCGAGAGCTCGTCCGCGGCGGTCCGGAGACGATGCTCCCAGAGGGCAGCCTCGGGAACGGGGTCGCGGACGACGATGGCGGCCATGCCGCCGGTGAGGGCGTCGAGGCGCTGGATCTCGACTGCGGGCCCGAGATTCGCCTGCCAGCGCTCGAGGATCGCAGCCTCGTCGGGTCGGTCGGCGTCGTCGAGGATCGCGACCGTCCCCGGCTGCGCGACGGCGAGCACGCGATAGAGCGTCCCTTCGCGACCGCCGAGCGGCGCGGGCGGCCCGTCGATCAGGACGAGGTCGGGAGGTGCCGGCAGAAGGTCGTGCAGGTCGGCGAGATACGTCGGCAGCACCTCGCCGCCGACTTCGCGAAGGACGAGCGGGGCGACCTCTAGCTCGACCGGGCAATGCAGCTCTTGCTGCTCGAGGCGCCGAGCCGTGGCGGCAGCGTGCTCCGGGTCGTTGTCGAGCGAGGTGATCCGGCAGGCAACCTCCGCGTCCGCGGCTGCCCAGGCGAGAACGCGTGTGGAGAGGCCGCAACCGAGCTCGAGGATGTGGGCCGGACGCAGCTCGTGGACGAGCGCGACGAGGAACTTCAGCGCGTCGGCGTGGAGCGACCACGGCTCGCGGCTCGGCGCCGGCTTCATCCGCCGCAGGTCGATCGACGGCGCGCGTTCGATCGCGTTGGCGACCGCGGCGTGCGCGCGCTCGACCCGCGCCTCGGCGAGCCCCGTCGGCGAGGCGGCGCTCACGTCGTCCTGCTCCCGCTCGGCGCGCGCTCGTGCCGCGCGAACTCCATCTGCTGGCGATACAGCCGTGCGTAGAGGCCGTCGCCGTCCACGCCGTCGTGCGCCATCAGCTCCTCGTGCCGGCCCTGCTCGACGATCTCGCCGTGGTCGAGCACGAGCACCCAGTCGGCGTTGCGGATCGTCGACAGCCGGTGGGCGATGATGAACGTGAGGCGGCCGTGCATGAGACGCTCGAGCGCTTCGAGAAGCATCGCCTCGGTGCGCGCGTCGAGTGCCGACGTCGGCTCATCGAGGATCAGGATCGGCGCGTCCTTCAGGAAGGCCCGGGCGATCGACAGGCGCTGCTTCTCGCCCCCTGACAGCGTGGCGCCGCGCTCGCCGATCACGGTCTCGTAGCCCTCCGGCAGCCGCATGATGAAGTCGTGCGCGTTGGCGGCGATCGCCGCCGCCTCGATCTCCTCCTGCGTCGCGCCCGGCCGGCCGTACGCGATGTTCTCCGCGACGGTGTACGGGAAGATGAACGCGTCCTGCAGGACGAGCGCGATCTGCTCTCGCACCGACTGGTACCGCAGGCTGCGGAGGTCGCGGCCGTCGACGGTGATGCGGCCGCGCCATGGATCGAAGAAGCGGACGAGGAGGTTGACGAGCGTCGTCTTGCCGGCGCCGGTGGGGCCGACGATCGCCATGACGTCGCCCGGGCGCGCTTCGAAAGTGATCCCCTTCAGGGCCGGCCGGTCGGGCTCGTAGCCGAACCAGACGTCCTCGTACCGGACGACGCCGCGCATGTCGGCGTCCGTGGCGTCCTCGGCGTCGGCGACCTCGATCGGCACTTCCAGCACCTCGTGCACACGGTCGGCCTGCGCGTACGAGTAGCTCAGCGTCTGGGCGGTATACGTGATCGAGTTGAGCGGCCCGTAGAGCGACGCGAGGTACGCGAGGAAGACGAGCAGCGTGCCGACCGTCATCTTGCCGTCGAGCACGTACCCGCCGCCCAGCCAGATGACCGTTGCCGTGCCGACCGCCGTCGAGAGCCCGACGAAGAGGTTGAACCAGAGCGTCGAGAACGTCGCCCGTTTGTACGCCGCGACCGTGTCGGACGCGAACCGCCGAAAGCGCTCGTGCTCGAGGTGCTCCCGCGTGAACGCCTGCACGACCGGAATCGCCGTCAGCGTCTGCTGGACCAGCGACATCATCTGGCCCTCGAGGTCCCGCCGGGCACGCGTCCGCCTCTTCATCGGGCCGCCGAAGGTGCGGATCGACAGCATCAGGAACGGGACGACCGCGAGCGCGACGAGCGTCATAGTCAGCTGCAGCCTCGCCATGATCACGAACATCAGGACGAGCGTGACCACGGACTGCAGAAGCGGCATCAGCGCGTCGATGACGAACATCGGCACGCACGACGGATCGCCGGTGACACGCGAGATCGTGTCACCGATCGCGCGCCTGCTGTGGAACTTGAGGGACAGCCTCTGCAAGTGAAGGAACAGGTCGCCCCCGAGGTTGTACGTCAGCCGCTGGCGAACGCCGATGCTGACGTAGCTCTGGATCATCGAGAGGAACGTGGTCACGAGGAACAGGAGGACGGTTGCGACGGCCACCCAGAGCAGCAGCGCGTGCTTGCTCTCCGGCCCGGGGAGCGCCGCGAACACCGCACGCAGGGCGTGCGGGAGCCTGTGCCGGCCGAACACGTAGTCGACGAGGATCTTCGTCGGCCACGGAGCAGCGAGGCCGAGGACGATCGAGACCCCCATCATCGAGAGAAGGGCGAACAGCCCCCGCCACTGCGGACGCGCGTAGCGAAGGAGCCAGAGGTGATCGCGCAGGCCGCCGCTCGCGCGGATCGCGCTCATCGCCGGTTCACCTCGGCCGTCAGCTCCGGCTCCGCACGCGCGGCTCGAAACGCCGGGCCGCCTCCCGCCCAGGCGATCTCCTCCCGCAGCTCCGTCTCGCGCGCGCGGCGCAGCAGCTCGCTCTCCACGTCGTACGCCGCCAGCGTCGGCTGTCGCTCGACGGCGCGCCGGAGCGCTGCGGTCGCCGCGGCCGCTCCGGCTACGAGCCGCAGCAGGAGCGCGCCTGCGACCGCCCCGAGCACCGACGCCGCGATCGCGTCCCCGTCGAGGCCGGCTGCCAGGGCCGCCGCGGTGAACAGCAGGAGCACGACGCCTCCGTGCGGCGCGACCCGCGGCCAGACGCGGAAGCGGGCGAGCTGACGGCCGCCGCCGTGCTCCTCGACCGCGAGCCGGAGCCGTGCACAGCCGAAGAATCCGCCTCGCACCTCCAGGTCGAAGCGGTCGAAGTCGCCTCCGTGCTCGAGCGCGACATCGTCGCCGCGAAGGCCCTCCTCCATGATGGCGAGCCGGTCCTCCGGCGCGAGCCAGTGCTCGGCCCAGACCGTCAGCGTCTGCGGCAGCGGCCACGCGACCCCTCTTGGTCCTCGCCGCCGCCACGGGGTGAGCCCGTAGTCGAGCCGCCCGCGCAGCCGCGCAACCGGCTGCAGGCAGTTGAGGAGCACGGTAAGTGCGCGCCGCTTCAGGCGTGCGCGCCTCGAGTGGGCGGCGAAGTCGGCGCGGAGAGCGGTGAACAGCGCGCCGAGCAGCACGAGTGCGGCCGCCGCCGAGAGCAGTGGCACGGAGACGACGAGCAACGGCGTCCAGACCATTCCGAGCAGCGTCAGCGCCGCGAGCGCGAGCACGACGAGGATCCACTCCGGCATCAGCGGGAGCGACCGCACCGTCCCCACACGACGCTGGTAGAGCCGCTGAAACGGCGCGCTCCCCCAGACGCCGTGGTAGACGTGCCAGCGGCGCCGCAGGCCGTGGTCGACGCCGTTGCCGTACAGTCGCCCGCCCCAGGTCGCATGGCCGGCGGCGTTGTACTTCTCGGGCCACTTCCGCTCGAGCAGCGCCTCCGCCTTCCCGTCGCCAACCTGCTGCCGGAGGTACGCGCGGATCGACGGGCGGCGATAGTGCCAGACGAGCGCGGCCGGGCTGAAGCCGATCGTCCAGCCCGACTGCTGGATCTTCCAGCAGATGTCGACGTCGTCTCCTGCGGCGCGGAACTGCGGGTCGAAGCCGCCGACCGCGACGAGCGCGTCCCGCCGGAACGCCATGTTGCACCCAGGCACGTGCTCCGCGACGGTGTCGGTCAGGAGCACGTGGATCGGCCCGCCGGGCGCGTGCGCGACCGCGTCCGCGACGGCGCCGTCCGGCGGCGGCACGTTCGGCCCGCCCACGGCGGCGTGAGGGGTCGTGCGGAAGGTGTGGACGAGGTAGTCGAGCCAGTGAGGATCGGGCCTCGCGTCGTCGTCGATGTACGCGACGATCTCGCCGTGAGCCGCCGCAAGCCCGGTGTTGCGCGCGCTCGCGAGTCCCTGGTTCTGCGTCGAGACGACCCTGAACCCGAACGGCGCCGCAAGCTCCGCCGTGCCGTCGGTCGAGCCGTCGTCGACGACGATCACCTCGGAGTTCGGGTACTCGAGCGAGCGCATCCCCTCGCAGCAGTCGGCGATCGTCGACGCGCCGTTGTGGCTGCACACGACGACCGACACGAGCGGCGGCTCGTCCTCCGCGGCGAGCGGCACGTCCGCGAAGGCCTCGCGCACCGCCGCCAGCGCGGGCTTCGGTTGCCGCCTGCGGTCGGTGAGCCCGAAGTCCCAGTCCTCGATGTCGAAGCCGCCGCGGTGCCATTCATCGGTCCAGGCGTAGACGAAGGTGCCGGCGCACCCGGACGCAAAGGCCGTGCGCAGCTGCCAGGCGAGCGCCTCGGCCTGTGCGTCGAGGCCGTTGCGGCGGCTGTCGAGGCCAAGCTCCGTCAGCAGCAGCGGCCGGTCGCCCGCGATGTTCTGGAGTCGCGCCAGATAGGGCTCGAGCTGCGACTGCGACTCGAGGTACACGTTGAACGCGACGACGTCGAGGAACGGCAGGTGGAGGTACTCGGTGCTCGGGTAGTTGACGTACGTGACGACGGCGTCCGCGTCCTCGTCCTTCGCCGCGCGATAGAGGCGCTCGAGGAAGCGCTCCATGCGTCGCCTGCCGTGCCAGCGGGCGATCGGCGACGGGATCTCGTTGCCGATCGCGTAGCAGAGGACGGCAGGATGGCCCGCGCACGCGCGCACGCCGTCGCGCACGCGGGCCTCGATCGAGCGGGCGAGCGCGCGGTGGTCGAGGAACGCTACGTGCTGCTCCCACGGCAGGCCGACCATGATGCGGAGGCCGTGCTCGAGCGCGAGGTCGAGGAGCCAGCGCGGCGGGACGGTGTAGACCCGGACGGCGTTGACGCCGCCGGAAGCCATTTGCGCGAAATCGGCGGCGACGCGCTGCGGCTTCGCGAACTCGTCCCCGTTCGCGTCGGGCCGGAACGTCCCGTACGTCACGCCGCGGACGTAGAGCTTCTCGTCGCCGGCGTACAGGAACTTCCCCGCGGCCCGTGTGCGGGCGCCGGGTTCGGGAATGCGAGCGAGCCGCGGCTCGCCGATGTCCTCGAAGTGAGGCTGTCGGAGCATTCGTCGTCTTCTCTGAATCTGGACCCGCCCGCAGGTGCAAGTTTAGGCGCCAATCCGTGCGAGCTGGGGTCGCTAGGAGCCGGACCAGCCTTTCGGGCGATTGGTCCAGGTCCAGGCCCGCCCGTCAGGCGTAGCCGAGGTCGGAGAGCAGCTCGCCTGCCTCGTCCTCGACCTCGGCCAGCTGGGCGACCCCGAGATCGGCCCGCCAGCGCCCGACAGAGGTGCCATAGGCCTCGGCGAGCACCGCCCTGAG
>WNGE01008110.1_pt1 | contig 15862 bp, 12 predicted proteins | sample 5400651 | NCBI WGS metagenome assembly WNGE01 (sample SAMN13153370, study PRJNA577476) | soil metagenome | isolation source: 60 cm soil or saprolite under grassland replicate 2 | place: USA:California | collected 2016-06-15 | reverse complement strand
GAAGGCAAATTCATCATAACTTACGATCTAATATTGCGACTGTGAGTGCGAGTTGATCCGACAACAAGAACAACCTCTTCTGATCAACTTCTTAACATGTTCCTATACCTAACGCAAAAAAGGGTTTCAATGTCTGAGATCGCAAATTCCAAATCTCAGGCGCCATTGGAACCCTTACTATTCACGGCCGCACTCTCAGTTGAGTCTGGCGTTTGTTCCGCTGTCCGGTTTGACCACCGTCTCGCCGTTTTCCAGGTCTACCAGAAAGCTCGACGCGGTCTTCCACATCGCCGTTATCGGCAGTTTGACCCTTTCATCAATATGCCGCTTTAGGAAGCGCGCACCGTATGCAGTATTGAACCCCTTTTCCGTTAAAAAGTTCAGCGCGGGATCGGTTACATTAATGATTTTCCCCTGCCGTTCCATTTGGCGGCCGAGTTTTTCGAGGTAGTTCCCGGCAATCTGCCTTACTTCGTCCATCGTGAGTGGTGAAAACACGACGATCTCATCGATTCGATTGCGAAACTCAGGAGAGAATCGTTGCTCAGCGGCCTTCATCACTTCGTTCTTAACACCGCGAAAATCGGCAGGACTCTTGGTGCCAAACCCAAGCGGCTTCTCAAACTTCTTGAAGCTGTCTGAACCCAGGTTAGACGTCATGATAATGATTGCGTCCGACAGATAGACTCGTTTACCCCGCCCGTCTGTCAGCCAGCCTTCATCAAACGCCTGCAGGAATAGGTTCATTAGATATGGCGACGCCTTCTCAACCTCGTCGAGCAAAAGGACCGTGTATGGGTTCTCCCGTAACTGTTCAGTAAGGATTCCACCTCGTTCCGAACCAACAATGCCGCGCGGCATACCGATTAGTTTTTCAATGCTAACCGTACCGTCGCTGTACTCTGACATGTCAATGCGGACCATCTTCTCTTCGTCGCCAAACATGAACTCAGCCACTGCCTTAGCAAGTTCTGTCTTGCCCACGCCAGTGGGACCAAGAAACAGCAACACGCCGTCAGGTTTGTAGTGCGACTCTTTAAGCGGTCCTTTGTTAAGGCGCAAGCGCTGGGCGACGGCCTTGATGGCTTCCTTCTGGCCGATGACGCGTTGGCCCAACAACGCTTCGGTCATCGCGAAACGTTCAGTGGTGTCGCGAAAGATCATATCGCGAGGAATTCGCGACTCTTGTGAGATCACTTCGATGACATGCTCTGCCTTGACCACCATGGTGTGCGGCTCGTTGATTTCCACTTTGACGGCAGCAGTATCGAGCCAGCCTATGGCCTTATCCGGCAAGTGCAGATTTCTTATGTACTTTGGCGCCATCTCCAAAGCGGTGTTGATGGCGTCATCGGAAATCTTAACTGAGTAGTTTTTCTCCAGTCGGGATCGCAAACCAAGCAAGATCTCGCGTGTTTCGCTTATGGATGGCTCAACGACCTTTACTAGGCGGAAGCGACGGGCCAACGCCTCGTCCTCAGCAATATATTCTTTGTACTCGGAAATCGTCGTTGCACCTATGATGCGCATGTCGCCGCGCGCTAGTGCCGACTTGAACATGTTTGCGGCATCCGAAGAAGTTCCAAGAGCGGCGCCCGCACCAATGATGGTATGCGCTTCATCGATAAAAAGGATCAGGTTATCTCGATCCTTAACCTCATCAATGATGCCCTTAATTCTCTCTTCAAACATTCCTCGCAACATCGTTCCGGCCACAATGCCGCCCATTTGCAACTGAACGATATGGGTACCTCGCAGACGCGGCGGAACTTTATCCGGTTCGAGCTCGATCAGACGAGCAAGGCCCTCCACGACGGCGGTTTTCCCAACGCCCGGTTCGCCCACCAACATGGGTGAATTCGCCCGCTCGCGATGGCAAAGAATTTCCATCGCATTCTGAATCTCTTTTTCTCGGCCAATAGTCGGCGGAATCTTGTCAGCTCGCGCCAATCTATTAAGGGAAATGCCGAAATGCTTTAGATAGGGAGGAAGGTCAAACTTTTTGCGATACTGCTCTTCCTCTTGCTCCCGCTTTTGCACTTGGGAACTAACTCCCTCTGCAACGGCATCGGCATTCACGCCCATGCTGCGTAGAACCTCAACGAATAGACTGTCATAACGAACCAGGGCCTCGAAAATATCGGTTGCCTCGATTGTCTTTCGTCCTTGAGCTCGAGCGCGCTCCATGGCGCGCTTGAAGAGGTCCGTGGTGTCAGGCGCGATTCGAAAGCCCTTGCCCACGTGCTGCTGCCGGGCGCCTGTAAGCCGTTTTTCGATTGCCATTTTCACGACGATCGGGTCGAGAGATAACTCCCGCATGGATGAGTTGAACATGTCAGGTTCTTCAGCAATCAGAGCCTGCAAAATGTGTTCGACCGCGACAAAGTTCTGATCCCGCCGCCGCGACTCGTTCAAGGCATACTCAAGTATGCGCTGACCGCTTTCACCAAACTTATCTTTGTATGATCCTAAATCAACCATTTTCGTATGGCTGGAGCCAAAAGAGCACTGCCGAGCCTCACCGTTCCTCAATTTCAAGCGTGAATCCCGGCATTTGTGGTCGTCGGGATTCAAGACTAACCGCGGTGGTTAGATGTTGCCAGCATAAGCGCCGTTGCGTTTCGATGCAACAACTAATCCGGCGCCGGTCTACTTGCAAATATGTGGCCAGTTCGCTTCGGAGAAGCGCACAAACCGTACCCAATATGTTTCCCTGACTATCAGTAGTCGTAGTCATCCCCGCCAGAGGCCTGCGGCGCCGCCTTTTTTGACTCAGGCGCGTCGGCTACGGCAGCATCTGTTGTTAGCATCAACCCGGCAATTGAAGCGGCATTCTGCAAGGCCGTACGCACCACCTTGGTTGGATCGATTATGCCCGCCGCAACAAGATCAACATACTCACAGTTAACTGCATTAAAGCCCTTCGTGCCCTTCATCTCCTCGACCTTGCCGACCACCACCGCGCCGTCCAGCCCAGCATTCTCGGCTATGCGTCGCAGTGGCTCTTCCAATGCCCGTCTAACAATCTTTACGCCGGTCAGAGCGTCGGAGTCGGAGTCTCTCACCTGGTCGAGAACCCTGGCGGCTCGCAAAAGGGCTACGCCTCCCCCTACTACTATTCCCTCTTGTGCTGCCGCCTTAGTGGCATTGAGCGCATCTTCGACCCGAGTCTTGATCTCCTTCATGGCGGTTTCCGTAGGAGCGCCGACCTTCACAACCGCAACTCCGCCGGTCAGTTTCGCCAGTCGCTCCTGCAACTTCTCGCGATCATAGTCTGAAGTGGTCTCTTCGATCTGCTTTCTTATTGCCGCGATTCGTCCCTGGATTGCTTTGCGATCGCCTCCGCCTTCCACGATTGTCGTGTTGTCTTTATCGACGATGACTCGCTTCGCTGATCCCAAATCGGTTATCTGGAGGTTTTCCAGTTTGATTCCGAGATCCTCTGTGATCACACGGCCACCGGTCAGGACGGCCAAATCCTCCAAAATTGCCTTGCGACGATCGCCGAAGGCCGGAGCTTTAACCGCGCAAACTTTGATCGTTCCCCGAAGCTTGTTAACAACAAGCGTGGCGAGCGCATCTCCCTCGATGTCTTCCGCAATAATCAGGAGCGCACGTCCACTGCCTGCCGTTTGCTCAAGGAGAGGCAGGAGGTCCCGCATCGCCGAAATCTTTTTCTCGTGAAGCAGGATCATTGGCTCGTCGAGAACCGCTTCCATACGATCCTGATTCGTTACGAAATAAGGAGACAAATAACCGCGATCAAACTGCATTCCCTCGACAAGTTCCAGTTCGGTTTGCAAAGTCTTCGACTCTTCGACCGTCACGACTCCATCTTTTCCGACTTTCTCCATCGCTTCCGAGATCAAGCGTCCAATCTCGCGGTCGTTGTTTGCTGAAACCGTCGCCACGTTAGTCAACTCGTCCTTGCTTTTCACTTTCTTGGACGTTCGCCCGAGTTCGTTTACAACCGCGTCGGTCGCTAGCTGAATGCCGCGCTGCAGAGACATGGGATTGGCTCCGGCAGTCACGTTCTTAACACCCTCACGATAGATTGCCTGCGCCAGGACCGTGGCTGTCGTGGTTCCGTCGCCTGCTGTATCGTTTGTCTTCACCGCAACCTCGCGCACCATTTGTGCGCCCATGTTCTGGTATTTGTCTTTGAGATCTATCTCTTTAGCTACGGTGACCCCGTCCTTCGTGATTACGGGCGAGCCAAACTTCTTGCCCAGTATCACGTTGCGTCCCTTCGGCCCGAGCGTCACGCGCACGGCGTTAGCGAGAACATTTACCCCCTCGAGCATCGCAGCTCGGGCTTCCTCGCGAAATTTCATTTCTTTGGCAGCCACTATTGTTTTGTCTCCTTTAAGGTCTCAATCTTGAGCGAAAACCGAACCTGATTATCTGGATGCTTCTCTGCTTTCTTCCCGAGCTCGCCCGACCTGCACTCGTGCCGGTCTCAGCAGCCGATCTCCAATCTTAAAGCCGCGGCTGTATTCCTTTACGATTTTCTCGTCCTGGTCCCGATCGACCAGCACGGTGTCAACCGCTTCGTGTAACTCCGGGTTAAAATCCTGATTCAGACGTTGTCGCGTTTCGTCAGTCTCTCTCTGCAACTGTTGTCGCAACTGATCGAATCGCGCCTGCACTTCATTCACCAATTTCTCCGCGGCCTTGGTCCGGGTTTCGAGTTCCTCGACATATGACGGCTTCAATGACGGACCCTGTCCGCCTTCGTTCGTCTGCTCATTGCCGGCCTGATCAAGGTGTATACGGCGACGATCCGTTACCCGGACCGGTTCGCCCGGCTCACCTTCCACGTCACCTCTTCTGTTCTCGTTAAGACTTCGATCCATTATGCCCCCTCCCTTTCCGATGCGTAGTTTAGGAAACTTTGATTTCGACCCGTTTCGCTTTTCGTTCCATTTTCTTAGGAAGAGTCACATTGAGAACACCGTCCTTATATTCAGCCGCGATTTTTGCCTGGTCAACTGAACCAGGAACTCCAAATGCTCTGATGAAACGCCCAGTCGGACGCTCTGTTCGCTGCTGCGGCGACGCTTCAGTTGTTCGGGTACCCTTGATTGTCAGGCTGTTGTCATCGATGTTTATCTCAAGCCCGGCTCGATCTATGCCAGGTAGGTCAACCGCTATAGTGTACTCGCTAGCTTTCTCAATGATATCAGCCGCTGGATGCCAATCGGCCTGTTCAACGCTGTCATTCCGCTCGGCTTCGTCCTGTACTCGGCGTTGCGTGGCATCTTCAAACAGCCTATTCATACGATCTTGTAAGAGCACTAAGTCTTGAAGGGGATTCCACGATCGCGACATTCTCAAGTTCCTCCCTCTATCGTATACAACTCAACGGCGTTACCTTACTCACGCGGCGGCGGCCGCCAACTCAGTCTCGAATTGCACACTGTCACCAGCGGCAGACACTTTCACAATTTGTCCTGACAGGATTTCTCCGCGCAAAAGCTTGATCGCCAGCGGATTCTGTATGAGCGTCTGAATCGCACGCTTTAGCGGCCGCGCCCCGTACGTTGGATCATACCCTTCGCGCGCCAAAAGCTCCCTGGCAGACTGGTCGAGCACAATTCTGATATTGCGCTCTTGAAGCATCACCCGCAGGCGTTCGAGTTGTACGTCGATGATCTTCCCGATCTGTTCGCGGGAAAGCTGATGAAAAACTACGATGTCATCGACGCGGTTCAAAAACTCAGGCTTGAAGTTTAACCGCAGCTCTTGCAATACCGCCTCGCGCACCTGTTTCTCGTCACCTTCAGCCGCCTGAATCTCACGCGAACCAAGATTCGAAGTCATTATCAAGACCGTGTTTTTGAAATCGACCGTTCGTCCCTTTGAGTCAGTCAGCCGTCCATCGTCAAGGATTTGTAACAAGACGTTGAAGACATCACTGTGCGCCTTTTCTATCTCGTCAAAAAGAACCACCGAATAGGGTCGCCGACGCACAGCCTCAGTGAGTTGGCCGCCCTCTTCGTACCCGATGTATCCGGGTGGCGCTCCGATCATCCGCGCCACGGCGTGCTTCTCCATGTATTCGGACATGTCGAGCCGTATCATTGCTCGCTCATCGTCGAACAAGAACTCCGCCAGAGCGCGCGCTGTTTCCGTCTTTCCCACTCCCGTTGGTCCCAAAAAAATGAATGAGCCGACTGGCCGATTAGGATCCTGGAGCCCGGCTCGCGCACGCCTCACCGCATTGGCGACCGCCTGGAGAGCCTCTTCCTGACCAATGACGCGCTGGCCAAGACGCTCTTCCATACTCACGAGTTTTTGCATCTCGCCTTCGAGCATCTTCGATACTGGAATGCCGGTCCACTTGGCTACGACTTCAGCTACGTCCTCTTCGTCGACTTCTTCTTTGAGCATTACGCCGTCCTGTTGGAAGTTTGCCAGCTTATCTTGCTCTTCCTTGAGACGCCGCTCAAGCTCGGGAATCTGGCCGTACTGAATCTCCGAGGCCCGCCCGAGATCTCCGGCATTGCGGGCCTGGTCGAGTTGCAGCTTGAGTTGTTCGAGCTCAGCCTTAGCTTTTCGCATGTGCTCGATGGCCTCTTTCTCCGACTGCCACTTTGCCTTCATGCCTGAAGATGTTTCCTTTAGATCGGCTATTCTCTGTTCGATCTCATGCCGACGCGCCCTGGTCTTCTCATCTTCCTCACGCTGCAGAGCCTGGCGCTCGATCTCCAGTTGAATGATCTCTCGCTCGAGTTGATCGATTTCCTGGGGCAATGAATCAATCTCAATTCGAAGCCGAGAAGCGGCTTCGTCGATCAAGTCAATCGCCTTGTCCGGAAGAAAACGATCCGTGATGTAACGAGTCGAAAGAGTGGCAGCAGCCACAATTGCGGAATCCTTAATGCGCACGCCGTGATGAACCTCGTAGCGCTCCTTCAATCCACGCAAGATTGCAATCGTGTCTTCTACAGTGGGCTCTCCAACGTAGATTTGCTGAAAGCGACGCTCCAGGGCCGCATCCTTTTCAATGTATTTCTTGTACTCGTTAAGCGTTGTCGCGCCAACACAACGCAGTTCGCCACGGGCCAGGGCCGGCTTTAACATATTCGAAGCATCAATTGCTCCTTCCGCCGCGCCGGCACCTACAAGAGTATGCAGTTCATCGATAAAAAGGATTATTTGTCCCTGGGCATTTTCGATCTCTTTCAAAACTGCTTTCAATCTATCTTCAAACTCACCGCGATATTTCGCGCCCGCCAGCATCGATCCCAAATCAAGGCCGACTAAGCGCTTATTGCGTAGTGTTTCTGGCACGTCCCCGGATACGATCCGCTGGGCCAACCCCTCGACGATGGCAGTCTTGCCCACACCAGGTTCACCGATTAGAACCGGGTTGTTCTTGGTTCGTCGCGACAGTACCTGAATAGTTCTTCGTATCTCGTCGTCTCGACCAATGACCGGGTCGAGCTTCCCCTGGCGAGCCAGGTCCGTGAGATCTCGCGCATATTTAGAGAGAGCCTGATAATTCTGTTCCGCGTTTTGATCGGTGATACGCGAACCGCCACGCATCTGCTCGATTACCTTCAACAGGTCGTCGCGCTTAACTCCATGCTGGCGCAAGATCTTTCCTGATTCCCCATCCTTCTCATCAGCGACCGCGATCAGCACATGCTCGGTCGAGATAAACTCGTCCTGCATTCCTTCCGCCGATTTTTGCGAGGCAGTAAAGATTTGGCTCAGCCGCGGACTGAAGTACTGCTGGCCACCCTGAACCCGGGGAAAACGCCCAATGGCGGCCTGCACATCATTGAGTACGACCGGCACGTTCACCGCTAATTTACCGAGAATTGGACGAACTGTGCCTTCTGGTTGCTCAAGCATCGCCGCGAGCAAATGCTCTGGCTCAACCTGTTGATTCTGATTGCGTTCAGCTAGCTCAATCGCAGATTGAATCGCCTCCTGGGCACGCAATGTAAATTTATCTAATCTCATCTTCTTCTAAAATGTTCTGGCAAGTGAGCGGGGCAAAGAGTCCGTAGAGTCTTCTACGAACTGCCCCGCTCAAACTGGTCCGGGTCAACCCGATTTATCTTCCCGCAGCAGCAGCAGTATTTATGTTTTCTGCCTTTGCTTCGATAGTCTTACCCGAATCCTTGGTTCCTTCGCCGCTAATTTCAATGCGACGCGCTTTGGTCTCCTCCCGCTTTGCCAGTGTTACGCGGAGAACGCCGTTTTGATACTCAGCGGTTGCTCCTTCAGCGGACACTGTCTGCGGCAAAGTGAAAGAGCGGGTAAAAGCGCCATATGAACGCTCAACTCTGTGGTAGTTGTCGCTGTCATCCTTCTTCTCAAACCGGCGCTCGCCTCGCAGCGTGATCACATTGTTTTCAATGGAGAGGTCGAAATCGTCTCTGCTCATGCCGGGCAACTCGGCCTCGAGCACGATCTGATCTTTGTTCTCAAAGATGTCGACGCTGGGACTCCACGCCCCACGCCCGATACCTTCTTCGCCAAACGATCGAGTCAAGTTTGTAGAGAACAGTCGATTTACTTCCTCTTGCAGGGTTCGCAGGTCACGAAATGGGTCGTATCGAACAATGGTCATTTTGCTTTTCCTCCTTAGAATTCCTTAAATGCTCTAGAACTGCTCAAGGCCCGTCAGAGTGAAATCTAATGGTGACGGGTCATTGCTGAGCGTGTGGCCATAATAAAGATTGAGTCTCGTCCTGTCAAGTCTGCAAACGTGAGGCTCAGCTGCCACTTTTCCGTGGAAAAGCGAGGTTAATGTGTGTCGATTAAAAACTGTCAGGGCGAAATTCTATGGTTAAAGTGGTAGGCGCGGAGGCGATGGAGCTTCTAGTTTAAGCCGAAAAAGCGCTTGATAGCGGAGAGGATACCGGCTGATTCGTCGGTTTCTCCAGAGGTCGAATCGTCGCGCACGGCCAGACCCTGGCGCCGTTCGGCAATAATGTGGCTCAGAGATTCAACCAGGTCGGGATTATTATCGAAGACCCGCTTCATCGCCTCGTGTCCTATTTCCAGTACCTCTGTCTCTTCCAGTGCCACCACGCTGGCAGTGCGAGGTTCGCCGGTAAACAAAGCCATCTCTCCAAAAAAATCCCCTTCGTTCAACGTTGCTACAGTCCGCGATCGCAGATTGTCGGTGATCTGCACACTCACGCGTCCCTGGTGAACCACGAACATTGACGAACCAGGGTCTCCAGCGCGGATCACAAGTTCACTGGGGGCAAACACGTGGTTTATGGATGCCTTTGCCAACATCGCCGTTTCTTCTGCCGACAGGGGGGCAAAGATGTCGACGGCGGCGAGCCGTTCCACGATCGCTCCTCCCTTACCCTCTCCCATCTCCGCTCTCGGCTTGCGCTCCAGGTGAAGCGTTCTGGTTGGGAACGCAAAATTGAGCCCTGCCCGTCTGAACGCATACCAGATCCTTTGCCGCACGAGTGCGTCGGTGTCGTTGTAGCGCGCGTAATCCTCCAACCAATACTTCACTTCATACTCGACGCCGCTCTCGCCCAGATTTCGGATACGGACGATTGGGGGGATCTTCTCCGATACATTGTCCGCCTCGCGAACCGCCTCGCGCACGACGTGGATCGTCTTCGCCGGCGAATCATTGAAGAGCGTGTTGAATAAGACAAGGCGGGCGTTTAGATTTCCTCGCGGACACACCTCGATGGGTTCCTTTGCGGCCGAGCTGTTATTAATAAGGACTACATGGTTCGTAAATGTGCGAATCTTGATTGCTCGCCAAGTGATCTCTTCAACAACTCCGGTATGTCTTTGTGCCCCAACCGTAATTACATCGCCTACTTGGAAAGGCCGGTCAGCTTGAAGCGAGATACCCGCGAAAAAGTTTCCCAGGGTGTCCTGTAAGGCCAGACCGAGAATGACGCCAAAGATGGCTGAGGTCGTAAATAGCGCGCCGAGGTTAACGCGCGGGAAAAGACTACTAAAGATCAGCAGGAAAAGAAGCGTGAAGGCTACGATAGAGAAGACGTTTCTAACTAACGTGGGAGCTTCAAACCCTTGCCGCAGGCGAAATGCTAGTCCGAAGATAAGTGAGTTGAGAGCACGTACCAGCAGATAGGCGAGGATTCCAAGAAAAACCAACTGAAGTGCCTTCACAAAGGTTTCGGCTTGTGAAGCCAGTCCACCCATTTGCGGGCGGAGAAGTTCCTGGAGCTCTGAATTAAAGTGAACGAGTAGATAGAACGCCAGTGAGGCGATGGCGGTCGCGACGACAAAGAGTATGAGTTTGTTTTTCCGCTTAGAGCGAGGCACTGCGTGTCTGGACACCCCGGCGCAAGAATCGAAGAGCGAAATGAAAAGTTGCCGGCTATTCTTTTATCACCGTTTGCAACACTTTACGAGAGGGCTACGAGAGTCAACGGCTTAAGAGATTCGGGAAAATCATTATCGCTATGTAGAGCGCCGATAACAGAGTCACGACAATCGCTGTCAGCCAAGCGGCTGCATTATAAATCGTACCGTTTACGTGAGCCCCCATTATCTCGCGATCGTTAACCAGCCGCAGAATTGCAAACAGAACCACAGGTAATAGCAAACCGTTAATGACCTGAGTCACCACTAAGACGCGAATCAATGGCAAGCCGGGAATAACCGCAATAGCCGCGCCCACGGCCACCAAAAAGGTGAAAGTCCCAAGAAAGATCGGGGCCTCGCGGAAACTGCGCGAAACTCCCTTTTCAAACCCGAGGGCCTCGCTTATCGAGTACGCAGTGGCCAATGGCAGCACCCCGGCGGCAAGCATCGAGGCCCCGAAGAGGCCGACGGCGAAAAGAGTTTCAGCATACCTACTCGCGAGGGGCCGCAACGCACGCGCGGCATCTGCGGCTGTCTCGACGCGTATTCCGTACTGATGCAGTGTCGCCGCCGTCGAGACCACTATGAAGAAAGCGATCAAGATCGCGAAAAGTGTTCCCACCCAAACGTCGGTTCTTGTTTCCGCATAGTTGTCAGCGGTTATTCCCTTTTCTACAACCGACGATTGAACATACACCTGCATGTAAGGAGAAATTGTAGTACCCACGATCGCGACAAACGTAAACAGGAAGGCTTGATCAAAACCAAACGTCGGTTTCACCAAGCCTACGGCAACCTCTGTCCAATTCGGTCGCGATAGGAAAGCAGAGACAACATAGCCGAGGAATACGAGTGACATCATAAGGAACACTCGCTCGACTCGCTGATACGAACCCTTTACGACCAACCACCACACACTGATTGCCGCGAAAGGGACAGAGATGAAGCGGGGCACGCCGAACAACTCAGTGGCAGCGGCTATGCCAACGAACTCTGAAACGGTTACGCCGCCATTGGCTATTAATAACGTCAACATTACCAGGGCGGTCCACCGAACACCGAACCGCTCACGAATCAGGTCGGCCAGTCCCTTGCCGGTAACGGCGCCCATACGGGCGCACATCTCCTGCACAATACCCAGACTTATTGTGATCGGAATTAGGACCCAAAGAAGACGGTAACCGAATTCGGCCCCGACCGAAGCAAAGGTCGCGATCCCGCCTGCGTCATTACCAGCATTTGCAGTGATCATTCCGGGACCGAGAATCGCCAGGTAAGCGAGCATCCTCTTGCGAACCAGTGTATGGCGCACACCCCGAGCGCCACGCCGTAAAAGGCCTCGGCCTGCGGCCCGCGCGGCTGTTCGTTGCTCTGCCACTTGGAGGATCCTCGCCCATTTCCGGATGCGTTCGCACTCTTACTATCCAAACAGTTTCGGCAATCTCTGACGCCAGTCCTTTGGCAACAGGATCTCCATGGCGTCATCAACAGTGATGATGCCGAGAATATCTCCCGCCTCGTCTATCACAGGAAGGGCCAGCAGGTTGTACTCGGCGATCTTCTGTACGACCTCAGACGCATGATCATCGACGTGCGCCGTTTGAAACTCTCTTCGCATCACTTCATCGAGGGGCGAAGACGGATCCGCAAGGATCAGACTGCGCAGCGCGATCACCCCCAGAAGCTTCCATGAACTCTCACCATCAACCACGTACAGGTAGTAGATCATGTTGGGGGTTTCAGCCATCTCGCGCAAACGCGCGAGAGCTTCACCCACGGTCAGTTGACTGGGCAGCGACACGAACTCAGTAGTCATTAAGCCGCCCGCTGTGTCATCCGCATAAGGCAACAACTCGGCTACGTCCGCCTGTTCATCGCCTTCCATCAAGCCTAACAGTTCTTCGGCCTTCTCTTCCGGCAAATCGCCCAGAACATCGGCGGCTTCGTCCGGAGACATCCACTCGAGAATGTCCGCCGCTCGTTCTTCATCCATGTCGCCGAGAATTCGTGCCTGCCGCTCGGGCGGCATTTCCTCGAGCGTTTCCGCGGCGATTTCATCGTCAAGGGACTCAACGACTTCTGAACCGTGATGGTAGGAAAGGGCTTCTGCCAGGCGCGCGATTTCTACTGGATGCAGTCGCGCAAGCTTACCGCTGGAGGATTTCAGCTGAACGGTGGCCGCATCGGTCGCCAGATAACCCACATCGGACCAATCGATGACTTCGACCGCACCTTTAGTTCCCATGAAACCAGCCGGTGCAAGCCGCCTCCATAGCCCTTGTAAGCTAACGTCGGCCCCCGTCACTCTCCAATCTCCCGCGGCTTGGATAATCTGTACATCGTTGACTCGGACCACACGTTTGCCGTCAACATCAATCAACTGTTTGTCCAGCACGTCACGCGCGAGTAGGGCCTCCGTCTCACGCCGTACAAAAGGCCGCAGATCCAATATGTCGGAATTTAGACGAACGCCCTGTTCGTTTAGCTCTGTGATGCGCCAGCGGGAAACGAAAAAATCGCGACGCCGATAACGCGCCACGATTCCCGTCACGGGTGGATGATCATCTTCACCGAGACGAACAATTACGTCTTTGACTGTCGCCACACGCTCGCCTTCGAGATCGCGGATGGGGCGACCCAATATTTGCGATAGATAAAGCATCAGCTTATTCCGATTTCGAGCTTTGCGCCCGAATCATAGCATGATGCCTTAGGCATTTAAGCAGGTGTTTTGGAGAGATGCGTTAACGAAGTTGCCTGCCGTCTTCATTGAGCATTTCCCGAGCCCTTTGACGCGCGCGGTCGCGTTTGGAATAGAGGTCGCGCCTCTCATGCTGGATCAAATCCTCAGGTTGAACGCCACGACCTTCCAGTCGAATTCCGTCAGCAGTTTGATAATCGAATTCGCTGACGTCGAGTACGCCATCGTCCGGCAGAGTGTGGCGCGAGCGAATTGCCAATACACAACCACACGTTGCGGCGCCAACTAAGCGCGCGCGCCCTTGAGCCTGCAGGACCGCGGCCAGGATCTCCGCTGCGCTCGAGGTACGTTCACTCATCAGCACAACCAGGGGAAGCCGGGTTGGCGAAGTCCACGACGCGGAGAAGATCGATTTGGCGTGAGTGTTTAATTGAAAGCTCTCGCCTGCACGATTCGTAAAACTGCCTAAACTTACGCCTTGTCCCAGGAAAATTGCGGCGAATTCCGCCATGGCGGCAGCGTCGCCTCCTCCATTATTACGTAAATCAAGAACAACTCCGCGTGCGTTGCCCAGCTTGTCTTTCAAGGCTCGCATTAACTCAAGAACGAGCGGCTGGGTAAACGCCTCAAGCTCAATCACGAGATACTTGTGTTCCTCTTGACTAATTCGAAACCCAAGTTCTCGTTGATTCCAGAAACGCCGGAACGTCGCGACCTTTACCTTGCCAGCCCTTCCCTTCCAACCAAGTTTGGTGCTGCTGCCGGCCACGCCTTCCAGTAAGGTCGCCACCGCCCGAACCCCTTCTGATCTATTCGAGTGAAGAAGCGACTGGCTTGCCCCGATTCTTTGCTCGACCAGGTACGATGCTGAGACTCCATCAATACTCTCGAGCTGGTCGCCAGCGCGAATACCTGCGCGAGCCGGGTCTGACTTCGGATCGACCTGAACTACCGTCGGCACACCTTCGATTTCACGAATCGTGAGCCCCATACTTACAAAGCGGGGATTCCACCAGTCAAACTTTTCTTCCGGAGAGTAGACACGCGTATGCGGGTCTCTTAAAGACGAGACCATGCGTCGCAACACTTCGTACAACTCGTAACTTCCTCGCGCGTCCGCCGCCGCCTGTCGAAACATCGTGCGCGGGGCGTTCCAATCGATTCCTGCAAAATGAGGGTCGTAGTATCGTTCATCGATGGTTTCCCAAACATTATCGAAGACTGCCAGGCGTCCCTCCCGGGTATCCGTCGAAACGTAGTCAGCGTGTCCGTCAACTGACGCAAACGTGGGCGAGAATTGAAAGTACGGAAGGACGGCAACGAGCGAACAAACCAACACAAGGAATGCGGTGGTCCATTTTGTTTTCGACATCGGTCTCATTAATTTCACCGAACTGGTTTACGAAAGTTGTATCTCAGGAGAATACGGATGGGGATAGGCCTTCCATTACGCATCGCGGGGAAAAAATGTAATTGTCGAACTGTGTCAACTGTGGCCTCGTCAAGACCAAATCCCGCCCAGCGTGTGACATCGATGCGAACAACTTCACCCGCGGCGTCCAGGTCGACAAAGACATCAACTACAGCTTCAGCATCAGCGCGCGCGGCGGTCTCAGGATACACAGGTCGCAAACGGCGATAAGGCCTGGGCATTCGTAGTCCCACGGCCTCGGCCGCCTTTTCATCCTCCGGTACCTCTTCAATAATGGGAAGTGCGGTCGCAATGGCTAACTCGCGTTGTTGTTTTTCTTCGCTGCTTGCTTTCTGAATTGCGGCCCAGTATCGCTCCGCAAGATCACTGCGGGCGAGTGCATCCAGCAACTTCTGCTCTACGGCGGTGGGGTCAGTTCCCTCAAAGCTCGGACGTTCCCACATTACGAGCTTCCCCGTCCGCGAGCTAACCAAAAAGATTGAAGCGTAAGACTCGAAATAAATCGGCTTGCTCGAGACCGAGCGGCGCAATGTTTGAGCATCACCAATGAAATAAAAATCGCACCCGATCCCTTCGCCAAGATCCCGCGCTTCTTTCAACGAGAGGTTTAACGAGCCAGCATAGCCTGCTCCGCGCACCGCGCTCATGCCGGCGTCACGGTCAATGATGCTAACCGCACCGACCGACTTTAGTTTCTTGACCAGTTGATCCGTGGCGACTTTGCCAAGAACCGAATTCCCGAAATCCAATACGGCCACCGTTATCTGACGAACCCGCGCATGGGGCCGGATCATCTCGGCATGGCCCAGGAAAAATACGACAATCAACAATGCTGACTTGCGTGCGAGCATTTTTTACTTCGAAGTTTTCCTCTTCCACAGCTGCTGTGAGGGAATTCGAAGGGCCCGATTGAACTTGCTGGAAGCGTTTTCCCATCCGATCGTGGCCGTTAATTCTACAATAGTGTCTTCGTCGAAACTTTCGCGCAGTCGAGCAAATAGTTCATCAGAAACCTCACGGCCAGTTATCGTCATCGCGTCCGCATATTCGAGAGCGAGCCGTTCGGTATCGTCGTAAAGCAGGCTCGTCGAATACTCTGGTAGTGCTTCAATCTTTTCATCCGATAGCCCCAGTTCGCTGCCCACGGCAGCATTTATGTCCTGTCAAAACTCGCATCCGTTGATCGAGGCGACACGCCGGTTGAGCAGCGCTCTCAATTTAGGGTCGATCAATCCAGACGAGTCTATTCCGCTCCACATCGCCCGGGCAGCGCGAAAAACCGAAGGACGTCGGGCGTAAACAAGATGGTTTAGTAGAGGCGCACCCCAATTTTTTACCTGAGCTTCGAAGACGACGCGTATCTGACGGTCCACCGTCTTGGGATCCACTCCAGCTATTCG
>WNGE01012516.1_pt1 | contig 15864 bp, 7 predicted proteins | sample 5400651 | NCBI WGS metagenome assembly WNGE01 (sample SAMN13153370, study PRJNA577476) | soil metagenome | isolation source: 60 cm soil or saprolite under grassland replicate 2 | place: USA:California | collected 2016-06-15 | reverse complement strand
GCCGATCACGTTGACGCCGCCCTTTCCGGATGAGTCGTTGCCATTACCGCCGTTGTTGCCCGTGCCGAGAGCAGCCGCACACAGCGCGATGGAGGTGAATGTTGCTAGTAATTCTTTCATATTTTTTACTGTTATCCCATAGGGTCGAGCATCGAGACGCACAAAGTTCCCTTGAAAAGTTGTGCGTTATCCGACGTAAGGGACGAAAGAGAAAAACGCTCGCAAGTCAACCGCCGGCTACATTCACGATTCACCGGTCACCATTCACGGCTTAGTGCGGCGTCGGGCGAGGGTGCGGAGTCGGTCGCGGCCTTGGTGTAGCTCTCGGCGTAGCACTGGGTGTTGGGGTAGCCGTCGGAGTCCCGGTCGGTGTCGGGCTAACCGTTGCCGTCGGTGTTGCACTAGGCGTCGGAGTCGGGGTAGGCGTCGCCGATTGCTCGTAAAAGTAAGCCGCACCTTGCCAGGTGTTGCCGCCGATCGTGGGATGCGGTGTACTGATGAGCGCAGTTGCGCCGTCCCACGCCAATGCAGCGCCGAAATAGTCATCCACCGTTCCGTCGCTGGCAACGAACGTGTCAGATTGGCTCCAGTTGCCGCCCGATTCGTTGAACAGATAAGCCTTGCCTTGATAGGTATTGCCTCCGACCGTGGAGGCGTCTGCCCCGATGAGGGCGGTGCTGCCATTGAGGGCAACCGCGTTGCCGAAGTTGGCGCCCGCCGTACCGTCGTTAGCGGTCAGCTTTTGTCCCTCGCTCCAATTGCCGTTCGATTCGGTAAAGATGTAGGCCGCGCCCTGCCAGGTATGGCCGTTGATAGTCGCATTGTACGCGCCGATGAGGGCCGTGCTGCCCTCGAGGGCAACCGACTCACCGAAGCTGTCATTCGCCGCGCCATCGCTAGCGGTGAGCTTCTGCGTCTGGCTCCAGGTGCCGTTCGACTCGGTGAACACATAGATCGCGCCCTGGCCCGCGTTGGCGCCGATGCCGGCGCGAGGCGAACCAACGAGTACGGTAGAGCCTTTGAGCGCGACTGAGAGGCCGAAGTTATCGTAGGCGGCGCCATCATTGGCTGTGAGCTTCTGCGTCTGGCTCCACGTGCCATTTGACTCGGTGAAAACATAGACCGCACCCTGGGCGGCATTGCCGCCGACCGTGGCACCATTTGCACCGACAACGAGCGTGTTGCCATCGAGCGCCACCGAGGCACCAAAGTTGTCGAACAACCCGCCATCGCTTGCGGTCAGCTTCTGACTTTCACTCCAAGTGCCGTTCGACTCAGTGAACACGTAGGCTGCGCCCTGACTGACGACGCCGCCGACGGTGGCGGTGAACGCACCGACGAGAAGGGTATTGTCGGTGAGTGCGACCCGATATCCGAATTCGTCGCCCGGCAGGCCATCGCTAGCGGTGAGCTTTTGTCCCTCGCTCCAATTGCCGTTCGATTTGGCGAAAAGGTAGGCTGCACCTTGGAAACTATTGTCGCCGTCGGCGCCTATGAGTGCAACGGAGCCGTTGAGTGCAGCTGCCGAGCCGAAGTAGCTGTTTGCCGTGCCATCGCTGGCGGTGACCTTCTGCTCCAACCATATCAACGGGCTCAATTGCGCGGATTTCGGATCGCTATCGACTTGAGCGGACGCTTTGAACAACACGCCAAGACCGAGCAGAAGTGCTAGGAAGACAAACAAACCAATTAAAACGCGGACATTACGGAAGGCGGATTGAGACCTGGATTTCTTTTTCATAAGATGTGGACGGAATTTGACGTGGGATGCCGCTTTAGCAAGCAGAGGAACGCCCGGCGGTCGTGCCCTACCATCAGTATTGATTGTTCGTGTATCACCATTCATGACTTAGCGTGACGGAGTTGGGCGAGGGCGCGGACTTGGACGCGGCCTAGGAGTGACTCTCGGCGTGGCACTCGGAGAAGGCGTCGGAGTTGGTGTGGGACCCTCACCAGCTGTTCTGAGAATCGCACCGAAACCGCCTACTGCGGTTCCGGTGGTTGTCGCGGTAAAAGAAACGTTATAGAGATCCTGATTTGTGCCGCTTTCCTCACGCGTCCACGTCTGTCCTCCATCTGTTGTTCTTACAACTGTGCCCAGTTGTCCGACAGCCGTTCCATTGGAAGCATCCGCAAAGGAAACTCCTAAAAGTATCTCGGATACGCCACTGAGCTGGCTAACCCAATTCTGTCCGGCATCTGTCGTTCGTAGAATCGTCCCTTGATCACCTACAACTGTGCCCGTATTAGCGTCCGCAAACCAAACTGCTCGAAGCTGGTTGATAGTGCCGCTGGTTTGCGGGGTCCAGGTTTGTCCGCCATCAGTCGTTCTTAGGATCATACCATCATTGCCAACAACGGTCCCGGTATTGGTATCAGTAAAATAAACTCCCAACAAGCCGGTTGCCTGGCTGGGTTGAGTAACCCAATTTTGTCCACCATCGGTTGTGCTGAGAATTTTTCCCTCGAGGAACCCGACGGCCGTACCGTGATTTTCATCGCTGAAGTGTACGGCATAAAGCCAGTCAGTTGTGTCGGTGGTCTGTTGCGTCCAGTTGTTGCCGCCGTCTGTTGTCCTCAGGATGATGCCATCCTGGCCTACGATGGTTCCAATGGTGGAATTGACGAAGTGCACACCGAAAAAGTTGAGGCCGGAAAACGGATCGCCTATTCCGCTGTTTTGCCGTACCCAGCTGTTACCGCCATTGGTTGTCCTTAAAATCATGCCGTCCGGATTCTCGTAGCCTACCGCAGTTCCGGTATTGGCATCGGTAAACGATACTCCATACAGATAATTGAATGTAACAACCGGCTGGCTGTTCCATTGCTCTCCTCCATTGATTGTCTGAAGAATGATGCCGGCGTCGCCGACAATCGTGCCGGTGTTGGCATCGGTGAAGGATAAGGCGTAGAAAGCGTTCGCTCCCTGAGGCAGCGAATAGTTCGTCTGTTCAACCCAGTTGTTTCCGCCGTCGGTTGTTCGGAGAATGATGCTCGGGCCGCCGGATAGATCAAGGCCACAAACGGTTCCCGTGTTCGCGTCGGCGAACGAAACTCCGCGCAGCATTTTTGTGGTCCCGCTCGATTGAGGACCCCACGTGTTTCCACCGTCTGTGGTTCTCAAGATTGTGCCTCCATCGCCAACGGCTGTCCCAGTGTTTGCGTCGGTGAATGAAACATTAAAGAGGAACACGGTGCCGGGGTTCGACTGGCTTATCCACGTGCTGCCTCCATCTGTAGTCCTAAGAATGGTGCTTTCTCCAAACGTTCCGCCTACGGCGGTCCCGGTGTTTGCATCGCTGAATGAAACGCCGAAGAGATTGTTAGGGGTCCCGCTCGATTGAGGACCCCACGTGTTTCCACCGTCTGTGGTTCTTACAATTGTACCTCCTTCACCCACGGCTGTTCCATTATTTAAGTCCGTGAACGAGACTCCTCGAAACTGAAGAGTTGTTCCGCTTGGCTGCGTGACCCAATGATCACCCCCGTCTGTTGTTCCAACGATGGTGCCGGCTTCCCCCACAGCCGTTCCGTGATTTGCAGCAGTGAAAGAGACAGCCCACAAAGTTTGTGTGGTACCGCTGACCTGAACCGTCCAGCTGTTTCCGCCATCCGTCGTCCGCACAATCGTTCCATTTTCGCCAACCACGGTGCCGGTGTTCGCGTCTACAAAGGAAGCGCCCCGAAGATTGTTGCCCTGCGGAAGCGGATTTTGCCAGTGCCACTCAGTGCCTGATGAGCCACTTATGCCTTTGCTCGAGACGGTGACCGCCGTGGGACTTCGCGCCTGGCCGGCGTGGATGGCCAGCGTCAGCCCGCAAACGCTTGCAAGACTTAGGATAGTTAAACGGATTCTAATGTTTGTTGTTATTTTCATAATGTGTGTTGGAATCGTTTATGGCTTCATTTCCTAGAAGTTACCAGGTTAGCCCCGTCTTACCCGCACGCCCTCATATCCCAGTAAACCACGCGTTCAGCGCGGCGGCGTAGGGCGCGGCCTGGGTGTTGGGATGGGCCTCGGAGTTGGCGTAGCCCTTGGTGTTAACTCTCGCCTGAGGATTGTGCTACCAAAACCGACGGCTGTATTCAAGGAAACTCTCGAAAGATCATAGCCTGTTCCGCTCGTCTCGCTCACCCAATTCTTTCCTCCATCTGTTGTCCGTAGGATGATACCAAGAACACCAACCACAATTCCGTGGTCTGCATCGGTAAAAGAAACCCCTGCGAGCAACTCGGTTGTTCCACTTTGTTGCGGCCCCCAATGGCTTCCGCCATCCGTAGTTCTAAGGATCGTCCCAACTTGACCAACCGCTGTCCCATTATTCGTGTCGGTAAAGGAGACCCGTAAGAGATCAGACTCTGTTCCGCTTGCCTGCGGGATCCAGTTGTTTCCTCCATCGGTTGTTCTGAGGATTATGCCGGCCCCGCCCACAACTGTTCCGGTATTCGCATCCGTAAAGGAAACCCCCACAAGAGGACTAGAAGCCCCGCTTGATTGGCTTGTCCAAGCGCTTCCTCCATCTGTCGTTCTTAAAATCACCCCTGTAACAGTGCTAAAATCAAATCCAACCGCTGTTCCATTATTTGCATCGGTAAAAGAGACACCCCAGAGATCAACCTCTGTTCCGCTTACCTGCGGTCCCCAGTTGTTCCCTCCATCCGTTGTTCTCAGGATTGTGCCAAAGTCACCCACAGCCGTACCATTATTCCCGTCGGTAAATGAAACGCCTAGAAGCGTGTTGGTCGTTCCGCTTGCCTGGTTAATCCACATGTTTCCCCCATTTGTTGTTCGGAGGACGGTTCCGTCGTCACCGACGGCCGTTCCGTTGTTCGCATCAGTAAAGGAAACGTCTTCCAGCGAGTTGGTCGTAACTGCGCTTGATTGACTGACCCAGTTGTTCCCTCCATCGGTTGTTCTCAGGGTCGTGCCAACGAGACCTACGGCCGTCCCGTTATTCGCATCGGTAAAGGAAACCGCAATAAGAGTGCTTGTCGTCCCGCTCGTCTGAGTGATCCAAGTAGTTCCTCCATTTGTCGTTCGCACGATGGTTCCATCGCTGCCAACAGCCGTTCCATTGTTTGCATCAGTAAACGAGACACTATAGAGAGAGCTTTTCGTCCCACTCGTTTGGCTAACCCAGTTCGATCCTCCATCTGTTGTCCTAACGATCGTGCCACCAAAACCAACGGCTGTTCCGTTGTTTGCGTCCGTAAACAAGACGCCATAGAGAATGTTCTTGGTCCCGCTGGTCTGCCTAACCCAGTTAGCGCCGCCGTCGGTTGTTCTGAGGATTATGCCGTCCCAGCTAACAACTGTTCCGTTATTTGCATCCGTAAATGAAACAGCAGTTAGATTATTCGGCGTCCCACTTGTCTGGCTGACCCAGGTGTTTCCTCCGTCTATTGTTCTGACGATTGTTCCATTCTCGCCAACGGCGGTTCCGGTATTGGTATCAGTAAATGAAACGGCCAGCAGGCCATTGCTAGTTCCGCTGGTTTGACTGGACCAGGTGTTACCGCCATTGGTGGTCCTGACGACCGTGCCGGAAGTGCCAACAGCTGTCCCGTGATTTACGTCAGTGAACGAAACCCCGTACAACGTATTTGTGGTTCCACTGGATTGAATGACCCAGCTGTTACCACCGTCGGTTGTCCGGACGATGGTTCCGTTGTCGCCAGTCGCGGTTCCTGTGTTGGTGTCCGTGAAGGACGCGCCATAGAGCGTGTTACCCTGAGGGAGAGGATTCTGCCAGACCCAGCGCGCACCCGCCTCCGCAGCGCTACGGCGCGGCAGGCCTGATGAGCTGGCTCGGGCACCAACGTGGTTCGACAGGCTGATTGCAGCGCCGCTTCGAGCATACGCAGTGTGAATAGCCAGCGATGTCCCGCAGATACCCGCAAGGCTCAAAATAGACAATAGGATTCTCGGATTAATCATTTTCATATTTTTGGCGAAATTGCCGTGAGTTTTTGCCGGTCAGCGTGCGTCTTAGCTCGGCGGAGTAGGACGCGGTCTCGGCGTTGGGATGGGTCTGGGAGTTGGAGTTGGTCTTGGTGTAACGCTTGGACTAGGAGTTGGTGTCGCCGTCGGTGTTGGCGTTGTGCTAGGCGTAGCTGTAGGTGTTGGGCTTGGTGTTGCTCCGCAGGTATCCGTCGCTGGAATATCATATATCACAGGTAGGCCATTCTGGTCGCTCTTTGTTACTACCGCGTGGGCTCGACCAGGCAAGCCTGAGAACGAGACATGACTGGCGGAGTTGCCGGTAATGGGATTAGGTACACCTAGCATCATCGGGCTGGACGGATCGAGGATCCAGTCGCTGGGGCTATAGTCCGCACCGAGCCCCTCGCCGCCGAATGGCATGGGATAATTGTCCCCTACGCTGCCTTGGATGCCGCCCTGGACCCACAGCACGCCGCCTGTGGCAACATAAGCTTCCAAAGCCGGAATAGCCGACTCGTAGGGGCTGATGAAGTCAGTAAGGAAATGGTCGTCCCAGTTAAGAACAACCACTCGATAATCGTTGAAGTTGAATCCCGTCAATTGCGCGGGCGTAAACACGCTGTAGGTGTGCCCGTTCGCTGTGATCGCACCCTTAACTACCGTTGCCCCCCATGGGTCATGCGTCTGGAAGATGGCGAAGTCAGCTGGAGCCGGTTGGCTGGCATCAAAGGTGTATTGGACAGTGTTATTCGCGATCTGGGTATAATTCCATGGCAAGAAGCCCAGGACGAGCCCTGACGCAACCACCAATCCACAACCCGGCAAGAGGCTCCCCACGTATTGGTAGGTGCCGGTGAAGGGCGCGTTGGGATTGCCAAACTGATCAGTGATCGCTCCGGCGGGGAGGTTCACGGTCAACGTTCCTGAGACGATGCTGCCGATATTAATCGTGAACTCGGCAGTCATATTATTGTTGATAACCTGAGCATTGGTCACGGTCGCGGCAGAGACGCCGCTCAGTTGTAGGTCGCCGGTCTGCACTGAGGTTGGGTCGACAGCCTCGTTAAAGGTCATGTCATACGTATAGGTGTCTGGTCCCGGTGGTTGGAATGTCCCACCTACTGGCGGGACAGTGTCCATTACCTGTAGCAGTGTCTGATCATAACGGAACGTACACTGGAACTCGAACACGGGGCTATCGTCAGAGGCGCGCTCAATGGCGTCCTGCGGGATGTGCATCGTTTGCAGCCCCTGGTTGATTAGCGGTGAAGTATTGAAATGGAAGACCATCGTCGTCGTGTTCGGTGTATAGCTAACAGTGTCTGCCGGCGTTCCGTTCACAGTGAAGTCGCCGGGCTGGAGAGTATTCGGATCCACCGGGTCGGACACATTGACCGTGAAGTCAGTCGGCTGGGTTGCTACCACGCTGTTGCACGCCGGCTCGATGCCGGTAACTACGAAGCCTACTCCAATCGGCTCCTTGTCGAAGAAGGCATCCTGCTGCGACTGGCTATTGATGCTCACGCGCCCATCCACCCACGCATGCAGGTGTTGAGTGAGCATCGAGGAGGCGTAGTCATAGTCGCCCGCATATACGGGAACGACGCCTATGTCGGGTTGGGCTGGGAGAGGGCTGACAACATCCGAAAACGTATCGTCAGGCGACCACGTAGCACCGTTGTCAGTGGACTTGCGCGCCCATATTCTGTAGCACGGAACGCCCGGGTCACCAAGCGTGCAGCTGATGCTCTCCCGCTCGTCATACCATGTCGCCAACAAGGTGCCATCCTGGGCCACCGATAGACTAGGCTGCCACTGAGCGCGAGTGCTGCTATCGGTGTTCAACTGCAATGGCGCGCTAAAGGTCTGCCCACGGTCGGTAGAACGGATATAGAAGACATCGCCCGCATCGCTGCCGTTGCCATGGGCAGCATAGACAAGGTGCACGACGCCGTTGAGAGCGGCAGGCTCCCCCCAGCCCATGTGCCGCCAGTAGCCGCCGTTGTCCGGATACATGCAAGCGAAGTAGCTGTAGAAACCGGGGCAATCAATGCGACCAGGCCCTGGAAAAGTGGGACCGGTGTAGGTGTTCGTCCAAGTGTTACCGCCGTCGGTTGACCGGAAGATGAGGTTGGCATTGTTATGGGGAAAGCCGCCGCCTCCTTCGTCCATTCCGGCTATATACACGTCATTTGTCACTAGGTCGCCGATGATCTGGACGTTGCGGACGAAGGGGGTGCCGGAGGCGATCTGCCGCTCGTTGGTCCAGGTAAGACCGTTGTCAGTGGAGTAACGAACGAAGAGAGCACCCCCGCCACGAGCAAAATCGTTCCACGAAACGTACATCCGTCCGTAGAAGGGAGAGGATGGATTGGCGTCGGTCCAGCCAGACTCACGGTCGTCAAAAGTACCAGTGTGAATGCAGTAATGGGTCCAGCTATTCGGGTCCCAAGGAGTAGTGGACTTATAGCCGCCTATACCCTGACTGCCGCAGCCCGCATCCAGCCAAGCTGTGAACCAAGTGCGGGATGACCGGTTGTAGAGAATAACAGGGTCGCCAAACGTATTATCGAAGGGGCTTTGACCATTGGCTCGAGTGAGCCGGTCAGTGGAGACGGACGCCCCCGAGAGGTTGGGGCCTCGTGAGTCATTGTAGGCGACCACTATTTGCAGAGGATTATCCGGGTTACCCTGCGTGAATGTCTCCGACTGCGTACTGTGGGAAGAATCCTGAGTGCCCGTGATCAGGTCCACATCCGTGGTTCCAAACGTCAGCGGAGACAGTAGTTCTTTGGTAAACTGGGTGAAACTCCTCCTGCCAGAAACTGAGCTGCCCTGTGCGCCGCCGCAGAAAATCAGGATAGCGCCAGCTCGGAAGTTTTCCATCTTATCGATGCCCAGCTCATGAATCTTTGAGCAGTCAAACCCTGGAGGGACGAGCGGGCTGATATATTTGTTGATTGCGTAGGTCTGCTGCGCTGGTGCGCTGCTGGCAGCAGGCCCGGCGCTGCCTGTCGATGAACCAATACCGCGTCCAAATGGATTAGCGGCGAACAACGCCAGAGAGACCCCAGTCATCGCCATGAACAGCGCGACTAAGACGCGGAGGTTAGAGAACCCGCCTTCGCTGACTAGCTTTTGTTTGACGGCCACCAGACTACTGCGTGTCGAGAGGTTATAGCGGCCGGGTGCGGGTTGAGCAGTGGATTTATTTTTCATGAGTCATTTGGACGTGCGACGCTGTTAGCTATCCTGCCTTTCTGAGCGCCGACAGTCTAACGTGTGGGAACCCGGGCCTGGGCGGCGGAGTCGGACGGGGCGCGGGCGTGGGACGACGTCTGGGTGTCGGAGTAGGTCTTGGTGTGGAAGTCGGCGTAGCGGTCGGAGTTGGTGTAGGAGTAGCAGTTGGCGTCGCTGTCGGACTTGGCGTTGAAGTCGGTGTGGGTGTCGCACTTGGCGTTGGGCTCGCTGTTGGCGTAGCTGTCGGGCTCGGTGTGGGAGTAGGCGTCGCCGACCGCTCGAAGAAATAGGCTGCACCCTGCCGTACATTTTTTCCAACAGTAGCCTGGTAGGCACCGACTAGTGCGGTGTTATCGGCAAAGGCCGCAGACCATCCAAACTGATCGCCTTCACCGCCATCGCCAGCCGTAAGCTTCTTTACCTGAGTAAAAGCGCCACCAGAGTAATCAAAGGCGTATGCTGCCCCCTGAAGGTTGTTAACGCCCGGTGCGCCTATCAGTGCTGTGTTCCCATCAAACGCCACCGATTCGCCGAAGCTGTCGGACGACTGACCATCGTCGGCAAGGAGTTTTTGACCCTCGCTCCATGTGCCACCTGAATTAGAGAAGGAATAGACGGCGCCTTGATTTGAGAATGGGTCGGACCCCGCGCCATCCGCGCCAACCAGCGCCGTGTTTCCGACAAGGGCAACGGCGAGGCCGAAAAAGTCAAATGACGCTCCATCGCTGGCAGTGACTTTTTGAGTTTGAGTCCACGTGCCGGTAGATCCATCAAAAAAATAAGCGGCACCTTGAAACTCGTTCCCATTTACAGTCACAAAGCCGGTGCCAATAAGGGCGTTGTTACCATCGAGCGCGATCGACCAGCCAAAGCTATCGCCGGATGCGCCGTCATCCGATGAAAACTTCTGTGTTTGGGTCCAGCCGGCTCCACCCGCGAACACATATACAGCGCCCTGTGCGGAGTTACCACTTACAGTAGCTCCGATCGAGCCGATCATGGCGGTATCGCCCTGAGCCGCAATGGACCAGCCAAACTGATTGAACTGCGTGCCATCGTCCGCCGTGAGCTTCTGTACCTGGATCCAGAAACCTTGGAATAATATAAAAACGTACGCCGAGCCTTGAAAAGTGTTTGTGTTAGGTGCGCCGATGATGAGAACGGGACCAGAAAAAGAAAATGCCATCGAAATGCCGAACGCATCCCCTGCCGCCCCATCGTCTGCGGTAAGCTTTTGCGTTTGGACCCAAGTGCCGTTCTGTTTAGTGAAGACATAAACTGCGCCCTGGCCGGCATTACCGCCTACTGTCGCGTTAGGCGCGCTGACGAAGGCAGTTGTTGGGTCCGCGAACACAACCGACCAACCGAACTGATCATCCGTTGCGCCATCGTCGGAGCTGACTTTCTGCTCGGGCCAGTCCGACGGCTGGCCGCCATTTGTTGTCCGTAGAATAACGCCGCCATCGCCGACTGCGATTCCGCTCAATGCGTCGCTGGTAAACGAGACATCATGAAGGTTTGCAGAGCTTCCGCTTGTTTGATCAGCCCAGGTGGCTCCCATATCGGTGCTGTGGAGTATCCTGCCACCGGAGCCAACGGCAAAGCCACTGGTCGTTGCAGGGAAAGCAACACCTTCTATCGACTGATCGTAGAATGCCGTTGACCAATTCAGTCCGCCATCTGTTGTTCTTGCCAGAGCGCCTCGACCGTCAAAGACACTCCCTGAAACGAGACCAATCGTTTGGTCAAAAAAGAACACGTCGTTACAGCCGCCTTCATTGCCGTCGAAGTAGAATGGCTGAAAAGCCCAACTGGCGCCCCCGTCGGTAGTAGTGCCGACCATAGGCTGAAAAATCGAATTCTGTCCCGCGACAAATCCTGTGGCTGCGCTCAACATCTGAGCAGCGGGGAATCCGCCACCAAAAAATCCACTCTGACCGATCTGCCACGATGCCCCGGAATCGGTTGAGTAGAGAATGTCTTGCGAGTCGCCTCCGCAAATTCCGTTTACCCCGTTAAACGAGACCGATCTGAGACCATCTACCACGCCGGTGGCAACGCTTTGCCAGGCAGCGCCTCCATCGGTGGTGCGAAGAATCGTGCCGCTGTCGCCGACTGCGACTCCTTCATTGGGATCCAGAAAATAAATGCCGTGCAACGTGGTGCTTGTCCCCGATGCAAGCGGCGCCCAAGTCGCTCCGGCGTCGGTGCTTTTCAGAATCGTACCAGTATCTCCCACGACGAAACCTGTTCCGGAATCAAGGAGAATAGCGCCGTTCAAATTGCTAGTCGTCCCCGAATCAACCGGAGACCATTGCCCAAAAACAGATGAGGTGAAGGAAAAAATGAGGGTGATTGCCAGGTAATTTGCTTTGGGCTTAGACATATGTGATTTCGCGTTGGCGGTGGATCGATTTAATTCGAATTGGTCGCCGTTCGATATTGAGCGAACGAAAAATGCCAGATTTTGAAATGCACGATCTTGACCCTTGCCCGATGCCATCAACGTTGCAAGCGCCAGCGAACCGAGAATTACAGCCGCGAGCCCAACGAGGGTATGCCGGAACGGCCGCGGGTCTGATCGCCACAATTCTCGGAACCACAGATGAAGGCGCTAATGGGATGAATCTGCGAAGGACAGACTCCTTAACGCCTCGTAAATTATTCATCTGGATACGATCGACCCTGCTCGTGCGGATCGCCGCGGCGTGGGGCGAGGCGGTGGGGTCGGATGACGCCTTGGTGTAGGGTGAGGCCTTGGCGTAGGGGTTGAGCTTGGAGTTGGCGTCGGAGTAGCAGTCGGTGTTGGTGTAGCTGTCGGTGTCGCAGTCGCCGTGGGCGATGCTGTTGGGGTAGCCGTAGGAGCTGGAGTGGGAGTAGGCGTTACTGTAGGGGTAGCTGTTGGCGTTGGGGTAGGAGCGGAGCACTGTTGCAAAGCCCCGATGAAATTTCCCAACGGCCTGGGGTCATTTCCAACCGTGACGGTCGCCACCACCGTGTTGGTGGAGGTGTCGATAACCGAGACGTTGTTGCTGAGAGCGTTGGCCACATAGGCGCGGGTACCGTCCGGGGTTATCGCCACACCGTAAGGAGCATCCCCCGCCGGGACGGTAGCCACCACGGTATTAGTCGAGGTGTCGATGACCGAGACATCGTTGCTGGTAAAGTTGGCGACGTAGGCGCGGGTGCCATCCGGAGTTATCGCTACGCCGTAAGGGGCATTTCCCACTGCGACGGTGGCCACCACCGTATTGGTAGAGGTGTCGATAACCGAGACGTTGCCGCTGAATTCGTTCGCGATATAGACGCGGCTACCGTTCGGGTTTACTGCCACGCCGTAAGGGAAGGTCCCAACGGCGACGGTGGCCACCACCGTATTAGTGGAGGTGTCGATGACTGAGACGCTGTCTTCTTGATCGTTGGTGACATAGGCGCGGCTACCATCCGGCGTTATTGCTACGCCGTAAGGGACACTCCCTACCGGGACGATGGCCACCACGGTATTACTTGACGTGTCGATGACCGAGACGCTATTGCCGGTAGGGTTGGTGACATAGGCGTGGCCACCATCCGGAGTTATCGCCACGCCATAAGGGGTATTCGCCAGCGCGACCGTGGCTACGACGGTATTGGTGGAAGTGTCGATGACCGAAACGTCGCTACTGAAAGCGTTGGCGACATAGGCGCGGGTGCCATTCGGATTCACCGCTACGCCGAAGGGGCTGCTCCCCACAGCGACGGTGGCCACCACGGTATTAGTGGAGGTGTCAATGACCGAGACGTCGTTGCTGTCAGCATTCGAAATGTAAGCGAGAACCGCACATGGTGTCGACGTAGGAGTAGGTGTCGGAGTTCCCGTTGGCTCAAGATAAAGATAGACGTGGCCCGCATCATAGGTGACTTGTGGTACGAAACCTTGGCCTGGTGAATAATCGATGTTGACACTGGCGAACGTTGAGCCGTTTAGACCGCCTCCAGCTTGTAGCAGAGTGTACTGCGTCCCCGGGGTAAAGGGTCCGCCGGAAAGTGTCACTCCCAACTGCCCATTGAGTGTGACCGCACCTTGAACGGCGACGTTCCCGGCACCCGCTGGTGTTACAGTGACCAATGTGCTGGCAGTAGCCCCGAATATAAGATTGCCCCCAATCGACATCGTTTGTTCGGGTGCAAGCGTGCCCTCCATTGTTGTCGTTGAGCTGTTCGTGATAGAGCCGCTACCCGTCAAGGTACCCGGAGTCCATACGTTGACGCTACCGGCACTGACCGTTCCGCCGTTATCGACGTGCAGCAGGCCTGTACCACCGGCTCCACTAACATTGCCTCCAATCGACAACACGCCGCCAGTGCTGAAGAGCGAGTCAGGGCCGGAAACATTGAGCGTTCCGTTCGCCCCCGCACTGAAGCCGACATTGGCGAATGTGCCGTTCGTCATGTGGCCACCGCCGGTCAGGCTCAGTGTTCCTTGACCATCAAAGCCAACGTACAGGCCGGCGTTGTTGTGCCACGTGGAGCCCGTGCCGTCGAGTGTCGCGCTGCTCTGTGAGGCGGTCGCGTAGCCGATGTAAGCGAAGCTACCATTGGAAGTCACCTGGCCGCCATTGCTAATATTGAGAATGCCATTGCCATTGTTCCCGACATAGAAAAAGCCGTTGTTGGTCCAGATTGACCCGGTTCCGGTGATATGCGCGGTTCCGTCTGATCCAAAATCGTAACCAAGATAACCGGTGCCGTTGGTTACTGTGCCGCCGTTGGTGACATTGAGAACGCCGGTGCCGGAACGGCCAACGGAAAGGTCGGAGCCGTTGGTCCACGTGGAGCCAAGCCCATCGACCGTTACTGTTCCGCTCGAGTGACCCGGGGACTCAGGAAAATAACCAAGATAGCCGAACACATCTGAGACTGTCGCGCCGTTGCTGATCGTCAAGGTGCCAGTCCCGTAGCCGATGTAGAGTTCAAAGCTGTTAGTCCAGGTAGAACCGCTTCCGTCGACTGTTACAGAGCCGTTGACGCCGTTCTCGGAATGTATCGTATAGCCGATTTCGCCGCTGGTATCCGACACGTCCGCGCCGTTGGTGATGCTGAGCGTGCCGCTCCCGCCATAGCCAACAGCAAGGTCGCTGCTCACGCTAAGCGCACCAGAGCCTGAAGTATTCAGGTTCCCAATATCAGGAACATCAAAACCGAGAAGAATGCTCTGAGCGACCGCGCCACTTGCCATGATTTGAGCAGTTCCATCGTTGTTGATCTGAGCTTGTGCGCTGGAATTTGGAACGCCTGCGGACCAGTTAGTCCCAAGAAACCAATCACCGCTGCCATCGGTCCAAATCGTTTGCGTTACGCCGATCGCTGGCAGTATAAGGAGAAAGAAAAACGTCAAAGTGGCGCGCTTCGCGAGCCGCAAGCAGTGCTGGACTTTGCCCACGACTCGGGTGGCGTTACTGGATTGTTTCATAGGAGATTCCATTGGTTGGGTAATCATTGGGTTGGATGTTCTAGGTGATAGTCATTGCCCTTTCAGCGAGCCGCGCTCCGTGCCTCTAAGGATTTGAAGGGCTTGGGCGAGGCGGCGGAGTTGGACGGGGTCTCGGCGATGGATGAGGTCTTGGCGTCTGGGTCGGAGTTGGAGTAGGTGTAGGCGTCGCTGAGGGAGTCACCGTTGGAGTAGGCGTGGGCGTTGCCGATTGAGAGTACTTTACGGTTGTATAGTCGTAATCGGTGCCAACACCCGTACTGTAACCAGTAACGAGGACGTTGTGCTCATGATCGACAGCAATCGCATAAGTCCCATCGTAGCTGTGGGCGGGTCCGTCGTACAACCTTGCCCACTGTTCGATGCCTGCGGTATCGTACTTTATCGTTGCAAAGTCGGAAGCGCCTCCGCTGAAGACGAATCCGCTAACATATACGTTTGCCAAATCATCCAACGCAATCGAGATCAGCACTCCACCGCTCTGGTCTGGGCCGTTGAAAGAAGCTGACCATAACAAATCTCCGTTGGTTGAATACTTAAGCGTAACGCACTCCAAGCCGGTAGCAGTAGTATGATTTCCGGTAATGTAAGCGTTGCCCTCCCCATCAACGGCCACAGCCTGACCCGCATCATAGCCGTTTCCCGGTCCGTTATAGCTTTTTATCCAAAGAACGTCTCCATCCGGCGAGTATTTTATTGTTGTAATGTCATTATCGGAACCTGTTTCGACGCTTTGGCCGGTAACATAAATATTTCCCGAAGGATCCAGTGCCAGCCAGTAGGCATAATCGTTGTCATCTGCGGAGCCATTATACCTCCTGACCCAGAGTTCGTCTCCATCCGGGCTGTATTTGATGGTGGTATAATCGTGCAGACTGTTTGCGCCGCCGCTCCATCCGGTGATGTAGGAATTGCCAGAGCCATCCACGACCACGCAGTTTGCATAGTCAATTGTGCTGGCGTTGCCGTTATAACGCGCTGACCATTGGAAGTTGCCCGCGGAATCGTACTTGAGCGTTATGAATTCGCCATCTGTAAAGCCATCGCTCATGAAACCTGTCGTGAAGACATTGCCTTGCTTGTCCAGGGCAATTGAATAGGCATAGGCGCTATAGTTGGCCACCGGGCTGGTCCAGCGCTGCGTCCATACTCTGTTTCCGTTGCTGTCGTATTTCAGAATGAAAATGTCGAACGTCGCGGGGTTGTCTCC
>WNGE01012801.1_pt1 | contig 15867 bp, 14 predicted proteins | sample 5400651 | NCBI WGS metagenome assembly WNGE01 (sample SAMN13153370, study PRJNA577476) | soil metagenome | isolation source: 60 cm soil or saprolite under grassland replicate 2 | place: USA:California | collected 2016-06-15 | reverse complement strand
AGCGGACGTGTCCGTCGACTCGCGGAAGCGCCCTTCCCTCCGGCTTGTCGACGACTTCGGGCTCCTGGTCGAGGACGTCCACGATCTTGTCGAGCGCCGCCGTCGCCGAGAGGAAGGTGCCGTAGAGCTGCGAGAGCTGCTGTACGGGGTCGAAGAAGTTCTGCACGTAGAGCATGAAGGCGAACAGCGTCCCGAGCGTGACGTCGCCCTGGAAGTAGAGATGCCCGCCGTAGCCGAGCACGACGGCCAGCGCGACCGAGGACAGCAGGTCGACGAACGGGAAGTAGAGCCCGTTCAGGACAACCGTCTCCATGTTCGAATCGCGGTAGCGCTCGCTGACCTCGCGGAAGTTGCGCATGTTCGTGCGCTCGCGGGTGAACGCCTGGACGATCCGCATGCCGGCGATGTCCTCCGCGAGGGTGGCCGTGACGAGGCCGAGCCGCTCCCGGACCGCCGAGTAGGCGCGCGCGGAGCGGGTGCGGAAGATGATCGTCGCGGCGCTCATGAAGGGGATCACCAAGAGGGTCGCGAGCGCGAGGCGCCAGTCGAGGACGAAGAGGAGGATCGCGGTGCCGACCAGCGTGAGCGTGTTCTGGACCAGGCTCGTCACTCCATCCGTGACGAGCTGGTCGATCGCCTCGACGTCGTTCGTCAGCCGGCTGATGATCACCCCTGCACGGTTTCGCTCGAAGAAGCCGAGCGAGAGACGCTGGAGGTGGTCGAAGAGACGGTTGCGGAGATCGGCCAGTAGGCGCTCGCCGACCCACCCGGTCAGGTACGTCTGCGCGTAGCTCATTCCCCAGTTGAGGAAGCCGGCGGCGACGAAGGCGCCGACGATCCACCAAAGCTTCGCCAGGTCGTGCTGGCGGATGCCGTCGTCGACGGCGTACTTGGACAGGAACGGCGGTGCGAGCGCGGTGGCCGTGGCGAGCAGGAGGGAGACCACGGAGAGCAGCGTCCGCGTGCGGTAGGGCCGCGTGAGGCGGACGAGCGTTCCGAGCCGCCGCCGCGTCTGGCGCCACGACCAGTCCTCCACGCGCGCTCCCCGTTCGCGCATCAGGTGCCCGCCGGGCTGCCAAACTCTCACGACGCAGCCTCCAGCGCTTCCTTGTCCGCGCGCGCCTCGACCGCGTCCGCGAACCGCCGTTCCAGCAGCCCGTGCTCATAGATGTCGCGGTAGACCTCGCTCGACTCCAGAAGCTCCGCGTGCTCGCCGCGCGCCGCGATCCGGCCCTGGTCGAGCACGACGATCTCGTCGGCCAGCGCGATCGTCGAGAGCCGGTGCGCGATGATCAGCGTCGTCCGGTCCCGCATCGCCTCTCGTAAGCCCACCCGGATTCGCGCCTCGGTCGTCGCGTCGACCGACGCGGTCGCGTCGTCCAGGATCAGGATCCGCGGGTCGACGGCGAGCGCCCGGGCGATCGCCAGCCGCTGGCGCTGGCCGCCCGAGAGCGTGATCCCCCGCTCGCCGATCACGGTCTCGTATCCGTCGGGCAGTTCAGCGACGAACTCGTGCGCCTGCGCGAGCCGCGCGATCCGCTCGACCTCTGCGTCGTCGAGATCGGGCGCACCGAAGGTGATGTTCTCGCGGACGGTCGCGGAGAAGAGGAACGGATCCTGCGAGATCACCCCGATGCCGCGCCGCAACGATGTGAGGGTCACCTCGCGCACGTCCGTCCCGTCGACCAGCACGCGGCCGGCGGTGGCGTCGTAGAAGCGGGGAACGAGCGACGTGAGGGTCGTCTTGCCGGATCCTGTCTGTCCGATCAGCGCGATCGTCCGGCCGGCGGGAACGTCGAGCGTGACGTCGTCGAGAACCGGTCGCCCTTCGAGGTACTCGAAGCGCACGTGCTCGAACCGCAGAGCGCCTCCGCCCGGCGGCAGTTCGACCGCATCCTCACGCTCGGCGATCTCCTCGGGCTCGTCCATGACCTGGAAAATGCGCTCGCCCGAAGCGGTTGCGCGCTGCGCCTGGCCGATCCACATCCCGAGTGAGCGCAGCGGCGTCACGAGCATCCCGAGGTAGAGGTTGAAGGCGACGAAGCCGCCGACGCTGAGCTCGCCGCTCGTGACCATCCGCGCGCCGACGAGCAGCACCGCGCCCTGCGCGAGCAACGGAATCCACGAGATGAACGGCACGTACAGCGCGCGCTGGCGGTTGGCCCGAAGCGTCTGCTGGAAGACGTCCTCGGAGCGTGCGTGGAACTTGGCTGACTCCTGCGGCTCCTGCGCGAACGACTTGACGACGTGGACGCCGACGATGTTCTCCTCGGCGACGGTCGCGACGTCGGCGAGCTTCTGCTGCACGTCCCGAAGAGTCGGGTGCGCGATGTGGCTGTAGCGGTACGCCAGCACCACGAGCACCGGCGTGATCGCCAGTGCGATCAGCGCGAGCTTCCACTGGAAGACGAGCAGCACGGCGGTCACCGAGAACACGGTGAGGACGTTCTGGAAGAAGAAGATCAGGCCGTAGCCGAGGAAGAAACGCACGCCCTGGAGGTCGACGGTCGCCCGCGACATCAACTGGCCGGTCTGGTGCCGGTCGTAGAAGCCGAACGAGAGGCGCACGAGGTGCGCATACAACCCCTGCCGCATGTCCATCTCGACGGCGAGCGCTTGCCGCCCCGAGATCAAACGGCGTGCCGCCATCAGGATCGCGCGTGCGAGCCCGAGCGCCACGATCGCGCCGACGAAGATCCAGAGCTTGTGGCGGTCGTGCGGGCGGAGTGCGCCGTCGATCACGTCCTTCGTGATCCAGATCAACGCGATCTGGGCGCCCTGCGAGCCGACCGCGAGCACGATCGACACGATCAGCGAGAGCTTGTAGGGACGCAGAAACCCGAGAAGTCGCGCAAACGTGTGGCGATAAGCGGGCGTTTCCTGCACCCTCGAAATCTAGCGACCCTCCTATTCGCGGCCGACGGCCCGGAGCTCCTCGCGGATCAGCGCCGCGCCCTCCACGACGCGGGCGCGGTTGGCCGGGTCGTTCAACCAGCCGCTCGCGCCCGACGGGTGGGGGAGGGGGATCGCGACCGCGCCGTCGTGCTCGAAGCGGCGTCCGACGCACTCGCTGACGCTCTTCAGTCCCAGCAGGCGTCGAGCTGCGAGCCCGCCGACCGGGACGATCAGGCTCGGGCGGATGAGACGCCACTCCCAGTCGCGCCAGAAGGCGCAGAGCTCCTGCTCCCGCGGCGCGGGCGTACGGTCGCCGCGGCCGCTCGCCGCCTTGCCCGGGTAGCAGCGGGTGACGGAAGCGCAGTAGAAGGTCGCATAGAACTCGTCCTCGTCGAGGTCGAGCCAGCGGCGCAGCGTCCGGCCCGCACGGCCTCGCCACGGGCGCCGCTCTTCTCCTTCCTGCACGCCCGGCGCCTGGCCGAACATGTACGCGCGCTGGCCCTCGTAGGGCTGGACGATCGGGAGGGACTCGAGCGGGTAGCCGGCCTCGACGCAGGCCCGGCAGACGCGATTGTCGCGCTGCAGCGAAGCGAGCGATCGGTAGCTCGAACGGCGGCGGGTCAACAGCGGACGGCGACGAACCAGCGGCTCTCGTAGAGCGTTTCGCCGCCGCCGAGCTCCTCGGCGAGGACCGCGGCGGTGAAGAACCGCTTGTAGACCTGCCACGTCGAGCCGTCCTTGAGCACGCGCTCCTGCCACTCGACGGGCCCGTGCTCCTCGTTCAGCGCGGAGTCGACGACGACGAGCTCGCCTGCCACGTGTCGCGCTTGGCTCAGGAAGTCGAGGCGATCCTCCTCCTCGAGGTGGCCGTAGAAGAAGCTGGTGAAGATCCGCTCGAAGGAGTCGCCGGGGAAGGGAAGCGGCAGCGCGTCGCCCTGGACGAAGGTCGCCTGCGGGACTCGTTCGCGCGCGAGGGCGAGCATCGACTCGCTCTGGTCGAGACCGACGATCGCTCCGGGCAGGTGCTGGGTGAGGAAGCCGGTCCCGCAGGCGACGTCGAGGGTGCGTGCGGGCTCGAGTGCCGTCAGCGTCTGCGTGAGCTCGGCAACCGATTCGTGCCAGCCGGGACGGTGGCGGCCGGCGTGCAGGCCGGTGCCGAGCCACCAGTCGTCGTATTCGGGCGCGCGGCGCTCGTAGTAGGTCTTCACCGCCTTCTAGAGTACGTTCGTGGCGCGGCCGCTCGAGTCGGTGCCGAACTTCTCGGAGGGCCGCGACCGCGCGACCATCGATGCGCTGGGCGAGGCGCTGGGCGCGCGGGCCCGGCTGCTCGACGTGCACTCCGATCGGGACCACAACCGGTCGGTCTTCACGCTGGTCGGCTCGGCTGACGAGCTCGTCGAGTCGCTGGTTGCCGGGATCGCGTGCGCGCGCGAGCGTGTTGACCTGCGCGCGCACGAGGGGGCGCACCCGCGGATCGGCGCCGCGGACGTTGTGCCGCTCGTGCCGCTCGTACCGGAGGAGATGGAGCGCGCGCGGGAGGCGGCCCTGGCGCTCGCGGAGCGGGTCGGCGGCGAGCTCGGGCTGCCGGTCTTCCTCTACGGCGAACTGGCGCCCGGGCGCGGGCCTGCGTTCTTCCGCCGGGATGGGGTGGAGGAGCTTGCGCGCCGCCTGGAGTCGGGCGAGCTCGTGCCGGACTTCGGGCCGGCGCGGCTGGACGAGCGGGCGGGCGGCGTGCTCGTGGGGGCCCGCCGGCCGCTGATCGCGTTCAACGTCAACCTGCGCGGTTCGCCGGAGGCTGCGCGCGAGGTCGCCGCATGCGTGCGCGAGCGGGACGGCGGCTTCCCCGGGGTGCGCGCGCTCGGGCTCGAGCTGCCCGGCGCCGGTCTCGTGCAGGTGAGCATGAACGTCGAGGACTACGAGGCGGTCGCGCTGCACGAGATCGTCGAACGCATTGGGCGCGAGGCGTCGGCACGGGGAGCCGAGGTCGTGGGATCGGAGCTCGTCGGCCTGATGCCGGCCGGCGCTGCGCTCGCGGCGGCCGGCGCAATGCTCGGGATCGAGGGGTTCGACGCCTCGCGCGTGCTCGAGCTCCGGTTGCTCGACGACTGACCCGCGGCGGGCGTGCTTCCTGCCTTTGCGGTGCGCAAATCGTCACGCTTCCGGCGCAAATCGGTGACGGACACGTGCGCCTTTCACCGATACGCTCGCCTCGGGGAGGAGGCCGGGCGAACCGTACTAAGGGACCGTAGGGCGTCCCGGGTCGGCGGAGACCCTCGGGATACACTCGCGTCGTGATCGAGAGCAAGGCTCTCACCGGCGACGACCTCGCTCTCGCCGACGTGTGGGCGGTGGCAGTCGATCACGCGCCCGTCGGGCTCCCGGACTCCGCCAGGAAGCGCATGCAGGCCGCCCGAGACCTCGTCGAGCGCGCGGTTCACGGCAGGCAGGAGCACACGTACGGCGTCAACACCGGCTTCGGCCGGTTCGTCTCGCGCTCGATCCCGGAGGAGCTGACCGAGGAGCTGCAGGTGCGCCTCCTGCGAAGCCATGCCTGCGGGGTCGGCGAGCCCTATCCGGACGAGATCGTCCGCGCGGCGATGCTGCTGCGCACGAACGCCCTCGCGAAGGGTTTCTCCGGCTCGCGCGTGCAGACCGTCGAGCTGCTCGTCGAGTTCCTCAACCGCGGCGTTCTGCCGCACGTCCCGAGCCGGGGCTCGGTCGGCGCGAGCGGCGACCTCGCACCGCTGGCGCATCTCGCGCTCCCGCTGATCGGCGAGGGCGAGGCCTGGTTCGAGGGCGAGCGCCTGCCCGGCAACGAGGCCTTGGCGGCCGCGGGCCTCGCGCCGGTTCGGCTCGAGGCGAAGGAAGGCCTCTCGCTCGTGAACGGGACGCAGTTCATGGCCGCGTACGGCGCCTTGGGGCTCATGCGCGCCGTGCGCGCCGCCAAGGCCGCCGACATTGCGTGCGCGGTGTCCCTCGAGGCGCTGCAGGGCTCGCGAACGAGCTTTCTGCCGCAGATCCAGGCGGTCCGCCCCCTCCGCGGCCAGGCCGACTCGGCGGCGAACGTGCTGCATCTGCTCGAAGACTCGGCGATCAATGAAGCGCACCGCTGGTGCGACAAGGTGCAGGACGCGTATTCGCTGCGCTGCGCGCCGCAGGTGCACGGCGCCGGCCGCGACCTACTCGACTACGTCTCGTACACCGTGACGACTGAGCTCAACTCCGCAACGGACAACCCGCTCGTCCTCGTCGAAGACGAGCTTCTGGTCTCGAACGGCAACTTCCACGGCCAGCCGCTCGCGTTCGCTCTCGACGCCTTGGCGATGGCGGTCTCCGAGCTCGCCGACATCTCCGAGCGGCGGATCGAGCGGCTCGTCAATCCCAGCCTCTCCGAAGGGCTGCCGGCGTTTCTCACCGGCGACGGGGGCCTGAACTCCGGGTTCATGATCCCGCAGTACGTGGCCGCGTCGCTCGTCAGCGAGAACAAGGTTCTTGCCCATCCGGCGAGCGTCGATTCGATCCCCACGAGCGCGGGCCAGGAGGACCACGTCTCGATGGGCAATGCCGCAGGCATCAAGGCCTGGCAGGTGCTGGCGAACGTCGAGCGGGTGCTCGCGATCGAGTTGCTCGCCGGAGTGCAGGGCGTCGAGTTCCTCGCGCCGCTCCAGCCCGGGAGGGGTGCGCGCGCGGCGCGCGAGGTCGTCCGCTCGCTCTCGCCGAGGCTGCGGGACGACCGTCCGCTGTCGGGCGACATCGAAGCCGTCGCCGAGGCGGTCCGGAACGGTTCACTCGTCGAGGCTGTCGAGGGCGAGATCGGCGAGCTTCGATGAGCAAGGTCAACGGGCGCGACCCGGCGCGACGGGTCTCGAAGCGCCCCTTCCGCGACAGCGCGCTGATCTACGGCGCCTTCGCCGCGATCGTCATCATCGTGGCGGTCGTCACCGGCGGTCGCGTCCTCTGGGCGGTCGTCTTCGCCGTCGGTGCCTTCATGTTCGCGATGCTGTGGACCTGGCGCAGCCTGCGTGGGCGGGAGGGCCAGCGGCGCCGGTGAGCGCGACGCGGTCGATCGACGCTGCCGTCGAAGCCCTGTGCGGCGACCTGACGTCGATCAAGGCGCCTCGCGGCACGGAGTTGAATGCGCGCTCCTGGTCGACCGAGGCGCCGCTACGGATGCTGCTCAACAACCTCGACCCTGAGGTCGCGGAGCGCCCGGAGGAGCTCGTGGTGTACGGCGGCTCCGGGAAGGCCGCCCGCACCCCGGAGGCGCTCCGGGCGATCGTTCGGTCACTGCTCGCTCTGGGCGACGACGAGACGTTGCTCGTCCAGAGCGGGAAGCCCGTGGGCGTCTTCAGGACACAGCCCGCGGCGCCGCGCGTGCTGATCGCCAACTCGCTCCTCGTGCCGCGTTGGGCGACCTGGGACGAGTTCCGGCGCCTCGAGGCGCTCGGCCTGACGATGTTCGGGCAGATGACCGCCGGCAGCTGGATCTACATCGGGACGCAGGGGATCCTCCAGGGCACCTACCAGACCTTCGCGGCCGCCGGCGAGAAGCACTTCGGTTCCCCCGACCTCTCGAGTCGCACGATTCTGACGGCAGGGCTCGGCGGGATGGGTGGGGCACAGCCGCTTGCCGCGACGCTGGCCGGCGCTGCGATTCTCTGTGTCGAGGTCGATCCGGCTCGCATTCGCCGGCGGCTGGAGACGCGTTATCTCGATGAGGCGACCGAGTCGCTCGACGACGCGCTCGCTCGCGTTCGCGGCGCCGCCGCAGAAGGGCGAGCGCTGTCGGTCGCGGTCCTAGGGAACGCAGCGGAGGTCGTCCCCGAGCTTGCGCGCCGCGGCGAGCACTTCGATCTCGTCACCGACCAGACGGCGGCGCACGATCCGCTGAACGGATACGTGCCCGTGGGGCTGACGGTCGACGAGGCTGCGGAGCTTCGCAAGTCGGAGCCGGACGAGTACGTCCAGCGTGCCCGCGAGTCGATCGCCCGGCACGTCGAAGGCCTGCTCGAGTACGTCCGACGCGGCAGCTATGTTTTCGATTATGGCAACAATCTGAGAGGTGAGGCCGAAGAGGCGGGAGTCGAAGACGCATTCACATACCCGGGCTTTGTCCCGGCCTATATCCGGCCGCTCTTCTGCCAGGGGATCGGGCCGTTTCGGTGGGCGGCCCTGTCCGGCGAGGCGGAGGACATCGCGGTGATCGACCGGATGCTGCTGGAGCTCTTTCCAGACGACCACGCGCTGCAACGGTGGTTGTCGGTCGCTCCCGAACGAGTTGCGTTCCAGGGTCTTCCGGCCCGGATCTGCTGGCTCGGCTACGGCGCGCGTGCCCGCGCGGGCCTCGCGATCAATGAGCTCGTCCGCAGTGGTGAGGTCCGGGCGCCGGTCGTCATCGGCCGAGACCATCTCGACTCCGGCTCGGTCGCATCTCCGTACCGTGAGACGGAGGCGATGCGGGACGGCTCCGACGCGATCGCCGACTGGCCGATCACCACGGCGGCGGCGTCGGGATCGGGAACTCGATCCACGCCGGGATGGTCGTGGTCGCCGACGGACGTGCGAACACTGACGAGCGCCTCGAGCGCGTGCTGACGACCGACCCTGGGATCGGGGTGCTCCGGCACGTCGACGCGGGTTACGAGGAAGCCGTCGAGGTCGCCGAGCGGACCGGCCTCGAGCCTCCGATGGCGCCCCCCGCCGACGGGTGACGGCTGCGAACGAGAGCGCGGACGTTCCCGCGCGCCTACTCGTCCGCGACCTCGCGCAGCTCGTCACGCCATCGGGCGGTGCTTCTCCGCTGCGCGGGGAGGGGCTCGGCGAGGTGGACGTGCTCGAAGACGCCTTCGTGCTCTGCGAGGGCGGGAAGATCGCGGCGGTCGGCCGGATGCAGGATCTGGAGCCCTTTGCCGGAGACATCGTGGAGCTCGACGGCCGTGGCCTGAGTGCCATCCCCGGTCTCGTCGACTGTCATACGCACGCGTGTTTCGCCGGCGACCGCGTCGAGGAGTTCGCGCTGCGGGCTTCGGGAGCGAGCTACGAGGAACTGCACGCTGCCGGCGGAGGCATCCTCTCGACCGTCCGGGCGACGCGCGCTGCGGGCGAGGACGGTCTACGAGCGGCCGTCCGCCGGCACCAAGCGTGGATGCTCCGCGCGGGCACGACCACCTTCGAGTCGAAGTCGGGCTACGGGCTGGACCGTGACACCGAGCTCGCCTCGCTGCGAGCGATCGCAGACGCCGGCGGTGTGCCGACGTGGCTCGGCGCCCATGCCGTTCCGTCCGAGCTCGACGCGGACGCTTATCTCGATTTTGCGCTGGTAGAGGTGCTTCCGGAGGCGGCCGAGCTCGCCGAGGCGGCCGACGTGTTCCTGGAACAAGGAGCGTTCGACGTTCGCCAGGCAAGGCGGTTCCTCGAGGCCTGCCGAGCGGCCGGCCTCGCCCTGCGCCTGCACGGCGACCAATTCACCGAGCAAGGAGCGGTTCCGTTGGCAGTCGAGCTCGGCGCTCGGTCCGTAGACCACCTCGAGGCGACCGGCGACGACGGCATTCGTACGCTGGGCGCGAGCGACGTGGTCGCCGTGCTCCTGCCTGCGAGTGCCCTGTTCCTCGACCGGCCGTTGCCTCGCGCCCGAGACCTCGTTGACGCAGGTGCGGCTGTCGCCCTCGCGACCGACTTCAATCCGGGCAGCGCGTTCTGCGAGAGCCTCCCGCTCGTGTGCTCGCTCGCCTGCACCCAGCTTCACCTCGCACCGGAAGAAGCTCTCGCCGCATGCACCGTGAACGCGGCCCACGTCCTCGATCGAAGCGGAACGATCGGCCGCCTCGCGCCCGGGTACGAGGCGGACGTCGTGCTGCTCGACGCCTCGGACTGGCGGTACCTCGCGTACCACCTCGGTGGAGACGTGGTCAAGGCGGTAATCCGGCGAGGCGAGGTCGTCAAAGACAGCTGAGGCGGCGCTAGGCTTGCCGGCATGGCTTCGAGGAAACAGCGGCGGCGACGGCAGAAGGAGCGCCGGCACGACTACGAGTTCGTCTACGTCGACGACGAGGGCCACGAGGTCGACGTCGATCCGTCCGAGCCCGAGCAGTCGCAGCGACAGGGCGCGCGCCGCAACGGCGCGAAAGGCGTCCGCAAAGGTCAGGGCAGTGGCCGGCCGGTCAGGAAGATCGACCCGCCCTCGTGGAAGCGGGTCAGCAGGCGAGCGCTGTTCTTCGGGCCGCTCATCTTCCTCGCGTTCAGCGTCCTGAACAACAAGCAGCCCGTTGCGACTCGCCTGCTTCTGGCGATCCTCTACACGGGATTCTTCATTCCGTTCATGTACCTGATGGATCGCGCGATGTACCGGACGTACCTGAAGCGGACCGGCCAGTCCCCGGCGCCGCGCGCGGGAGCTCGCCGCTAGCCCGCCGGCTGCGCGGCTTCTTCCTCGCCGCGGTAGTGCCCGCGACCGGGCCAAGGCGCGAGGAAGAGGAGGATGCGTGCCCCGCTCTCGCTGGAGACGGAACGCCGCTCGTCGGGCTCGAACGTGAAGAGCGTGCCCGGTGGCGCCTCGAATGTCTCGCCGCCGGTCTCGATCCGCACGCTGCCGTCGACGACGAGCACGAAGGCGTGCTCTTTGACCTGATGCTCGCCGAGCTGCTGGCCGGGATCGAGCCCGATCAGGACTGCACGCGCCGCTTCGTCCGAGTCTAGGACGACAGGAGACCGGCTCCCGCCCGGAGTCTCGATCTCTCGCAGCTTCCAGGAGCGCACGGCGCCGATCCTATCGGGGAACCGGCACGGTTTCGACGCACTTTCGTCACCCACACGCGCGCTTTCCGGCGCTAGGCTCGCAGTGGGGAGGAGGTTGGGCGCGCCTTAAACAGGCGCCGGCCGAAACCGTTAAGTGAGCGCGTGAAACGGCGGCGCGCCGGGCGGACGGCGGTAGGCTCGCCGTTAGACTCAGCGCCCGAATGGGCGCCCAGACCAGCATCGTCGTCGATCGCTACGAGCTCGGCCCGATCGGGACGAACTGCTATCTCGTCCGCTCGTCCCGCAGCGCCGAGGAGGCCGTAGTCATCGACCCGAGCGGCGATGCGGCGCAGCTGCGTCTCGAGCTCGCGCGCCTCGGGACGCGGTGTGCGGCGATTCTGATCACGCACGGCCACTGGGATCACCTCTTGGGCGTCGCCGACCTTGCGGAGGGAACCGGCGCGCCCGTATACATGGCCGAGGACGAGCAGGCGCTCCTCGAGAACCTGCCCGACCTCGTCCCCGCGGGCGTGCCCGCACGGGCACACACTGCCGACGTCTTCCTGAAGGGCGACGAGACGCTCGAGCTGGCAGGAATCACCTTCGAGACGATCCGCGTCCCCGGCCACTCGCCGGGCCATCTCGCCTACCACTCCGGCGGGTGCCTCTTCTCCGGCGACGTCCTCTTCTCGGGCTCCGTCGGCCGCACCGACCTGCCAGGGGCCGACTGGGACACGCTCGTCGAGACCCTCCGCGCCCTCACCGAACGCTTCCCGCCCGATACCGTCGTGTACTCCGGCCATGGCCCGCCGACGACGCTCGGCACCGAGCTCGCCCGCAACCCCTTCCTCGCTCCGCTGCGCGCCTCGTGACGATCTTCGAGGCGCCGCGCGGCACCAACGACATCCTCCCGGCCGAGCAGCCGCTCTGGAAGCTCGTCATCGGCGAGGCCGAGCACCTCTGCTCGCTCTACGGCTACCGCCCGATCCAGACGCCCGCGTTCGAGGACACGGCGCTCTTCCAGCGCACTTCCGGGGCGGGCTCCGACATCGTCCAGAAGGAGATGTACACGTTCGAGGACAGAGGCGGCCGCTCGCTGACCCTACGCCCGGAGGGCACGGCGCCCATCGCCCGCGCCTACCTGGAGCACGGGCTCCACCGCGAGGGGCAGCCCGTGAAGCTCTACACGATCGCGACCATGTACCGGTACGCGACGCCGCAGCGCGGCCGCTACCACGAGCACTGGCACCTGTCGGTCGAGGCGATCGGCTCCGAAGATCCGGCCGTCGACGCCGAGCTGATCCAGCTCTACGACGAGCTGCTCGCGCGCCTCGGCGTGACGAGCTACCGCCTCCTGCTCAACTCGATCGGCGACGAGAACTGCCGTCCCGCGTACCTCGAGCGGCTGACGGCCTGGCTCGACGAGCACGCGGACGTCCTCGACGACGATGCGCGCCAGAAGCGCGCGACGAACCCGTTGCGGGTCTTCGACGTTAAGAACGAAGCGGTGCTGAAGGCGCTCGAGGACGCACCGAAGATCGGCGAGTCGCTGTGCGACGACTGCCGCGCCCACTTCGACCAGGTGAAGGCGCATCTCGACGATTACGGCGTCGAGTACACGCTCGCGCCGACCCTCGTGCGCGGCCTCGACTACTACACGCGGACGACCTTCGAGTTCATCGACGCGGCGATCGGGGCGCAGAGCTCGATCTGCGGCGGCGGCCGCTACGACGGGCTGATCGAGGAGATCGGGGGCAAGCCGACCCCCGGGATCGGCTTCGGCGCCGGGATCGAGCGGCTGCTCCTCTCGATGGAGGCCGCCGGGATGACCGCGGAGCAACCCGGGCTGGACGTCTTCGTTGCGCTGCTCGAAGGCGACCACAAGCCGCGCGTGCTGCCGCTCGTCGCCGAGCTGCGGCGGGCGGGCCTGCGCACGGAGGTCGACTACGCGGGACGCTCACTCAAGGGCCAACTCACGCACGCGCGCCGGCTCGGCGCGGCCGCGATCGTCGAATGGAGCCCCGAGCGCTCGACGATCCGCCGCCCCGGGCAGCCCGACGAGGAGGTCGCCACCGCCGAGCTCGGCGAGAGGCTCCGGCGATGACCTGGCGCGACGTCGGCGCTGGCGAGCTGCGCAAGGAGCACGTGGGCGAACGCCACACCCTTGCCGGCTGGGCCGCGCGACGCCGCGACCACGGCGGGCTGGTCTTCGTCGACCTGCGCGACGCAACCGGGGTCTGCCAGCTGGTCGTCAACCCGGAGCGCGCCCAAGAAGCGGCCGGCCCCGCGCACGAGATCCGGAACGAGTTCGTCCTGCAGGCCGAGGGCGAGGTTGCCGCGCGCGCTCCGGAGAACGTCAACCCGGGCCTCCCGACCGGAGAAGTCGAGCTGCAGGTCGATCGCCTCGAGATCCTCTCGCGCTGTCCGCCGCTCCCCTTCCAGCTCGACGAGGAGGGCGTCGACGAGACGCTGCGGCTCCGCTACCGCTGGATCGACCTGCGGCGGGCGCGCCTCCAGCGCAACCTGCGCCTGCGCGCGCAGATGGTCTCGACGATCCGCGGCGTCATGGAGCAGGCCGGCTTCCTCGAGATCGAGACGCCGATCCTGTTCAAGCCGACGCCCGAGGGAGCGCGCGACTTCATCGTCCCGTCGCGGCTCCAGCCGGGCCGCTTCTTCGCGCTGCCGCAGTCGCCGCAGATCCTCAAGCAGCTGCTGGTGATCGCCGGCTTCGAGCGCTACTTCCAGATCGCGCGCTGCTTCCGGGACGAGGACCTGCGTGCGGACCGCGTCCAGGAGCTGACGCAGCTCGACGTCGAGATGGCCTTTCCCGAAGTCGAGCTGATCCTCGCGTTGATGGAGACGATGATGGCCGCGGTTTGGCGCGAGTGCCTCGGGATCGAGCTCGAGACGCCGTTCCCGCGGCTCACCTACGCCGACTCAATGCTGCGCTACGGCACCGACAAGCCCGACCTCCGCTTCGACCTCGAGATCCGTGACGTCACGGAGGCGACGCGCGGCTCCGGCTTCAAGGTCTTCGGCGACGCGACGGCCGTCCGCTGCCTGACGGTGCCGCAGGAGCTCTCGCGCGCCGACCTGGGCGAGCTCGAGGAGCGGGCGAAGGCCTGGGGCGCGAAGGGTCTCGCCTACGTCGTCTACGACGAGAACGGCGAGCCGCGGTCGCCCATTCTCAAGTTCCTGTCCGAGCCCGAGCTGGAGGCGATCCGCGCCGAGCCGGGCTCGACTGTCCTTTTCGGCGCGGACGAGCTGGCCGTTGTCGCCCGCGTGCTCGGCGCGTTGCGCGAGCACCTCGGCCGGCGGCTCGGGCTGGTCCCGAGGGACGTCTGGCGCTTCGTCTGGATCACCGACTTTCCGCTCTTCGACTGGTCGGAGGACGAGCAGCGCTGGACGGCCGTGCACCATCCGTTTACCCGTCCGACCCCCGAGTCGGAGGTGCTGCTCGACTCGGACCCCGGGTCGGCGCTGGCCGTCGCGTACGACCTGGTCGGCAACGGCGAGGAGCTGGGCGGCGGCTCGCTCAGGATCCACGAGTCGGAGCTCCAGGCGAAGGTCTTCGACGTCCTGCAGCTCTCGCCCGAGCAGCAGCGGGAGCGCTTCGGCTTCCTGCTCGAGGCGCTGAAGATGGGCGCGCCGCCGCACGGAGGAATCGCGTTCGGCATCGACCGCATGCTGATGGTGCTCGCGCAGGAGCCGAACCTGCGCGACACGATCGCGTTCCCAAAGAACCAGGCCGGCGTCGACCCGATGAGCGGCGCGCCCACGCGCGTCGAGGAGGAGCAGCTGGCCGAGCTTGGAATCCGTGTAGTGGTCGAGGACGAAGGCGGCTAATCGCCGACTGTCCTCGGGCCGATACAGCAGTCATACTTACGGTCCGGTCGAGTCAGGAGAGGTAGCGATGGCAACGGAAGGGCAAGGAAGAGCGTCGCAGGCACCTGCGCTGACGTCGCTGCCACGAGTCGACGACCTGCCGACCGAGCGCGACGGCTACGCGCGCGAGAAGGTCCGCGAGGCCTTCGAGGCCTTCCGGCGCCACACGACCCAGCTCCAGGTTCAGCTACGCGTCCTGCAGGCAGCAGGCCAGAGCGGTCTCGAGCCGACCGGCCATGCGGTGCGGATGGACGCGCTGCACATGATCCGAGCTGCCGCCGAGATGGCAGACACGATCGAGCGCGACGCCCAGACCGCGTCCGCTTCGCAGTTCCGCAAGACGGAGGAAGAGGTCACGCGGCGGCAGCGCGAGCTGCAGGAGCGCCAGGCCAATGTCGACACCTACCGCAGCGAGAGCGAGCGCCAGCGGGCCGAGATGCTGAACGCAGCGAAGGCCGAGGCGCGGCAAACCGTCCAGGACGCGGAGCAGAAGGCTTCGCAGGAGATCAAGGAAGCCGAGTCGCGCGCGGCACGGCTCCTCGAGCAGGCCCGTCACCAGGCGACCGAGCTGACGAACTCGGCGCGCTCCGAGGTCGAGCAGACCCTTGAATGGGCGCGTTCCCAGGCCGGCGCGATCATCAACCGGGCCCAGGAGGGCGCGGAGCAGTTGCTCGGCGCCGCCGGTCTCGGCGACGACGTAGTCGGCCGCGTGGCCGAGACGATCGTCGATGCCGCGAAGGCTGCGGCCGAGGGTAGCAGGGGCACGAGCACGCCTCCAGAAGAGGAGAGCACGCCGCCGCTCTCGCCGCCGGTCTCCCCAGGCCCACCGCCGCCCTCTCCCGCCGAGGAGAGCGAGGCCCAGCCGGAGCCGAAGGCCGAGGGCGACGGCAACGACGACGGATAGTCTGGCTTCGTGCTTCCGCGCCGGCTCGGAGCCCGGTTCGCGCTCGAGGCGCTTTTCCTCGTTCTCCTCGCCGTAGGCGCGGGGCTTGCCCACCTGCGTCCGCTCTACATCGTCGGCGTGATGGCGGCGGCCTGGGTGCTCGTCGCGCTGGCGGAGCTCACCGCCGAGCGGATCGACCGCTCGCCGCTCTCGTACCTCCTGCCGGAGCCACGGGCGGAAGAGCCGGAGCGCGTCTTCGGGCCTCGCCCCGAGGAGCGGACCATCGTCGCGCCGCTGGAACGCGAAGCGGAGGAAGAGCCCGCCGTAGTCGAGCCGGCGGGAGAAGAGTTGAAGCCCGAGGTGGAACCTGAGCCTGAGGCTGAACAGCAACTGGAAGCCGAGCCAGAGCCCGAGCCGTCACGACCGCGCCGGCTGCGGTCGCTCCTCCGGCGGCACGAGCCTGAGCCCGA
>WNGE01004591.1_pt1 | contig 15867 bp, 17 predicted proteins | sample 5400651 | NCBI WGS metagenome assembly WNGE01 (sample SAMN13153370, study PRJNA577476) | soil metagenome | isolation source: 60 cm soil or saprolite under grassland replicate 2 | place: USA:California | collected 2016-06-15 | reverse complement strand
GGATGAGGACACCACCAGGCCCGTAATGGGGCTTGTGGAGAGCCCGCTGCGTCGACGAGGCGCACGGCGGGTTCGGGAGGCGGCTCGGGGAAACGAGCTGACCGAAAGGCCAGCACCGCGCCCCGGGTCGACCTCACCGGGCCCTGCAGGGCATCGGCGGTGGCGGCCTGTTCGCGATCGCGCTCAGCATCATCGGCGACGTCATCCCGCCCAGGGAGCGCGGCCGCTACCAGGGCTACTTCGGCGCCGTGTTCGGCGTCTCCAGCGTGGCCGGCCCGCTGCTCGGCGGCTGGTTCACCGACGGCCCGGGCTGGCGCTGGATCTTCTACGTCAACCTGCCGGTCGGCTTCGCGGCGCTGGTGATCACATCGATCGTGCTGCGGATGCCGGTCACGCGGCGCCAGCACCGGATCGACTACCTCGGCGCCGCGACCATCGTCGCCGCGGTCTCGTGCCTGCTCCTGTACCTGGACTGGCGCGGCAACCAGTACGGCTGGACCGAGCCGTTCGCACTGGTCCTGCTGGCCGCCTTCCTGGTGCTGTCGTCGCTGTTCGTGCTGATCGAGCTGCGCAGTCCCGAGCCGATCATCCCGATGGGCCTGTTCCGCAACTCCGTGTTCAGCGTCGGCAACCTCTACGGCTTCCTGAGCGGCGTGGCGATGTTCGGCGCCATCATCTTCCTGCCGGTCTACCTCCAGACCGTCAAGGGCTACTCACCGACCGCCTCGGGCCTGGCCCTGCTGCCCGCCATCGTCGGCATCTTCTCGACCTCGATCAGCTCTGGGCAGCTCATCACCCGCACCGGCCGCTACAAGCTCTACCCGGTCATCGGCGGCGTGGTGCTGACCTTTGCCATGCTGCTGCTGTCCCGGCTCGCCGTGGACACACCGTTCTGGCAGGTGGCGCTGTACGAGTACCTGTTCGGCGCGGGCCTGGGCCTCACCCTGCAGACGATCGTGACCGCGATCCAGAACGCGGTAGAGTTCCGCGATATGGGGGCGGCCACCAGCTCGGCCACGTTCTTCCGCCAGATGGGCGGTTCCATCGGCGCGGCCGTGTTCGGCGCGGTGCTGTCCAGCCGGCTCACCCAGTACCTGGCCGAGCGGTTCGCCGAGGCGGGCCTGCCGCCGGGCGCCGGCGCGGCGGGTTTCGACGCCAACAACGTCCAGGCGATCCAGCGGCTCACGGGCCCGTTGCGCACCCTGGTGCTCGGCGCGTACACCGATGCCCTGGACGACGTCTTCCTGGTGGGGGTGCCCTTCGTCGTGCTGGCCTTCGTGGTCTCGCTGTTCCTGAAGGAGGTCCCGCTGCGCACCGGCCCCGGACCTGGCGGTCCCGGGGGGCCTGGAGGCCCCGGCGGCCCCAGCGCCAACGGCGAGGTCCCGGCCGGCACCTTGGATACCCACTCGCCGAGTGCCTGACCCCGGCGAACGCCCGCCCGAGCCGACCCGAGGGTGGGCCGTCCGGTGACGCAGCAGGCTCCGGGCGGCCCGACCGTTCGCCGCATGCTGGTCGGCTCCCGGCTGCGGCGCCTGCGGATGGAGGCCGGTATCTCCCGGGAGCAGGCCGGCGAGGCGATCCGCGCCTCGGAGTGGAAGATCCACCGGCTGGAGAACGGCCAGGTCGGCTTCAAGGAGCGGGACGTCGTCGACCTGCTCACCCTGTACGGAGTCGGCGATCCGGGTGAGGTCGCCGCGGTCGTCGGCATGGCGCTGGAGGCCAACGACACCGGCTGGTGGCACCAGTACGGCGACGTGCTGCCGCAGTGGTTCCGCGCCTACGTCGACCTGGAGCAGGCCGCCGTGATCATCCGCGCCTACGAGGGCCAGTTCGTCCCCGGCCTGCTGCAGACCGACGATTACGCCCGCTCGGTGATGGGCCGGGGCGTGGAGGAGGGGCCCGAGGACATCGAGCGGCGGGTGGAGCTGCGTGCCGCGCGCCAGGCGGCCCTGACCCGCCCTGACCCGCCGCGGCTGTGGGCGGTGATCGACGAGGCGGCCCTGCGCCGGCCGGTCGGCAGCCCGGAGATCATGCGCGCCCAGATCGAGCGGCTGATCGAGGCGACCAGGCTGCCCAACGTCACCCTTCAGGTGCTCCGCTTCCGAGCCGGGGCGCACCCGGCCATGGTCGGCGCCTTCAGCATCCTGCGGTTCGCCGACGCCGACCTGCCCGACGTGGTCTATCTGGAGCACCTCACCGGCGCGATCTACCTGGACAAGCGCGAGGACGTCCGCCAGTACCTGCACGTCATGGAGACGGTCTCCGTCCGCAGCACGGCGCCCGACGCCACCCCCCACATCCTCACCGGCATCCTGAAGGACCTGGAAGGTTCCTGACTCTTCGTCCGGGGGCGAAGCGTTCGGGCGGTAGCCTCCGGGCATGGACCTTCCGATCGGTTGGAGCGTGGGGCCGATGCTGTGCGATCCGGACCTCGGGTGCGTCGTGCGCCGCCACGCGAACGTGCGAGAGGTCGCCCGATGAGCCGGACCGCCGAACGCTTCGACGCGTTCCGCCGCCTGCATGACCAGGACAAGCCGCTGCTGCTGCCAAACGCCTGGGACTTCGCGTCGGCCGCCGCGCTGGCGGCCCAGGGCTTTCCGGCGATCGGGTCCACCAGCCTGGGTGTGGCCATCGCCTCCGGCAAGCGGGACGCCGCCGGCGCCACCAGAGACGAGACGCTCGCGCTGGCCCGCCGGATCAGCGGACTCTGCCTGGTGACCGTCGATCTCGAATCCGGGTTCGACGAGCGGTCACCGGCCGTCGCGGAGCTGGCGGCAGAGCTGGCCGACACCGGCATCGTGGGCGTGAACCTGGAGGACGGGCGCGCGGACAGCACCCTGGCGCCGATCGGCCAGCAGCAGGAGCTGATCGCCGCCGTCGCCGAGCGCGTCCCCGGGCTGTTCGTCAACGCCAGGATCGACAGCTACTGGATCGCCGGGTGGCCGGCCACGCGCGACGACGCGATCCGGCGGGCCCAGGCGTATCAGGCCGCCGGAGCCAGCGGCATCTTCGTGCCTGGCGCCCCCGACGAGACGACCATCCGCGCCCTCGTCGAGGCGGTCGAGCTTCCCCTGAACCTGCTGTTCATCCCCGGCCAGTTCGGTCTCCGGCGCCTGGGCGAGCTGGGCGTGCGCCGCGTCAGCTGCGGATCGCTCCTCTTCCGCGTGGCCCTCCACGCCGCCGTCACCACCGTCGCCCAGATCCGCGAAGGCGACCCGGTCGAAGCGCCCGGCATCCCCTCCTACGCCGAGGTCCAGGCCCTGGTCGCGGGGTCGGGATGACACCACGGTCGGCCAGCACCTCCCCGCCGCCAGGATCGACCTCGACTGATGGCGCCCGCGCTACCGCTGCCGGAGCTCGATGAACCCGGCGGCGCCGAACTCACCACCGAAGGCGAGCGCCTCCCGGATCCGGCGGCGCCGCATGACCGCGAAGCTCGTCGCGTCCACAAAGGAGTACTCGCGCTCGTCGTGCCGGCGGAGCCAGCGCCATGCATCGGACTCCATGGCGGGGTCGACGTGCACCACCTCGACTCCAGGCAGTTCGCTGAGACGGTCCAGGAATCCCACTGCCGCTCCGTGGCCGGCCCGGCGACAGAGCAACGTCCAAGTCTCACCGATCACGTGGTTGGAGGAGCACACCCGCCCGACACCGGCGTGCACGAGAGCCCTGGCCTCGTCGTGATGGCGGTCGCGCCGCTCCTGGAGAGCGAACCAGAAGCTCGTGTCGGCGAATCTCACGCCTTCGGCCCGTAGATCACGTCATCGATATCGTCGACAGGATCGTCGTCCAGCCAGCCCGTGATCGCATCCCACGGATCCTCAGAAGGCGGCGTCGGGAACTGCACCTCCCGTGCGATGAATGACCGGATGAGCGCAGCCTTGGAGACACCCTCGCGGGCGGCCTGGGTCGCGACCGCCTCGTCGAGTTCCTCGTCGACGTGGATCTGGATTCGTCGCATGGTCGCCATTCTACACACCGTCGGAACGGTTCATGTGTATGTTTTCCTCGCGGCATGCCAGGTGGTCACTCGGCGGTTGGGCCGACGTACAGTGCAAGGAGGTGGGGGTCGTCGCGGATGGCGGCGGGGGGGCCGTGGAGGGCGACGCGTCCCTTTTCGAGGACGTAGGCACGGTCGGCGAGGGCCAGGCCGCGCTCGACGTTCTGCTCGATCACCAGCATCGCGACGCCGCGCTGGTTCACGCTGGCCAGGGCCTGGTAGAGGCGGTCGACGACCACCGGCGCCAGGCCCAGGGAGATCTCGTCGAAGATCACGAAGTCGGGCGCGGCCATCAGCGCCCTGCCGATGGCGAGCATCTGCTGCTGGCCGCCGGAGAGCAGCCCGCCGGACAGGTGGCCGCGCTCGGCGAGCACGGGGAACAGGTGGTGGACCGCGTGCAGCCGCCGGCGGCGCTCGGCCCCGTCGGTGGTGCCGCGGCCGCCGAGCTCCAGGTTCTCCTGGACCGACAGGTCGGCGAAGATGTGGCGGCCCTCCAGGCAGTGCGCGATGCCGCGGCCGGCGATCTCGTCGGGGCGGCGGCCGTCGATCCGCTCGCCCTGGTACCACACGGCCCCGGCCGCCAGCGGCACCATGCCGCCGATCGCCCGGGCGGCCGTGGTCTTGCCGGCCCCGTTGGCGCCGAGCAGGGTGACGATCTCGCCGCGCCGGAGCTCCAGGCTGACGTCCTGGAGCGCCCGGATGGCCCCGTACCTGACCGCCACCCCCTCCACCCGCAGCAGCGGCTCCCCCGCCCGGGACGCGGCCGGCCTCGCCACCGGCGCCGCCGCGCTGGGCGCAGCCAGGGCCCCGGGCCGGGCCGGGGCCGCCGCGGGGTGGGCCGCGGGCGCCGCCGGGTAAGCAGGGGCCGCGGCGGCCTCTGGGCCGGTGGCGGTGGTGCCGAGGTAGACCGCGGCGACCTCCGGATCGCGGAGGACCTCGGCGGGAGTGCCCTCGATCAGCTTGCGGCCCCAGTCGAGCACCGCGACACGATCGGAGCAGGCCTGGATGACCTCGACCACGTGCTCGATCACCAGCACCGCCTCGACTTCCGCCCGCAGCGAGCGGATCAGCTCGATCAGCTCCGGCAGCTCGGACTCGATCAGCCCCGCGCCGATCTCGTCCAGCAGCAGCAGGCGCGGGCGCAGCGCCAGCGCGCGCGCCAGCTCCAGGCGCTTCAGGCGCAGCAGCGGCAGCGACCCCGCCGGCCGCCCGGCCACGTCCGCCAGGCCGGTGCGCTCCAGGATCGCCATCGCCTGGCGGCGAGCGTCGCCCATGGCCCTGACCCTGGCTCCGTAGATCCGGCCGAGCAGCAGGTTCTCCAGCACGGTCATACGCGCGAACGGCCGCGGCACCTGGTGCGTGCGGCCGATGCCGAGCCGGGCCCTGGCCGGCGCCCGCAGCCTGGTCACCTCGTGCCCGTCGACGAGGATCCGCCCGTCATCGCAGCGCAACGCGCCGCTGACCAGCCCGACGAGCGTGCTCTTGCCGGCGCCGTTGGGCCCGATCACGCCCAGCGTCTCGCCGGAGCCGACGCGCAGGTCGAGCCGGTCGACCGCGGTGACGCCGCCGAAGCGCTTGGTCAGGCTGGCGATCTCCAGGAGCGCCCCGCTCATGGCGGCGGTCCTCCGGGCATGCGCGCGGCCCCCGGCCGGCCGCGCAGGTGCGGCGCCCCCGGCCGCTCGCGCAAGCGCTCCCACCCGACGGCCAGCAGCCCCCACAGGCCCCGCGGCGCGAAGCGGACCACCGCGATCACGATCGCCCCGGTGATCGCCAGGTGCAGCGAGGGGTAGGCGTTCAGCCACTCGGCCAGCGCCACCGTGAACACGGCGCCGATCAGCGGCCCGCCGAGCGTGCCCAGCCCGCCGATGAGCGCCACGGTGACGACGTCGGTGGTCCACCGCAGCCCGAAGGAGCCGTACGGCTCGATCTGCGAGAGCTTGCCTGCCTGCAGGCCGCCGACCACGCCCATCAGGAAGGCCGCCAGCGTGAACGCGAACAGCTTGGTGCGGAACGAGACCAGGCCCATCTGCCTGGCCACGTCCTCGTCGTCACGCACGGCGCGCAGGCTGATCGCCAGCCGCGTGCGCAGGATCAGCGCCATCAGCCCGGTCGCCGCGGCCGCCACGGCAAGCGCCAGCCAGTACAGTCCGGCGGTGGTGGGCGCGGCGCTCTGCAGGAAGATCCCGATGTTCCCGCCGAGGCCGTTGTAGTTGACCATGAACAACCGCAGCGCCTCGGCGAGCGCCAGCGTGCCGATGGTGAAGTACAGGCCGCGCAGGCGGAACAGGGCCGGGCTGACGACGGTGGCGAAGGCGGCGGCGAACGCGCCGGAGACCAGCATCCCGGGCACCAGCGGCAGGCCGTGGTTGGTCAGCTCGGCGGTGGTGTAGGCGCCGATGCCGATGAAGGCGGCCGAGCCCAGCGAGACGAGCCCCCCGTAGCCGGCCAGCAGGTTCCAGGCCTGCCCGAGCGCCGCGTACTGCAGCACCCTGAAGGAGACCTGCTGGGCGTAGTCGCTGGTGAACCAGGGCGCCAGCGTCAGCGCCGCCGCGCCGGCCAGCAGCGCGCCCGCCCAGGCGACCGTGACCAGACGCCGCGCCGGCAGCGGTTGGACGGCCGTGCCCGGCTCGGCCCGGCTCACCGGTCGGCCCTCCCCAGGACGCCCTGCGGTCGCAGCGCCAGGAACGCGATGAACACCACCAGACCGATGAAGTCGCGGTAGCCGTCGCCGAAGACCGCCCCGCCCAGGCTCTCGATCACGCCAAGGCCGACGCCGCCGATCAGCGTGCCGAGCACGCTGCCGAGCCCGCCGAGGACCACCACGGCGAACCCGCTCAGCAGGTAGGCGGTGCCGGTGGTGGGCTCGAACGAGAAGGCCAGCCCGACCAGCACGCCGCCGACCCCGGCGCAGGCCGTCGCCAGCGCGTAGGTGCGAGCGTAGACGCGGCCGACGTCCACGCCGAGTACCGCGGCGGCGACCGGGTCCTCCGCGGCGGCGCGGATCTCGCGGCCGGCTCCGGTGCGCTGGACCAGCAGGTGCACCCCGACGACGACCACCAGCGCGACCGCGAAGGAGATCGCGTAGATCGCCGGGACCTCCAGGCCGGCCAGGCGTAGCGGCGCGGTCGCGTAGGAGCGGCCGAGCGACCTGGTATCGGCGCTGAAGACCAGCACGAACAGGTTCTGGAGGATCACCGAGAGGCCGAAGGTGGTCAGCAGCGGCGCCTGGAGTCCCTTGCCGAGCAGCGGCTGCAGCAGGGCCCGCTGCAGCGGGTAGGCCACCAGTGCCAGCGCCGGAGCGATCAGCAGCAGGCCGGCGAGCGGGTCCAGGCCGAGCCTGGACAGCAGCACGTAGCCGAGGTACGCGCCGGCGATCACCAGCTCGCCGTGGACCAGGTTGATGAGCCGCATCACTCCGAGGACCAGCGACAGCCCGAGCGCCGTGGTGGCGAGCAGCCCACCGAGCAGGACGCCGGAGACCAGAGCGGTGACGAGCGTGTGTGCGCTGGGAACCTGCAACCAATCCTCACCTGCGGGTGCTGTCTCGTATCGCAGCACACTTGTCCCGTGGGCGCGTACGCTATGGTCCCATCCCAGACATGTCAAGCGAACCGGCCTGGGGGGGTTCGTGGGGGCGACGAAGGAGTCCCCCCGATCTATCAATGGCCACCGCCATGAGAAGGGAGCGCATTGAGCCAACCCAACGACGGGTCGGAGGTGCAGGCGATCACCCGTGCCTCCCGGATCCTGGCGGCGCTGGAGGAGTCGCCGGGTGGCCTGAGCCTCGCCCAGATCGCGCAGCGCGTGGAGCTGCCCCGCTCGACGGTGCACCGCATCGTCAAGGCGCTGACCACCGAGCGCTTCCTGGTGCCGGTCTCAGCCGCTGGAGGCGTGCGGCTCGGCCCCCGTCTGGCCGGGCTGGCCTCGGCGGCTCTCGGCGAGCTCCGCCAGCAGATCCGGCCGCATCTCGAGCGCCTCTCCGAGCAGGTGAACGAGACCGTCGACCTGGCGGTCCTCGACCGCGACCACGTGATCTTCATCGACCAGGTGGCCGCGCCCCACCGCCTGCAGGCGGTCTCGGCCGTGGGCGCCAGGTTCCCGGCCCACTGCACCGCCAACGGCAAGGCGCTGCTCGCCGAGTTGCCGCCGGACCAGGTCAGGGCGCTGCTGCCCGCCAGGCTCGCGCGGCTGACGCCCAACACCATCACCAACCGCTCGAAGCTGATGGAGCAGCTGGACCGCATCCGCCAGACCGGCACCGCCTTCGACGACCAGGAGCACACCGCCGGCATCTGCGCCATCGGGCAGACGATCCCCGACGGCGCCGGCGGCCGCGCGGCCCTCACCATCCCCCTGCCGGCGCTGCGCTTCAAGGACCGGGAGCCGCTGCTGGCGACCGCGCTCGCGGAGGCATGCGGCCGCATCTCCGAGCTGCTCGCGTCGTCGCCTCCGCCGAAATTGACAACTTCAGCCGGTCCTGCCAAGGTCTGAGAACAGGACCGCATCGTGGTTAGTCTGTACCGCACAGCAGGACAGGCGGAGGAACCAGCGAATGGCCGCACCGAGATCCGCCGGTCCAGCACCGGTGATGGACCGGGACGCCTGGGCGATGCACCCGGCGGGGCGCACCGGCCTGCGGTTCTACGATCTCAGCCACACCTTCGGCCCCAACGCGCCGCTGTGGCCCTACTTCGACGACGTCGAGATCAAGCGCATCCACTACCACGCCAAGTCGGGGGTGCTGTCGCAGCGGGTCAGCACGGTGATGCACTGCACCACGCACCTGGACGCGCCGGCACACGTGGTCGAGGGCACGCCCTACACCGACGAGATCCCGCTGGAGCAGTTCTTCGGCACCGGCGTGGCGGTCTCGATCCCCAAGAAGCAGTGGGAGGTCATCACCCCGGAGGACCTGGAGGCCGCGCGGCCCGAGATCCGCCCCGGCGACTTCGTGATCATCAACACCGGCTGGCACCACTACTACGCCGACAACCGCAAGTACTTCATCTACTCGCCCGGCCTCTACAAGGAGGCGGGGGTCTGGCTGCGCGAGCGCGGCGTCAAGGCGGTCGGCGTCGACCAGCAGGCGCTCGACCACCCGCTGGCCACCGCCATCGGCTGGCACCCGGAGGCACCGAGCGCGCCGCTGGCGCCCTGGGCGCTGGACGAGTACAAGGAGCTGACCGGCCGCGACCCGCGCGACGACTTCCCCGAGTGGGAGCCGTGCCACCGCCAGCTCCTCGGCAACGGCATCGTCGGCTTCGAGAACGTCGGCGGCAACCTGGACGAGGTCACCGGCCGCCGCTGCACCTTCGCCGCCTTCCCGATCCGCTGGCAATACGGCGACGGCTCCATCGTCCGCCTGGTGGCCATCGTCGACCCGACCGGCGACTATCGCATCGAGCGGGGCGAGCGCGAGCCGCGCGCCTTCGGCGACGCGGTGAGCGACGCCATCGCCGCAGGCGGGGGCGAGCGCGACGCCAGGGAGGGGGCGTGAGCCATGGAGGTCGTGCGCATCGGCGACGCCAAGCCGTACTTCCCTCCCAAGCACGCCGACGTGCGCTGCCTGCGGCTCCAGGGATTCGAGGCGAGCGGCGCGGCCAACTTCTCGGTGGGGCTCTCACACTTCCTGCCGGGCGGCGGCGCCGAGCTGGACGCCACGCCGCTCGAGAAGGTCTATGTGGTGACGCGGGGCGAGGTGACCGTGACCACCCCGGCCGGCTCGGTCACGCTCGGCCCGATGGACTCCTGCCGCCTGGCGCCGGGCGAGCCGAGGTCCATCTCCAACAACACCAACCTGCCAGCCTCCATGCTGGTGATCATGCCGTACCCACTGCCGGAGGGGTCTGGGGGACCCCAGTGGGACGCCCCGGTGCATCAGGACGGGCGGTCGTGAACGAGCCGCCGCGGGTCGTGCGGGACCCGCGGTCGCTGTTCGACGTGACCGGGCGCTCCGTCCTGATCACCGGGGCGACCGGCGCCTTCGGGCAGGTCGCCGCGTTGTCGCTGGCCGCGGCCGGCGCCCGCGTGACGCTGGCCGCGCGCAACCACTCCAGGCTGGAGGCGGTCGGGCACCAGGTCAAGGAACTCGGCGGCGAGGCGGTGCTGGTCAACCTGCGTCCCGACGAGCTCGCCGACGCCGAGGCGATGGTCGCCGCCGCGGTGCGGGCGCACGGGCGCCTGGACTGCGTGGTCACCGCCGCGGGCGTGAACAAGGTCGCACCGATCGTCGAGCAGGACCCCGCCGACTGGGACGAGGTCCAGCGCGCCAACGTGCGCGGCACCTGGCTGGTCTGCAAGGCGGCCGGGCGCCAGCTCATCGAGCAGGGCGACGGCGGCAAGGTGGTGCTGCTGTCATCGACCAGGGGGCGGCTCGGGCTGCCGGGCGGCTACGGCGCCTACAGTCCTTCCAAGGCGGCCGTCGACCTGCTCTGCAAGACACTGGCCTGCGAGTGGGGCAGGCACCGCATCAACGTGAACGCGATCGCCCCGACGGTGTTCCGCTCCGACCTGACCGAGTGGATGTACGCCGAGGAGGGCCCGGGCGCCGAGACGCGCCAGGCGATGCTGTCCCGAATCCCGCTCGGCCGCCTGGGCGAGCCGGAGGACTTCGTGGGCGCGCTGCTGTTCCTGCTCTCCCCCGCCTCGGATTTCTGCACCGGCCACGTGCTGTACGTCGACGGCGGCTACACCGCCGGCTGACCGGGTCGGCCGTCGACTCAGATCCGGCGCAGCCCGTCCAGGACCCGCTCCAGGAGGGCGCGGTCAGGATGCTCGTTCTGGTGGCTCGGCTGGTACAGCTCCAGGATGCCCCGGTCGACCATCTCGCCGACGAGCACGCGCGCGACCCCGAGCGGGAGCTTCAGCAGCGCGGAGATCTCGGCGACCGACTGGAAGTGGTGGTGGCACAGGTGGGCGATCGTGCGCTGCTCGGGGCTGAGCGCCATCTGCGTGGTGGAGGCCGAGGTGGTGCTCAGCAGCGCCTCGAGCTGGAGGCCGGTCCAGAGGTTCCGGGCCCTGCCGCCGGTGAGCGCGTACGGGCGCACCAGGCGCGGTCCGGGCCGCTCCGGCTCCTGACCGCCAGGCTCGGTCATCGCGGTAACACGGCCTGGAGCTCCGCACGGAGCTGCGGCGTGAGCATGTCGCCGACCTTGGTGACCATCATGGTCATCTCGTAGCCGATCACGCCGACGTCGCAGGACGGCGCCGCCAGCACGGCCAGGCAGGAGCCGTCGCCCACCGCCATGACGAACAGGAAGCCGTGCTCCATCTCGACGACGGTCTGGTTGACCGAGCCGGCGCTGAACAGGCGGGCGGCACCCTCGGTGAGGCTCTCCAGGCCCGAGGCGATGGCGGCGAGCTGGTCGGCGCGGGCGCGGTCCAGACGCTCGGACACGGCGACCAGCAGGCCGTCGGACGACAGCACGGCAGCGTGCGCCACGCCCGCTGTGTTGCGGACGAAGCTCTCCACCAGCCAGTTCAGGCTCCGGGCGTCGTTGCTCAGCTCGGTGGTCATGGCAGTTCCTCGGTCCCGTCGGTGTGGTCGACGGGCGTCCCGTCGGTGTGGTCGATGGGCCGCGCGCCGGCGCCGTTTCCGCCGCCGGTGGACCCGTTGCCGTTGCGGCGCGGGAGGTCGGCGCCGCCCGCCGTGCGCCTGCCGCGCTCCAGGCCGCTCGAATAGCTCGACAGCATCGCCCGGATCTGCTCGGGCGTGCGGGCACGGGCGCCGGCCGCGGGAGGCGGTGGCGCGGACTGGTTGTCCAGGCCGGGCGCCATGGTGGCGCGCGGCACGCGCCTGGGCAGGTTCGCCCGGCCCGGCCCCGCTGGCGGCGGGGCCGGCCGGGCCGGCGGCGGCGGAGCTGCGGGGGCGGAGGTCACCTGCTGCGGAGCCTGACGGCGCAGCGGCACGTAGGCGGCGCTGGCGGAGGTGTCGAACCAGTCCGAGCGGGCCTGCTCGAAAATGGGCAGGTGGTCGACCCCGGCCTCGGCGGGCACGTCCTCCTCGAAGGGCGCCTGGACCTCCACCGGCCGAGCCGCCTCGAGCGGCCGGGCGGGCCGCATCGGCGCGCCGAGCTTCTCGGGCACGCCGGCGTCGCCGATTTCGCCCCAGGCCACCTCGGCGGTGTGGCGTGGCCCAGCCGGCGCCACCAGCTCCGGCAGCTCGCCGGTGGGCAGCACCGGGACGCCGGCCCTGGTGATCAGTCCGGCAGGCAGCATGGCCAGCGCGGTCACCCCGCCGTACCACGAGTGCCGGAGCTGCACCTTGATCGTGTGCCGCCGCGCCAGGCGGCCGACCACGTACAGGCCCAGCACGCGCGACACCGCGAAGTCGATTGCCGGCGGGTTGGCGAGCCGCTGGTTGGCGTCGACCAGCTCCTCGTCGCTCATGCCCAGCCCGCGGTCCTCGATCTCCAGCACGTAGCCGTTGGCCGCCTGCTGCGTGGCGATCTGCACCTTGGTGCCCGGTGGCGAGAACGAGGTCGCGTTCTCGATCAGCTCGGCGAGCAGGTGCACCACGTCCGCGACCGCGTGGCCGGTCAGCGAGACGTCGTCGATCGGCAGCAGCTCGACCCGCTGGTAGTCCTCGACCTCGCTCATGGCGGCGCGCACCACGTCCACCAGCGGCACCGGCTGGGTCAGGCGGCGGGCGGCGTCGGTGCCGCCGGAGAGCACGATCAGGTTCTCCGCGTTGCGCCGCATGCGGGTGGCCAGGTGGTCCAGCCTGAACATCTGCTCCAGAGCGTCGTCCTCGGCGTCCCGCTCCAGCTCGTCGATCAGCTCCAGCTGCCGGTCGATCAGGCTCTGGGAGCGGCGGGCGAGGTTGAGGATCATGTCGCCGATCGAGCGGCGCAGGGCGGCCTGCTCGACCGCCACGCGCACGGCCACCTGGTGGACCGCGTTGAACGCCTCGGCGAGCCGGCCGATCTCGTCCCGCGAGCGGATCGGCACCGGCGCGGTGGCCTCCTGGGTGATCGCCGCCAGGTCGACGTCCTCGCCGGCGTCCTGCAGCCGCTCGACCACCCCGGGAAGCTGGTCGTCGGCGACCCCGCGGGCGGTGCGCTCCAGCACCAGCAGGGGCCGTGCCATGGAGCGGGCCAGCAGCAGCGACAGGCCCACCCCGAGCCCCAGGATCAGCGCCATGGCGACGGTCACCGCGGTCGCCTGCTGCCTGGCCGAGGAGCGGCTGGAGGCGGCCGCCGCCAGCACGTCGTCCTTGATGCCCAGCTCGAACTGGTGCAGCAGGTCCGCCCGGGCGGAGGTCGGGAAGAACCAGGCCTGCGGGGTCAGGTCGCGCGGGACGTCGCGGGCGTTCAGGAGCTGCCCCTGGATGACGGCGATCCGGTCGATGTCGCGGCCGCTGAGGGTGCGCGCGAACAGGCCGCGCTGCGCCGCGCTGGCGGCTGCCTGGAACTGCTCCAGCCAGGCGCCCTGGCGGCCGTCCAGCGCGGCGAACTGGTGGTACTCGTCGGCGCTGAACGAGCGCTTGGTCAGGACCCCGAGGACCAGGCTCTGGCTCTGGGAGCTGGCCTCTTTGGCGCGGGCCAGCGCCGAGAACGCCGCCAGGTTGCGGGTCAGCGGGCTCGAGGTGGTGTCGGAGGCGCCGATGCCCGCGATGGCGTCGATCAGCCTGGCGATCAGCGGGTCGTAGACACGGCCCACGTCGGCCACGGTGGCGTCCGGCCGCTCCAGCCGCGCCCGCTGGCCGCCTGGCGCCAGCAACCGGGCGAGCTGGCCCTGCGCGCTGGCCAGGTCGGCGCGCAGCGCCGTCGGGTAGTCCCGCAGGTCGACCTGGCGCACGCTGGCGTCCAGGGCGTGGGCGGCCTCGTTCACCAGCACTCGGTCGGCGATCATCGTGCCGAAGTTGCGCTTGTGGCCGCTGGCGACGTACCAGTTGGTGACCGCCCGCTCGCGTTGCAGCGCGTCGGCCACGTCGGTGAGGCTGGACGCGCCGAACTGGGTGATCTTGGCGAGCCGGTCCGCCTCCACGCTCGCGGAGATGCGCGAGACCGCCAGGTTGGAGGCCAGCACGGCCAGGGCGAGCAAGGGCAGGATCAGGATCGCGACCAGCTTGGATCTGATCTGCAGGTTCTGCAGCATCGTGACTCCTGGCAGTCGGTCAGACCGTGCCGAGCGGCTGGAGCCTGCTGGCGACGGGGATCTGCGGATAATCGGCGTTGCTGACGAGCACGAGGTCGAAGGGGAAGCCGCGGCCGGGCCGCCACTGGCCGCCCACCAGCGGCGAGCGGGCCACCGTCGGCGGCAGGTTGCGGTCCGTGCCCCAGGCGAGGTGGCCGACCACGGTCTGCATGTCGGTGGAGCGGATGGCGTCGACGATCGCGCGCGAGTCGCCCACGCCGGCGCGCTTCAGCGCGGCCACGGCGACCTCGAAGGCGGCGTGCATCGGGCCCAGCGGCTGGCTCCACTGCCGGTAGGTCTGCCTGGTGTAGTCGGCGGCGAGCTGCGCGCAGGTCTGGCCGGTCAGCGAGGAGCGGAACGGCCAGCTCGGGTGCCACCACACCTCGGTGGCCAGGCCGCTGGCATTGGGCACCAGGACCTCGACGAACGCCGGGAACAGCAGCGCCTTGCCGACGGTCGCCACCACGGGCCGGTAGCCGAGCCGGTTCGCCTGGTTCCAGAAGGTCGCGAAGTCGGGCGGCTGGGGATTGCCGGTGAGGATGTCGGCCTTGCCACCCATGCAGGCCTGGATCTGGGCGTCGAAGTTGTCGTTCAGGTCGGGAAAGCGCGGCACCTGTGCGAAGCGGTAGCCCCGCGGCTTGAAGGCGCCGGGCAGGCCACGCGCCGGGTCGGCCCAGGCGTCGCCGTCGGCGTTGAGCGCGAACAGGCCGGCGATCGTCTGGTCGTTGTCGATCTGCCGCCACAGGCCGCCGAACACGCGGATGATGTCCTCGAGCCCCCAGAAGAAGTGGTAGGTCCACTGGAAGTTCCGCGGATGGGCGGGGTCCTTCTGGCGGCCGAAGTACCACGGCTGCCAGGGCGCGCTGCTGGACAGGCACGGCACCCCGGCGCGCTCGCAGGCGTCGGCGACCGGGTTCACGGTCTCGGGCGCTCCGGCGACCACCATCAGGTCGATCTCGCCGTCGATCAGGTCGCCGGCGACCTCGCCCGCGCGGTCGGGGTCCGAGGCGTTGTCGCGGACGCGGATCTCCACGGGGTGGGAGCTGCCGCCGATGCGCAACCCGTCCCTCAGCTCCTGGCGGATCTGCTGGAAGACGAACGCGTCCGATTGCCCGAAGCCGGCGAGGCTTCCGCTCTGCGACGAGACGGCGCCGAAGCGGATCGGGCGCGAGGCCGCGGCGCCGCCGCCGCCGGAGCTACAACCCGGCAGCGCGGCCAGCCCCGCCGCCGCTGACAGGCCACCCGCCATTCGCAGGAACCCGCGGCGGGCCATGGTGCTCTCGCTCACGACTTGGATCCCCTTCCCTTCCGGGGCTTGACCTCACTAGAGAGAGCGATCACTATCACTTCATCGAGCCAGACGAAGGGGGCGCTCATGCTGATCACCCCGCAACGGTCCATCGCACCGCCGCCGCCGTGCTGGTGCGGCCGCGGCTGGCAGGTCCACGAGAAGTCACCCGACCGCGACGGGACGCCGGGAGCTGGCGTGACGCCGGGCGAGGGCGGGGCGCCGGGCCACCGGCAGCCGTCAGAGCCCGATGCGGCCCTGGGCCACCGGTACGTCCCGGCGGACGGGATCGAGTCAGAAACCTTCGACGCATGGTGATGCTCTCTCACGCGAGCCGGCGCTCCGACGACCATCGCTCCGGGCCTTTCGAGGGGCTCGGGGACGACGGTGGCGACCAGGGGGAAGTGGTGGTGCTGCCGCTCCAGTTCGTCGTCGCGCCGGA
>WNGE01004589.1_pt1 | contig 15871 bp, 19 predicted proteins | sample 5400651 | NCBI WGS metagenome assembly WNGE01 (sample SAMN13153370, study PRJNA577476) | soil metagenome | isolation source: 60 cm soil or saprolite under grassland replicate 2 | place: USA:California | collected 2016-06-15 | reverse complement strand
CCCCCGACCCCGCGAGCGAAGCGAGCTCCCTACCAGGCGGTCCAGCCGCCGTCCACCGGCAGCGTGACACCGGTGATCATGTCCGCCGCCGGCGAGGCCAGGAACGCCACCGCTTCGCCGATCTGCTCGGGCGTCACCAACTGCCTGTTCGGCGTCCGCTCCAGGATCGATTCCACCAGCGCCGAATCGTCAAACAGGCGTTCGGTCAGCGGCGTCCGCGCGTACGTCGGCGCCACCGCGTTGACCTGAATTCCATGCTCGGCCCACTCGATCGCCAGCGCCCGCGTCAGGTTCACCACGCCCGCCTTGGACGCGCAGTAGGCCGCCGAACTGCGCGAAGAAGCGACCAGGCCCATGATCGAAGCGATGCTGACGATCTTGCCGCCCTGTCCGCGCCGCACCATCTCCGCCGCGCCCGCCTGCGCCGTGAAGAACACTCCCCGCAGGTTGACGTCGAGGACAGTGTCCCAATCCTCTTCGCTGACATCGAACGAAGCGCGGCGCACATTGACCCCGGCGTTACACACCACGATGTCCATGCCGCCGAGCGCAGCGGCAGCCTCCGCCACCGCCGATTGAATCGACGCGGAGCGGCGCACGTCGCACGCGACTCCGACACCCTGGGTCTCGAGGCCACCGAGCACCGCGTCGAACTCAGCACTCCGCTCATAAAGATCAGCCACCGCCACCCGCGCGCCGCGCAGCGCGAGCACCGACGCAATTGCCCGGCCCATCCCGCCCGTGCCGCCAGTGACGAATGCAACTTTGCCCGACAGTGAATCGCTCACGCGGCCGACCATAGTACCGCCGCCCCCTCCACTTGCCCGCCGCGCAGGCGATCGAGCGCCACGTTCGCGTCCTCCAGTCGAAACTCAGACACAGACACCTTCAAGGGCACTTCGCCAGCAATCCGCATGAACTGCTGACCATCGGCCCGTGTCAGATTGGCCACCGAGCGCACACTGCGCTCCTCCCACAGCAAGCGGTAGGGAAAGCCGGGAATGTCGCTCATATGGATCCCACCGCTGACCACGACGCCACCCTTCACCGTCGCCTGCAACGCGATCGGCACCAGCGCCCCGACAGGCGCGAAAATCAAGGCCGCATCGAGCGCGTGCGGGGGCGCCGAATCAGACCCGCCCGCCCACGTGGCGCCGAGCCGAACCGCGAACGCCTGGCCAGCGGCGTCGTCCGGCCGAGTGAACGCATAGACCCGCCGACCTTCAGCAACGGCTACCTGTGCCACCAGGTGCGCCGCCGCGCCAAAACCGTAGATGCCCAGGTGCTCGGCATCTGGTCCCGCGAGTCGGTACGTGCGATACCCGATCAGCCCGGCGCACAACAGCGGCGCCGCTTCAAGGTCGCTGTACCGCTCGGGCAGCTCCAGGCAGTACCGCTCATCAGCCAGCGCGAGCTCCGCATAGCCACCGTCGATGGTGTAGCCAGTGAAGCGTGCCGCGTCGCACAGGTTTTCCTGACCCCTTCGACAGAAGCGACACGAGCCATCGGTCCAGCCGAGCCACGGCACGCCCACCCGCTGCCCGACCTGCAGGTCAACAACCTCGCCGCCAACACGTACCACGCGTCCCACGATCTCGTGCCCCGGCACCAGCGGCAGCTTCGGCCGCTCCAGCTCACCATCCACGATGTGCAGGTCCGTTCGGCACACCCCGCATGCCAGAACCTCGAGGAGCACGTCCCGACCACTCGGCCGCGGCTCATCCAGCTCGCACAGCTCGAGCGGCGTTCGCGGCGCCCGCAGCACCATCGCCCGCACCCCGCGACAGTACTATCCCGGCTCGCCGATGGACGTGTTCCTGGAGACCGAGCGGCTGATCTTGCGGCGCTTCACCAGCGCAGACGTCGACCTGATCATCGAGCTGGACCGCGACCCCGACGTGATGCGCTACATCACGGGCGGTCGGCCAACGCCACGCGAGGAGATCGCGGACGACATCCTGCCGGCGTGGTTGGGCTACTACTCGCGCTATCCCGGCTACGGTTTCTGGGCCGCGCTCGAAAAGGCCTCTGGCGAGTTCCTGGGCTGGTTCCACTTGCGCCCGCTGCGTGACACACCCGTCGACGAGCCCGAGCTCGGCTACCGCCTGCGCAAGTCAGCCTGGAACAAGGGCTTCGCCACCGAAGGCTCGCGTGCCCTGATCGACACGGCCTTCACCGACCTCGGCGCCCAACGCGTCTACGCGCGCACCATGACGGTCAACACCGCCTCCCGCCGCGTGATGGAAAAGGCCGGCCTGCAGTTCGTGCGCACGTTCTTCGGCGAGTGGCCCGACAAGATCGCCGGCGACGAGCACGGTGACGTCGAGTACGGCCTCACCCGTGCCGAGTGGCAGTGCGCTCGACAACTGCCGTGACGTGGCAGGTTGTATACAGCATAATGCACACCGATTACCGATGCCGGCTCGACCGCGGCTGCGCGTTATCGACCGCCTTCCGGCGCATCCGACGGTGCGCGAGGTGGCCTACCGGCGGCTGCGCCAACTGATCGTCGACGGCACGCTGCCGCCCGGCCAGCGCATCTTCGAGAACGAGCTCGCCGACCAGCTCGGGATCAGCCGCACCCCGCTGCGCGAGGCCCTGCGCCAGCTCGAGACCGAAGGACTGGTGCAGATGAACGCGCGGCGCGGCGCGGTCGTGGCCGGGCTGTCAGCCGCGGATATGCACGAGGAGTTCGTGATCCGCGCCACGCTCGAAGGTCTGGCGATCAGGCTCGCCGCGCCGCGGCTGTCAGCCGACGACTTTCGACAGCTCGAGCGGCAGCTCGCGCGGATGCAGGACGCGCTCACCCGCGGCCAGCGGGCGGTGTTCCTGGAACACCATCGGCTCTTTCATCTGGCCATCTTCGACGCCAGCGGCTCCCCGCGACTGGCGCGCATGCTGGCCAATCTCCTGGAGGCCGGCGAGCGCTACGAACAGCTCGAGCTGGCCGAGGACGTCTTGCACGCGGACGAGATCGCGCACCACCGCGAGCTGCTGAACCTGTTGAGCGCGGGCGATGGCGAGCACGCCGCGGACGCCTACGTGCGCAGCTTCCTGGCGCACGGCGAGCATGTCATTCGGCAGCTGACCGCGGACTCGCCGGCCGGCGCCTGAGCGCGCGCTTGCGAGCGCCAACTTGTATACAGTACTCTGCATACCCCGTAGGTCATGGCGGGAGTGGGCAGCAGCGCGGCGGTCTACCAACAGCTCGGCGTCCGCACCATCGTCAATGCCGTCGGGCCGGCGACCCGACTGGGCGGGACGACGCTCGACGCGGAGGTCCTGCGCGCCATGGCCGAGGCGGCCTCGGCGTGTGTGCCGATCGACGAGCTCCAGCAGTGCGCCGGTCGCGTCATCGCCGGCATCACCGGCGCCGAGGCCGGCTACGTCACCTCGGGCGCTGCCGCCGGACTGGCGCTCGCCGCCGCCGCGGCGATGACCGGGCTCGACCCCACGCGCATCAATCGGTTGCCCGATGTCACGGGCACGCCGCACGAGATCATCGTCCAACGCGCGCAGCGCTACGACTACGACCACGCCTTCCGCTCGGTCGGCGCGCGCCTGGTCGAGGTCGGCTTTCCCGACCTGACATTCGCCTACGAGATCGAGTCCGCGATCACGCCGTTGACTGCCGCCATCGCCTTCTATCCCACGCCGTCACGGCCGTGTCTACCGCTCGATGAAGTCGTGGACATCGCCCACCGCCACCACTTGCCAGTGATCGTGGACGCGGCGATGGAGCTACCCCCGACCGCCAGTCTGCGGCGCTATACCGCCGCCGGCGCCGACCTGGTCGCGTTCAGCGGCGGCAAGGCGATCCGTGGGCCCCAGGCATCGGGCTTTCTTGCCGGGCGGGCTGATCTCATCCGCGCCGTCGCGCTCAACCACCAGGACATGGATGTTCGCCCCTCAACGTGGGGCCAGCGCGCTCTGATCGCGTCGGGCGAGATTGTTGGCCCGCCCCATCACGGCATCGGTCGGGCGATGAAAGTCGGCAAAGAGGAGATCGTCGGCCTGATCGTCGCGCTGCAGCGTTTTGTCGAGCGCGACGAAGCCGCGGAAGTGGTGGCCTGGCGCGCCAAGCTCCAGTACATCGCGAGCGCGCTCGACAACGTTGCCGGAGTCCACGTCGACGTTGCCGATCCCGCCACGCATGACGTGGCGGTGCCGACGGTGTCGATTCGGCTCGACGAGACGTTCCTCGGGCGCTCGGCGTACGACGTCCTGAACGAGCTCTCTGCCGGCGACGGCGGCGTGTTCTTGAACGAGGAGCGTGCCTGGCAGGGTGTGCTGGGCGTCAATCCGATCGCCTTGCGCGACGGCGACGAATGCGCCGTCGCCAACCGATTACGGGCGGTCCTGGGCGCGGCGAGCGCGCCCGTAGATTCAACCAGCGGGAGGTGAGGAACCATGTCCGTTCGACCGAAACGCGCGACACGCGCCGTCGTCTTTCTTGTCGCCACCAACCTGGTGACCCTGGGCTTGATCGTCTCTCAGGGTGCGGGACTGGTAGGCGCGCAGCAATCGCAGTCCACGCTTGACCAGGTGGTCAGCCGCGGCAGTCTGCGGTGTGGAATTCCCATCGGCGGCTTGCCGGTAGCGGCCAAGGACCAGAGCGGCAACATCGTCGGTTCGGTGCCTGACATGTGCGCCGAAATGGCCAAGGGTCTGGGGGTCAAGCTCGACATCGTCGACACGCCAACTCCTGACCGCATCCCGTTCATCCAGACCAACAAGATCGACGTCACCATCGGCACCATCACCCTCGAACGCGCCAAAGCCGTTGGCTTCAGCACCCCGTGGGTCGTCGATGGCACCGCCGCCGCGTTCCTGAAGTCTTCGGACATCACTTCCTACGAGCAGATCCACGGCAAACGCCTCGCCGTTGTCACGGGCGCCACGGGCGACCTGGTCGCGACCAGCCGCTACTCCGACAACGACTTCAGCCGCGTCGATCTGGCATCGACGGCGATTCAGGCGGTGATCTCCGGACAGGCTGACGCCGTGTTCGACGATTTCTCGACACTCTCGCTGGCCGCGGCTGACAACCCCGACCTGACGGTGCTCACACCGCTCACTCGCGAACCGAGCGGCGTCATCGTTCGCCTGGGCGACCAGCAGTGGACGAACTGGGTGAACTACTTCCTGGACGACTACTTCTCGTCGGGTGTCTCGACGTGCGGCTGCGGCAAGGACATGCTGCGGCGCTGGTTCAAGACCGATCCGTTGTCGCTCAAGTTCTCCTACTGAGCCTGCGTCCGAGCTCCATACGCGCACCTGATGCACCCCGAAGTCTTCGCCGCCAACTGGCAGCTGATCGCCAGCGGGGTGCTGCTCACCCTCGAGATCGCGTGTGCCAGCATCGCGATCGGAACGGTGCTGGGCGTCCTTGTGGCGGTGGCACGCATGAATGGCCCGCGGCCAGTCGCGATACTCGCCGCGGGCTACGTGGAGGTCATGCGCAACACGCCCGTGCTGGTGCAGTTGCTGCTGATCTTCCTCGGCCTGGCTGAGTTCCGCATACGGATCGCGGCCGTGCCGGCGGTGATTGTGGCGCTGGGCATCAACAACGGCGCCTATCTATCCGAGATCTTTCGCGGTGGCTTCCAGTCGGTCCACAAGGGACAACTGGAGGCCGCCGCCGCGCTCGGACTGTCCCTAGGGGTGACGTTCCGCGACATCGTCGTGCCCCAGGCGCTGCGCGCGGTGTACCCGTCGCTCGGCAACCAGTTCATCCAAACGGTGCTGGCAAGCTCGATCGGCTCCGTCATCGGCGCACCCGAGCTCACCCAGCAGATCAACTTCATCGACTCACGTACGTTCCGCACGATCGAGCTGTTGGCCTTTCTGACCATCACCTATGCCGTGCTCACGTTCATCCTGTCAGTTGGCATACGTGTGCTGGGTGGGCGTCTCGAGCGCGCCTACCGCTGATCGGCATACGTGCGGTTCGATTTCCTCGCGAGTTTCGTCGGCGTCCTTGTTCAGGCGCTGCTGCTCACGATTGCGCTGTCGGTCGTCGCGCTGTTGGGTGGTGCCGTGATCGGCAGCCTGATCGCCCTGGCGCGCGTGCTTGGTGGACGCATCGCCGACCGGCTGCTGACGTTGCCCATTGACTTTCTGCGCGGCACACCGCTGCTCGTGCAGCTGATGGCCTGGTACCTGGTGCCCAGCGCCCTGCAGTGGGAGGTCTCGCCATTCGTCGCGGCCGGGGTGGGGCTGTCGGTCAATGCTGGCGCGTTTATCAGCGAAGTGCTGCGCGGCGGCATTAGCGCGGTGCCACGCGGCCAACGCGAGGCAGCGCTGGCGCTGGGGCTGTCGCGTACATACGCGGTCTTCCGTATCGAGCTACCGCAGGCGTTGCCTGCCGTCGTGCCGGCGCTGGTCGGCTTCTACATTGGCCTGATCAAGGACACATCGCTGGCCTATATCGTCGGCCTGCACGAGCTGACGCGTCAGGCGAAGCTGATCGCCGACTTCACGTTTCGGCCACTGGAGATTTACGTGGTCATCGCGGCGTTGTATTTCGTGCTGTGTTATCCGCTGTCACGCCTGGTGCCCAGGATCGAACGCCGCTTGCAGCGCACGGGCGCCGTGCACGGCCGCCTGGCGGTGTAGCTGAGAGGAACCCGCGTTGTGTCGTCTTCGCCCACTGACCTGCAGATAGTGACCGTACGGGGGCCGATCCGGCCCGCTGAGCTCGGCATCACGTTGAGTCACGATCACCTGATCATCGATGCCTTCAAGCTGTTTGGTGAGGCGTCGGGCAGCTACGCCTGGATCATGGACGACGAGGACATCGCTATTGCCGAGGTGAAGCGCTTTCAGGAGGCTGGCGGTCGCGCGATCGCCGATCCCACCAATATCGGCATTGGCCGCGACCCATCCGCCCTGCGACGCATCAGCGACGCCACCGATGTGCACATCATCATGGGTGCTGGCTGGTACCGCGAGCGCGCTTATCCGCCCTACATCTACGAGGAGATGCCTGACACCCTGGCCGACCGACTTGTCAATGATCTGTTGGTGGGGGTGGATGGCACCGATATCCGCGCCGGGTTCATCGGCGAGATTGGCACCGAGCGCAAGACCATCAGCCCGGCCCAGGAGCGCGTGTTTCGCGCGGCCGGTCGCGCTCATCGGCGAACCGGATGCCCGATCATGACGCACACGACCCACTTCGGCGAGCTCGCTCTGGAACAGCTCGACCTGTTGGGTGAGGAGGGTGTCCCCGCGAATCGCGTCATCATCAGCCACCTGGGAGATCGCGTCGGGATCAAGTGGTTCCTGCCGATCGCCGAACGCGGGGCGTGGCTGGACATCGATAACCTCGGCTTCGTGAGCGGTTATGCGCCACTCGAAGTGCGCGCGGATAACGTCGCGGCGCTGTGCAGCGCGGGCTTCATCGACCAGATCATGCTCAGCAATGACCTGTGTTTGATCGACCAGATGTCAGCGTTCGGCGGACCGGGCTATGACAACGTCATTCGCGCGTTCGTCCCGCTGCTGCGCGAGCGCGGCCTGAACGAGCAGCAGATTGGCACGATGTTGGTGGCAAATCCGGCTCGCGCGTTCGCCTATCCTGCGCAGGCCGCCCGCGAGCAGCACCTGCAGGCCGCGGTGCACGCCTGAGCAATGCCACCGATTGTCTCGATCGAGTCGGTCACCAAGAACTTCGGCGCGCTGCGCGTGCTCGACAACATCAGTCTGCAGGTCCAACCGGCCGAGCGGGTGGTGGTCATCGGCCCGAGCGGCTCGGGCAAGAGCACGCTGCTGCGGTGCATCAATCGCCTGGAGAGCATCGACTCGGGCCGTATCGTGGTCGATGGCAAGCAGGTTGGCGCCCGCGGGACGTCGATCGCCGAGATTCGGGCCGAAGTCGGCATGGTCTTCCAGCAGTTCAACCTGTTTCCGCACAAGACCGTGCTGGAGAACATCACGCTCGCGCCGGTTCGCGTGCGCCGCGTGCCGCAGGAAGAAGCGCGCGAGCAGGCTCGCGAGCTGCTGGAGCGGGTTGGTTTGCCGGAGAAAGCCAACGAATACCCTGCCCGCCTGTCGGGTGGTCAGCAACAGCGCGTCGCCATCGCGCGAGCGCTGGCGATGCGACCGAAGGTGATGCTGTTCGACGAGCCCACCTCTGCGCTGGACCCGGAGCTGGTTGGCGAAGTGCTGGAAGTGATGCGCGCGCTGGCGCGTGACGGGATGACGATGATCGTGGTCACCCACGAAATGGCGTTTGCCGAAGACGTCGCCGACCAGGTGGTGGTCCTGGACCACGGGTCAATCGTCGAACAGGGCCCACCGCTGGACGTGCTGCGCAACCCGACATCCACCCGCGCCCGAGCGTTTTTGGCGCGGCTGCTCGACCGCTCCGCACACCACCAGCCCGCTCCGACAGCCTCCGCGTAGTCGCACATGCAGCGACGACGCGCTACACACGCAACGGCTCCTCGGTGGCCGATTTTTTCGCGCGCCACTCGCGGTAAAATCGTCTCGCGCTCCCCAAGGACACCATGGCAATCAATACGTTTGACGCACGGGATGGGCTCTCAACGGAGGTCCTGCAAGGCCTTCGTGGCGCTCATCGCGCCGTCCTCGCGCTGAAAGACAGGAACACCGCCGCTCTTGGTTACTGGATCAAGACTCAGCATCCTGACCAGCAAGATACGGAGGAGTTCCGATTGGTGATTCTGCACGCTAATGCAAGCCACCTTACTCACGGACACCAGATCTCTGACGTGCAACCGCTGATAATTGGGGTTGCGCAGGATGATCTGCTCTGGCAAGAAGCGCTCGGGCACCTTCATCCACGAGATATGGTGATTGTGCAGTGGGTAGGCGGCTCCCCCACCGCCGTCTCATTGGCGGTGGTCATTCACGTGCCGAACCGCACAAGTCCAAGGGAGTTCCGCGTTTATCGGAGAAAGACCGTGCCACTGACCGAGCAATATCTCGGGCCAGGGACGCACCTGACTCCGAACTTCGTCCCTACCTACTTCCTCGGGATTACCACCAATAAGCGGCGCTTGCGATCAGGACAACCCACCTCGACGTGGAGAGCTTGGCGCCCTTAGCCGCCAGCGGAAACCCGCATTGGGCACGACTAGAGTCCGCCCTCACCCGCGCGGAGTGGCAGCAAGCGCGTGTATGAAGCGGCGCAGCGGCCGCGCGGGTTCAGCCAGCTGCTCGGGTAGCGGCCCGAAGGCCGCGCGTCTCTTTAGCAAGGGTCGCTGACGCTGTTGCGGGCACGCAGAACGCGACCGTTGGCGGAACGCACCTCAACGCGCGATACCCCCTGTGCCCGTCCACCGTCAATCGAGTTGACCCAGCCGGAGACACCTGAACACACCCCTTGAACCGCGCTTCGCTGTGCCGTCGGGTCGGCAATGGACGTCACCGCGACACCCGTGTTGCCCGACACGAACACTTCGCGGATAAACCCGAACCAGGACGGCGTGTAGCCGGGTAGGCCGAACTGATCGATCCAAGCTTGGAGTGAGCGCGTTTTCGCGGCATCAGCACCTTCGCTCCGGGTTGTCGGCGCGGAAGGCGACGTGGCGGTCGCTCGGGCGACGATTGGGCTGCCGAGGGGTGCCGTATAGCTCGCCGGAATGTACCCTTCGGCTCCATCTGGCGTGGCCACGTGGCGCCACGTTGTTCCGTCGCGGTCCTCATCAGGCCCCAAGACGCGCAAGTGGGTGCCCTCTGGATACGCCGCCAGGCGGTCCTGAGTGTTGGGGGTCCGGCGCAGGAAGGCGCCCTCGCCATCGGTGTTCGCGACTTGCACGACTTGTTCAACGGTAACGGCAGGTGGGACAGGCGTCGCCGCGGAAGCTGGCGTCGGCGCCGCTTGCGGGGTCAGAGCAGCGGCTTGCGGGGTCGGAACGGCGACTTATGCGGCCGCGCCATCGATGCGAACGAAGTCTTGCGGCTGGTCGCACCGTTTGTTTGTGTCCGCCAGGCGTACTCGGACCATCTGCGGGAACACTGACGTGGCGCCGCCGCGGAATGACAGTGGCACCAGAGCCTGGTAGTTCAACACCTGACCAGACCCGAGCGCAAGGCGATCTTCCGCGGGGTGGAGCGGTTCAGGGCTAGGCATAGTGCGCGCGTAGGCCCCATCCGCGCCGTACGACTCGACGATGAAGTCCTTGAACGGTCGAATGGCAATATCTCTGGTGCTGACATTCTTGATACGGACGCTCTGGATAGCCCAATCGCGGCCGTCATTGGACCGGTGACCGTCAAACTGGTGCGTCAGCTCGAATTCACCACCGCATTTGATCGACCCACTACTCGCCGCTGACGGTAGGCTCGTACCTGCCACGACGAGTGACGCCGGGCTGTCCTCAGAGCTCGGCTCGACCGTGACAATGCCGGCAGTCTTGTTGCCTGAACGGATGGCAACATCGATGCGAGAAAGATTCTGAGAAGTTGCTACCCGTCCGACCAGCTGCATACGAATGGTCGCGCCCGGCGGCACCATCGCCGGATCGTTGTCGCCGCCGTCGAGCTCCCCGATCCAGGTGTACTGCTGACCCACCCCGTCCGTCGAAACCCACGTTGTGCCGTCCTCGCGCTTCCAGCCGGGCGCAACAAAGCCCTGCCATGCTTGCGTCGGGTTGCGGATGAGCAACTCGGCCTGCACCCACTTGAATCCGCTTTTTTCAAAATCTGAGGGCTTGAGGCGCTGGTCGGACAGATCCTTTACTGCAGTGACACCGAGCGCGCCCCACCAGCCGGAGAGGGTCCGTGTGGCGACGGATGGCACCGGGGTCGCGGTGGCCTGCGCTGGCACCGGGGTTTCAGTCGCGGCTGGCGACACGGCCGTGGGCGGGGCCGCGACCAGGGTGCTTGTTGAGAGGGCTGCGTTTTGGGCACCGACTCTTTCGACCGTCCCGCGAACCTGGGCGGCGACCGTGCCGGGCAGGTCTGGCGTCGCTTGGGGTGATACTGCACTGGGCCTGCCGCGGCACGCCCCACTGAGAAGCGCGACGATCGTCAACGACTGACAGACCCTGATCATGCGCTGGCGAGTCAATGCGGCTTCCCTGCACAAGAGGGGCCTGCACAATTCGCGCCATTCGCGCCACCGTTAGAGCGCCTAGCGGACCCCTGACGCCACCTCGCCCGTGGCGCATGGTCCGCCTAGATCGGGAGTCAGAATGCCATCCCGGCACGCGGACTTAATGGTGTGCATCACCCGCGCTGCTTCTTCGGAGAGACCGAGGTGGTCGAGCATGAGAGCGGCGCTCCAGATCGCGCTGATTGGAGTCGCGACGCCCTTGCCAACGATGTCGGGGGCGGAGCCGTGGACTGGCTCGAACATGCTCGGATAGCGCCGTTCTGGGTCAATGTTGGCCTCGGCAATTCCGGGACTCCCCCCAACGCACTTCCCAAATCCGAGAGGAGTCGGCGAAGAGATTCGACGCGACCACGACATCGAGGGTCTCTGGCCGAAGGACAAACCCCGGCCACCGGCAGTCCGGCGTTCCGGCGTACCCAACTGGCCCGTGCGACCGACGTGACGACGATCTGCCCCGCTGTCGGATGAGCCGCAGGAGCAGCACGGGTTGAACGGTGGCAATTGCTGTCAGTCAGTGTACATGATCTAACTACAGGAAAAGAATCCGCGTTTAGACTGACAGGCTGGGAAGTTGTCACTTAGCGTACAGTTTCAAGTTCAGCAGCTATAATACGTAGCATGGCTCACGCCGCCGTCGAGTCGCTGTCACGAGTCGAGACGAGCTTGCTCGCTTCGTGGGAACGCTCTGGCCAGACTCGCATCACCCTCGACGATCTAATCGCCAGCGCGCCGCACCACGACCCGTACGTCCTGGCGTCAAGCTTAGTCCGAAAAGGGCTACTGCATCGTGTCGCACCGGGCAAATTCCTCGTTCGCGCCTTGCGGACCGCGGGGCGGGAGTGGTCACCCACCGCCATTGCTGCTGCCGTGGCAATCCTCACGGGCGAAAACTACTACCTGGGTGGTTGGTGGGCTTTGTCGTTCCATCGGCTGTCTCAGCAGGTCTATGGGTCGGTCCTTGACGTCTTCGTATCGCGGCGCAGGCGCCATCGCGAAGTGCCAGGAACCCGCATTCTGTTCCACGTGCTTCCTTCGGACGCATTCACGTGGGGCATCGAGGTCAGCGAGATCGAACATCAGTTGACGTCTGTGAGTGACCGTGAACGGACGATCCTCGATGCTCTTGATCATCCTTCACCGTACGCCACGGTTCGGGGTGGGCTGGCAGTGGTTCAGGATGTCTTGCGCAATGCTGAATTCGACGGTGAGCGACTTGTCGACTATGCGCTCCGCGCGGCAAGGCCCAGCACGCGTGTCCGGCTCGGCGTTTTACTTGAGGACGCTCACACGCAGGAGCGCCTCCTTCGGAAACTCGAGCGGGGAAAAGAAGTGAGTGAAGGGACGCTTGTGTCTCTGGTGCCTGGCGGAGCCCGCCGCGGCCAAGTGCGCTCCCGCTGGTCCGTACTCGACAACCGAGAGGCGGCAGGGTGACCATTTCGCTCCCGCGCCTTCCGCGACCGGACGTGCTCGGTGATTTGTGTCGGGAGGCAGCGGCTAGACAGCGAGTTCCTGCAGCGTCGCTCGAAAAGGATCTCTACCTCACTCGCCTCTTATGGGCGCTGGGCGATCGCTTCGGAGATGGGCTCCTGCTCAAGGGCGGGACGTGCCTGATGAAAGTGGACGTTGGGTTCCGCCGAATGTCTGAAGATATTGACCTGGTCATTCCGTGGAGCGGCTCCCTCAACTACAAGGGAACCAATGCCTCATACACCAACCGCATCCGCGACGCGCTGAGGGAACTCGGTCCCATAGTGGGCGTACAACTCGAGACGCCAGATGGCCAGGCCTGGGTAAAGCGGTCGCATGTCAGGTGGACGGTGCATTATCCTTCCGAGTTCGGCCGAACCTACCCTGGGCAGCCGCAGCCAACAGCGACAATCGACGTGGAGGTTGCAATGCGACCGGTCATGCTGCCGGTGCGCAGGGCGGCGCTTCAAACGGTGCTCAGTGACAAGGTGGTTGGCGACTACTCCAGCGCCAGTTGCTTTGCGCTTGACTTTGCTGAAGTGCGTGCGGAGAAAGTACGCGCGGCATTCACGCGTGAAGAGCCACAGATCCGAGACTACTTTGATCTCGGTTTACTGCTGGAATGTGGCGCGGACATGGATTCGCAAGAGTTCGTCGATCTCGTTGACCTCAAGCTCGCCGAAATAGGCGAGCGCGATCTTGCTCATCAGCCGGCGAGGTTTGGGCTGGTTGGCGCACGACTCAGAAGCGTGGAGAGAGCTCGAGCCAAAGCCCTCGAGGCGGTAGTTCGCCTGGATGAACCGCCGTTCGATCTGGAACAGCTAATCATCGTATACGACGAGAGGTGGTCGGCTGTTCGCCAGCCTTGAGCGGAGTAGGACGGGTTAGCGGCTCATGACGGTCAACACCGCCTCGCGCCGCGTCATGGAAAAGGCCGGCTTGAAGTTCGTGCGCACCTTCTTCGCCGGCTGGCCCGACAAGATCGACGGCGACGAGAACGGCGACGTGGAATACGCCCTCACCCGCGCGGAGTGGCAGCAAGCGCGTGTATGAAGCGGCGCAGCGGCCGCGCGGGTTCAGCCAGCTGCTCGACGTGCTGTGATGCCCAGACTGCAATCTGGGCTCGTGAGCGGAGCCGCAACTTGGTCAGGAGGTGGGTGACGTGTGCCTCGACGGTCCGCACCGAGACAACCAGGCTTTCGGCAATCTCTCGATTGCTCAGCCCCCGAGCAACGAGGAGGGCTACTTCCCGCTCGCGCGGACTGAGGGCGCCAGCCGGGAACGCGTTCGTCACCGTGGGTGGGCGCATGCTCGCGGGAGCCGGTCCGGATGCCGTTTCTGCTGTGGCGCGGCCCTCCATGAGCCAATCGAGCGAGACGCCCAGCATCGCCTCGACCAGAGCGCGTTTTTCGTCCAGGCTCATCTGGTTCAGAAGCTGACGGACCGAGCTGGACTCCACTGCTCGGATCAGGCTGCTACCGTTGTGCGACGTCGAGGAATCGCTGACGTGTGAGCCAGGCGTAAGGCGGGGGCCAATCGATTCTGGCGGCGCCGCGGCAGGCCCAAGCACAACGCCGTACACCAGCCAGGGGCCCGGGCCCCAGGCCACATTGCTCGCCGACATCACGTCCGTTCCTCAGACGACTGGAGCAGCCCCAGCGTGCGGGCGAGGCGTTCGGCTGATTGGACGGTCTCCCAGACCGCCTGATTGGTCATTCAATAGAACATGTAGGTGCCGCGGCGCGCAGACCTCGCCAGCCCGGCCTCGCGCAGGATGCGCAGGTGGTGGGAGACCAGCGGCTGCGGCAGCCCGGAGACCTGGACCAGGTCGGAAACCGACTGGCAGTCGAGCGTCATCGCCTGCAGCAAGCGCAGGCGAGTGGGATCGGCCAGGGTCCTGAAGAGGCGAGCCATGGAGTCGTGGGAGGGGTTGTGCATCGGCGTCTGGCCTGTGAGGGTCCGCGGCAGAGTACGCCATTCGATAAACCTATGTCAATATCTAGATATGTGCATGGAGCGACTCCTGGGTCCGCGATCCACCGTCACGACAGGTGGCCCAGGATCGCCTCCGTCACCTCGTGTGTTCCCGCCGTCCCGCCCAGGTCAGGCGTGCGCACACCCCGCGTGCACGTGGCCTCGATCGCCCGCATGACCCGCGCGGCTTCTTCGGTCAGTCCAAGATGATCGAGCATCAGCACCGCGCTCCAGATCGCACCGATCGGATTGGCGATCCCTTGGCCGGCGATGTCGGGGGCGGAGCCGTGGACGGGCTCGAACATGCTCGGGTAGCGGCGTTCGGGATCCAGGTTCGCGCTTGCTGCAATGCCCAAAGATCCAGCCAAAGCGGAGCCGAGGTCCGAGAGGATGTCGGCAAAGAGATTCGAGGCCACCACGACATCGAGCGTTTCAGGCCGCAGCACAAACCGCGCGGCCATCGCATCCACCAGCCAGTGCTCGGTTTCCACAGAGGGGTAATCGAGCGCGACGGACGAGAAAACGTCGTCCCATAGCGTCATGCCGTACTGCTGCGCGTTCGACTTGGTCACGCTGGTGACCTTGCGACGCCGCTTCAGCGCCAGGTCGAACGCGTAGCGCATGATCCGCTCGCAGCCCTCCTCGGTGAACAACCCTGCCTGGATGGCCACGGCCTTGCCCGGTCCGCGGCCGCTCAGGTTGCGACCGCCGATACCGGCGTACTCGCCTTCGGTGTTCTCGCGCACCACCACCCAGTCCATCCGCTCAGCCGTCGCCTCGCGCAACGGACTCGGCACACCCGGCAGCAAGCGAATCGGCCGAATGCACGCGTACTGGTCGAAGCCTTGACAGATGGCCAGCCGCAAGCACCACAGACTGACGTGGTCGGGCACACCCGGCCAGCCGACGGCGCCGAAGTAAATGGCATCGAACTCGCGCAGCCGTTCGAGCCCGTCAGCGGCCATCATGTGTCCAGTCTCGAGATAGAACTGGCAGCCCCACGGAAAGTGCTCGTACGCAAACCTGCCAGGCGCGACCGCGTCGAGCACCCTTAGCCCTTCGCGCACCACCTCCTGGCCAATGCCGTCGCCCGCGATGACGGCAATCCTGTAGTCACCGCTCACGAGGCTACGTGGTACTCCGCCGCGGGCGGCGAGCGCCGACGGGGCGGAATGAGCCGGCGGCGCCGCTGCGCAGCCACAGGTGCAGCAGCACGCTCGACCACATGCGGTAGGGTCGCCAGGGCTCGGCGATGCGCAGCAGCTCGGCACACGTGGGCAACGCATCGAGCTCGTAAGCGCGCTGCGCCGCTTGCTGAGTGACTTCGTCGAACGGGACCGCGTC
>WNGE01004588.1_pt1 | contig 15871 bp, 18 predicted proteins | sample 5400651 | NCBI WGS metagenome assembly WNGE01 (sample SAMN13153370, study PRJNA577476) | soil metagenome | isolation source: 60 cm soil or saprolite under grassland replicate 2 | place: USA:California | collected 2016-06-15 | reverse complement strand
CTGGTGGGCCACCATCGGCAAAGCCCGCTACCCGCACGCCGACAGGCTTCTCATCTGCGCCGACGGCGGCGGGTCCAACGGGTACCGCATCCGCGCCTGGAAGGTCGAGCTCGCCGCCTTCGCCGCCGAAACCGGCCTGTACGTCACGGTCTGCCACCTACCACCGGGAACCTCGAAATGGAACCGGATCGAGCACCGACTGTTCTCCCAGATCACCATGAACTGGCGCGGCCGGCCGCTGAAGACGCACCAGGTCATCGTCGACCTGATCAGCAACACCACAACCGTCACCGGCCTAACCGTCCACTGTGTCCTTGACACCGGCCAATACCCCACCGGCATCAAACACACCAGCAAAGACGTCGACGCACTCCCGATCACCCGCCATGGCTTCCACCCGGAGTGGAACTACACGATGCGACCCCGCGACACGCCGTAGACGAACGATCTTATTTCTTCGCGGGCCCTTGGGCGCGGACGGCCGGGTTGGCCCCGAGTCCCACCGTGATGTACATGCCACCGGTGCCCTGGAACGAGACGTCTGATGGGCCGATCCCGAAGGAACCGTCTCGTCGCGCTATCGACGGAAGTCCGGTCAATACGCGCGCCTGGCTACCGTTCCAGACCTTGGTGACCGCGCCGCTGGTACCCCAACAGACCTCTGGACCCTCCGGCCCGGGGAAGCATGGCCCGCCACCGCCGCGCCCGGCCTCGGCCACGTAGAGGGCGCCGTCCGGGGCGAAGCCGAGCCCTCGTGGACTGTCCAGCCCGGTGGCTATCGTGCTCACCCCCGGGCTCGCCTGAGCAGGCGATCCGACAAGGGTGAGCGCGACAATGGTGCAGGTACTAATCGCTACCAAACGGGAACGTGACGAGACCTTCCGCATGGTCAAACCCCCTTGTTACGAGAACGAACCCGGTAGGGGCAGTCTCTGCCCGGAGGATGTCGACCAGCCATGGCCCGTTCGGCCGCCCACCAACGACTATCCGACAACCTCCAACCGTTGCTCGAGTGGAGGTCAGCACGGTTGCGGTGCGGATCTGGGCGCGTCCGAAGGCCGACCAGGCGCCTTGCCCTCGGTGTGGCCGCCTGAGCGCGCGGGTGCACCGCCGCTACCAGCGTCGACTTGCCGATGCCGCGGTGGGTGGCCGACGGGTGGAGATCGTGCTGCGAGTACGCCTGTTCGTCTGTCAGGATCGCGGCTGCCCGGTGCGCCGATTCGCGGAACAGGTCGCTGGCCTGACCACCCCGCACGCCCGTCGCAGCATCGGACTACGCGCCACGCTGGAAGCGATCGGCTTGGCGCTGGCCGGCCGCGCCGCGGCGCGGTTGGCCGACCGTCTGAGCTTGCCGACGAGCCGCACCAGCATGCTGCGGTTGGTCCGGGCGCTGCCCGACCCGCAGACCACCGTGGTACGGCTGCTCGGGGTCGACGATTTCGCGTTACGCCGCGGGCACGTCTACGGCACCGTGCTGATCGACCTGGACACCCATCGCCCAATTGACCTGCTCCCGGACCGGGAAGCCGACACCCTCGCCGACTGGCTGCGCGCCCATCCCGGCGTGCAGGTCATCTGCCGCGACCGGGCCGGCGCCTACGCCAACCCTCGGGTATTGCATCAGGCGGGCGAGAAGCCGCAGGCCAGCAGGTTGTGGCGATGTCGGAATAGCGTTTCGGATCTTCCAATGGCGGCTGCCTGACCAGCCGCGTCTCGCAGGTGGTCGCGTCTGACGCAGGATCTGCCCGGCAGACGGTCGAGGCCGTCGGTGGGCTTTCTTCAAGCGCATCGAAGAGGGAAGGGGCTCGTGGTGGCTGGACTTCGACGCCCGCCGCAGGCATTCGAACAGTTGGAATACCCGACTCCGCCAGTAGATGGCGCCCGCACCGGGCGCCGGAGGCGATCCAGGTCGTCGACCGGTGGCATCTGTGGCACAACCTGGCCGAGCACGTCGAGAAGGCCGTGGCCCGGCACCACGGCTGCCTGACCGAGGCGGCCAGCCCCGCGGCCGCGCCGCCGCAGACCCCGAAGCCCGACCTGGACCAACTCGCCGCCCAAGCCGCCGCCGACCAGGCCGAGCACGGCAGGTTGGTCGAACGCACCCGGCAGCGCTACGAGCAGGTCCAGGCGTTGAGCGCCGAGAGAAAGCCCATCAAGGCCATCGTCCGTGAACTCGGCCTGGCCCGAGAGACGGTACGACGCTTCGCCCGCGCCCAGTCCGTAGAGGACCTATTGACGAAGGCCCGCATCGGCAACTCTGCTATGGGAATCTGGATGGTGCTAGCCGCCCACCAGGCGCTCGGCGAACGTGACCGCCTCGTCCGGGCTGGAGGCCAATCGGGTCTGCTGCGCGCTGCCGTTCTTGAGCAGCACGACATGCCAGACCTCGTAGCCTCGGCCGCCGGGGTCCGGGATGAGGTGGATCAGAGCAGACCACTCTCCGCCCGGTGTGTAGCTGGCCGCCCGGTCGCTGTCGGCGTGTCAGCTCGGCCGCCGCTCGACGGCTTTTCGCAGGTCCTATGTATGTATTGCCCATGAGATTCGCCCGTCGTCATGCGCTCGCACCGGCGTCGCCGTTGCTGCGCGCTTCCCTTCGTACATACGTGCGATAGCGTCTGCCGGATGGAGACCTCGGGTTTCGCGGTTACGCCGCTGCCTGTGCCCAGGCCAGGCGCACGGCTCGGATTTCGTCGGGGGTTGGCTGGCCAGGTACTTCGGGCTGATATTGGGCGGCGATGAGGATCCGTCGTAGCTTGACGATCATGTCGAGGTAGGACGGGCAGGTCTTGGTGGTGTACCAGGGCGCCCGGTCGCGGCGGTCTCGCACCACCGTCGGCTTGTGCCCAGCGAGGTGGTACCAGACGGTCAGAACGCTTTGGGTGTAGAGCCCGAACGGGACGGTGCGTTCCACCGCGTTGCGGGTGCGGTTGCGGGCCTCGCCGACGCCGGTGGTGTTCTTGGCATCGTGGAAGGCGACCTCGATCGACCAGCGGGCGGCGTAGCGTTCGACGATGCCGGCGACCGGGGTGGTCATGTCGGTGGTGACCAGGGTGAGGGTGGGTCGGACCGGTTCGGTGATGACCAGGACCCGGACCGGGCGGGCGCCGAACACGCCGCGCCACAGGCAGCGTTGATGGTGCACGGCGACGGCGGTGGTGCGGCCGTAGCGGGTCACGGTGACCGGCGTGGCGGGCACCGCGGCGGCCAGGTCGGCGGGGGTGCCGATGCGGGTGCCGTAGACGCGGGGCCGGCCGCGTCCACGCAGCCGTGGCGGGTGGTCCAGGTCGGGGTGCACGTGCCAGAGGCTGGCGTTGCTGCGCAGCGGCCCGGTCAACGTTACGTTCGCGGGCAACCGTCGCAGTTCGGTGCACAGGTAGGGCGCCGTCGGCGACCACGTGCACGACCCGGCCGCGCGCGGCGGTGGCGAGCACCTCGACCAGCTCCCGGGCCAGCGTCGTCTTCGCGGGGCCGCCCTTGCGCCAGAGCCGGGCCAGGACCGGCAGCGCGATCGGCCGGTCCAGGAACGGCAGCGTGACCACGACCGCGGCGACCACGAAGCTGTTGCCCCGCGACAGTTTCTGGTTGCCCTTGGCCACCTTCAGCGACCCGTCGTAGCCCCAATGGGCGGCATGCACCTTGCGACCGCAGCGGCGGAACATGGTGTCGTCGACGGCGATCACGAGCGGCGCCCCGATCGGCAACAGGTGGCCGACGATCAGCCGCAGCACGGTCAGTCCCACCGCGTCGGGGTGCCAGCGCAGGAGTTCATAGGCAACCGCCGATGCTCCTTCGTCTCCGCGCCGAGATCATCACGACACGCCGACCGGACGCGATATTGATCGAATGCACCGCGCAACTTTGCCGAATCATCCTCAACTGCCGAGGTGTGCGTTCGACGCGAAGCGTGACATGGGTGTCAGTCGCCGAGTCGCACGAGGAACAGCCAGGCGTTGACCACGCCGCCGGTGATCGCGGCGATGGTCGCCGCTGCCAGGAAATAGATGCCGCCTCTCCAGCCGAACAATGCCGCTACCCCGGTGGCGACAACCAGGATGCAGGTCGTGGTGCTGGGGGTGATTGCCGACAGGGTCCGGGTCAAAGATGTGCCATCGTCCGCGCGCCTCGCCTGGCGATCCAGCACGATGAGGACGGTCGCCGCGAGGACGCCCAGCGCCGACACCAGCACGCCGAAGACCCATAGCGGCTGCGCGGGGATGCCGAGGATGATCGCAGCCAGCAGCGCCACCAGAAAGAGGGTCATGGTCTGCGCCGCCCGGGCCCGCAGCGCGACGGAGCGAACGATCACGTCAACTTTGATCGACACGGCCACGAACAGCAGGCCGACCAGCGCCGCAGAGGCGCCGCCGACAATGACCGCGTAATCGCCCCACCCGTCCATCGCCCCGCCCTTCGCGTCGTCGTTGGTAAATCCTGGCCCATCGACCCGCTCGGAGGGCAGCGTCGCCGAATCTATCCGTAGCGGTCTCTACGTCACCGCGTGGACGCGGAGACCAGCCCCGACACGAGCATCGATGATGTCGGCGCATTCGCCACGGACTCTCAAGCCATACCGTCCACCCGGTTCGACAGCGGTGTGCTGATCCGTTGCAGCGTGCGCGGTCAGCCGCGCACCTACCTGCCGCGACGAGCGTGGCTTCGGGACGACCAGACGCACAGCCGAGCCGTAGTTACCTACACCTGGCGTATCGCGCCATCCGCCCGAAGGTCCTTGAGGGATGGGTAGCCGTCCACCGCCATGATCAGGTCGGCCTCGGCAAGCAGCGAGCGCAGGACGTGGATGACGCCGTCCGCGCCGTCGAGAGCCAGCCCGTATGCGTACGGGCGACCCACGCCGACGGCAGTGGCACCCAGCGCCAGAGCCTTGACCACGTCCGCGCCGCTGCGGATGCCCGAGTCAAACAGGACCGGCAGGCCATCCGCCGCCTCGACCACTGCCGGCAGTGCGTCCAGGGCGGCGAGTCCGCCGTTCGCCTGGCGTCCGCCGTGATTGGAGCAGTAGATCCCGTCCACCCCGCCGTCCCTGGCTCGATGTACGTCGTCGGGGTGGCAGACGCCCTTGAGGACGAGCGGCAGATCGGTTATCGACCGCAGCCAGGGCAGATCATCCCAGGTCAACGGGTTTCCGAAGATCCGTACCCACTCCCGCACCGCCGCCTGCATGTCCTCCTCGGGCGCCTTCGCCAGCCGGGCGCGAAAGACCGGGTCGGACGTGTAGTTGGCCAGGCAGTGACCGCGCAGTTGGGGGAAATTGCTGCCACCCAGGTCACGCGGGCGCCACCCGGTGACCCAGGTGTCCAACGTCACCACGATGCCCCTGAACCCTGCCGCCTCGGCCCGGTTCACCAGGCTCTCGGCCAGTGCCCGGTCGGTCGGGGTGTAGAGCGAGAAGAACCCCGGGGTTTCGCCGAACTCCGCCGCGACCTGCTCCAGGGGATCCACGCTCAAGGTGGAGGCCACCATCGGCACGCCCGTACGGGCGGCGGCGCGCGCCGTGGCAAGGTCGCCGTGGCCGTTCTGCGCGCACAGCCCGATCACCCCGACCGGCGCCATGAACAACGGAGAAGGCAGCCTCATCCCGAACAGATCCACCGACATGTCGCGTCGGTTCGCGCCAACCATCATCCGCGGCACCAAACCCCACCGCTGGAACGCCGAAACGTTGGCCCGTTGGGTCGACTCATCTCCCGCGCCACCGGCGACGTACGACAGCAGCGACGGCGACATCGCCGCCTGCGCTCGCGCCTCCAGTTCCTGGAAGGCCATCGGCATCGTGGGCAGCACGCCGGACAGGCCAGCGAGGTAAATCTCATTCTGGTAATCCCCGAACTGCCCGTGGAACTCAACATTCATCCCGATCACGTCCTCGCCCCTCCGCGGCACCCGCTCACCGGGGACCATCCAAAACCGTCCGTCCTCGCACGACCCCGCGCCCAATCCCAGTGAGATGTAGGGCCTCTCCGGCGACTAGCCTAAGCATCCCCCGCCCGAGACTCCGCCACAGCACGCCAAGATCAGGTGCACGGATCTGCCGCTGGTCGGTGCGTTTCTCCGACGTACGACCACGCCCCGAGTAGGGACGCCGGATGGAGACCGGTCACAACCGCCAAGCTCAACTTGCTCGGCCGGCGCTCGCACATCCGTTCCAACAGAGTGCGAAAGTCGAGGGAGACGCGCAAGCACTTCTGGAACGGGCGGTGGGGGCGGCATCGCCCGTACGGACGTGTTCGTTCGAGTGGACGGCGACGCATGGTTGGTGGATCTGCGCAAGGGCGGCGCGAACGGGCACAGTAGGTTCCTCGACGCGGACAATGAGGACAGCGCGCTCGATCTTGCACGTGACCTCATGATCGGAACCGACGGCTGCCGAGAGCTGTCGTAGCCCGTTCACGTCCGCCGACTCATCCAGCTACGACACCCACGTTCCCGTACGGCTTGATGATACGGAGAGGTCACTTACCCTTAAGCCGCGGCTGAAGAGCATGAACTCGCGTCCAACCTTCTGGGTTTGGGCCGTATGCGAGATGCTATATCCAAGGCACCTATGTGAAGGGTAAAGGTTACGCACGCGATCATCGGAATCGTAGGTCAGTATCCATGGATGTCGAGTCTTTCTGAGGACACTTGCCACCTTTTCGTGATCCTCCCACGAATGGGAGCTCATATATGATTCCTCGCCTTTGACAAGGTACGGGATCAACGTAGAGGAGCACAGGATTTACTCGGCGCAACACCGCTGATATGAACTCCAATGCTGGCTTCTGCGTCACAGCTATGCGTGTTGCGAGGCTTTGATGCGACGAATGCGCGCAGACAACCCGGTGCGATTGAAGCGAGCATCGATCTTCCACTTGCCGGTTTGCTCAAGACCGCCGATAGGGCGGGCCGTGAGAATCCCTGACCTGTTGCATCGGTTCAGGAAAAATGTTGCGAATCCGAGATCTAGGTCGCTCTTTCCTATCGGGTCCAAGGATGTTGCCTGATGCCGATGCCAGGAATCGAGGCTTATTTCCTCGGACTCCACGCACTGGATAAACTCGTCTGCGTGATTAAGGATCGCGCGCCAGAACGCTGCAATTCCTGGGGTTAGATCATTGATGAGTAGCCGTTCTATGTACCCCTCAGACAAGAGGTATAGTCCTGCGCCAGCACCCCCGCGTAAGGCTCAGCGTAGGTGTTTATGACGACGGGTTGACTGGCGAGGATTCGGGCAAAGTAGGGACCCAGTTTTCCCTTGCCACCCGGATATCTCAAGGGGGAGATGAAGGCCGTCTTCACAGCGCGTCGTCTACTCGTTCTAGGAATGGCCGGAAGGCTGCGCTAAACCGGCGTGCTAAGTGCGGATCCGGAGTGACTCTTGGATTGTGTACGAACCCGTTGAGATACTGGATGCCAAGCTCGGACGCTTCCACGTACGCTTGCTCCAATCCCTTATCCCTTTTCGCTGGATGTTCGATGTGCGGGTCCAGATACCTTAGCATGCCGATGATCTTGCTTCTCAGCGAGTCGCTCTCCCGGGCCCCGGAGAGTGCCAACGCCTCTGGGGAGGATACGGAGAGCTCTACGACGACTCGTAGCATGACACACGCGACGCTGGGCAATACCTCAAGTTCGAGGGTGCGGCACTCCTTAAGCAGCTTCTGCACTCGGTCAGGATGCTTTGGCAATTTCAGCCCATGAAGCATGAAGCGCTCTGGTTTAGCCTCTCTCTTCTTTTGCCGGTCGTCCCCTTGATTAGTTTCCGATCCAGCCGTGCCGTCTGTATCAGTATTCCCTTGCTGATTTCCCGAACCTGCAGAACCCTCGTTACCGTCTGCGTTTGTATCTGTGTCTGGGTCCATGTCCGCATCGGTCGGTTGGCGTCGATGAGTACCCTCATCCTGGTCGAGCGCTGTGGCCAGGGGGAAGGTACGTGTCGTTACGCCGGACGTTCATGACCGATGTTCGCCACCAGTTGGCGAAGGATTCCGAGAGTTCGCCGGTGTGGCGGTTCCGGTTCTACGCGGCTGGCTTGTCGATCCTGTTCGGGTTCTTCGGGGTGGTGTTGCTGCTACCGATGGCACGCGGTGCCGTCTCCTGGGCCGCGCTGCCCGGCAGCCTCCTGCTAGCCGTGGGCGGTGTGCTCGGGGTCGGTGCGCAGCGCAGCCGCGATGTGGCGGTGTCGCGACGTCGGGGCGTGTGGGCGGCGTTGTGCACGATCGTCGGCCTCATTGAGGTCGGCATCGTCTTGGCATTGGCGTAGAAGCCTGGCGTAGAAGCCGGGGATCTCTGGGAGGCAATGGTGACGTTCTCGGTGGAGCCGGAGGCGCTGGACGGCTACGCGGCCCAGGTGGGTCGGGCCGGCGACGACGCGACGAGCATCAAGGACTATCTGCTGGGGTACAAGGTCGACAGCGGCTGGGACGGGCTGCTGATCGAAGCGGTCGGCAATTCGCACGTCAAGGCGATGGACACCGCGCGCGACCTGGGCGGTCGGGTCGCGACCGTGCTGCACGACAGCCACAACGGACTGGTTTAGGGGTGGATCTCGACCCAGCAGGCGACGGTTTCAGCCCACCGTGACCTCCAGCCCGACCAGCTCGTACGACGCGATTTCCGGCCGAATCCGGACGGTCGGCTCGTGCACCATCCGCAGGCCGGGCAGCGCGAACAGTGTGGTCAGGAAGATGTCGGTCTCCTGGATCGCGATGGGCGCTCCGGGACAGCGGTGCGGACCGTCGCCGAACGACAGACCGGCGTCATCGACGCCGTCGGCGACCCGCCGGGCCGGGCACAACTCGGTCGGGCTGTCGCCGACGGCCGCCGGGTCGACGTTGGCCGCGGCGATCCGGACATCGACCTTGGCGCCGGCCGGGATCGTCACCGGGCCGTCGGGGCCGGTGAGTTCGATGTCGGCGGTGGCGTACCGGAACAGGTCGGCGACGACCGGCTCGAGGCGCAGGATCTCGTGCAGCATCGCGTACCGGCTCGGCTCGTCACCCTCGACGTAGGCAGCGCGCAGATCGTCGTCGGTGAACAGGTGCCAGGCGGCCACGGTGATGAACTCCCGGGTGGTGACCATCCCGGCCGCGCCGAACGTGACGCATTCGCCCAGCACCTCCGGGGCGGTGCAGCCCTCGTCGAGCAGGTGCGAGATGAGGTCGTCGCGGCGCTGCTTGCGGCGCGCCCGCACCGACGGCCAGACGTTGAACAGGAAGAACGACAGCAGCGTACCGTTGTCGTAGAGCATCCGGTAGATCGCTTTGGGGCTGCGCCAGCCCGGTTGGGTGTCGTGCTCGGTGAAGAACCGGTTCAGCCGGCGAGCCATCCGGGTGGGGGATCCGTCGAGCCCGATCACCTCCGCGGCGACGGCGACGGCAAGCGCGAACGACAGATCTGACAGGTCGGCCCGGCCGGATTTGCGCAGTCGGTCGCACTGCTCGTCGGCAAGGCGATGCATCAGCTCGCGGTACTTCGTGTCCACGCGGCGCGGGGTGAAGTACTTTGCCGTCTGCCGACGGTGTTCGCGGTGCGCGGGGCCGTCCCGGTAGAGCACCGGGCGACGCATCTTGTTGGACAGGCGTTCGAAGTTCTCGATCCCGAAACCGGCCTGCCGGGTGTCGGTGCTGCGCAATACGAGCCGCGCGGTCGCATAGTCCTGGACCTGCCATACGTCGTCCTGCCCTCGGTATACGGGACAGGCCGGTGTCATTGGCCCACGGTCCACTTTGCGTTTCGTCTCGACGGGTACATCGGCCGGCATTTGCTACTCCTCGGAGACTCGTTGGTGAAGGCGTTCCGCAAAGCGCGGCAAGGGGAGTGAACTGCGCTGGGTTCAGTAGAGGTCTCGACCGGACCCGGCGCAGTTCACTCCGGACCTTCGCCTGGCGGATGATCAAGGGGGTGATGCACTGCAATCGCATGCGGTGGACGGCCGTCAAGCGATGACTCAACGGCCACAGGCTGACGACCGATCACGCTGGACGAGGGTGGCGGTGTTTAACATCGCCTTGGTCACAGATAGTCGCTACCACTGGTGGGAACACGAATCCTGACACCCTGGCTATCAAGCAGCATAAATCCATCGGTACGACCTCATGGAGAGCCGGATGCGGCGCGTCTATTTCAGGCGGCCGGCGAACGCTAGGACAAGGGTCTGAACGGCGGCCTTAGGGTCTCGTGCCACGAAGGTGCTCCCGCCGGTGGCCCGCGAGATCTCTTGCATCGCCGCGGCGTCGGCGTCGGGCCCGACCGCGACGCCGACGATCGATACCGGTCGGTCCGACCGCTTTTCGCGGTTCAACCGGTCGAGAAGCTGACCCAGGTCCATGCCACCGCCGGGGTTCAAGTTGGCGCCGTCGGAGACCAGCATGATGGTGTTGGTGCTGTTGGGCTGCCAGTGGTCCTGGACGTTGCGGAACGCCCCGTAGACGGTGTCGTAAAGGGGCGTGAAGCCGTCGGCGGTCAGTTGGCCGGTGGCGTTGAACAACGCGCTTCTGCGCGGGACGGACCCGATGGGTTGGGCGAGCGACCCGTACGGAACCAGTTCGCGGTACTCGGCGTCCTGCCCTTTCCGGATCGAGAACTCCCACAGTCCCATGTTGGTTTGGTTGGTCATCAGGCCGAACCCGGTCATCGCGGTCTGCTGCATCAGTTGCAGCCTCGTCATCGTGGTGCCGGGCACGGGATCCCTCATGGAACCGGACGTATCCAGGACGACCAGGACGTTCACCGGGCGTTCGAGGTCGGTCCACGTGCTGATGATCCGGTTCAGCCCCGCCGGGTCCGGGGTCTTCCGAGGCGCCGCGATGGTTTGCTGAAACCCTTGCTCGATTGGCAGCCGGGTGATGTTGCGGACGCTACGGTCCGGACCGCGTAGGCTCCGCTCGGCGAGGACGTCCTGGCTGGCCGGGCTCAGCAGGTACCGGAGGAACTGGTCGGCGATCGTACGGTGGAGACGGTTCACCCATTTTGCTTTGAGCACGGCGTACGGGAAGTCGGCGACCACCGGATTTTGCGGCAGGTATGCCGGAATCAACACATGTGCCGGGTTCTCGGCGTTGTGGAGGGAAATGTCGCGTTCGAGCGCGGGAAACGCGCCCACCTCGGGGTTCGACCCCTGCCCGGCCGCCTGCGTCTGGGCCTTGAAGAACGTCGTGGTATCCGGAGCGAACGCGCCAACGGCCTGGGTGGCGCCGACCGCCTGGACGAGTTGAGCGTCGCTGACCGTGCCCGTCGCGTTCTGATCCAGCAGCGTCAGTACCGAGGCAAGGCCGGGCGTCGAGCGCGCCGGATCTGTCAGGCCCACCCGCAGTGAAGCCAGCTCGGGATGGCCCGCACGGACCCAGGTGTCAGGCTTGGCGAAAGCGCCGAGCACCTCCTGCCAACCGAGCGGCCGCTGCGGCCAGCCCAGAGCCTGGGCGGCCGCCTTTCGGACGGCGAGCACGACAGGCGACGACGCGACGCTCGTCGGCTCGGCATGCAGCATAGCCGCCGTGTCCGGCCGGGTGGCGGCCACCGCGAACCACAGTCGCGAGTCCGGTATCCACACGTCCGGCGCGGCGCCGTCGCGCACGAGGTCCCAGCCGTTTCCCAGCGCGTTGGCCACCTGGCCCGGATCCTTGGCGGCCACCGTGGCGCCGATGCATCGGCCCTGGTGGGACGGCTTGCCGGCGGTCCATCGCGTGGCCAAAGAGCTCAGCACGGGCGCCTCGCCGGGCGAGGCGACGACGAGGATCGTCTCCTGTGGCCCGTGGCATTCGCCAGCGGAGTCGCCGGCGCCAAGGAGCCGCCAACCGACAATGCCGCCTACCCCGGCAATCAATACGCTGAGTATCGAAGCCAGAAACACCCGGTATCGTCGCGCGGTGCCGCCGCCAGTGCCCCGGTGTGGAAAATTCTCTGGTACGTCCACATCCGACCTGCTCACCGGCATTGGCGACCTCCCTGGTTGATTTGGCGACGAGTGGACGAGAGGCAGGCTAGCAGCGTGTGACGTATTGTGGCGAGCACTCTGCAGCCAGTCCATGGCCCGCTCGACGATGGAGTCAGCCGAAAGGAGGTGTGGTATGGGCCTCGGGTGGCCGCCCCGGGGGCCGGTCGTCCCAGCGCCGTGGCGGTCGTCGATGGGGAGCGACAATCTGAAGCCGGTAAGCCCCGAGGATCGCAGGCTCATGCAGCAACCTATCGACAAATATGAACTAGTTGAGCTCGTCGGCCGCGGGCCGAACGGCGCAGTCTGGCAGGCTAGCCAGTCAGGTACCGGAGAGACGCTGGCAGTGAAACTGCTCGATGAAGATCTCGCCAGGGATCCGGACGTCGTCGACCGGTTCGCCCGCGAGCGCAGTGTGCTGACGGCCTTCGTGCATCCCGCCGATGTGCGGTTCCGTGAACTCATCGTCGGCGGCGGCCATTTGGCGCTCGTGATGGAGTTGGTGACCGGCTTGGACCTGCGTGATTATATGGCGCGGTCCGGTGTGCCCGGTCCGGCGCAGGCGGCTCAGATCGCCGTGGTCGTGGCGGAGGCGCTGGCGGCGGCGCACGTCGTGGGAATCGTGCACTGCGACATCAGGCCATCCAACCTCCTGCTGGTCACGCCGTCCGGCGAGGTCCGGATCACCGACCGTCGGGTGGCCCGCCTCGCCCGTGGATACCAGGTCCTGCCGGCCCGTTTCGCCGACCCTGGATACGCCGCCCCCGAAGTGATTCTGGGCGGTCCGCCCATCCCGGCCACGGACGTGTACGGTCTCGGCCTGGTCCTGTATGAGATGCTCACCGGTTCGCCGCTCTGCCGTGGCAACGACCCGATGGATGTGCTGTCCCAGCAGATGAGGGCACGGCCTGTGGTGCCTCCCCAGGTGACGCACTGGCTGCGCGAACTCGTCGAGGAATGCCTTGCGGTGGACCCGGACTCCCGACCAACAGCGGCAGACGTCGCCGCCCGGTTGCGCCTCGTGGTCCCCAACCTGACCAGCGAACCGCAGGCCACGCCACGGCCGACGGGTACGAACGGGGTGGGGCGTGGCAATCCCGATACTGACGATAACCTGGCCGGAATCCGGGCTGGAGCCGACGCGGACCCACGGCCGAGGCGCGCGGAGCGACCACCGCGAAGAACCGGCAGGCCGGCGCCTCACAAGAAGCGCATCGGGGCGGCCATGGTGGTTGCCGTCATCGGGAGTGTCGTGGTACTCGCGGCCGGCCTGTCGCTCGGTGGCATGAAAAAGACACCGCACGTCGAAGGGGCGCCGCGAGCGACCCATGCAACGACCCCGGCGGGCAAGCTATCGGCACCCAGCGTCCCCATCCTCCCGAAAGACGCCACCGCTGCCAGCGCTGACGGCGCCATGGCCTTTGCTCGGTACTGGTTCACGGCACTCGGCTACGCGACGGCAACCGGCGATACCCGTCCGTTCGACGCCGCGAGTAACCCCGACTGCGACATCTGCACCGACGTTTCGAAGGCGATCCACGCCGGCTATCAGAGCGGAGCGACGATGCGTGGCGGCGAGTACACCGTACGCGAGGTAACCAAGAACAACTTCTTCAACCTGCAGCAGCCGCAGGTCTTCGTGGTCTTCGACCGCGCTCCACGACTGACGGTGGGGAGCGACGAACAGCAGGTCAACCGGCTCGCGGGTACCACGTTCGCAACCGCCTTGCTGCTCCTTGAGCGTTCCGGGGACCGGTGGCGCGTACGGGCGGTGCAGGCCGGGGCTCCCATCGCCTAAGAGGTCATCTCATCTAGATTTGAAGGGCTATGACCGTATTGCCGAGGTCGTTGCGCCACGTCGGTGTTGATTCTCCGGTCAGCCGGCGGGACATGTTGTCAATCATCGCCCAGTGAATTATTGCCCGGGAGCGAGCAGGGTTGGTTTCGTAGTCGCGGGCCAGTCGACGATGCAACATCAGCCAGCCGAAGGTGCGTTCAATCGCTCGACATCGATGTTGTATGCGGCGCCCCGGTCTCTGACGCTTTGCTTGTAGCCAGAGTCCACCCATACCTTGACCAGCTCTGGCCGCCGAAGCGCCAACTCATCGACCGTGTGCCGGCCAGCGGCGGTGTCCTGCACGCTCGCGGCGGTCACCAACACGACCAGCAGCAGACCGAGCACATCCGTGGCGAGGTGCCGCTTGCGGCCCTTATCTTGAGCTGACGAAATGATCATTGCTTTGACCTGCGGTGATGTGATGAGGACGGTGTCCTCGACGTGTTTGTTAGTAGGGTCCGATGATCGGGGCGGATTTCTTTCTCGGCGTGTCGTGGGTGGTAGCGAGGACGGCCGTGGCCCGGCGTTCGCCGAGGGCTAGGGCCAGCGCTTCGCGGAGTTGCTGGTTTCTGCCTCCAACCGCTTGATGCGCTCGGTGGCGGACTCCAGGCGCCGTAGCAGCGAGGCGTCGGAGGCGCGTTGTCGGTCGGGAACCGGTCGGCCCGTCGACGCGGGGTTGTGTCGGGCGCGAAGGCGTTCGATTTCGGCGCGTAGGTCCGGCTGGTTGTAGAGCCAGGATCGAGAGACCTTGGCCTGCTTGGCGACGGCATCGACGGTGATTGGTGTGCCGGTCTTGTCCATGCGGCGTAGGGCTGCGGTGGCGCGTTTGTGTGTGGTCGCGGCCCGGTGTCGGGCGGCGGTGATCAGGTGGTGGGAGTTGTCAGCTCGCATCGGCGGTGGCCTCTGGCTCGTCCTTGTCGATTTCGACGATCATGCGGTTCAGGTTGGTGAGGATCTGCTGGTTCATCTCGACCACGCGGGCGTGCCCGTTGCTGGTGGAAACGTCGATGAGGGTGAGCGTGCGGTGGCGCTGCTGGCGTAGTTCGGGCAGGAACTCGGGCCCGGTCAGGAAGACGGGGCAGGTCAGGCAGGCGTTGGCGTGCGGGCAGCTCTTCTGCACCGGCAGGCCGCAGTAGCCGTTGGACAGCGTCTGGGTGGCCATGCCGTAGCGGGTCTTGGCCCATTGGGCTTGGCCGAGGGGGCCGTCCGGGTCGAGGGTGACCCGTTCGCCCTTGATGTTGACCTTGGTGGCCTGCTCCCAGTGCCGCCGCACCGTCTGGTCGGTGATTTTGGCGTAGTGCGCCGTCATGCGGCTTGACTCGTGATCGAGCAGGACCCGGACGACCTCTTGGGGGACGTCGCGGTTGATGAGTCGCCAGGCGAACGTGTGCCGCCATTGGTGGGGAGTCAAGTGGACTGGCCGGCCGTGCTCGTCGTGCACGTCGCAGGCGCGCAGCCAGCGGTGCAGTCTCCTGCGGTAGGTGCTGTCGCCGATCGACGACTTGCCGGTGGGGTTGGCGTGGGGCCGGGGGAACAGGTAGGGACTGCCGTCGGGCCAGCGTTGCAGGATCCGGCGTTGCTGGGCGCGGATGTCGGCCTCGATCTGCTCGTCGATCGGGACGGCGGCCTCGCGGCGCATCTTGGTGTTGTAGTAGCGCAGGTAGGGTGCGCCCTGGCCGTCGTGGATGAGGCAGTCGAAGGCCAGGGTGCGGGCGCTGGAGATCCGCAGCCCGCCGCGCACGAGGATCAGGGTCACCAGCCGGCAGGCCGGATCTGGCCATCGGTCGAGGTTGGCCGGAGACTCGATCTGGGCCATGACGTGCTCGGCGAGCTGCCGGGAGAGCTGCTCGGGCGCGGGTGGGCAGTCGCCGGGCAGTAGTACTGCCGTGGTGGGCAGGGTGTCGTCCCAGCGGTGTTGGCGGATCGTTTGCAGCAGCAGGCCGAGGCCGCTGACGCAGGACCTCTGGACGCCGTGTCCTGCCGGCAGGTCGCTGACCCAGGCCAGGTAGCGCTCCAGCAGGGGCCGGTCGACGTCGGCCAACCGGTCGACGCCCACGGCGGCCAAGAACTCGCTGAAGCGGATGAGCGCGTCGAGGCTGGCGGTG
>WNGE01004587.1_pt1 | contig 15873 bp, 13 predicted proteins | sample 5400651 | NCBI WGS metagenome assembly WNGE01 (sample SAMN13153370, study PRJNA577476) | soil metagenome | isolation source: 60 cm soil or saprolite under grassland replicate 2 | place: USA:California | collected 2016-06-15 | reverse complement strand
ACTTTCGTCGCGATGAAGCTCGCCATAGACAATTTGCGCTGGGCAGACGTTCCCTTCTACCTGCGCACTGGAAAATGCCTGGGCGCGCAGAGCACGCAGATCGTGATCCAGTTCCGGCGCGCGCCGTTTGTACTGTTCCGCGACACGCCGGTAGAAAATCTGCTGCCGAATCAACTGGTGCTTCACATCCAGCCGGAAGAAGGAATTTCGTTGCAATTTGCCGCCAAAGTCCCTGGTCCCATTATGCGACTGGGTGCGGTGGACATGAATTTCAAGTACGCTGATTACTTCGGCACCCAGCCCAGCACCGGTTATGAGCGCCTGCTGCACGATTGCATGATCGGTGACGCTACGCTATTTCAACGCGCTGATATGGTTGAGGCGGGCTGGTGTGTGGTCAGTCCGGTGCTCGACGTTTGGAAAGCATTGCCACCACGTAATTTCCCGAATTACCCAGCCGGAAGCTGGGGACCGCGGGATGCGGATGAATTGCTCGAGCGCGACGGAAGGCATTGGAGGAACTTCGACAGATGATCCTGGCAGGCGACATCGGAGGCACCAACGCAAGGCTGGCCCTCTTTGATGTGCGTAATGGGCAATTCAACCTGGTAGCCGCAAGCATTTTTCCCAGCCGCAATTATTCCGGGCTCGACCAGATCGTGAGCGAATTTGTACAAACCTCTGGCGTCGCTCCGGCGCAGGCGTGCTTTGGTGTGGCCGGTCCGGTCACGAATGGCGAAGTCGAGACCTCAAACCTGCCCTGGAAGATCCAATCACGTCGCCTGGCCCACGAACTTAAGATCAAGAATGCGCTCCTGATCAACGATCTGGAAGCCACCGGATGGGGCGTAGGCGCGCTCTCTGCCGATGATCTCGTAGCCCTGAACAAGATTACGACTACCGCTGGCAATCAGGCGCTGATCGCTGCCGGGACCGGGCTCGGACAAGGCGGACTCTATTGGGACGGCTCTCGCCATCACGTATTTGCCTCGGAAGGCGGGCACTGCGACTTCGCTCCTGCCGACGAGTTGCAGGTGGAGTTATTTCGTTATGTGCACGCGCGATATGGGCACGTGAGCTGGGAGCGCGTGCTCTCCGGGCCCGGCCTGGTCAACATTTTTGAATTCCTCCGCGATAGTGGCCGCGGCACCGTGCCTGGTTGGCTCTCCGCCGAAATGAAAGTGATGGATCCGGCAGCTGCGATTTCAGCCGCAGCGATGGACGCCAAATGTCCGATGAGCGAACAAGCCATGGACATATTCGTTTCTATCTTTGGCGCCGAAGCTGGGAACCTGGGCCTCAAGATCAAAGCCACTGGCGGCGTATTTCTGGCAGGAGGTATTGCGCCCAAGATTCTTCCGAAATTGGCAACGCCGCTATTTCTCGAGGCGTTCTTAAACAAAGGAAGATTGCGGCACCTGATGGAAGTCATGCCCGTTAAGGTCATCATTAATGACAAACTGGCGCTGCTTGGCGCGGCGCGTTGCGCGTTGATGGAAACTGCAGCTTAAGATGCCGTCAGCGCCACAGGTTCGGGTCTTCCCTACATCGCAGGAATTATTTCGTGCCGCTGCGGAGGAATTTTGTGTTATAGGATCGCATGCGATTCAAGAGCATGGCCGCTTCACCGTTGCCCTCTCCGGCGGCTCAACCCCTCGCGGCCTCCACCAGGAATTGGTCAGCAACTTCGCCTCTGCTCTGCCTTGGAAGGACGTGTTCTTCTTCTGGGGTGACGAGCGCCACGTGCCCCCGGACTTTCCGGAAAGCAATTTCCGCATGGCCAACGAAACCTTGCTCTCGAAGTTACCCATCCCGCCCGATAACATCGTTCGTATGCCTGGAGAATTGCCTGATGCAAATCAAGGCGCTGCCCTATACGAAGAGAGGTTGCGCGAGTTCTTCCGCCCTACTCCCGGAGCATTCCCGCGTTTTGATTTCATCCTGCTCGGTATGGGCCCTGATGGGCACACCGCATCGCTATTTCCCGGGACCAGGACACTTGAAGAAACGGAACATTTCGTGGCCGGCAATTGGGTGGAGGAGCACAGCACTTATCGCATCACATTCACCTATCCCGTTCTCAATGCAGCAGCAAACGTGATGTTCCTGATCAGTGGAGGCGGTCACAAAGCCGACATGGTGAAGAAAGCGCTGCAGGATCCCACGGCAAACCTACCCTGTCAGGGCGTGCAACCGGTGAATGGAAACTTGACGTGGTACTTGGATCAGCAGGCCGCGAGCAAGCTGTAGCGGCACTCAGCATTCAGCCAAACGCGACATTCAGTTTGCTGTCTCGTCCACCGCAACGCGCTCCGAGCTCACGTAAGTTCCCTCTCTCGCGCAAGCGCGAGTTCGGGATGACAGTTCTGTTGTTTTTAGCTGAATATTGAATGAGTGCTTTTCAGAATACCGGCGCGAGATTGTGCATTTTCTGATACAGCTTTCGGTCCACAGTGCGCAACACTTCTTCAAGACTCGTCCCCGTCACATAGCTGGCCATGCCCCACGTGAACGACAGCTGATAATGCTTGCCATTTTCTGCATTCCAGTGTTCCACGGACTTTAGCAATCGCTGTAAAGGACTTTCAGCCTGCTGCTCTGAGGTATCGGGCATGACCACAAGAAACTCGTCTCCGCCTTGACGAAAGACCAGGTCACCTCCACGAAATACCTTCTTCAGCATTCGGGAAAACTCGGTCAACACCCGGTTCCCCTCCATACTGCCGAGCTTGGAGTTTATCTCCCGAAAACCATTCAAATCCATGATCAGGAGGGTCAACGGCGTGCCGTTCCGGTTCGACCGCGCAAGTTGATGCGAAATCAGTTCGTTCAGCGCGCGGCGATTGAACAATTGAGTAAGGGGATCGATCAGAGAAAGGCTTTCGAGCCGCTCATTGAGTACCAGTTCGCTAATCAAGGCCTTGCGCGTGGAGTTCAGTGTCACTCGCTGTGACAGCAAGTAGATGTTGAATAGCACCACCAGACAGATGAGGCCGAACACAAGCTGTGGCAGATACGCGTGCTCGACGTGAATCAGACGTTGCGCCCACACCAGGTTGGGAGCGATTAAAGCAAGAAAACCCGCGGTCAATACAAGAATCACCAGACTGACAATGGACCACAGTTGCATGTCACGGCTGGATAAATCGTGGATTTGCCTTTGAATCTCGTCGGCCTTCGCCAGCATGGACGGCTGTTCCTGCCTGACTTCCGACATCAACTCCCCCTTCGCGGTGGGCACACTTCCGGTGAGCGCTCTCCATAAGGTTGTAGTGGAATTTTGCTGGAAAGTCCGCGAAAAGACACTAAAGGCGATTACCTTGGTAAGGCGGGGAGGATGTCGCCTATAGCTGCTTTGGAGACTTAAAGCTGTTGTGATCGGGACACATTAAGCGTCGGCCGCACGACAGACGACGAACATAGCAAAACGCGCCTCATGCCCTGGTTGTTTGCTCCGAGCCTCGTACCAGCGCCGCCAAAGACTCCTGATAGGGAGCTCGGGCGATTCCCCGTTCGGTCACGATGGCGGTGACTAACTTCGCTGGCGTCACATCGAAAGCAGGATTTTCCACCTGCACGCCGGCGGGAGTAATTGCCTTCCCAGCAATGTGCGTGACCTCGGCGGGATTTCTCTGCTCGATCGGAATCTGACTGCCGTCTGGCGTTTCAAGATCAACTGTTGAGATGGGCGCGGCCACAAAAAAAGGGATGTTATGTTCTTTTGCCAACACCGCGACCGTGTAGGTACCGATCTTGTTGGCGACATCTCCATTCGCCGCGATGCGGTCTGCGCCTACGATTACCGCGCCGATTTTGCCCTGCCGCATCATGGCCCCCGACATATTGTCGGAGATCACGGTCGTGGGAATGCCGTCTTTGACGAGTTCCCACGCTGTGAGTCGCGAGCCCTGCAGAAACGGACGCGTCTCGTCCGCGTAAACGTGGATTTTCTTCCCCTGCTCGACCGCAGCACGAATCACTCCGAGCGCCGTCCCATATCCCGCGGTTGCCAGCGCGCCAGCATTGCAGTGGGTCAGCACTCCGCCTGACGCAGGCATTAGGGCAGCACCGTGGCGGCCCATCTCCTGATTAATTGCAATGTCTTCGGCATGCATACGCTGTGCTTCTTCAACCAGCGCCTGCTTAATCTGCGCGACTGGACGCACTCTGAGCGACTCAAATTTCTGTTGCATCCGCCGAATTGCCCAGAACAGGTTGACAGCGGTCGGCCGGGTGGCACCGATCAGGGCGCAAATCTCGTCGAATTCTTTCTTGAGCTCTCCGACCGATTCGGCTTTGGAATTCTTCGCGCCGAGAGCAATGCCCATCGCAGCAGACACTCCGATTGCAGGCGCACCACGCACCACCATATTGCGAATTACGTCCGCGACTTCTTCATGCGTCGTGCAGTTGACGTAAGTTTCTTCGGTCGGCAGCTTCGTCTGATCAATGAAGCGTACGCCGCGTTCCGTCCATTCGAGAGTTTGAATCATAAAGTCAGTCGTTGGTCGTTGGCCCACCCGAAACGGGGTGCCCCATCCTTGTCGCGTTCTTTGCGACAGGGTGGGGATTTTGAATTCAGCTCTCGCCTCCGCTTTATCTGACAGCTGATGGCTGACGGCTGAGTGCTACATGCTCTTCCCTCACCTCAGTCGCCGTAAACACAGCAACAAAAGGCGCCGGAGCCGCGGCATCCCCTACACTCTCCCGCCCGCCAGCTTCTTCCCTCTCCACCAGGCACATTGCACCTACTACATCAAATCCAAATTCTCGCGCAGCCTCGATCGCCTGAACCGTCGATGCTCCGGTCGTACAAACATCGTCCACGATCACAACTCGCGCCCCTTTCTCGCGAAAGCCTTCTATCCTCTGTCCGGTTCCATGCTGCTTTTCGGCCTTGCGCACCAGGAATCCATGAATCGTTCCGCTGGTCACCGCCACTGCGACGACAATTGGATCCGCACCCATTGTGAGACCGCCGATGGCTTGCACATTCCATCCGCGCAAGCGAATTTCTTCCAGGAAGACTTGCCCGGTCAGTTGCGCGCCGCGAGCGTCCAGCGTGGTGGTACGACAATCGATGTAGTAATCGCTGGTCCCGCCCGACGAAAGCTTGAACTCGCCGAGCCGAAACGACTTGGTTGCCAGCAGATGCAGCAATACTTGTCGCGCGGAGGACATGAATTTCTAAGATAGCAGACCGCTCATTGTGCGAGCTTGTCGAGATGTTGGAAGCCACGCGTGGCAACGAATGCCAGCCCCATCTGCACACCGTTGTATACCGCGTGCACAATGAAGCTCGATGCCACTGAGTTCTGCCGCGCCCTCACCACCGTCAGCACCACCCCGACCAGAAAAATCACCAGCACTGGCCCCCACGCGCCATATTCGAAGAAATGGATCAACGCAAACGGAATGGCCGTGAGGAAGATCCCCAATATCAGCCCTAGCCTTCGCGCCAAAACAGGGTAGAGAAAACCGCGAAAGAACAACTCCTCAATTAGCGGCCCAAGCGTGATGGCCAGAAATGCAATGGCATAGGCATCGATAGGACGTTTGAAGAATTCGTCAAAAGGACTCTTCTTTGGCCACGGTAATAACCGCGCCAGCCCCTGCAAGGCGATCAGAGTCAGAACGCCAGTCAGAATGAGCCATCCCATTCCCCGCTTCGGCCAGTTCCAGCGAATTGCGAAACCGAATCTCGTGGAACCATGCTTTGTCGCGGTACTCACCATGACAGCAAAGAGCACGCCATAGGCGCAAACCTGGGCGATGAAATTCACCAGCGGGAAGGTCATCACCGTCATGTATTTCAACTGCGGAAAGAGCAGCCGCTTCGAGACGAACGTCACAGCCACAAGGAACGCGATCATCAATACCAGCGATACCAGTGCCAGCCGCAACACGTCCCAGCCGCTCCACGCCGGATTCTCAGGCAAGAATCCCGAGGACTCCAGGGGAGACGCACTTGGCGCCTGCAATACTGCATTGTCCGGCGCGACCGAAGAAGACTGCGGAAACTCTGGGTTCGAGGACATAGATTGACTTTACCTTAAAACTAACTGGCCTCGGATGAACGGACACCTATAGCCTGTCTTCCGTTCCCTGCAAAATAATTCGCCAACGCTTGCCCGGTGTACGACTTTTTGTTGCGTGCCACCTGCTCGGGAGTTCCCTGCGCGACCAGCCGTCCGCCCTCTTCGCCGCCCTCGGGACCAAGGTCAATAATCCAATCGGCGTTCCTGATCACATCAAGATTGTGTTCGATGACAATGATCGTGTTGCCCAGGTCCGTGAGCCGGTGCAACACGTCGAGTAGTTTCCGCACATCGTCAAAGTGCAAGCCTGTGGTCGGCTCGTCGAGCAGATAGAGCGTGCGCCCGGTTTGCCGTTTACTCAGTTCCCGCGCCAGCTTGATGCGCTGGGCTTCGCCGCCTGAAAGAGTTACCGCCGATTGCCCGAGGTGCACGTATCCCAAACCGACATCCACCAGCGTCTGCAACTTTTGTTTGACCTGCGGAATGTTCTCAAGAATCGGCAGGGCCTCTGAAACCGGGCTCTCCAGCAGGTCCGCGATGGAATAGCCCTTGTACTTTACCGCCAGTGTTTCCTGATTGTAGCGGCGGCCTCCGCAGATTTCGCAAACCACGTATACGTCGGGCAGAAAATTCATTTCAATGCGGCGCTGTCCTTCACCCTGGCAGGCTTCACACCTCCCTCCGCTTACGTTGAACGAAAAGCGTCCTGCCTTATATCCGCGCTCGCGCGATTCCGGCAGCATGGCGTACAGGTCGCGAATATGCGTGAACACACCAGTGTAAGTTGCTGGGTTTGACCGCGGCGTGCGCCCGATCGGCGACTGGTCAATGCGAATGACCTTATCGATGTTCTCTACCCCCGAAATCGCTTTGTGTACCCCCGCCTCTTCGCGCGAGCGATAAAGCGATTTCGCGAGAGCGCGGTACAGTATGTCATTGACCAGCGTGGATTTCCCCGACCCGGAAACACCCGTTACCACATTGAGCAGCCCCAAAGGGAAGGTTACATCCACGTTCTTCAAATTGTTCTCACGCGCGCCGAGCACAGCGATTGCATTTCCGTTCACGCGGCGCCGCTCCGACGGCATTTCGATCCGCGTTCGCCCTGAAAGGTATGCACCGGTCAGCGACTGCTCGGAATGCGTAATTTTCTCGGGTGTTCCGTGCGCGACCACTTCACCGCCATGTCGCCCTGCGCCTGGTCCGAGGTCAATCACGTAATCTGCCCGCCGGATGGTCTCTTCATCGTGCTCGACCACAAGCACAGTGTTCCCGAGATTGCGCAGTTCCTCCAGCGCATTCAGTAACCGGCCATTGTCGCGATGGTGCAGACCAATGGAAGGCTCGTCGAGCACGTACAACACGCCACGCAATTTTGATCCGATCTGCGTCGCCAGCCTGATGCGTTGTCCCTCTCCGCCCGACAGTGTCGCCGCCGAGCGGTCCAGCGAGATGTATCCCAAACCAACCGCGTTCAGGAACTGCAGTCGCTCCACGATTTCGTGCATGATGCGTCCTGCAATTTGCAGCTCGCGCCCGGCCAACTTGATACTCCTGGTTTTTTCCAATGCCCGCGAAACCGGCATCGCAGTAAAGTCCGCAATGGACATTCTCTCCACTTGCACTGCCAGGCTTTCTGGTCGCAGCCGCTTGCCGTGGCACGCCGGGCAGTCGGTGGCGGACATATGCTCCATCAGCCAGTCGCGATAGGTCTCGGATGAGGCTTCGTCCAATGCGCTCTTCAGATATCCAAAAATGCCGAGGAAACCGGTCTTGCCGCGTCTCCCTTCCGGTTCCCCATAGAAGTACAGGTTCTGAATTCGCTCCGGCAACTTCTCGAAGGGCGTGCTCAAGTCAATTCCATAGGCGGCGGCAACGATTTTGATCTGATGAATCAAATTTTGCGAAGCCGAACCGGGACCCAGTGCCCCTTCCAAGAGCGGCTTCGACCAATCATTGATGATTTTCGCCGGATCGAAGTCGTAGGTACTCCCAAGTCCGTGGCACTCAGGGCATGCGCCATACGCACTATTGAACGAAAACGATCGTGGCTCGAGTTTCGGCACATCAATGCCGCAATCCGGACACGCCAAGCGCTCGGAGTAAAGCTGCTCGTCTCCGCCTACAATCGCGACCTGCACCAGTCCGCCCGCAAGTTTCATTGCCAGGCCGACCGACATCTCAAGGCGCTGCTCAATTCCCGGTTTCACCAGCAGCCGGTCTACAACCACTTCAATGGTGTGATTCTTGCGTTTATCGAGTGCGATTTCATCTTCGAGATTGATCAGCTCTCCATCAATTCGCGCGCGCGCGTAACCGTGCTGCACCAGTTTTTCCATTTCTTTCTTGAACTCGCCCTTGCGACCGCGGACGATCGGCGCCAATACCATGACTCGATCTTCCGGCTTAAGCGCCATCACACGCTGGACAATTTGGGCCGCACTTTGCCGGGAAATCTCTCGCCCGCACTTGGGGCAATGCGGCGTCCCGATAGAAGCAAACAACAGCCGCAGGTAGTCGTAGATTTCAGTGATCGTTCCCACGGTAGATCGTGGGCTGCGGCTGGTGGTCTTCTGTTCGATTGAAATGGATGGACTCAGGCCGTCAATGGAGTCCACATCCGGCCGCTCCATTTGGTCCAGAAACTGCCGGGCGTAGGCCGACAGTGTCTCGACGTAGCGTCGTTGCCCTTCGGCGTAAATCGTGTCGAATGCTAGAGATGACTTGCCCGACCCGCTTAGGCCAGTGATCACCGTGAGCGTATTTCGCGGAATCTCAACATTGATATTTTTGAGATTGTGTTGCCGAGCGCCTCGAACTGAAATTTCCCGGATGGCCATTGTTCGAATGGAAGATGCACCTTCGTAATGTGGACGGGTCCCCAGAGATGTTGGAGAGTGGAAGTGCGCACTTCTACTCACGTATCTTATTTGTAAACAGCGGCAAGCGTCAACGCGGGTAGAGTGAAAGCGCACCGGCGCTTCGAAAATCGAGACCCGGATCGAATCCGTTGAGGAGCCGCTGGCAACGGGAAAGTGGGCCGAACTTGGGGACTTTGTTAGCTGCTTTTGTACTTACATTCACCGTTGCTGGGTCTTTTGCTTTTGGAATTGCGGTGGCCTACAGCGGCGTCCTTGCCCTCCTCCACGCCTTTGCTCATACCACCCGCAGATCCGCACCGGCGCTCGTCTTGGTTCACAGTCAGAGTCAAGCCAGCGGCGACTGAAAATAGCTCTCAGCTCTCGGCTTTCAGTCCCCCCTTGTTGATCCAATTCTGGTCTAAATCTCTTATCTGCCCTAATCCCTTATAGCGCGAGATGGGAAGGCACGGGCACATTTCTCCAGCGGCCCTTAAACCGCGTGTATCACAACCCGTCGATAAGTAATAGCTGACGGCTGATAGCTGCCAGCTCTATTGTGGCGGTTGACCTGGCGGGACTTGTGGCTGGCCATTCTGCTGCTCTTGCTGCTGCTCTTGCTGCTGCTGTTGTTGCTGCTGCAGCTCGCGCAGCAATTGCTCTGGAGTCTTCACCGTAGGCGGTTGCCCGGGCTGGGCTTGATCCTGCGGCTGTTGCTCTTCTTCAGGTGGTTGCACATCCTGAGAAGTGTCAGGATTGTTTTCCTCGACTGGCTGATCGTTTTCAACTTCAGGCACTGCCTGCAGGTTGGGATTTTGCTGATAGTTCGGGGCCTGCGGCTGTTGCTGTGGTTGCGGCTGCGGCTGCGGCCCGCTGGCGCGCGCCATCAGAACAACTTTTTTCAACGCACCTGGATCCGCGGGTGAACCCAGCAATACGTAATCGAAGTGCGATCCATTCAGCAGTTGCGCCATAACGTCGCGAGGTGCCCCGGGTCCGAACTTCCCTACTACGCGCTCGCTAGAAGAGGCGGGCATTTCCACCGACGCCCCGGTCTTCTGCTTCACTGCATTCAGCACATCACCCATGGTTGAGTTCCGCGCGACAATGACCAGTTGTCCACCTTGAAAATTGACGTCCGGCGGAGACGATGGGCCTTGTTCCGGCGTGGGAGGGGGTGGCGCAGGCTGAGGCGGCGGTACGACATCCGTCGGCTTGTCTATTTGTACTGCTTTTTCGGGTGCCTTGTGTTTCGTCTTATGAATGGAGCTCTGCTTGGGTGCCTGGCCCGAAGCGGAGCTTGCCAACAAAAGGCAGAATAGCAACGATGTGTAAAGAGAACGCATGCTTCAGATTTGTGGTCCTACCAGGTTGAACGCGCGATTTGTCCACTCTTGCGCAGACAACCAGCGAAGATTCGCCACATAGGTTTTGATGCGATTCTAGCACCCGAAGGGTTTGAAGTTACTGCTGAGGTGCGAAATATCCCTTACGTGACCTGACTTGCAGGTCTTTCTTGAGAGCGGTGATTTCAATAGAGCGGAAACGGCCATCAGCATCGAAATTTGCTGGATTGTAGGAGACAACATATTGACTGCGAAGTTCGTCTTCGATCGCGGAAAATGAGCTCTTGATGTCCTTCATCTTGAATGGGAAGAATGCCCGTCCGCCAGTGGCGTCGGCCAACTGCTGCAGCACCTTGTCTCCACGCAAAATCAAACCACTGTCGTCCGTCGAAATCGTGTAAATGATCACCTGCGCCCGTTGTGCCATTTCAATGGCCTGCGCTTTCGAAACTTCGCTCTGATTGTCTTCGCCGTCGCTCACAATCACTAGCGCGCGCCGCATCGGCCGGTCCGAGTCATCTTTGAGCAGCCGTTCCTTGCAGGCCATATATATGGCCTGGTACAGAGCTGTCCCGCCGCCATCCTGCAAATTTTGGATCCCAGTCTGTAACAAGCTGACGCTATCGGTAAAGTCCTGCACCACCTTGTTACGACCGCTGAAGCCCATCACAAAAGCGTGATCGTAGTGAGCGCGTATCGTATGTTGCAGAAATCCTGCCGCCGCGTCCTGCTCGAACTGGAACCGCCCGCGCACCGAACCGCTCGTATCAATTAAGAGTCCCATTCGCAGGGGGAGATCGGTTTGCTGCGTGAAGTTCACAATCTGTTGCGGTGGCTTGTGGTCGTCCAGGATGTTGAAATCTTTCTGGTTCAGGTCGCGCACGAACTTGCCGTGCTTGTCCATGGCGATGAATAAAACGTTAACCTCGTTGACGCGTTTTCGGATGGTGATTACAGAATTTGTATCAACCGCGGCACTCACTGACGGAGCGCTGCTTGACGCGACATAGGCATTCTGCGCCGCTACAGGAGTATTTGCCGCCTGCAGCGCCATCGCGAGACAAAAAACCAGTGTCGTGTACTTCATGCCTAAACCATCCAAAAATTTCACGAACATCCACGGCTTGCAGCTAATTCCACCTTTTAGATGCACGTGCTGTGCCGAAGACGCCTCAGCCGCTAACTCGGCCAATGGCCTGACTTTAGGCGACGAGCGCGACCTTCGCCAAGTTACAAAAGGAGCACGTAAACGGTCACTTCTACCGTAAGTGCTCACGGCCTTAATTCCTACTAATGCAAACCCGCGCACAGAGTAAAATGTTGTCATCGAAAAATTAGAGGAGAGTAAATGAAAAAGCTGATTGCAATTTTCTTGGGACTCTTCTGCCTTCCGCTGGCAACCGCCGCAAACAATGGCACCGAAACCGACCGAGTGAAGGACGCCGGGATTGTGCTCAAGGAAATTCTCGACATTCCCGACGATATTCCGAGAGATCTGCTCGATCGCGCCGAATGCGTGATCGTTCTGCCTTCTGTAAAAAAAGGAGCGATCGGCATCGGAGGAAGCTACGGACGCGGCGTGATGATCTGCCGCACCGGCGAGCACTTCACGGGTCATTGGGGAGCGCCGGCAATGTACGCGCTTGAGGGCGTAAACTTCGGGTTCCAGTTGGGTGGACAGGCGACGGATTTCGTTATGCTCGTTATGAATCCGCGTGGAGCGGAGTCGCTGATGGGTAGCAAGGTCAAGTTGGGCGGTGATGCATCAGCTGCCGCCGGCCCCAAGGGACGCACCGCCACCGCAGCCACCGACGTGGTTATGCGCGCTGAGATTCTTTCGTACTCACGCTCGCGCGGATTGTTTGCTGGAGTTTCGCTGGAAGGCTCGACTCTTCGTCCCGACGGCAGCGCTACGGAGAAGCTCTATGGACGCAAGCTGACGGCAAAAGAAATTCTGCGCGAGGGAAAAGCGAGTTCCCCACCCGCAGCCCATCAGTTGTTAGCGTCTCTGGAGAAGGCATCGCCAAAAAATTTGTCGGATCCGAAATCACTGCAATAGGCGCGGAGGGCTCTTCTGGTTAGGACGCGGACAGCGACTCGGGAGCTGCTAGGTTTTTGATCGCGAGATTTCTCGAATCAATACGATTCCAGGTCCTCCCGCGAAGTCGCTTTCCGCTCGCGATGCTCCAGAGGTGGATAGCTGCGTAGGCACGCCACGGACGCCAGGCTTCTGCACGTATCTCGAGCTCTCGAGCGCTAGCCATGCCCATGCCCCGCATTAAGCCTATGTCTCCCGAAGGCAACGCGTCAGGATCGCCCAAAGCTCTCATCGCCACATACTGGGCTGTCCAGTTCCCAATTCCTGGGATCTGGGTCAGGCGGGCCATGAAGGCATCAGAATCCACCACGCCAGCAAAACGAAGTTCACCTTGACAAACTGCCTTCGCGAGAGCCCGGATGCATTCAGCACGTGCTTTGGGGAGCCCAATGCTCCTGAAGTCGGCCTGAGCAAGAGCATGAGGCGTGGGGAACAGATGTGTCAGTCCGTTGATCGAAGGCAGGGGCTGGCCGAATGCTCTCGCAATTCGTCCCGCTAGTGTGGTCGCGCCTTTGACGCTTACCTGCTGACCAAGAATCGTCCGCACAGAAAGTTCGAAAGGATCCCAACATCCCGGCAATCGCAGCCCCGGCCGCGCGTTGACTGCGTTGGCCAATATCGGATCAGCTCGTAACGTCGCAACAATCGCGTCCGAATCAGCATTGACGTCAAACATCCGTCGCACTCGCTCGATAATCACGAAGAGCGAGCGAGGATCACCGAAATGAACATGCGTCACGAGGGCGGAATCCTGCTCATCGAGCGAAACTTCAAACCAGCCATGCTTGCCATCCAACGAAATCGAACGGCGATAGCAGCCGTTGCTTACGATCTCAACACCGGGCGTACTTCGGACCGCCAAAAATTCAAGCATCCCCTTCCAGTTATATGGAGGACGAAATCGTAAGCGGAAAGCATATTGATTTTCCGGCTGAACGTCTTTTGGCCGTGCCAGACGCCGAATTTGAGTCGGGGTTCGACGATAGGCCTTGAAAATCGTGGCGTTGAATCGCCGGACGCAACCAAATCCAGAGGCAATTGCAACTTGGTTCATGGGCAGCACGGTTTCATCAATCAGCTTCTTTGCGAATTGCAACCGCCGCGTCTGGGCCACTGTACTTGGAGTTGCTCCCAAGTGCTGAACGAACAAACGGCGCAAGTGGCGCGAGCCAACACCCAGGCGCTCCGCAAGACCTTCTACGCCATCGTCCTCGAGGCCGCTCTCAGCGATCAGTCGCAAACCGCGCGAAACCGTGCTCGGAGTTCCGAGCCATGCCGGACTTCCTGGCGAACACTCGGGTCGACACCGCAGGCAGGGACGAAAGCCCGCTTCCGTTGCCGCAGCCGCAGTCGCAAAATAGCGCACATTCTTGTCGGCCACCGTCGGAACCGGACAGCTTGGCCGGCAATAGATTCTTGTGCTCAGGATGCCGACGAAGAACCTGCCGTCAAAGCGCACGTCGCGCGCGAGTCGGGCTCGCCTGAAGGCTTTCCAATCAACGTTCATGGTTCGAACCTCTCCTCACCGCCGACCACGGAGACATGGTTCCGTCAGGTCTTTTACCAGGTCGTAAGAGATCAGGTTAATTCCTGCAGCCTCAGGAACCAATAGCGGCGCCGAAATTAAGTCCGAAAACGTCTAGCCAACCCAAGAGCAGATGTCCGCAAACGTCCAACGTTCTTCTCGGGAGCGATTTACTTTGGGTGCACACGCAACTGCGCGAGCCTCCAAGGAGCCGTTATGAATCTCCGCTATCTAAAAACGATCACCTTATTTGCTCTTCTCATTCCCTTTCAACTCGTCGCCCAGAACTCGAGCAACTACGTCGTAACCAATCTCGGAACGCTTGGCGGGGCCGCGAGCGCCGCCATCAGCATAAGCAATGATGGACTGATTTCTGGCTTCTCGTTTTTGCCCGGCAATCAGACCGAGGTCGCCGTTACGTGGAAAAACGGCGTCGCAATTCCGCTCGGCACTCTGGGAGGTCCCAACAGCGCCGTCGAATGGCCAAACCATAATGCGATCGCAGTCGTTGGCATCGCGGAAACTGCCGACCTCGATCTCTTGAATGAGGAATGGAGCTGCTCTTACGGCGGCGTCTTTTTCCCGACTGTCACAGGGCACATCTGCCTGGGGTTCGTCTGGCAGAACGGGATAATGAGCCCTCTTCCCACCCTCGGCGGGGTAAACGGATACGCTTCAGGCGCTAACGACGTCGGGCAGGTTGTCGGCTGGGCTGAAACACCGGTGCATGATCCAACCTGCGTGCTCCCGCAGGTGCTCCAGTTTGAGGCTGTGATCTGGGGACCGAGTCCCGGCCAAAAACTGGCATTGACGCCGTTGGGTAGCGATCCAGATAGCGCTGCTACGGCAATCAATAACAAAGGACAAGTCGTCGGTATTTCAGGAATTTGCGAAAACGCTGTTGGAGACCTTAGTGCCATGCATGCCGTGCTCTGGGAAAACGGCACCACAACCTACCTCGGCAACCTCGGAGCAGACGCTTGGGACACACCTACTGCCATAAACAATCAAGGCCAGATTGTGGGATTTGCTGAAACCGCAGACTCGACCTTTCATGGGTTTCTCTGGACTGAATCGGCCGGGATGCAAGATCTTAAGCCGCTCCCCGGCGATAGCTTGAGTTTTGCTTACGCCATCAACGATCGAGGCCAGATCGTCGGCCAATCCATTGGCCCAAATGGGAGCCGTGCAGTTATGTGGCGAGAAGGAGTCGCTACGGATCTCAATTGCCTAACAGTGCCCGGTTCACTCCATTTGATCTATGCCAATGACATCAACAACAGTGGCCGCATCACCGGTCAAGCCAGCGATCCCGCACACGGGCAGGCACCTGCATTCCTGGCAACGCCCACACCCGGCGTCAATCATTGCTCGGCAGTGTCCTCTGCGTCGCAATTTAACGCTGTCGGAAGCAGTGTGATCTTGCCGCGACATATCGCCGCCATGCTTCGGCGGTCGAGCGCTCTATCTCGATTAGGTCTGGAGCGCTAGTTCGAGTTCTTCACGCTGAAGTTGTTAGTAAGGAATTCGCATGCCCTTTATTCGCCATTGCGTGGAGTGCAGGAAATGCTTGACGAGATATCTGATTGCGTTCAGCCCCTATGGCAACGGGTCCTATCTCTGGCGGAGAACACCTGGGTTTGCGGACGAATACGTCTTGTACTGCTCTTGCCAGCAACCGCCCGTTTTCAATAGCTGGAAGGAAGGTGAACTAAAAACCTACATTGTTTGCAAGGTGGCGCACGACCGCGGCTACGGCACTCGCGAAGAGATTGTCGCGATAGAGAGCGCTCGGCGATTGAGGCAACAGCTGCCCACCCATGAGTCCGCCTAGTGAGCAGATAGTTCAATCTTGATCACGCTGGCTTTGCAGGTCTCAATTCGGCCACGCCGGAAGGTGAAGAACTCAGCGGGACAGTGCGGTGCAACGCCGCTCAAACGCACCAGTCGTCCGTTGCGGAGATCATTCTGCGTCATTGAAAACTGGAATCCAGGTTCCCTCGCCTTT
>WNGE01006762.1_pt1 | contig 15874 bp, 6 predicted proteins | sample 5400651 | NCBI WGS metagenome assembly WNGE01 (sample SAMN13153370, study PRJNA577476) | soil metagenome | isolation source: 60 cm soil or saprolite under grassland replicate 2 | place: USA:California | collected 2016-06-15 | reverse complement strand
CAATGAAAGTCACCGTCGACATTGTCATCTTCACCATTCAATCGGATGAATTGAAAGTGCTCCTTGTCAAGCGGGGCATCCCACCATTCAAAGGCCAGTTCGCGCTTCCCGGAGGTTTTGTTCACGAAGATGAAAGCCTGGATAACGCGGCCATGCGCGAGCTACGGGAAGAAACCGGAGTGTCCGACGTCTACCTCGAACAACTGTACTCATTCGGCGAACCTGGGCGCGATCCACGGGAACGGATTGTCACGGTCGCATACTATGCGCTCATCTCGGCCGATCGTTCCCAACTCGCGGCCGGTACCGACACGACGGAGGCTGCATGGTCGCGGATGAGCAAGTTGCCGACCCTCGCCTTTGATCATCGCAAGATTTTGGAGTATGCCCTGGAACGGCTTCGCAACAAGTTGGAATACACCACAGTCGGCTTTCAGTTGCTTCCTGAAAAGTTCAGCTTGACCGAACTGCAGGGAGTTTACGAAGCCATCCTCGATAAGAGACTCGACAAGCGAAACTTCCGGCGGAAGATTGAGCTGCTGAAAATCTTGAAACCCACCTCAGAATACCGGCGCGGGGGCCAACGACCGGCGCGGCTCTATCGTTTTGCTGCTGCGCGATTTGAAAAACTGAAGGACAAAGGAATACTTTTTCCTTTTTGATCGAGCAAATTGGGATAGCAAGCAGCAGTTAAACAATTACCTGTCACGCACATCGACTTCTGCGCTCTCTAGCGCCAAGTAGAGGAATCTCCGCTCACCTCTCCGGTGTCAATACCTCACAAGGAGTCCGGATTCACTTCTGCGCGCGATTTTCAGAGCGCAAGTTCTCTGGACCCTGACGTTCGGTGAATGTGAGGCAACCATGAAACGATTCCTGATAGCCGGGGTCACCGTAGCGGTCTTCGTCTTCAACTTGGGCAGTTGCAGTCGCGGTGCGGGTGACGCACTAGCGCCCGCTCCCGTCACGGTGCAGGCTGCTACACCGAAAACAGCCCTGCGCGCCTTCACCTCCGACCAGGAATTGAGGAGCTACCTTAAGGATCTTGCCGACAAGCAGAAACGCCGAATTTCGCGCAGGCAATCGATATTTGGCCTCGCTGCCCCGGCTGCCAAGTCTGTGGCTCCAACTGCTGTGGCTGGTTATGCCGACGAGTCCATCACGAACGTCCAGCATGCCGGGGTTGACGAGGGCGGGTTTGTCAAGCTCCACGGCGAGCATTTAGTCGTGCTGCATCGTGGAAGGTTGTTCACTGTGGCACTCGGTGACGACGATCTTACCCCCATCTCTAGCGTGGACGCCTTCGGTCCCGATATTGATCCACGGGGTACCTGGTATGACGAAATGCTAATTTCCCAAGATACGATCGTAGTCATTGGGTACAGCTATCAGCGCGGGGGAACTGAGGTCGGTCTGTTTCACATCGATGCGGGCGGAACCCTAGCCTATCAATCCACCTATCATCTGCGATCAAATGATTACTATTCTTCGCGCAACTACGCTAGCCGGCTGATTGGAAGCAAGCTGATCTTTTACTCGCCGCTTTATCTCAACCTCTGGGGTGGGGATCCTTTCGATAGTTTTCCAGCCGTCCGCAAGTGGCACCGCGGTGCCACTCAGGGAGAGTTCCGGCGTATCGTTCCGGCAACTAGGATTTACCACCCGGCAAATGCGACTGACGATGACTACGATACAGCACTGCACACTGTGACGGTCTGCGATCTGGGAGGCGGCAACTTTGACTGTAAAGCGACCTCAGTCATTGGACCTGCAGGCCGTGTATTTTACGTCTCCCCGCAAGCGGTTTACGTTTGGGTGACCGCCTGGACCTATGAACGCGACAAAGCGCAGTCGAAATCGATGCTCTACCGGATGCCGCTGGATGGGTCGAGCCCCAGCGCAGTGGGGGTCTCGGGCAGCCCGGTTGACCAGTTCTCCTTTTTGGAGAGTGAAGATGAATATCTGAATGTGCTCGTACGCACGGGAAGTGCGGGAGACGGTATGTGGAGCGCTGAAGGAACGACTGCAGGGACGGCTTTGTTGCGTATGCACCTGGCGAGTTTTTCTGACGGGACTCAGTCGATTCCGGCTTCGAATTATCAGAAGCTCCCCAATCCCGAAGGCTACGCTTTGCAGAACCGATTTGTGGGAGATTACCTGCTCTACGGCGCTGGGACCGGGTGGTCGTATGCACAGAAGAAAAACTCGGCAGTTCTCTATGCTGTCCGATGGACCGACGGTACTGTCCGCAAGATCGCATTGGCGCACGGAATTGATCGAATTGAACAGATGGGTGATGCCGCCGTAGTTGTAGGCACAGATGGCTCAGATCTGCATTTTAGCGCCATCAGTCTCAGTGGTTCTCCGGAAGAGAAGGTCGACTACATCCGGAAGGGCGCGTCACAGGGTGAACTCCGAAGCCACGCTTTCTTCTACAAGCCGGAGGATCAAGATACTGGAATGCTGGGATTGCCGATCAGTATTCCAGTGCGAGCTGGCTATCGCCACTTGTTCGACGAGTCGTCGGCGATTCTTTTCCTGAGGAACGACGGTTTGCGGTTCAGAGAGATAGGAGAGCTCAACGCGAACGCAGAAAAAGCCAAAGACGATAGTTGTCGCGCATCGTGTGTGGATTGGTATGGCAACTCCCAGCCCCTTTTTGTGCGTGGTCGTGTGATTGCATTGCTCGGCTACGAATTGGTCGAGGGGACCATTGAGAATGGACAAATTCAAGAGAAACGCCGGATCAACTACGGGCCACGAAGCTTGGCCGCAGCGTTCAGGAGAAATCAGTGAAATCGCTGCCGCATGAAGACATTCGTCGCTTTGCCGGCGCGCAAGTTACTACTAGGCTTGCAGATAGCAATAAAATGCAAGGTCAAGCAGCTAGTCCGTTCTACTATGTAGGCTTAACAAGATCACGCACATACGACGGAGTCTCAATTGGAAGACGCAGCCGTACTGTTCGCGTTGTTAGCAGTAGGCCTAATTCTGGCCGTTCCGGTCTCCATAATCATCCTGTTCCGCAGGCAACGGAATCTGCGGCTACGCCTCGATGAGACTCTCGAAAATCACGCCAGGCAAAATGACGCTCTGCATCGCGAACTGCTGGATCTGAAGCGACAGCTTGCTAATGTACAGCAGACTGTTGCGATTCCCGCGCAGCCAATCCCAGAAATCAAAAAAGAATTCCATCCGGCAGATACAAGTATTGCGGAGCCCGCTCGGGAGCGAATATCGGAACCCACACCTCTTGAGGAACGATCGGCAACCGAGATTCCAATTGCGACCCCGCCACCCGCAGAGAGACCAACTGTTGCAGAAAAAACTGCCGTATCCACAAAGCCGGTCATCCTTGAACCGCTTGCGCCAGCGGACAAGCACGAAGTCCCGGTCAACATTTCTTCGGCAGCAACGTCGTCTGTGCCGAAGGCCCCACCCGCCGCAGCAACTATAGGTGAGGCGAAGTTCTGCAGTTGGTGTGGAACCGTGCACGCGGACGGCTCTGAGAAATGTCATCCCGGCCCTGCAGCTCTGAAACCTGCCGCCAAAGATCAGGTAAAACCAGCTGCAACTGAAAGCAAGGCTCCAGTTGAAGACAGGCTAGTTCTCGCTGCTCGCGAGGCCAAACCCGGTGCTCCACCTCCCGCAGTCCCTCCGAAATCTGACCTGCCGGCGACAACGCCACCAGCGACCAAGGTTCCTTTGGTTCAACCTGCGGCAGCGGCGCGTGTGGTGGGACCTCCGCAAATTGCGGCGCTTCGTGCGCCATCAGCAAAAGCTCCTGAGAAGCGCATCAGGTCAGTTTTTGCATTGGAGGAAACGCTCGGCAGGAACTGGTTGAACAAACTTGGAATCACGCTGCTGGTCATAGGTATCGCGAGCTTTGGCATTTATGAACTCGGGCAAGTCGGGCCATTAGGAAAAGATATTGCCTCCTACGTGGCAGCACTTGCGCTTCTTGCTGGTGGCATCTTCTTCGAACGACGTGAACGCTATCGAATTCTCGGGCACACGCTCATTGGTGGCGGGTGGGCGCTGCTCTTCTTCACCAGCTATGCGCTCTACAACGTCGCGGCGATGCGCGTGCTCAGTTCGGAACTACCGGATCTCGCGCTCATGCTCGTCGTGGCGGCCGCAATGGTCGTGCACACCTTACGCTATCGATCACAGCTTGTCACCGGTCTGTCGTTTTTGCTTGGCTACAGCACTGTGGCTATGAGTCACGACACGGTGTACAGCTTGTCCGCAGGCGTCGTGCTCGCCATTGGGCTCGTCGGAATCGTTCTGAAGATGGGCTGGTACGAACTCGAAGTCTTTGGAATTTTGTCCAGCTACCTTAATCATTTGTATTGGCTTTACCGCATCCTCGGCGCAGGTGGCGCACAGGGGCACAACTTTCCTGACTATCACGCCAGCACTGCATTGCTTCTTTTCTACTGGGCAACGTTCCGCTTCTCGTATGTGGTGCGCAAGATCAAGTCCTCTGCGGACGAGAACATGTCGACGATTGCAGCGCTGCTGAACACGCTTCTGCTCTTGGGCACGATGAAGTTCCAGTCGGTGCACCCAGAGCTGGCGTTTTATGCGCTCCTGGCGATTGGCGCGATTGAGTTCAGCATCGCTCAGCTGCCGATTACAAAACGGCGCCGAGAAGCGTTCGTCTTGTTAACAATTGTCGGCACCGCGTTGATGGTGGCAGCGATTCCGTTCCGCTACTCAGGCAACAACGTCTCGATCTTGTGGCTTGTGGGCGCCGAGGCACTGCTCTTAGCGGGCTCAATTTTCGACGAAGTCGTATTCCGCCGGCTGGGATTGCTGGCCGGGCTGCTCGTCGGCGGTCACCTTGTGGGTATTGATTTTCGGCAGCTCATGGCGGCGCGCCAGAACGGCGAGGTGACGGTCCTTGCAGCGGGAATGACGTTCGCTCTCTGTGCTGTCGTATTTTATCTCAATTCGCTTTTCGTCGCCCAGCGTTGGCGGTTGTTCGACAAGTGGCGTGATCCGCAATTGCTTGCCTTGCATTCGTATATTGGCGCATTTGCGGCCGTGTCGGCGGCCTGGGCTCTATGCTCGAATGACTGGACCGCGTTGGCCTTTGCCGCCACGATGGTTGTTCTTGCCGGAGTGGGACGCGTTTTGAAATCACCCGCGCTCAGGACATCGCACTTGCAAACGCAGTACGCGGTGATCGGCTGCCTGGCTCTTTATCGCATTGCTGTTTTCAATCTTCACGCTGAAGCTGCGCGTTTCACCCACGTCCAATCGCGGCTGATCACTCTGCCCATTTTGGCTGCGATGTTCTACCTGACCGCCAAGTGGTCTGCGCTCCGCGATGACAGCCAACAACGAACTTTTAGGGACCTCTTTGCTTTTGCTGGAACTGCGCTGGTGACGGGCTTGATCTACTTCGAAGTACCCGAGATCTGGCAGCCCCTTGCTGCAATAGCGTTCGCGGTAATACTGCTTGAGGTCTCGCAGAAACTACCGTATTACGCCTTCATTTGGCACGCCCACATCCTGAGCGCACTGGCCGTCGCCGCAGCCGTTACGACCGATCCTGGCAATACGCATCTTTGGCGCTCCATACCCTTGCACGCAATTACTGCCCTGCCTGTTGTCGCGGGTCTGTAGTGGATCGCCAGGAGAACAACAGCTCCGGTCACAGAAGAGGTGAATGTAGGTCGAGCCTTGTACACATGGGCCGCAACTGGGCTGATGGCGTGGGCGCTGTTCGAAGCGATGCCCGGACCGTGGGTCGCAGTGGCTTGGATCATGTTTGCCATTGCTCTAGTGTTCGTGATGCGTGGCATCCGCTACAACCACCTTGCCTGGCAAGCTAACGCCCTGGCGGCAGCGGCAGTTGTGCGGACGTTCACGTTTCACTACACGCTTGAGGACAAACTCTGGGCAGGATTTTCGTTGCGGCTGGTTACGGTGTCGCTGGTTGCGGCCGGGATCTATTTCCTATCGCGGAAAGCGGTTGCACGTGAGTCCGAGTCGGCACAAGCCATCACCTATCTCCATACGTTTTCCGCAACCGGCCTGTTATCCCTGCTTGCCTGGTACGAGGCACCGAGCGGCTGGCTGGTGGCAGTCTGGGCGATCTTCGCCCTCGTGCTAGCTGCGATTGATGGCCGATTCGAAGTTGAAGATCTCGGGTGGCAAGCCCACGTACTTGCTGCTCTGACTCTCGTGCGCAGTGTCGTCGTGAACTTGCATGGCACGGACACCTGGCACGGCATCAGTGTGAGGCTGTTGTCGCTCGCCATTGTGGCAGTCGTGTTTTATGCGCTCTCGCGACTGGTGCGCATGCCTGATTTGTGGCGCGAGCAGGACTTTCACCATGTTTATTCGTGGGCTGCGTCCGCCTTGGTTTCGGTGCTGATGTGGTATGAACTGCAGCCGCTGACAGTGGCGGTCGGCTGGGCAGTTTTCGGGCTGGTCTTGTTCGAATACGGCCTGATTCGCAACGTGAAACAGTTCCGCTTTCAGTCCTATCTGGCACTAAGCGCGGCCTTCGCGCGCATCTTCTTCTCAAACTTAGCAGCGGGCACTCCGGGAGAACTCGGGGGACCGCGCATGTACACTGTGCTGCCGATCACGCTAGTCCTCTTCTTCGTGTATTCGCAGATCGGAGAGAAGAACTCGCAGGAAGATTCGCAGCTGCGGTTTGACACACTGCTTGGGTATTTGGGAACCGGCACGGTTGTGGCACTACTGTATTTCGAGTTTCAGAACGACTGGCTGGTGACCGCATGGGCAACAGTTGTATTTGCGCTGTTCGCGGCTGCGTTTTGGCTGGAACGGCAGATCTTTTTGTACCAAGCGCTGCTCTTGACCATGGGCGCCGTCGTGCGCGGAATCATGCATAACCTGTTCGGCGCGAGTTACTTCAGCGAGGGGACCTGGACGGGCAGGTTCCTCGTGCTCGGAACCGGGATAGCGATTCTCCTGGCAGGTTTGCCATTTGCATTTCGAGTGCGCGGTCGTTGGCAATCGCAAGTCACAGCGAGGAGATGGCTAGCGGCGATTTTTGCTCATCCGGAACAATTCATGTTCTTCGCGCCGGTTGTTCTCCTCACTCTCATGCTCGGGCTGAAAATGCGGGCTGGCATGGTTACGGTCTCGTGGGGGCTGGAGGGACTGCTGATTATCCTGATGGCAATCGCGATCAACGAAAGAAGCTTCCGGCTGACCGGCTTGGTTCTGCTTCTGGTCTGCGTGGGAAAGGTGCTGGTAATGGATGCATGGGGCCTCGCGCCACGCGATCGGTACGTCACCTTTATTATCCTGGGCGCCGCCTTGCTCGCCGTGTCGTTCCTGTACAGCAAATATCGCGACACAATTCGGCAATTTCTATGAAACGTGCTCTCGTTTTTGTGATTGTGCTGGGGGTAGCACTGGCTGCGTTGTACTTTAGCGAGCGCCGTCGCGAGAAGAGTTCGGTTTCACCGAATGCCGTTTTGGAAATGGCGGCGGATGTTCAGCGCGACATCACGCGTGCTCCGATGAGGTTTACACGGCTGTCCGACGAAGAGGAGATCAAGATTGGCACCGAACTGGCTGCTCGATATGCAGACGATGGCAAGAAGTTCACGCCCGAGGAACAGGGCCTGGAGGAATATGTCATCAAAGTCGGTAAGGCGGTTTCCTCCCACGCACACCGGAAATTGCCATACACATTTCATCTTGTCCCCAACCGCTCCCTAGTCAACGCCTTTTCCCTTCCCGGAGGCCACGTTTTTGTCGGTGAGGGCCTGCTCGATCTCATGTCCAGCGAGGACCAACTCGCATTCATTCTCGGACACGAACTCGAACACATTGATCATTACCATTGCGCGGAACGTGTCCAAGTGGAAGCGCGATTCAGAAAACTGAAACTTGGAATCGTCGGCGAATTGGTTCAAATCCCTCTGGAAGTGTGGGAGGTCGGGTACAGCAAGGATGAAGAACTGGAAGCCGACCGCGAAGGATTACGTCTGGCCGTGGTCGGTGGTTATTCACCTTATGGCGCAGTTAGCTTGTTTGAGAAGTTCAATGAACTGCATGCTGAATATGTGATTCATGCCAAGAGCCCCGAACAGGAACTCTCTGAGCTTGCCATTGAGAGTCTGGAGGGATACTTCCGTTCACATCCCGCCACTTCCGAACGTATCGCGCAGGCGGAGCGGGTCATCGCGGAAGAGGGTTGGCAGAATCGCAATTACCAAAAGCCGTTCCATGTCGAATATGAAGTACACAACGGAGTCTTGAAACAAGAAATCAGGTAGCAGGCGTACCAGTTCTCCGTGAACGATGACCTGCGTGAAAGCTAGCGGTGGTACGTGCTAGTATTCGCCTGAATCTCGCGTGTGGCGGTGAAAAATGCGATCTGCGCGCCGAATAGGCCTGCTGGTTGTTCTATTCAGTTCCATTCAGCTTCTCGCTGCTTCCGATCTTATCCGCATTAATGAATCAGAAATGAAGGCGACGGTTGTCGACAAGAAAATCTCAGTCGGCATGTCGGTTTGGAATGACAGTGAGGCAGAAACCACAGCCACGCTGTCGTTCGATCTCCTGGATTCGAACGATGTTGTCGTCTCTGCATCGAAATTTACCGAGGAGTTGAAGCCTGGCAGGAATGCCGTCGTCGCGAACCTCCCGCGCCCAGCGAGGATCAATTCCGCTCTCGAAGATCCACTTCTCTGGTATCGAATTCGCTATCGGTTCGAGTCGGACAAGAATAAAGTTTTCAGTGGTCTTGTCGCACTCAGTGCAATCGCGCCGGATATTTACGAGTTGCGCATCGCACATCCGGACAAAGCTCTGCCGGGTCACGTTTTCGAAGTCGATATCCACGCGGCGAATCCGGTTACGAGGAAAGCTATCGCCGGAGTACAGATTCGTGGGCGAGTAGAATTTGACTCCACGGACAAGCCGATAGTCCTAGCCCACACCACAAACTCATCCGGTGACGCGGTCTTTGCTTTTCGCATACCGGCGAACACCACAGACGGAGGCACTGTAAATTTCGAGGCCCGCAAAGGCGACCAAATCAGAAAAGAGGATTTCGATTTTGAGTTGGACCCGCGTGCCCGCATCATTATTAATACAGACAAGCTCCTATATCAGCCAGGGCAATCCCTCCACGCTCGTGCTCTGGTACTCAGTGTGGACAAACGGGCGATTGCAAACGAAGATATCGAATTCAAACTTCTGGACCCGGATAGCGACACCGTGCTCACCGGCACGGCCAAAACCAATGATTTCGGTGTCGCGAATGTCGATTGGGACCTGCCAGATTCGGTCGTACTAGGACCATATTTTCTTCAAGTCGCGCTGTCCAACAGCGATCGGTACGGTAGCGCCCAAGCAGCAACCAATGTCCGCATCAGCCGTTACGATCTGCCGAACTTCACAGTTACAGCAAAGCCGGACCGTTCCTACTATCTTCCCGGCCAAAATGCATCGATCGAAGTCGTAACGAAGTACCTGTTCGGCAAGGAACTGACTCGTGGCTCAGTGAAACTGGTTCGAGAAGAAGAGGGCCACTGGGATTCAACCGAACGCAAATGGGTAGTTAATATGGCGGAAACCCAATCTGGCGAACTTGACCGCTCGGGATCAGCGAAGTTCACGATTGACCTGACAGATCTCCAAGCTGAGCTTTCCCGCGAAAAATATAGGCGCTTCCAGGACTTGAACTATGCAGCCTATGTAACCGACCCCACGACAGGAAGAACTGAACAGCGGCGTTTTCAAGTGCGGTTGAGCCGCGAACCAATTCATGTGTATGTGTCGCGTAGCGCGCTACTGGGGGATCGTGCATTCTTTTACATCTCAACCTACTACCCAGATGGGACACCGGCTGAATGTGAAGTCAGCATCAGCGAAGGCCGCAACCACTACGTCAATTACGGTGACGAAAACATCCAATCCGCCGGCCGTGACTTCCTTCGGACAATAAAAACGAACCGCTTCGGCGCCGCAAGAATTTACAATCTGCAGATTTCAACTGATCCTGACAATTCCGACCAGTACCACGGCTATCCGCTCATCTTTGAAGTGCGAGACAGGCATGGCGCCACTACGAGGTACAACGAGGTCTTCTGGGATGATTCGCACGATCGCATCCTGCTGACGACGGACAAGGCGCTCTATGGGCCAAACGAACAAATTCTTGTCTCGGCCAAATCCTCCCAGTCTCTGACGGGACATCTGGTTGTGAATGTTTCTCGCGATGGAGCGGTCATCTGGAGCGGAAAGATAAACCTGCACGATCATCATGGGTTCACGGTCATCCCTTTCGCGCCCGAGTTCACGGGTGAACTCACAATTTCGGCGTATTCGCTCGAAACCGCAGCAGAGTCGCGATATGAAATCCCCCTTCGGCGTGAGGACTGTGCTCTTTCCACATCCCATGACTTTAAGCGTAAAGGTGAAAGTGGATCGCGCGACTTACAAGCCCGGTGATGAAGTATCAGCCGCGCTTAACGTGAGTCTGCCCTCAGGTTCAGGTTCCGCGAGTGCATTGGGTGTCGTCGTGGTGGACAAGGCCGTTGAAGAACGCATTCGGACGGACGAGGAGTTTGGGAATGGGCATTATGGCTTCTGGGATTGGAGTTGGTGGTATCCGGCTGATTCTGTCGGAGGCGTCAGGCTGAAAGATCTTGAAGAAATAGATCTATCTAAGCCCCTTCCGGACGGAATGGATCTGATCGCGGAAATGCTCTTGCTGGGAAATGGCTACGGCTGGGCCGATTTACCAGAAATTGAAGGAAACCAGTACGGCTCCGAAACCGAGTCGCTGTTCCGGAACAATATCAAAAACGGACTCGAACTTGCGCGCAAGGCTCTGCTGAACGATTGTGCTACCGACTGGAAGTTCGCCACAAATCTCGACGAACTGAAATTTGTGCTGCGGAAAGCGGGGATCAAGCCAGAGGACGTCGTGGATCCCTGGGGTGCGCAGTATCGCTACAGGTTTGGGCTCGACGAGCGTAATCGCACAATCACGATTGCGTCTGCTGGTCCGGACAAAGGGTTTGGCACTCCCGATGACATTGAAGCGCTCATGCTAACCTGGCCTTATTTCAAGCCCATTGGTAGCAAGATTGATCGAGCTGTAAAAGAAATCTACGCGTCGAGCGGAACCTATATTCGCGACTTCAACGCGCTTCAAGCCGCGATGCTCGCGCAGGGAACCGATCTCAAACAGCTTCGCGATCCGTGGGGAAATCCTTACAGGTTCGAATTTCACCCGAATGGATCGGTTTATGAAATCGTCGTCAGTAGCGCTGGCGCCCATGCATCCAGGGAACTGAACCAAACCTTTTCGGTGTGGACCAGCTCGATTGATTATTTTGAACAGGCGCGTGGGAAAATCGATGCCGCTCTTTTCCAACTCTCGCAGACCTCTGGAGGTTTCCCGCAGGATGACGAGACCTTTGACTCTGCAATGAGCAAGAAAGGAGTTAATTTCCGTAACCTGGTCGATCCCTGGGGTCATCCCTATTACGCCAAGTGCAGCGTCGAATCCGAGTACGGCGACACGACCCAAATCACTTATCGGCCAGACACTGCGGTGCAAACCGGGACTCCCGTTACCCGCAAGCTAGCCTGGATTCGCATCATGAGCCCTGGTCCCGATGGAAAGCAGGGCACCCAGGACGATTTCTCGGTCGCGAGCTTTTCGCGGGACATCGCTGAGCAAAGTGGAAAACAGCTCATCGCTCAGTCTGTAACATCCGATCCGCTATCTGGAAATTCGGGAGCTATCAATGGGGTCGTGACTGATCAAACCGGTGCCGCGATTGCCAATGCCACAGTGGTTGCAACGCTTCGCGAGACAAATTTGAAGTTCACGGCAAAGTCGGACCAGAGTGGGTCCTACATTATTCGCAACATTCCCCCGGGAATTTACGATGTGAACATTTCCGCGCCGGGGTTCCGCTTGACCCAAATACGAACCGTGCCAGTGCACTCGACCAGCATCACAGCAGTGAACGTGGTACTTAACGTGGGTGCGGCCACAGAAACGGTTGAAGTCGCTGCGGAGGCGGTGGGTGTTGAGACTACATCTGCGAGTGTCTCGCTAGCGAACAAAGCGGCTGGCGGCACCAAGGTCCAGGTTCACGAAGAGACTTTCACGCCCAGATTACGGGACTACTTCCCCGAAACGTTGTATTGGTCTCCATCGGTGATTACTGATCCGAATGGCCGAACCCATCTGAAGTTCAAATTAGCCGATAACATCACCACCTGGAAGATGACGGTTCTGGCATCCACAAAGAGTGGAGAAATCGGAGTCGCCGACAGCGAAATTCAAGCTTTCCAACCATTCTTTCTCGAACACGATCCTCCCAAAGTCCTCACCATAGGTGACCTCATTGACCTTCCGGTGGTGGTGCGGAACTATACCGCGCAGGCACAGCAACTCAATGTAGAAATGAAGCCCGCCGCGTGGTTTGACCTCGAACATCCGGGCAAGCAGTCTGTACTGGTCAGTGCTGGTGAATCCGCAACTGCCGTTTTCCCATTTCGCGCAACGGCGATGGTGAAGTCTGGGAAGCAGCAGGTCTATGCGGCGAATCGCTCTCTTGGGGATGCCACTTTCACTACGTATTCCGCCTGATTTCATTTCTGGCAGTCTGCAAGCGAAACTGAAGATCTACCCGAATCTACTGGCGCACGTAACCGAGAGCATCGAGGCTGGACTTGAGCGCCCCTACGGCTGCGGAGAACAGACGATTTCTTCAACTTACCCAAGCGTGCTGCTGCTCAGGTATTACAAAGCATCTGGCATCTCAAATGGCCCGCTGCAGTCAAGAGCCAATCGATACCTTAACCTCGGATACCACCGACTCCTGAATTATCGTGAGTCAGCCGGGGGCTTCAGCTATTGGGGTCACGGTTCTCCAGATGTTGCTCTCACGGCGTACGCCGTACGATTTTTGTCGGACGCCTCGGGATTCATAGAGGTCGATCCCGAGATCATTCAGGATGCTGAGAAGTGGCTCGTCGGGCAGCAGAACAAAGACGGAAGCTGGCAGCCTCGATACGGAGAGGACGATCACTCGCTTACCGCCTACGTGACGGTGACCTTGGCAGAATCCCACAGACAGCTTTCTGAGCCTCTTAAGAAATCCGTACACGATGTGGTCACGCGAGCGTTAGCATACTTGGCCGATCCTCATCGCCGTCTGTCTGACCCATATGCGCTCGCTGAATTTGCTATTGCGCTGAAGCTAAACGGAGAAGAACAACAAGCCTCAGCCGTTGCTATCACACTCTCGAAACTTGCCACGCCGGAACATGCTGGCATGTACTGGGCACTTGAACGTAATACTCCCTTCTACGGTTGGGGGAATACCGGGAGAATCGAAAGCACAGCCATGGCCGTTCTCGCGCTTTCGCTCGTAACTCCGGCGACTGTTGAAGGTCGGCAACTGATTGATGCGGGCACGCTGTGGCTGCTTCAGCAGAAGGACCACTATGGGGTCTGGTACTCCGGTCAAGCGACGGTCAACGTCCTGGAAGCGTTGCTGAAAGGCGTTGATAGCTTTAAGCCGGCGGACAGAGATGCGACTCTCAACGTGACGGTGAATGGTCACGTGAAACCGTTGCAAGTGTCGTCGCGCGCAGATGCTCCTGTCCTCCTGGATATTTCCGATTTGATTCAACCCGGCGAGAACACAATTTCTGTGCAAGGTAGTGGCGGCCTGACCGCCGCTAGTGTGCAGGTTGTAGCCGATTACTACGTGCCATGGGCTGGCACAACAGCAGCCGAATCGACTCGCTTGGGAAAAGTCGAGGCGCTCAGCCTGGCGGTTCATTTCGACAAAACGGACGTTCGAGCCGGCGATTTGGTACGGTGCGCAGTTGACGCCGAGCGCATTGGGAGTCGCGGCTGGGGGATGATGATTGCCGAAATCGGGCTCCCACCAGGCGCTGACGTGGACCGCCGAGTACTCGATGATGTGATCAGCAATTCGGGCTGGGAGATCTCACACTATGACCTTCTCCCGGACAAGCTGGTGCTGTACCTGTGGCCACGAGCGGGAGGCACAAAGCTGACTTTCTCATTCCATCTACGCTACGGCTTGAAAGCTCGGACGGCACCATCGGTACTGTACGACTACTACAATCCCGATGCGGAAGTTGATCTGGCGCCGGCTGATTTTCGGGTGGAGACCAACGCTGCGTCAGAATCGCAAAAAGTGGCATCAGTCCGATAAGCACCACGGGCAATGTTCTTAGCATTCACGAAACGAACTCGGCTGGGTATAAGAATGCTCTCAGCTTGTTTTGTCAGGAGGACACCCATCCAGTAGCGGCAAATCCTTCCCTAGCAGTTCTTCCAGAAATTTCTCCCGGTCGTTCACGAATTGCCGCACGATCTGCAAGGACGTGGTGTCCTCGTACTCAACCTCATGAATTTCTCCGTCGTCAAAAGACAGAATCTGTGCGTCGGGGTATCCAAGAATAATGGGCGAGTGCGTGGAGATGATGAACTGTGCGTCCTTGTATTTCCGAAGCACATCATGGATCAGCACCAGGAAGCTCAATTGGCGCTGTGGCGAGAGCGCAGCTTCTGGTTCATCGAGCAGGAATAAACCGTTACGGCGAAATTTGAGGTCGAGCAGTGTGAAGAAGGTTTCTCCGTGTGAACGCGTATGAAGACTGCGTCCACCGTAAAAGGCGCTGATCGGCGGTGCGAATGACGGCTCCTCGTCAAGTTGGTCCATGTACGAAACTGTGTTGAACCAGCTTTCCGCTCTTAAAAAATAACCGGCTCCCGTGCGTCTATCGAAGGACAGCCGCAGCGCTCGTACAAGCGGATCAGTCGAGTGATTGCTCTTGGTGCTATCGTTGCCGAAGTTCCGGTTCCCGCCCTCGTGCCCGAAACCATAGTGCGCGGCTATGGCTTCGAGCAGGGTGGATTTGCCTGTGCCGTTCTCCCCAGCAAGAAGGCAGACCCGTGAGCGCAGATTCAATTCAGCCAATGAACCAATCGCAGGAACGGAGAAGGGATAGGCATCCGGGTGCTCCACCCGTTCACGCAGGATTTTGATCGCTTTTAGCACAGATTATTTCCAACAACTAACCCGTTCGGCACGTTTCTGGAACGTACCTGAGAGGGAGTGGCTGCGGGCCCGGAGCAAGAGCTTTCTGCCCTCAGGAGTCCTCGTGAAAACAGCTTGTACCGGACCGACACGGCTATTCCAACGCCGTCCAAATTCTTCGGCGAACTCCTTCTTTCGCGCCAGAACGTCCGGCACTGCGAAGTAGTCTTCACGAAAGATTCGCCAAATCCTTCGTCGTGCCAGCAAGTAGCGAGGATTGTCTATAGGACTGAGCACTTCTCTGAGTGTGCGGAGAAACACCGTTTGCTCTTGACCTGCCCCGCCTCCAATCCAGCAATAGACGGTTCCATCTTGGTTATGGTCTGCGTAGACACGGAACTGTCCGGCATTGCGATCGATGGATCCCTCGTATTCCAGGGACTCCAGCACGGCAAGGCCGATTTGCTTGATGCTCCGCTCCGGTGTGCCGTGCCGAACCAGGCGCCATACGGCGAGCAGAGCCCAAGGCAAGCTAACAAGTGCAGCCAGTCCGAAGGCAAAGCCTGCCGCAGTCCAAAAATCCTGCGGACGGACGCGACCGAGCGCTCGCCCGAACGAATATAGAAGCACGAGCGCAACATACAAAGCTTGCATGAAGAGCGCTGCGATGGTGTTCGCAAGGACAAAACCACGCGGCAGCACCTCGTCCGGGGCTCTGAGCCCGTCCGCCATCTGTTTGATCATCCCCGCATTGAGCGCATCCTGCCAGCGTCGGCGCAGCTCGTCGCGGTCGAGCGCACGCTGGCATGTCTCTACGTTCTTCTGCG
>WNGE01004812.1_pt1 | contig 15874 bp, 18 predicted proteins | sample 5400651 | NCBI WGS metagenome assembly WNGE01 (sample SAMN13153370, study PRJNA577476) | soil metagenome | isolation source: 60 cm soil or saprolite under grassland replicate 2 | place: USA:California | collected 2016-06-15 | reverse complement strand
GACGAGGCGCTGATCTCGCTTGCCGACGAGGCGGTGGGCGAGGTCGCAGGGCGCTCGCACCAGCTGCCGAGTGGGCCGCTGCACGATGCGGCCGAGGTAGCGCGCGCCGGGGTGCCGACCGTGATGCTCTTCGTCCAGAGCCTGCGCGGCCTCTCGCACACGAAGCTCGAGGACACGAAGGAGGAGCACCTCGAGCTCTCGGTGCAGGCGCTCGACCGGCTGGCGGACAAGGCGATCGCCCGGGTTGCCGGCACGGCCGGCTAGAGAAGTCACACTTTCGGCACAGAGGGGTCACACACGCGTGACGATTTCCTCGGCACGATCGAGGCATGAGGTTCTTGCCCCTCTTGTTACTCGTCGTCGGGCTCGCGTGCGTGGGCGTGGCGCGGGCCTCCGACGTCCAGGTCGCGACCGTGGTGACCGCGGAGCTGTGGCTGAGGTACGACCGCACGTGCGTCGCCCCGCGCAGGCAGACGATTGCGTGCACGGGTGTCGGCTTCGACTTCGAGGCGCGCCCGATCTACACGGCGCGCTGGGAGTCCGAGCGCGAAGTCGCGTTCGGGCCTGCGGTCTCCTGGGCGGAGCTGGAGTCGGAGGCGCCGCCGCAGTGGGTCGTGTTCGACGTGAGCGATCTCGTCGCCGACTGGCTGTCCGGCGGCCTGGCGAACGACGGCGTGCTCGTGAAGCTGGTCGACGACGAGGAGGCCTACGACGGAGGCGGTCCGGCCTTTCCGAGCTCGGGCTACTCCGATCCTGCGGTCCGCCCGCGCCTGGAGGTGTGGTACATGCCCTAGGCCCGTCAATAGAACCGAACGAGCGCGACGCCCGCCCCGAGCAGGACGACCCCGGCCAGGCGGCCGGCGCTCAAGGTGTGCTCCTTGTAGAGCACGCCGTAGTGGTCGAGCACGACCGAGCAGAGGATCTGCCCGAAGATCACCGCGGCGAAGAGGTTGAGCGCGCCCAGCCGTGGCGCTGCCGCGACGGCGCTCGCGACGTAGCCCGCGCCGACCGCACCGCCCAGCCAGCCCCACCACGGGACGCTGCCGAGCCGTCCGGTCGACACCACCCCACGTGTGGCGATCAGTGCAAGGAGCACGAGCACGACCGTGCCGACTGCGAACGAGATCGCCGACGCCCGGATCGACCCGCCGACAAAGGTCGCGAGCCGCGCGTTGATCCCGGCCTGGAACGGCAGCGCGCCGCCGGCCGCAATCGCGAGAACGAGGAACGCGATGGCCATTTCCAGGTCCGATTTCGGGGCGGTATGCTCATTCCCCTGCCACCGACCGGGGAGGGAGCATGCTCAGCTTCGGAGTCACCGTCCTGCCGGACCCGCCGTACACGCGGCTCGTCGAGGTGCTCCAGCAGGGCGAGAGCCTCGGCTTCGAGTACGGGTGGACCTACGACTCCCACATCCTCTGGCAGGAGAGTTACGCGCTCCTTGCGATCGCCGGCACGCAGACCCAGAGCATCAAGCTCGGCCACTGCGTCACCAATCCCGGCATCCGCGACCCGACGATCACCGCGAGCTGGTACGCCACGATGCAGGACGTCACGAACGGTCGGATGGCGATGGGCATCGGCCGTGGCGATTCGTCGCGCCGGGTTGTCGGCCTCAAGCCGGTCAAGGTGGACGAGTTCGAACGCCGCCTACGGATGATCAAGGACCTGATGAACGGGCGGCCGGTCGAGTGGAACGGCAAGGACCTCGAGCTCAAGTGGGTGCGCAAGGACCTCCCCGAGATCCCGATGCACGTTGCAGGCTACGGCCCGAGAGCGCTCGGGGTCGCGGGCCGCGCCGGCGACGGCGTGATCATCCAGCTCGCCGACCCGCAGATCATCCAGTGGATCATGGAGACGGCGCGCAACGCCGCGGAGGAAGCCGGACGAGATCCCGACGCGCTGCAATGCATCGTCTGCGCGCCGAGCCACGTCTCCGAGGACCTGGCGGACGCGCGCGAGCAGGTGCGCTGGTTCCCGGCGATGGTCTCGAACCACGTCATGGACCTGATCGAGCGCTACGGCGAGAACTCTGACGAGATCCCGAGCGCGCTCACCGAATACGTGAAGACGCGCAAGTTCTACGACTACAAAGACCACAGCCGCGTCGGCGCCAAGCACGGCGAGTTCGTCACGGATGAGATCTGCGACCGCTTCTGCGTCCTCGGGACGCCCGAGCAGGTCACCGCGAAGCTCCGCGAGCTCGAGTCGGTCGGCGTAGACCAGTTCGACATCTACCTGATGACGAAGGGCGCCGACGAGACGCTCGCCGCGTACGGTAAGGAGATCATCCCGCAGTTCAGCGGAGTCGCGGCATGAGGAACGTGCGCCTCGCCCTCCTGGCGCTCCTCGTCACTGCACTTGCAGCGGCGTGCGGCTCGACGACGAAGAAGAGCGCGTCCGGCTCCAAGACGAGCTGCGCGAAGAGCGACCTGAATCTCGTCACCGCCGGCAAGCTGACCGTGGGCACCGACAACCCGGCCTTCCCGCCGTGGTTCGGCGGAACGCCGAAATCGCCGTGGAAGGTGAGCGACCCGCGCAGCGGCCAGGGCTTCGAGAGCGCGGTCGCCTACGCGGTCGCGAAGCAGCTCGGCTTCTCGAAAAGCGAGGTCGAGTGGAAGCACGTGCCGTTTTCGAACTCGTACGCGCCCGGTCCTAAGTCCTTCGACTTCGACATCAACGAGATCTCGTACACGCCTGCCCGGGCGAAGGTGGTCAGCTTCAGCGACTCCTACTACGACGTCAACCAGTCGGTCGTCGTGAACAAGGGGACGCCCATCGCGTCGGTGGCGAACGTCGCCGGCCTCAAGCCGTACGAGCTCGGGGCGCAGCTCGGGACGACGAGCTACCAGCTGATCCAGAACACGATCAAGCCCTCGAAGAAGCCGTCGGTCTTCCCGACGAACACCGGTGCCGTGCAGGCGCTGAAGAACAAGCAGATCGACGGCCTGGTCGTCGACCTGCCGACCGCGTTCTACGTCACGGCCGTTCAGGTCCCGAACTCGACGGTGCTCGGCCAGTTCCCGACCGAGCCGGGCGGCGAACACTTCGGGATGGTCTTCCAGAAGGGCAACTCGCTCGTGCGCTGCGTGAACACGGCCCTCTTGAAGCTCCGCAGCGGCGGAACGCTGAAGCAGCTTCAGCAGAAGTGGCTAGCGAAGGCGACCGGCGCTCCGACTCTGAAGTAGCGGCACGCCGCTCGCGGGTCCTCTCAGGGCTCCGTCTCGAGGCGGAGGGCGCGCGCGGAGTGGCGCTCGCGCTGTTGAGCACGACGGTGTTCGTGACCGTGGTGCTGGTCGCAATTACCCAATCGCCGGGCTGGCCGGAGGTCCACCGCACCTTCTTCGGCTGGCACGACATCTCCAGCTCGTTCCCGGAGATCGCCCGCGCCTTCGTCCTGAACGTCAAGATCTTCTGCGTCTGCGAGGTCTTCATCCTCGTCCTCGCCCTCCTCATCGCGGTTCTGCGCAGCCTTCACGGGCCCGTCTTCTTTCCGCTGCGTGCGCTTGCGGTCGTCTACACGGACCTGGCGCGGGGCGTGCCGACCATCCTCGTGATCGCGATGCTGGGCTTCGGAGCGCCTGCGCTGCAGCTCACCGGTGTGCCGCGCTCACGCGTCTTCTGGGCCGGGCTCGGGCTCGTTCTCGTCTACAGCGGCTACGTCGCTGAGGTCTATCGCGCCGGGATCGAGTCGGTGCACCCGAGCCAGGAAGCGGCGGCGCGATCGCTCGGGCTGTCGCGTTTCCAGGCGCTCCGTCGAGTGATCCTGCCGCAGGCGATCCGCAGCGTGATCCCCCCGCTGCTGAACGACTTCATCGGGCTGCAGAAGGACACGGCGCTCGTCGGCGTTCTCGGCGTCGTGGAGGCGTTCAACCAGACGCAGATCGACTCGAGCGCCACCTTCACGTACGGCGCATACCTGGCCGCCGCGGCCCTGTTCGTGGCCATCACGATCCCGCTGGCGCGCATCACCGACTGGCTGATCGCCCGCGACCGCCGCAGGCGCCAGGCCGGTCGCCTGCTCGTATGAGCGCGGTCCGGCTGGAGAACGTCCACAAGTCGTTCGGCTCGAACGAGGTGCTGCGGGGGATCGATCTCGAGGTCGGAGAGCACGAAGTCGTCTGCCTGATCGGGGCGTCGGGCTCGGGCAAGTCGACGCTGCTGCGCTGCGTCAACCTGCTCGAGCCGCTCGAATCGGGCCGTATCTTCCTCGGCGGAGAGGAGATCACGCGCCGCGGCGTCGACGTGAACGCGGTGCGACGGCGAATCGGCATCGTGTTCCAGGCTTTCAACCTCTTCCCGCACATGAGCGTCTTGCGCAACGTGACGCTCGCACCCCGGGACGCGCTCAAGCTCCCGCACGAGGAGGCCGAGTCGCGCGCGCTCGAGCTACTCGCCCGCTTCGGCCTCGAGAGCCGGCGCGACGATTACCCGGACCGCCTCTCGGGCGGCCAGCAGCAGCGCGTCGCGATCGTGCGCGCGCTCGCGATGCGAGCGGCGCTGATGCTGCTCGACGAGGTTACGAGCGCGCTCGACCCCGAGCTCGTCGCCGAGGTACTCGAAGTGATCCGCGAGCTCGCCGAGGGCGGCATGACGATGCTGATCGCGACGCACGAGATGAGTTTCGCCCGCGACATCGCGAACCGCGTCTGCTTCCTCGACGCAGGTCAGATCCTCGAGGAGGGCCCACCGCAAGAGATCTTCCAGCACCCCCGCGAGCCGAGAACGCGCCAGTTCCTCGAACGAATCATCGAAGCCGGCCGCCTGTAGTCGTCTCACTTCCGCGACGGTGTCTGACACCAGCGAAATCGCGCCGAGCAGGGATTGTGGAAAGTTCGTGACGGTTCCGTGCGGGTGTCTGACACCGTGACTGGCGTGATACTCCGGGCATGAGCGACCTCGCGGTTATCGACGTCGTGCCGACGGAGACGGAGGCGGAGATCGTCTGCACGTTCCTGCGAAGCGAGGGAATCCCCGCACTACACCGGCAGACGACGATGGGTGGCGGCGCGACCGGCGGCATGCCGGCCGGGGGCCCACGCGAGATTCTCGTGCGCAGCGAGCAGCTCGAACGCGCGCGCGGAGCCCTTGAGCAGCAGGAACGCAGCCGCAGCTAGGACACGCCGTCGAGCAGCGCCCAGTTCCCCGCGAGCGCCGACTCGGCCAGACCGACGAGGCGATCGTCCTCGAGCCCGTCGAGCCGCGCGCGTGCCTCGGCCGCGTGCTCGTGGTCGCGCTCCGCGTGCAGCTCGAAGTACGCGGTCGCAGGCGATTCGGCCGAGAAGCCGTAATGCGTAACGAGCCCGCTCAGCTTCGTCGCCGAGATCGCCGGCTGACCGGACTCGACCGCGTAGAGGATCGCAGCGGCGCCGAGCTCGTCCTCAGCCGCCGACCACGCCGAGGCGCAGCAGCGCGTCTCCGGTAGCGGCTCGTGCCTGTCGCCGTTGCCGAGCGCCGATGCGAAGTCGTCCCACAGCGCGATGTGCGAGGCCTCCTCCTCTGCGTGCAACCCCGCCGTCCGCGCTGACCGCGCCAGCGCGACGACGGCGTGGCGATACTCGCCCGCGTAGCGCGCCAACTCGTCCCGCGTCAGCTCGCCCCGCTCCCACCGCACGTAGAAAGGATGCTCGAGCACGTTCCACCGCTCCCTCACGGCATCGATCGCTGCGATCACGTTCATCTGGGCTCCTCCCGTCTCGCGCAACCCCGTGTCACGATCCTACAAGGCGGGAGAGACGTGGTAGAAGAACCCGGTGAGACTGAGACGCGGGAAGACGACCCAGCAGATCGAGCGGATCCTGGTCGCGACCGACCGCTCGGAGACCGCCGAGCTCGCGGTCGCCTTCGCGAGCGACATGGCGGAGCGCTACGAGGCCGAGCTACTGCTGCTCCGGGTCCTGCTCTGCGATGACGGAGTCCTCGCCGAGGCTGCCCGCGAACTGGCCGAGCACGCGCGCGACCTGGCCGGAGAACGCGGCCGCTCATCGGTCGTCGTCGCCGAGGACCCGGCGGAGGCAATCATCGAAGCCGTCCGCCGGGAGCACGCGGACGTCGTCGTCGTCGGCAGCGTCGGCATGAGCGGCCGCAAGGAGTTCCTGCTCCGCAACGTGCCGAACCGCATCTCCCACAACGTTCCCTGCACGGTCGTGATCGTGCAGACGCACGGGGCCGAATGAGCGCCGCCGCGGACGAACGGCTCCTCGGGCGGGCCACGCGGATCGCCAAAGTCCTCGGCAAGTACGGCTTCGGCGAGGCGCGCCGGGACTCCGACGCGCCGCAGCAACGGGCCCGCCGCCTCCGGGACGCCCTCGAGGAGCTCGGCCCGACCTTCGCGAAGCTCGGCCAGATCCTCTCCACCCGCCCCGACCTGCTCCCGCCCGAAGCCGTCGCCGAGCTCGCGACCCTCCAGGACCAGGTCACTCCGCTCAGCGAAACGGAAGTCGTCGAGGTGATGGAGCAGGAGCTCGGCGTCCCGTGGGAGGACGTCTTCGCCCGGATCGATCCCGAGCCGCTCGCCGCCGGCACGATCGGCCAGGTCCACCGCGCGGTGCTCGAGGACGGCGAGCGCGTCGTCGTCAAGGTCCAGCGCCCCACCGCCAAGGACGACATCTACCGCGACCTGAGCCTGCTCGAGCTCTTCGCCGAGAAGACCGCGAACCGGGACGCCCTTCGCAAGATCGTCGACATCCCGGCCGTGATCGAGCACCTCTCCGACTCGCTCCGTCGCGAGCTCGACTTCAAGCTCGAGGCCGAGAACGTCGAGCGCCTCCGCGCCGCGCTCGGCGACCACCCCCGCCTCGGCGCCCCGCATGTCCTCGAGCACCTCACGACCCCGCGCCTCCTCGTCCTCGAGGAGATCCAAGGCGTTCCGGTCCGCGAGATGCCGCAAGGCCCGGAACGGGCCGAGGTCGCACGCCAGCTGCTCGAGTTCTACTACCGCCAGATCCTGGTCGAAGGCTTCTTCCACGCCGACCCGCACCCCGGGAACATGCTGTGGTGGGACGGGCGCGTCTATTTCCTCGACTTCGGGATGGTCGGCGAGCTGACGCCCGAGATGCGCGGCCACCTGCTGCTGCTCCTGCTCGCGTTCTGGCAGGAGGACGTCAGCTTCCTGACCGAGGTCGTGCTGATCATGGCCGGCCCGGAGGCGGAGCACGCGGACGCAGCCGGCCTCGAGGCTGATCTTGGCGAGCTGCTCCGCCGCTACCGGCACGCGTCGCTCGGCGAGATCCAGCTCGGCCCGTTGCTTCAGGAGATCGCGCAGTCCGCGACCGCCCACGGTGTGCGGCTACCGGCGTCGCTCGTGCTGACGGGCAAGGCACTTGCGCAGATGCAGCTCACCGCCACCGAGCTCGACCCGAAGCTCGACCCGTTCTCGGTCGTCGGGCGCTTCCTGATGCGCAACCTGATGAGCCGCGCCCAGGCGGGCGTCGAGCCGAAGCGCCTCTTCTACGACGTGTCGAAGCTGAAGGTTCGGGCGGAGCGCTTGATCGAGGCGTTCGAGAGGATCAGCGGCGCGCGACCCGGCGGCCGGCTGCAGGTCGACGTGCGCGGGATCTCACCGCTCGAGCGGACGATCCGCGTCGCGGCCCGCCGCGTCTCCCTGGCAGTGACCGCCGGCTCGGCGCTCGTCGCCACCGGCGCGACGGCGGCCGCCGCACACGTCGCGGGCTGGGTCCCGATCACCCTCGGCAGCGTCGGCGGTGCGTTCACTGCGCTGTTGGTGCTGGACCTCCTGCGCGGCGGCCGCTAGCGGCGCCGGAGCGCCCGCGTGACGCGGCGCTCCAGAACGAGAGCGACCACGCTCATCAGCCCGCCGAGAATCACTCGCTCCAGCCGTCTGCGCATGCCCTGAGCCTAACCCAGCTCGAGCGTTGCGGTGCCGCTCAGATCGATCCACGTGCGGCCGCGGCCCTGGACGATCCGCAGCATCACCGCCTCGCAATGCCGGCAGCGGACGACGACTCCCGCGCCGGTGTAGACGTCCAGCCGGGCCAGCTCCTCGTGCGCGCCGCAGCCGCCGCAGGTCGAGCCTGCGCCGGTCAGGTCCGAGCCGAACAGCTCGAGCATGAGCCCGCCGATCGCGTTTCCGTCCAGCTTCAAGTCTCGAATCTCCATCTCAGCTCCCTGTAGCTCCGAACCGTTCAGTCCTGATCCACTCGGCCTCATACCCGAGCTCGAGCAGCCCGTCGGCTGCAGCATCGACGAACCGGGTCGAGCCGCAGACGAAGACGCGCGGCGACTCCGCGGCCGGCCACGCGACTTCGCGGAGCAGCTCCACGTCGATCCGGCGCGAGTAGCCGCTCCACCCGGGAGGCTGCTCGCGCGTGAGTGTGTGCACGACGTCGAGGCCCAGCGACTCGAGCTCGTCGCGATAAATGACGTCCTCCCAGCTGCGCGACGAGTAGACCAACCGCATCGGGGTCGACGAGCCGGTACGCGCCCGGTGCCGCGCCATCGCCATCAGCGGCACCACTCCCGAGCCGCCCGCGACAAGCAGCACCGGCTCGGGCTCGTCGCCGTCCCAGACGAAGTAGCCGCCGATCGGCCCGCGCACCTCGATCTGGTCGCCCTCGCGCGCCTCGTCGACGAGGTAGGGCGAGACCTCGCCGTCGTCGAGCCGCTCGATCGTCAGCGCCACGCCGTCGCCCGGCGCGGACCCGATGGAGTAGCTGCGCTGCGCCTGGTAGCCGTCCTCCGCGGTCAGGCGCACGTCGAGGTGCTGGCCGGCGCGGTGGCCGGCCCAGCCGGGGACGTCCAGCTCGAGTGTCCTGACCCGAGATGTCTCCTGGACGGCGCCGGCGACCGACGCGGCCAGCCACGTCAGTCGCCCGATCACGGCCGTTTCAACCATCGCGAAAGCCTCTCAGCTCGCGGCGAGCCCTGCCACCGTCGCCGGCACGCCGTCGACCTCGCCGACCAGCTCGAGCTCGCCGTCGTCGCCGACGCTCCAGCCGAACACGCGCTGCGCATCCGCGTCGATCGCGTAGAGGAAACGCCCGTCGCGGCTGAGCGCCTCGTCGCGGATCCCGGGCTCGCCGAGCCGCGTCGAGGCCGCGACCGCCTCGCGCAGCTCGAGGGCGCCTTCCCTAACCGCGTAGCTGGAGATCGTCCCGTCGCCGAAGTTCGTCACGTAGACGAAGCGGCCGTCACGGGTCGCGGCGGCCCAGCAGACCTCGCTGCGCGTGTCGGCGACCGACGCGCTCGTCGGCACCAGCTGTCCGCCTTGGAGCGAGTACGACGACGCGGCCGCCTTGCCGATCTCGCCTCCGAAGGCCTCGGTCACGACGACCGAGCCGTTCGCGAAGTCGAAGCCGTACGGCGTTGCGCCCGACGACGGAATCGTCACCGGTCCCTCGGCGAGATCGCTCGCCTCGACCGCGAAGGCGCTGATGCTGTTCGTCCCCCGCTCGGTCACCACGAGCGTGCGCCCGTCCGGGCTGAAAGCGACCTGCGCCGGGTCGGCGTCCGCGCTGAGCGGGCGCGTGGAGCCTTCGACCGGGATCAGGGCGGCGCTGTCGAGCCTGAATCCGCTGACGTTCGGCGTACCGCCGTTGTTGAGCGCGTAGACGAGCCCGGCGTGAACTGCGATGCTCGTCGGCCCGCTCCCACCCGAAGCCACGCGGCCCGCGAGCCGAAGCCCCTCCGGCTCGACCGTGAACAGCGAGAGCTCGTCGCTGCCCGCGTTCGCGACCAGCAGCCAGGCGCCGTCGTCGCTCAGGATGATCGAGCCCTGCGAGGCGAGATGCGGCCTGCCGGTGCCGCGGCCGCCGGTGTCGTACGTGCCGAGCGGCGAGAGCCGCCCGTCGCCGGAGCGGTCGAAGGCGATGACCTCGTTCCGGTCGGCATCGTTGGTCTGGACGTAGACGCGCTTGTTCATGTGTGCCCTCCCGTTGATCCCGCGATTGACCCCGAACAGTCGCGCCGGCCGCGCAACCGTTACGACCGGTTGAGCGCGAGGAGCGTCGGCGTCGTCTGCCCGCCGCTGCCGGGGCGGAGGACCGTCACATACGCAGTCGTCCCTGAAAGCGCCGTCGTCCAGAGCATGCGCGCCGTCGGCTTCGGCGGGCTCGGACACGGGAGGTGCTCGCCCTGGCGCGTGTGCCCTCCCTCGTGGCCCGCGTCCTCGCCGGCCAGCGGCGGCAGCTTGTAGAGCACGCGCCCGGCGCCGTTGCCGTCGAGTGGGCCGAGCCGCAACTCCTGCGAGCAGCGCGAGATGCGCACGTAGAGCAGCTTCGAGCCGAGGCGCGCGGGGCTCAGCAGCTGGGCCTGCGTCGAGAAGCGAAGCCGGCGGCGTTTCCCCGTCGTGAGGTCGAACGAGAACAAGCCGCTGCCACCGGGCCCGGCGAGGTGGTAGACGACGAGGTCACCCGACAGCGACGGGCGGCCGAGGTAGCCCCTCGCGCGCGCATGCGTGAGGACCGTGGTCGTGGTGGGATCCGCGACCGCGAATGCACGAAGCTCTTCCTTCCCGTTCGCCAGGCGGACGCGGTATGCGAGCCACTCGTCCGAGACGGCGAGCTTCTCGACTCGGGGAATGGCGAGCTGGAGGACGGGCTGCAAGGTGGTGCTGTCTGCGATCGTCACCTCGTCGCCGGCGTGCCAGGCGATTCGCGTGCCGCCGAGGGCGGGGTCGTTGCCGGGCAGCTGGGTCTGCTGGCCGTTTCGAAGCAGGAATCCACCGACGCCCGGCACCTGCCAGACGAGGTCGGCGGCCTCGGCGCTGGGATCGCCGCCGGGCGAAGCGACCTGGGCCGCCCGCGCCTCGCCGGCCGCGAGTGCGAGCGCGAGGCTCGCGGCCGCCAGAACCCGGAGCGCCCGGAGGCCTCGCGGGCGCTCGGCGAGCGCCGTCTCGTCCCGGACGGCGAGGACCGGCAATGCGCGGCCCGCGGCGAAGCTGAGACCGACGACGACGCCCGCGGGGACCGACGCGAGCGCGACGCTGAGCGGCAGCAGCGCCCACGCCGCGGCGGCCACGACGAACGTCGTCAGCCCAGTTCCGAGCAGCAGTCCGTAGAGGAAGAGCGCCTGCGGCAGCGGCATCGTCTGTCGCCACCGCTCCGGCACCTGGAAGCGCAGCTGGGGCCGCACGCGCAGTCCCGCGAGGTCGGCGAGGACGGCGGCCCCTGCGAGCACCGCCGCGGCGACGAGGAAGCCCCGACCCGGCCGGAGCAGCGAGCCGATCGCGCCGAGCGCACCGAACGTCAGCGCCCCGCTCACCGTCAGCCCGGCGGCGAACGCGGCTGCGGCGAGCACTCTGGGCCGTCCAGGACGCGCGGCACGCACGGTGCCGACCATGGAGAGGCTTCAGGGCGACCAGGCGCCGGCGAGGCCGACGAGGAGGCCGGTCAGCGCGAGCGCCGCGGTCAGCACCGGATCTTCGAGTCGTAGTACATGACGCAGAACACGCGGCGGCCGCTGTAGCAGTAGCCGGTCAGCGCAGCGTCGCCGTTGATCCGCCGGCGCACGTACCCGCAGCAGTCCATCAGGCGCCGCACGTGCCCGCCGCAGCAGCGGTACCACGAGCCGTCGTGGTACGGGCGGAAGCCGTGCTCTTGGGCGGCAACCTGGCAGATGCGCGTGCGCGGGGCGGAGGGAAGCGGATTGCCGTCCGGGTCGAGCAGGAGGTCCCCGTGCGCGTCGACGGGACGTCCGAGCGAGTCGACCGGCCGGCCCAGGTCGTCCACGGGATGGCCGTCGGCGGCGCGAAGCGGAAAACCGGCCCGGTCGATGCGCGGCAGGCCGGTCGGGTGCGGGCACGAGCCGGTCGTGTAGATGTGCCCGCAGAAGTGGAAGGCCTCGGCCTGCTGCGCCCGGAGAGCCGCAGCGACGAAGCCGGTGCCGCTGACGGCCAGGAGCAAGCGCCCGGCCCGAGCGAGGAAGCCTCGGCGGGACGTGCTTTCGGCGACTGTCTCGCTAAGCACTGACTGGACGGGTCGCGTGGGCGAGCAGGCTTTCGAGCTGGAAGAGCGAGTTGAAGGTTCCCTTCGCGAGCACGTCGCCGTCCGCCGAGAGAACGACCGCGTACGGACTTCCCGGGATCGCGAGGTCGCGCCAGGCCGTCGCCTCGGCCTCCTCGTCGAAGAGCTCGAGCTCGACCTCCGGGTCCGAGGCGACCAGCCGCAGGGACGGCTCGAGCGCCGTGCAGAGCGCGCACCCCGGGGAGGTGAAGACGGCGACCGCCAGCGGCGCGGCCCGCTCGAAGCGTTCGATTAGGTCGAGCCGCGACCCGAGCTCCGGGCCTTCTTGTTCCAGCGACAGCGCCGCCTGCGGAGCCACGGCCATCCGCAACTCGCCGAGCTCCCGCGCCAGCGCGAGCACGGCCACTGCGAGGCCGGCGACGGCGACGAGCGCGACCGCGAGGCCGATTCCGAGCCACGCGTCCGTCGACGGGTGAGCGTCCGGGAGGAACGGCAGCGCCGCGAGCGCCCCAGCGAGCGCGGCGGTCCGGGCGACCGCCGGCCGGCCGATCCGCGAGCGCCCGCCTAAGCAGCCGCACGGCGATCCGGTCCGGCCCCGTGCAATCGCCACCAGGAGCGCGATTACGAAGAGCCCGAGAAGGGCAGCCGCCCCCTCGGCCGCTCCCGGCACGCCTGCCGCGAGCGCGGCGCCGAGCCCCGCCTCCGCGGCGATCGTCCCGCTCCACAGCCCCGCCCGGACACGCGGAGACCCGAAGCCGTAGGAGCGAAGCGCGTCACGTCCCCTCGTGCCCGCGCGCAGCTTCGCCGCGGCGGCGAGCAGGAGCACCGCCGCCAGCAAGAACCGAAGCAGACCCACGACCGTCAAAGGCGGGGAGGATACAGCGGCCGGGCTAGGGCTCCTGCCAGGTCCCGATCGGGCCGCCGGCGAGGAAGAGCTTGATCCCGTATGCCGGCCCGGTGAGGTCGTCCTCATCGACGAACTCGGGCTCTCGCGCGGAGACCATCCGGTCCCAGGCGATCCCGCGGGCGACGGTCCCGACCCGATACGCGATGTCTGCGATCTCCGGGCCGCGGCCGAACGGCTCGAGGTAGATGTCGCGCAGCCGCCGGAGCTCGGGGCCGCCGGGCTCGAGCTCGAGCCGCCAGGCGATTGAACGCAGGTTCACCGTTAACGAGAGCAGCGGGTGCGAGACGGAGCTGTCGCCCCAGTCGAAGACGAGGTAGCGGCCGCGGCGAACGAACACCTGCCCGTCGTGGAGGTCGTCGTGCTGGATCGTCTCCGGCAGACCGTCGTCGGCGAGCTCGCGGCACATCTCCTCGAACCGCGGCACCGAGGCGAGCGCCTGCCGGTGCTCGTCGTCGGTCAGGCCGTGGGGGCGCCTCGCCAGGAGCGCCTGCAGGAGATCCGGCAGGACCGCGAGCCGCTCATCGGGGACGCCGAGCGCGAGGAACTCGCCCGCGTGCGGCGCGACTTCGATCTGCAGCCGCGCGTACTCCGGCAGCAGGCGCTCCCAGTGGTGCAGTTCGGCGCGTGTCGCGACAAGCTCGCGCAGGCGCGTCCCAGCGTCGCGCATCAGGAACCAGCCGCGCTCGGGATCGACGTCGACGACCTCGGTCACGCGGCCCGGCTGCAGCTCGGCGAGCCTGGCGGTCAGCGCCGCCTCGAACCGGTGCACGGGCGCGACCGCCTTGAAGAAGAGGTCGCCCTCGGCCGTCGGCACTCGCAGCACCGTCGACCACCAGCGCACGTGCGGCTGCTCGATCTCGCCGGTCACCTCGACGCGTGCGCGGATCCAGGCGGATGCCTCCGCCAGCCACTCGAGCTGGGTCCAGGGAAGTCTTGACCGCACTGACCGAACATAGGAAACTCGAGACGCCGCCATGAAGAGAACGCTCGTCCTCACGTCCCCGCACATGACGGGCGACGACGTCAAGTACGCGCAGAGAGTGCTCAAAAAGCACGGCGCCTACTACGACGGGAAAGCCGACGGCGAGTACGGGCCGCTGACCGCGCAGGCTGCGTACCGGGCGCAGTACTGGATGGGCTACCAGAGCCCGCGCCAGACCTTTGGGACCGCCCTCGAGAAGCTGCTGCTGGGGCTGGCAAAGCCTTCCGCCGCGGCGAAGAAGCGGATTGCCGAGCGGACAAAGGCCGCGAAGTCGGGCCCGATCCGCGAGAAGGCGCTCGCCGCGATGGAGAAGTTCGTCGGCTTGCGGGAGCAGCCCGCCGGCTCGAACCACGTGCCGGAGATCAACAGCTGGTGGGGCGGAGGCGACGTCGCCTGGTGCGCGCGCAGCGTCTCGAAGGCCTACATCACGGCCGGCTCGAAAGCCTTCGTGCGCGGCCGGAACTACGAGTACGTGCCAACGATCGTCGGCGACGCGCGGGCCGGCCGCAACAGCCTGACCGTCACGCTCGATCCCAAGCCTGGCGACCTCGTCTGCTTCGACTGGGACGGCTCGAACTTCCGCACGGGCGAGAACCATGTCGGCATGTTCAAGTCCGGAACCAGCGGGCGCTTCAAGACGATCGAAGGCAACGTCGACTCGTGCTGCGGCTACCACGACCGCACCGCGCGCTCGGCGCCGCATGTGGTCTTCGTGCACGTCGGCAAGTAGCCGGAAATCCGGGTGGGGTGTCGTTCCGACGCCTCAGCCAGCCGGGACGGCGTGGGCCGTTGGATACGGCAACCCGCACACGACTTCAACCTGATGATCGTGCAATGCTGGAACCGCCATCGCTGGCTCAACACCCACTTCCCGGCGGCTACGGGCCGCTGACTGAACATCTTGGGCCCTGCTGACCACCTCGCAGGAGATGCCCCCGGCCGGAATCGAACCAGCGCACGCGGTTTAGGAAACCGCTGCTCTATCCACTGAGCTACGGGGGCGCGACCGCAAGGGTAGCGCCCCGAAACTCGACTCTTAGGACGGCCTGGTGGCCAGCTTGATCTGAACCGAATGGCTCTGGCCGCCGCGCTCGAACGTGACCGTGACGGTGCCGCCGGGCTTGTACGAGTTGATCACGCTGGCGAGCTCGTCCGGGTTCGAGATCTTCTTGCCGCCGAGCGAGGTGACGACGTCGCCCTTCTTCAGGCCGGCGCTCGCGGCGGGCGTCCCGGGCCGGACTCCGGCGATCAGGGCGTTGGAGGCGGTCGAGTCGATCGTCACGCCGAGGAACGCGTGCTGAGCCTTGCCGGTCGAGATCAGCTGGGTCACGACCGAGCGAACCGTGTTCGACGGAATCGCGAAGCCGACGCCCTCGTTTCCTCCCGAGCTGCTCTGGATCTGCGAGTTGACGCCGACCACCTGGCCGGCCGTGTTCAGCAACGGACCGCCGGAGTTGCCGTGATTGATCGCCGCGTCGGTCTGGATCGAGTCGGAGATCGTGAAGTTGCTCGGCGAGGTCATCGTCCGGTGGAGAGCGCTGACGATTCCGCTCGTGACGGTTTCGCGGAGGTTGAAGGGACTGCCGATCGCGACCACGCCGTCGCCGACCTGCAGCGCGGTCGAGTCGCCGAGCTGGAGCGGATGGATCATCGAGGCGGGCGCGTCGACCTTCACGACGGCGAGGTCGGTCGAGGCGTCGGTGCCGACGACCTGCGCGTTGTACGTCTTGCCGTTCCAGAACGTGACCTTGATCGAGTTGGCACCGCCGACGACGTGCTGGTTCGTGACGATGTCGCCGTCGGCGTCGTACACCCAGCCGGAGCCCTCGGCCTGCGAGGAGCCCGAGCCGCCGAAACCGCCGGACGAGGTCGTCGTGACGACGATCTCGACGACGCCCTTGAAGTTGTTGCGGTAGATCGCGTTGACCGAGAGCGGCGCGTTCGAAGCCGGCTGCGTGTCCTTGACCGTGACCGGGCGGACAATCGTCGTGCTGCCGTTCGAGCCGAACGCCGAGTAAAGGAGCGCCCCGCCGCCTGCGCCTACGCAGGCTGCTGCTAGGAGGG
>WNGE01004585.1_pt1 | contig 15875 bp, 12 predicted proteins | sample 5400651 | NCBI WGS metagenome assembly WNGE01 (sample SAMN13153370, study PRJNA577476) | soil metagenome | isolation source: 60 cm soil or saprolite under grassland replicate 2 | place: USA:California | collected 2016-06-15 | reverse complement strand
CGCCTCTGCCTGCCGACCGGAGCGGTAAAGAGCGAGCATGAACTGCCCACGCAATCGCTCGCGCTGAGGGTGCGCCTCCACGAGCGTCTCGAGCTCGCCGATCAACTCGGCGTGCGCGCCGGCCTCGAGGTCGGCGTCGACACGTGCCTCGAGCGCGGCGAGCCGAATCTCCTCGAGATGGGCGATGTGCGGCTGCGCGAACGCCTCGAATGCGAGATCCGCGAGCGGCGGGCCGCGCCACAGCGCCAATGCCAGTCGGAGCTTGGCGGCCCGTTCCGGCGGATTCGCAGCGTCCGCGCTGTCGACGAGCACGCGAAAGCGGTCGATGTCCAGCTCGCCTGGGCGGACCCGAAGCCGATACCCCGGCGTCTTGGTTTCGAGGATCTCGGGTCCCAGGGTCTTCCTTAGCTGAGAAACGAAGTTCTGCAGCGACGTGATCGCGGTTCGAGGCGGCTGCTCGCCCCAAAGGGCGTCGATCAGGCGATCGACCGAGACGACGCGGCCGGGCTCGAGCAGGAGCAGCGCGAGCACGGCGCGCTGCTTTTGGCCCCCCAACAGCAGAGGGCCGGTCTCGTCGGAGACCTCCAACGGTCCAAGGATCCGAAAATCAGGCATGTGACGGTTGTAACACGGTTTCTCTCATCTGAATAGGCGGCGAACTGCCGCCCTCAGAAGGTCGCTGCCGGCGCTAACCACCTGCTAATCAGGCGCGCGCGTGGCCCATTAGCCGCCCGTTAGGGCGCGCTGAGGGTGCGGTTGAGGCCCCGCTCGACGGTGGCCGCATGGCTACCTCATCACGAATCCGAACGGGCCTGCTGCGGGCCTGCCCCTTCGCAGCCCTGCTTGTCTCCATCTCCGCCGCCGCGCTTCCGGCGCAGGCGACTTCGGTCAGCGACGTTCAGGACGAGCTCAACTCGGCTGCAGCGGCGCGTCAGATCACCATCACCTACCGGACGCACGACGGGCATCGCCGCAACGCATACGTGCTCCTTCCGGCCGACTACCGCCCGGGCAACAATCCTGCAATCCCGCTCGTGATCTCGCCCCACGGCCGCGCGGTCGACGGCAAGATCAACACCCGCCGATGGGGCAACCTGCCGACGATCGGTGGGTTCGCCGTCGTGAACCCTGACGGCTACGGACGGTTGCTGCCGCTCCACTCGTGGGGCTACAGCGGCCAGATTGCCGACCTCGCTCGCATGCCCGCCATCGTCGAGGCGAAGCTTCCCTGGCTGCATGTCGATCGCCGCCGGCTCTATGCCGTGGGCGGCTCGATGGGCGCGCAGGAGACGCTGCTGCTTGCCGGCCGCTACCCGCGGTTGCTTGCCGGCGCAGTCGCCGTCGACGGCCCCGCCGACTTCGCGCTGCAGTACCGCAACTTCCCGCGGCTGACGTGCGACAAGGCATGCCTCGCACGAGGCTGGGGCCAGATCGGCCTTGCGAAGCAGAAGCTCGCGCGCAAGGAAGTTGGCGGCACGCCGTCCACCGTTCCGGCGAATTTCGCGGAGCGCAGTCCGATCACATACGCACGGACGATCGCCGAGTCGTGTGTTCCGGTGCAGATCTGGTGGAGCCGCACCGACAAGATCGTCCTCGACTCCGCCCAACAGTCCGGCCGCATGTTCAAGACGCTCCGGCACATGAATCCGCGGGCTCCGATCGACGAGTACGTGGGCGACTGGGACCACACGGACGCGATGCGGCACGAGACCGACCTGCCGAAGATGCTTGCCGGCCTCGGTTTGCTTCGGCCCGGCTTCTCCGTGGAGCGTCTCGTGGCGACGCACGACGGCATTCCGCCCCAGGAACGCTGCACGAAGGTCTGAATCGGATTTGCGACGTCAGTCGGCCCGGCTAACCTTGGCCGGGCCGATCCCGTCTAACGAGCCGTGCGTCGCACTCTTTTCCTCATAGCAGCGTTCGTGCTCGCGCTTGCCGGGAGCGCGAGTGCGGCGGCGTACCCGTGGCCGATCAGGCCGTTCGACAAGCAGCACCCGATCCGCGCCAACTTCGGCGATCCGCGGACGCGCTTCTGGAACACGATGCTCACGGACGGTCTCGAGGGCCCCGGCCTGTTTCAGTTCCACAACGGCATCGACATCGCGGCGACCGAGGGAACGCCCGTCTATCCGGTCGAGTCCGGCACGGTGCGGCTGATCGACGGCGCCGCAGTCTCCGTCCGGTCGCCGGGACGCAAGTTCCAGTATTTCCATGTCATTCCGACGGTCCGCAACGGACAACACGTGATCGCGCGTCGCACTGTGCTCGGCCATGTCATGCGTGCCGTCAATCACGTCCATCTGACGGAGATTCGCGGACGGCGCGTCTGGAACCCGCTCGCCCGCGGCGGGATCGCGCCGTACCGCGATCGCACCGTGCCGGAGGTGAATGCGATCTTCGCGCGCCCCACGTCGTCACTGCTTCCGCTCGATCCAGAGAACGCCTGCGGCATGATCTCGCTCGTCGCCGCGGCACAGGACATGGCCCCGCTTCCCGTCCCGGGCACATTCGCCGGCTACCCCGTCTCGCCGGCTCTCGTGTCGTGGTCGCTGACGAGGCTCAACGGCGTCGTCTACGTCCCGACGATTCCGGCGGCCGACTTCCGGACGACCCTTCCGGCCGGCCGAACCTTCTGGAACGTCTACGCACGCGGCAGCTACCAGAACGCTCCGCGCTTCTCGAACCAGCAGTTCTTCATCCCCGGACGGTTCCTCTACGACCTCTCGGAGGCCATGGACACCCGCTCGTATCCGGACGGAGCCTACGAGGTGCGAGTGCACGTGATGGACATGCGCGGGAACGAGTCGGAAGCCGTACAGCAGCTCAGGATCGCCAACCGCCCCGGCACCGAGAACGGCTGCGCGGGCTAGCTGCCGCCCAACTCGTCGCCGTAGGCGTCGCGATAGATCTTCTTCAGCTCCTCGACACGGTGGACGTAGGCGCGCGTTTCGGAGAACTGGATCCCCCGGCCGGCGTTCAACCAGCGATCGACGTTGTCCTGTCCGGCGTTGTACGCGGCCAGCGCGGTCTTCTCGTCGCCGTACTTCCGCAAGAGGTGGTGTAGATACCAAGCCCCGTAGCGGACGTTGATCTCCGGGTCGTAGAGGTCGTCGACGCGGAAGGCGCTGCCGCCGGTGTGCAACGCGATTCCCTTCGCGGTGTCAGGCAGAAGCTGCATCAGCCCGATCGCCCCCGACTGCGAGCGCGCGTCTGCCTTGAACTTCGATTCCTGGTAGATCACCGCGGCCAACAGCGCCGGATCGAGGCTGTAGTTGCGCGCATGTCCGCGCACGATCTGCTCGTAGTGGAGCGGGTACCAGAGCCGCTCCCACCAGCCGGGCTTCGAGGTCTGGACGAGTGCGAAGAGCGCGAGGCAGGCACCCGTCAGCGCGGCGACGGCCAGGAGGCGCTTCACACCGTCAGTCGCGCCATCACGTCCGCGACGAACGCGTCCAGCTCCGCGAGCGTGCCGTCGTTTACGTACGCGTAATCGGCCAGACGGACCTTCTCCGAGTCGGGCAGCAGACGATCCTCGCGCGCGTCCCCGACCGGCCGCCTCCCGGCTCGCACGTCCTGCGGCGCCGTGATCACGACCACAGCGTCGAACCGCTTCTCCCCGCCGGTCTCGTACAGCAGCGGGACTTCTGTGACCGTCACGTGAGGCGGATCCGGACTCTGCGCGACCTCGTCCCTCCAGGCGGAATGCTCACGCACGACCCGCGGATGGAGCAGCTGTTCGAGCCACTCGAGCTGGTCCGGATCGTTGAACACGATCCGTGCGAGCGCGCTTCGGTCAGCACCGTCACTCCGGATCAGCGCCGGGCCGAAGCGTTCGGCGAGCTCGCGCAGTACGTCCGCATCAACTCGGAGGAGGCGGTGGACGATCTCGTCGCTGGAGATCGTCGCGGCACCGTGCCGCGCGAACGCGTTCAAGGCCGCGCTTTTCCCGGCACCGATGCCGCCGGTGATCGCGACCGCGAGTGGTCGCTTAGTGCTCGTCGGGAGGAGGCTCGGCGTGAGCGACTTCATCGGCCGCCGCCGGGTCGACCTCGTCACCGACGTTCACGGCCTCGCGCTCGACCGCCTCGTCGGCAGCAGCCGACGATTCGAGGGATTCATCCTCCTCGGGCGGCAGCGCCGGTGCGGCGGCCGCGTCCATGAAGACGTCCTCGGAAAGATCGAGATGCGGCGTCCCCTCGATGGGGGCCTCGTTCTCGGTGCGCCGATCGGCGTCGACGCGCTTCAGCGACAACGAAAGCCGCCGCCTCTCGGCATCCACCTCGAGGATCAGCACCGGAACTGTGTCGCCCTGCCCGACCACCTCACGCGGATTCTCGACGTGGTGCTGCGCGAGCTCGGAGATGTGCACCAAGCCCTCGACCCCCGGCAGGATCTCGACGAAGGCGCCGAAGGTGACCACCTTCGTCACCTTCCCCTCGACGACGTCCCCTTCCTTGTGCTGCTCGAGCACCTGCTGCCAGGGATCCGACTGCGTCTGCTTCAGCCCGAGCGAGATGCGCTGACGCTCGCGATCGATGTCGAGCACCTTCACCTTGACGGTCTGCCCGATCTCGAGCACCTCCGACGGATGGTTCACGTGCGACCACGACAGCTCGGAGATGTGGATCAGGCCGTCCATTCCGTCGAGGTCGACGAACGCGCCGAAGTCGACGATGTTCGAGATCTGACCCTCGACGACGTCGCCTGGGTTGAGACGATCGAGGATTGCCTGACGCATCTCCTTGCGCTCGTCCTCGAGGACGGCGCGACGGGAGAGCACGACGTTGTTGCGTGAGCGGTTGAGCTCGATCACCTTGCAGCGAAGCTCCTTGCCCATGAACTCGTCCAGATCCTGGACACGGCGGATGTCGACCAGCGACGCAGGCAGGAATCCGCGCACGCCGAGGTCGAGGATCAGGCCGCCCTTGACGACCTCGATCACGCGGCCGTTCACGGGCTCGCCCGACTCCGCGGCGTTTTCGATCGCCTTCCACGCCAGCTCGAAGCGCGCCCGCTTCTTCGAGAGGATCAGGCGCCCTTCGGCGTCCTCCTTCGTCATCACGAGCGCGTCGATCTCGTCGCCGATCGAGACCTCGTCGGCCGGATTCACCGAGCGCCGAATCGAGAGCTCGGCCACAGGAATCACGCCTTCCGACTTGTAGCCGATGTCCACGAGGACCTCGTCCTTGTCGACCCGCACCACCTGGCCGTGGACGACCTCGCCCTCGTTGATCGTCGGGAATGTGGACTCGTAGTCGGGAATCAGCTCGCCGTCCGGACCGGTGGTCCAGACGCCGTCGCCCGCTATCCGTTGTTCGGTCTGCTCGGTCGCCATGAGCGGCGGTCAGTATAGCCAGGGGTCTCGAGCGCCCTTTCCAGGGTGCTGGACAACCGACGGCACGATCGGCATGCCGTTTTAGCTCTTGGCTTCGCTCCAGTCGTCGCCGACGCCGACCTCCACTGCCAACGGCGGATCCAGGGGATAGGCGCCGCACATCTCCTCGCGCACGAGCTCCCTGATCGGGCCCGTCTCCGCCTCCGGCACCTCAAGCAGCAGCTCGTCATGCACCTGCAGGACGAGTCGCGCGCCTCGGCCCTCCTCGCGCAGCCGCCTGTGGATGGCGATCATCGCCTTCTTGATGATGTCCGCGTTCGACCCTTGCATGACGAAGTTCACCGCGAGCCGCTCGCCGAGCGATCGCGTCTGCCGGTTCGACGCACGGATCTCCGGCGTCGGACGACGGCGGCCGAGCAGGCTCGTTGCGTACCCGTCGCGCTTCGACTGCTCGATCGTCCGCTGAATGAAGTCCTGCACGAGCGGGAAGCGCGCCAGGTACGCGTCGATGTACGCCTGCGCCTCCTCCCGTGGGATCTCCAGGTTCTCGGAGAGACCGAACGCGGAGATCCCGTAGACGATCCCGAAGTTGATCATCTTGGCGATCGAGCGGTCCGCGCTCGTGAGCTCTGCGGCGTCCTTGCCGAGCACCTCGACAGCCGTCGCGGTGTGGATGTCGTCCCCGCGCGCGAACGCCTCGCGCAGCTTCGGCTCGCCCGAGACGTGCGCGAGGATGCGCAACTCGATCTGAGAATAGTCGGCGGAGAGCAGGCGATGGCCGCTCTCGGCGACGAACGCCGAGCGGATCTCCTTGCCGAGCTCGGTGCGGATCGGGATGGCCTGCAGGTTCGGGTTGGAGGTCGACAGGCGACCCGTAGAGGCAACCGTCTGGTTGAAGTGAGTGTGCAGCCGCCCGTCGGCCTCGGAGATCAGCGAGGGCAACGGCCCGAGATACGTGTTGAGCAGCTTCGAGTATTCGCGCCACTCTTCGATCACTTCGACGATCTCGTGCTCGTGCCGGATCGTGCGCAGCACGCGCGTGTCTGTGGAGTAGCCCGTCTTGCCCTTGCGGCCGGGCGTCAGCTGCAGCTTCTCGAACAGGATGCGCGCGACCTGCTGCGTCGAGCCGATCATGAACTCTTCGCCGGCGAGCTCGTAGGCCTTCGCCTCCAGCTCCTCGAGACGGTCCGCAAGCCTGGCCGTGATCTCGCCCATCCGATACGTGTCGATCTTCACGCCCGCGTCCTCCATGGCGGCGAGCACGGCCGTCAGCGGGAGCTCGATGTTGCGGTAGAGATCTTCCGCGCCGCGCTCGCGGACGCGCTCGCGCATCGTCGGTGCGAGACGGCGGGGGATCTCCGCGTGGCGCACGAGCGCGGCCGTCTCCTCGTCGGCCTCCGGCGACGGGATCGGCTCGACACCGTACTCCGCAGCGAGATCGTCGAGCTCATACCCGGCGCGACCGGGCTCGATCAGGTACGCGAGCAGCATCGTGTCCTCGGCCGGTTCCATCGTCAGCCGAGGGAGGGCCTTGAAGTCGTGCGCGATCAGCTCCGCCCTGTCGAGGCGGCGTTCGAGGGCCGGCTCCCACGGGCCGACGATCACGCCGTCGTCGTCCTGCGCGAGCGCGAAGTGACCGTCGCGAATCGCGAGCGCCGCACGGCCGCGCACCTCGGGAAACGCACCTTCGCGCCAGGCGACCTCGGTCCCGGGCATGCGCATCGCCTGCGCAGGGACCGCTTCGTCGAGGATGTCCACACGACCGAGCAGGTTGCGAAACTCAAACCGGCGGAACATCTCGCGCAGCTCGGAACGGTCCGGCGGCAGCAGCACGAGCTCGGCGGGATCGCAGCCGAGCTGGAGGTCGCGCCGCATCGTCGCGAGCTGCTTGGACTGCCGGGCCTGCTCGGCATGCTCGGTGATGTTCTTGCGTCGCGCGGGCGACAGCTCGTCCGCATGCTCGATCACTTCCTCGAGCGAGCCGTACTGCGCGATCAGCTGGCCAGCCGTCTTGTCGCCGATCCCGGGGACACCCGGGATGTTGTCCGACGTGTCGCCCTTGAGCCCGATGAAGTCCGGAATCTGTTCCGGCCGGATGCCGTAGCGGGCCTCGACGCGATCCGGCGTGTAGACGTTCACGTCCGCCACGCCCCGCGGCGTCATCATCAGGACGACATTGCCCGTCACCAGCTGAAACGCGTCGCGGTCGGTGGAGACCACGCAGGTCCTGATCCCCGCCTCGTCGGCGTGGGTCGCCAGTGTGGCGATCACATCGTCCGCTTCCCAACCTTCGAACTCGAGATTGCGGTAGCCGAAGGCCTCGACGATCGGCCGGAAGTAGGGGAACTGCTCACCGAGCAAGCCGGGCGTCGGGCGCCGATCGGCCTTGTACGTCTCGGCGAGCTCGAGCCGCTCGACCGGCCGCGTGTCCCACGCGACGGCAACTCCCTTCGGCTTGTAGTCGGAGAGGAGCTTGAAGAGCATGTTCGTGAAGCCGAGCAGGGCGTTTGTCGGAAAGCCTTCGGTCGTGGCAAGCTCCTCCGGCAGGGCGAAGAAAGCCCTGTAGGCAAGGTTGTTGCCGTCGACGAGGAAGAGCTCGGCGTCACGCGCCGGCCCGTCGTCGAGCTCCAGCTCGGCACCTGTAAGCGTCTTCGGGGACATCGACCCAACGCTATCGTCAGCCGCCGATGCGAGAGGTCGAGATTCGCCCATTTTCCGACGAGCTCCTCGATGCCGCCGCCTGACTCCCGGCACCTGACATGAGACGGGTGCCGCTGCTGGCGGGCTCGCGCCTCGTCGTCGTGACCGCGCCGGACGACGCGCTCGTACTTCGCCCCCCGCCGCCCTCCGATGCGGTTGCCGACGTTGGCGCAGCCGTCCGCGACGCCCTTCGCTTCCCACTTGCCGGCGAGCCTCTCGAGACGCTCGTCTCGCGTGGAGCGCGGGCGACCATCGTCGTGGAGCCGCCACAGCTACCCCTGCCGGGAACGGAGCGCGACCCGAGGCAGGCGGCGATCGCCGCGGCCGTCGCAGAGCTCGAGCGGCTTGGCATCTCGACCGGTTATCAGACGCTGCTCGTCGCCGGAGGACTCGCGCGCCGGGCCGGTCACGACCAGCTCGAGACGCTCGTCTCGCCGGAGTTCGCGCGACGCTTCCACGGGCACGTGGAGGTGCACGACGTCGAGCGCGACGACCTGGTCGAGGTCGGCAGCGCCGGATCGGTGACCTTGCGCGTGCATCCTGCGCTCGTCCAGACGGACGTCGTCGTGGTGGTGACGGCCGCCGAGACAGTCCTGCACGGAGGTCCCGCCGCGCTCGTCGGAGCCTCCGGGCCCGAGGTTCTACGCACGGCCGGTGCCTACTCGTTGCTGGAGACTTCCTCGTCGCAGGGCTGGCGTCTTGGACTCGAGCTCGAGCGCGCTCTCGCGCGGCGCGTACCAGTGATCGGTGCGTCGCTCGTCCTCAACCATCCGCGGCTCGGTGGAACTCTCGGGGGTTATCCCTACGAGACGCAGGCGCTCGAACGCGTGACGCGCTCGCCGTTCCGGCATCTGTTCCGAATGCTGCCCGGCTCTCTGCGCGCGTACGTGCTTCGCTCGCTGCCGCTCGAGCGCACGGTTGCGGCGGCATTCGCGGGCCCGCCGTCCGTCGCGCACACGGAGGCGCTGCTACGCGGCGTCGAGTTGCGCGGGATCACGCTCGACCGGGAGCTCGATGCCGTCTGCCTCGGCGTCCCTCGAACCACGCCTTACCTCCCGCGCGAACGGCCGAACCCTCTCCTTGGCGCGTACCTCGGCCTGGGCCTCGCGCTGCGGCTCTGGCGCGACTCGTTTCCCGTCGCCGAAGGAGGGACCGCGATCCTGATGCATCGCTTCCAGCGCCACTTCACGCACCCGACGCAGCAGCCGTACCGCGCGTTCTTCGCAGCGACGCGGACCGCCGGCCGTCCCGACGCCGCTGCGCTGAGCCAGGCCGAGCGGGAGGCCGCCGCGGACACGCGCGCGGTGGAGGCCTACCGCAACGGGCGGTCGTGCCACCCGCTCCTGCCCTTCGTCGACTGGGACGGGTGCCGACCCGCGATCGGACGGCTCGGGAACGTGCTGATCGCGGGCTGCCGCGATCACTCCGCCGCGCGGCAGCTCGGCTTCGTGCCAACGCACGGCATCGCGCCGGCGCTGACCATGGTGCGGGGCTGGTCCGACCGCCCCCCGCGCATCGGCTTCATCCTCTCGCCCCCGTACTTCCCGATCCGCGTCGCTACGACGCCCCGAGATATGTCTTCCTGACGTCCTCGTTTTGCTTAAGGTTTTTCGCGTCGTCCGCGAGCGCGATCTTGCCGGTCTCGAGCACGTAGCCGCGGTTCGCGACGTCGAGGGCCATCAGTGCGTTCTGCTCGACCAGCAGAATCGGCGTTCCCTGCGAGTTGATCTCGCGGATGATCTCGAAGATGCGCTCGACGAAGATCGGCGCCAGACCCATGGACGGCTCGTCGAGTAGTAGCAGCTTCGGCCGTGCCATCAGCGCACGCCCGATCGCAACCATCTGCTGCTCGCCGCCCGAGAGCGTTCCCGCCTTCTGGCCTTTCCGCTCGGCGAGCCTCGGGAACAGCTCGTACACACGTTCGAGATCTTGGTTGACGTTCTTCCGATTCCCGCGGTCCGCGCGCTGGAACGTGCCCATCTCGAGGTTCTCGAGCACGCTCATGCGGGGGAAGAGGCGCCGGCCCTCGGGTGACTGCGAGATGCCGCGCTCGACGATGTCGTGTGCCGACGCGTGCGTGATGTCGCGACCCCGGAAACGGATCCGACCGCGGCGCGGACTGTTGAGACCGTTGATCGAGCGCAGCGTCGTCGACTTCCCCGCGCCGTTTGCACCGATCAGCGTGACGATCTCGCCGTCCTTGACCTCGATGGAGATTCCCTTCAGGGCCTCGATCGAGCCGTAGAAGGTGTGCACGTCCTCGAGCTCGAGGATGTTCTGCGGCTCCGCGTTCACTGCTGAGTTCCCTCGAGCGCCTGCTTGCCAAGGTACGCCTCGATCACGCGGGCGTCCTTCTGGACCTCTTGCGGCGTCCCCTCGGCGATCTTCTCGCCGTAATCAAGCACGGTCACGCGGTCGGAGATGTTCATCACGACGCGCATGTCGTGCTCGATGATCAGGACCGTGAGCCCTTGCTCGGTCCGCAGGCCCTTGACGAACGACGTGAAGTCCGCGGTCTCCTGCGGATTCATGCCGGCCGTCGGCTCGTCGAGCAGGAGCAGCTTCGGTTGCGTCGCGAGTGCGCGCGCCACCTCGAGCCGGCGCTGGTCGCCGTAGGAGAGGTTGCGCGCGATCTCGTCGTCCTTCTTGTGGAGGTCGCAGAAGTTGAGCAGCTCGCGGCTTTTCTCCCGCGCCCCCTCCTCTTCGCGGCGAATGCGCGGCGTTCGGACGATCGAGCTCAGGATTCCACCCTTGAGCCTGGCGTGCATGCCGACGAGCACGTTCTCGAGCGCGGTCATGTTCTGGAAGAGGCGAATGTTCTGGAACGTGCGGCCGATGCCGCGCTCGGTGATCGCGTGCGGCGGCATCCCCGTCACGTCCTCGCCGTCGAACACGATCCGCCCGGACGTCGGTCTATAGACGCCTGTCAGCATGTTGAAGAACGTCGTCTTCCCGGCGCCGTTCGGCCCGATCAGGCTGACGACCTGCGCGCGCGGGATCATGAAGTCGATGTCGTCGGTTGCGACGAGCCCGCCGAACTCCTTGCGAACCTTCTCGGCGACGAGCAGATCCCCCTCGTGATTGCTGCCGTTCGTCATTGCTGCGTGTCGTAGAGCGGCGTGTCGGACACGCCTTCGTGGAATTCGGCCTGACGTCTGGCGCTAGGGATCAGACCCTCCGGCCGTGTCAGCATCACGATCACGATGATCGCGCCGTAGATCCCGTACTGGTACAGGGGCACGTCGAGATGCGTGCCGAATGTCTGGTTGAGCTTGTGGCCGATGTTCGCGAGCCCCGCCTGGTTGAGATAGGCGAGGAACGCAGCCCCGAAGATGACACCCCAGACGTTGCCCATCCCCCCGAGGATGACCATCGACAGGATGAACGCGGAGATGTTGAACGAGAAGTCGTTCGGGAAGGTCGAGCTCTTGAAGGCGGCGAAGTACGCGCCCGCAACGCCGCCGAAGAAGGCGCCCGTCGCGTAGGCCCACGTCTTCGTGCGCATCAGCGGAACGCCCATTGCCGCGGCTGCGGTCTCGTCCTCACGGATCGCGATCCAAGCCCGGCCGAGGCGCGAGTCGCGTAGGCGCAGGCTGGAGAAGACCGTGATCGCGACAAGGACGAGAACGGTCCAGAAGAAGAGCCGCGAGCTGGTGAAGAACGATCCCGATCCGGTCAGGTAGCTGACGTTGCCGAACCCCGGCGAGTCGATTGGTGTGATCCCGTTCGGCCCGTTGGTGAGGTTGAACCCGCCGAGGCTGTCGCCGTTGTTCGCAACCTGCGGGAGGATCTCGCCGAAGCCGAGCGTGACGATCGCCAGGTAGTCGCCGCGCAGACGCAGCGTCGGCAGACCGATGAGGATGCCGATAATGGCGGTGAGGATCCCGGCGAGAGGCAAGAGGAGCCAGACGGAGATATGGATCCCGGGGGTACCCGAGCCGACGCCAACCGCGCCGAAGTGGACATTGCGATGCGCGAACTGCACGGACGCGAACCACGCACACGTGTACGCGCCCATGGCGTAGAACGCGACATAGCCGAGGTCGAGCAGGCCGGCGTACCCGACGACGATGTTCAGGCCGATGGCCATGATCACGTAGATGCCCATGATCACGGCCGTGCCGACGTCCGGGAATGCGCCGAACAGGCGCATGTCCCCGAGGCTCCCGTTGTAGAACGGATACGTGACGGCGACGATCACGACGAGCGTCGGGATCGCCGCTCGCCGCGCCCATGCGTACTGGTCCGGGATATACGGCTTTGCGTACTTGATCGCCAACAGGGTCGCGACGAGCAACGCCAGCGGCCAGGAGATGAACAGCACCACGGCGAGCAGCACCGCGCGGAGCACGATCCCCGCCTGGTAGCGCTGGCGGTCGTCCATCCCGCGCCAGCGCCGTCTGGGTTCGCCGAGGAGCTCAGCCCAGCGGTTCCACCACGGTCGGCTATCTTCGGGCAGCTTGCTCATCTACCCACCCTCGGGGGTGCGTTCCCCGAGCAGGCCTTCGGGGCGGAAGACGAGGATCAGGATCAGGATCGAGAAGACGATCGACTGCGTCCATTGCGAGCTCGGCGCGTGCCACGAGAGTCCCTCGTTGAACTGCTGGATCAGTCCGATCAGGATCGCCCCGAGGACGGCGCCGGGAAGGTTGCCGATGCCTCCGAGCACGGCGGCGGTGAACGCGATCAGGCCGAGCTGGAACCCTTGGTCGAAGCGGATGTTCGTCGAGTACAGCGCGTAGAGGAGGCCCGCGACGCCGGCGAGCGAACCGGCAATGAGGAATGTGAACGAGATCGTTCGGTTGACGTTGATGCCCATCATCGCCGCGGCTTCCTGGTCCTGCGCCGTCGCCCGCATTGCCTTGCCCTGTCTCGTGCGTTGAACGAGCCAAATGAGCAGGAAGAGGATGGGGACCGTCGTCAGCGCGACGATCAGGCTCGACCAGCGGTACTCGTTGCCGCCGACGGTGAAGACGGCACCGGTCGGCAGGATGTTTGGCACCGACACGGGAGCGGGGCCGAGCCGGTTGAGACCGACATTCTGCAGGATGAACGACATGCCGATCGCCGTGATCAGCGGCGCGAGCCGGGGTGCGTTGCGGAGCGGCCGGTAGGCGACACGCTCGATGGCGACGTTCAGGAAGCCGCAAAAGGCCATCGATGCCAGCAGCGTCACGCCTAGTCCCCAGATGACCGTGAAGCCCGAGCTCGTGGCGTCGAGTCCGAGCTTGTGGGCGCCGACGGTGAGCGACATCCAGCTTCCGAGCATGAACACGTCGCCGTGGGCGAAGTTGATCAGCTCGAGGATGCCGTAGACGAGGGAGTAGCCGAGCGCGATCAGGCCGTACACCAGCCCGAGCGTCAGCCCTTCGAGGGCGACGCTGGCAAAGTCGGAGGGCGCCTTGACGAGGTTGACGCCGAGCCAGAGCAGAAGCAGGGCGACGAGGAAGATGCCCAGGGCCGGGACGACCCCGGCGCGCCGGAACCCCCGGATCCGGGAGATGCTCTCGGGTCGCGCCTCGGTAGCCACGGGTTAAAGAGCGGCGGAGGGGGGCCGGGCTCCCCTCCGCCTCGTTGTCGCTTTCTTACGCTCCCTTCACCAGATCCTGCGGCGGGACGATCGTCTTGTACGTCGTCTGCTTGCCGCCCTTGATCTGGTAGATCGTGACCGGATTCGAGTTCGTATCCCCGTTCGAGTCGATCGTGAACGAGCCGAGGATGCCGTCAGTGACCTTCGTCTTGAGCAGCTGTGCGGCCACGTCTGCGCGTGTCCCGTCGCTGTTCTCGATTGCGGTCAACAGGACTTCAGCCGACTGGGCCGCGTAGGCCGAGTACGGGTCGACGCTCCCGCCGGACTGCGTCGCTCCGAAGTCCTTGACGAACGCCTTGCCCTTGGCGCCGAGCTTCTCGTTCGGCTCGCCCGCGACGCTCACGTACATCCCTTCGGAGGCAGTGCCGGCACCGCTCACGACGGCGGAGATCGGCGTGAAACCGTCCGGCGCCAGCAGCTGGACGTTGTTGCCGAGCACCGACTTCAGGTCCTTGACCAGCTTGCCGCCGTTCTCGCAGATGAGACCTCCGAGGAACACCGCATCGGCTTTCGAAGCCTTGATCTGCGTGGCGAGACCGGTGTACGACGACGCCTTCGAGTTCCACGCCGAGAAGCCGGCGACCTTGACGCCGAGCTTGTTGAGCGAGTTTCGATAGTCCGTCGCGACACCGAGGCCGTAGGCCTGCTTGTCGTTGAGGATGTAGATGTTCTTGAGGCCGAGCTTCTGTGTGTGCAGGGCATCCGCGGCACCCTGGAAGTCGTCGGCGGCGACGATGCGGATGTAGTTCCGCTTGCCGTCGGGGTAGTACTTCTCAGGTTCCCCAGCTGCAGTGCCCGGTCCGGTGTGCGTCAAGCCGACGTACGTGTTGGCCGGGCTGATCATCCCCACCGGGCCGTCGGGTGCGCGGTTCAGCACCGGGATGATGATTTCGGCGCAACCCGAGTTGAAGGTCCCGATGACGCCGATCAGGCTCTTGTTCTGAGCGTACGCATTCGCGTTCGCCGAGCACTTCTCAGACGCCCAGGCGCCCTCCTGCGCGGTCGCGTCGTCACAGGACTGGTAGCCGATCTTGTAGTCCCCGGCCTTGAAGTTGTGCTGCTTCAGGATGAACTTGATCGCTTCCGTCATCTGCACCGTCTGCGCACGGCCGCTACCTTCCAGCGGCAGGTCGGAGGCGATGACGTAATCCGGGGTCCCATCGCCCTCGTAGTAGATGTCGGAGCATGACGAGGCCGGCAGTGCCTGTGCGTTCCCGCCCTTCTTGCCGCCGCCCCCGCCGCCACATCCCGCGGCGAGGAGCGCCAGCGCGGCGGTGAGGCCGATCAGCGCTGCCAGCAATGGCCTTCTGCTCACTCTTCCTCCTCCGTAGCCGATACTGGTGCTACGCCGCACGCGCCTGGGCCCGCGCCGCGAGCCGCCAAGTATTCCAGTTCAGGGGGTATTGCAAGCCCGAACCGCCGCTACAGTGGCCGTGCGCCGAAGTGGCGGAACTGGCAGACGCGCCGGACTCAAAATCCGGTGAGGGAAACCTCGTGTGGGTTCGAGTCCCACCTTCGGCACTCCGCCTCGGCGAGCCGCGACGTTCGTAGGATGGACGTGTGAAGGTCGGAGTGCTCACCGGTGGCGGGGACTGCCCAGGACTGAACGCCGTCATTCGGGCAACAGGCCGCCGCGTGATGACGCGCGGCGGCGAGGTCGTGGGTGTGCGCGAGGGCTGGAACGGCCTCGTCGAGGGCTTCTTCGAGCCGCTTGGGCCGCGGGAGATCTCAGGTCTGCTGCCGCGCGGCGGGACGATCATCGGCACGACACGGACGAATCCGTTCAAGCTCGACGGCGGCGCCGACAAGGTGCTCGCCAATTTCAAGGATGCCGAGCTCGACGCGCTCGTTGCGATCGGCGGCGAGGACACGCTCGGCGTCGCGGCCCGCCTGTACGAGGAGCACGAATTTCCTGTGGTCGGTGTCCCGAAGACGATCGACAACGATCTCTCCGCGACGGACTACACCTTCGGCTTCGACACGGCCGTCTCGGTGGCGACCGAGGCGATCGACCGGCTGCACACGACGGCGGAGTCGCACAACCGTGTGATGGTCGTCGAGGTGATGGGCCGGCACACCGGTTGGATCGCGGTCATGAGCGGGATCGCCGGGGGGGCCGACGTGATCCTCATCCCCGAGCAGCCGATCTCGATCGACGAGGCGTGCGACGACATCCGCCGCCGGCACGAGCGTGGCAAAGATTTCTCCATCGTCGTCGTGTCAGAGGGATTCGAGCTCGAGAGCGCCGGC
>WNGE01015608.1_pt1 | contig 15876 bp, 20 predicted proteins | sample 5400651 | NCBI WGS metagenome assembly WNGE01 (sample SAMN13153370, study PRJNA577476) | soil metagenome | isolation source: 60 cm soil or saprolite under grassland replicate 2 | place: USA:California | collected 2016-06-15 | reverse complement strand
CCGCATCCTCCTGATCCCATCATGGGAGGGCCCAAGTGCCGATCCCGAAGAGAAGCGAGGACCCTGCGAGGGAACATCCCACACCAGATCGACGGAGCAGTCTGAAAGCGCTTGACACCAACCCGCCCCGATAGAGAAGCGGACGTCCATCCGCGATCTTGCTATGTCGCATTCGTGCCAAGACGCGACATCGCCCACATGATTGCGATATCCCCAACCCGCTCGGACTGCCACTGCCCTCAGTCGCGCATAGGCAACGATGCTCCGTGCCGGCTGGATGATTTTTTGCGAGAACAGCTCTCGCCGCAAGGTCTTTAGAGACTATTCACTTTGGCCCTGAATACTGCGGGCGAGCCCTTTCCCCTGAGGAGGGCGGCTAATGGGGAGATGGAAATGATCGCACAGGCGACGAAGCTTCAAGCCGCCGAGAACGATCTGAAACAGCTGATGGCCGACGTAACCCAGGCCATGGAAAAGGCTCAGGAAGCCGTCGCGAGGATAGCCTCCAAGCCCGCGGCGGAAACAACAGAAGGGTCACCCGGCAGTCCGCGTATCCGTGTATGACAGCGTTAAAACCGCGAACAAGATCATTGAGCTGCTCGAAGGGTCGTTGAAGTCCTAAGCGTCAGCCGGCGCGCTTTTGTTATTCTGGTGGGAACGCGTAACGCCTTGCATCCCCGTTTTATTTTTTTGATGGCGGCACCGGCCATCAGGCCTTTTCCAGGTTTTCTACTGCCCTGGTCGCGTCCTCCAGCGAGTCTACCGCCACGTAGGCGACAAACTGCGTGCCGATCACGGAGGCGGAGAATCCGCGGAGGTTGATACCCTTGTCGGCAAGCTTCTGAGTCAGCTCCGCGGCGATGCCACGCCGGTCTGGCCCCATGACTCGAACGGAATGGACTGTGCGCGTGACGTTGAAGCCCAATTGTGCCGCCGCAGCGATTTCCCTGTCGCCCTGCAGCGGCGTGACGAACACGACGCCCTTGCCTGGCGCCTCCGGCGCACGCCGCGCAATGATGAATTGCAAGTTTGCCCCCGACTCCCGCAATTCAGCTAGCACGGTCGCGAGCGCGCCAGGTTTGTCTTGTATGCTCGCGGCCCAAACATCCACATGCTCAACGAGAAGATCCATGACAGCTACTCCTTGTGCATTGCGCTTGCGTACCAATCGGGTGATGTTGGGAACCAAGCGTTAGCGTCGTACCCTATCGCCTGCTTCATGCTCCGCGCTTTGCAGGGATTTGCGCTACCGTGGCTGATGTCCTTCAATGCGCGTCAGCAGTTCTTCTTCCAGCAAAGCCTGGCGCTGCCTGAGCCGCTTAACCTCCGCCTCGAAACCATCGAGGAGCTCGATGACCTTGCGGTACTCATGACAAAGCGCGTCGAAGCGTGGGTCTGCCGCCACCAGTCGGCGCACGGTCTCTTCATCCTCGGAGAACCTTGTTAGCAATAACCGGATGCGTTCGACCACTCCGTTGATCTCCTTCCTTCAGGATATGAACAGAATGACTGATCGTTCCTCCGTGCTCCGGTGCTTTTCTCGAAGCAAGGTTTGACTGTGGACTAGGACTTCATCTTTCGAATGTCATCGACGATTTCGGGATTGGCCAACGTCGAGATATCGCCGGCATCCTCGTTGTTCGAGATCGCCGCCAGCACGCGGCGCATGATCTTGCCTGAACGGGTCTTCGGCATGTCGGGCACGATCATAATACGGCGGGGGCGGGCAATGGGCCCGATCTCACGGATCACGGAGTCCTCCACGCGCTTGCGGATATCCTCGCTCGGCTTGAGCCCTGGCTTCAACGATACATAGAGGTCCGGGACCTTGCCTTTAATCTCGTCTCTGGCGGGGATCACGGCCGCCTCGGCGACCTCGTCAACGAGCAGGCTGGCGGACTCAATCTCCTTGGTCCCGAGCCTGTGCCCGGCGACATTGATGACGTCGTCGATGCGGCCTAGGATGCGATAGTAGCCGTCGGCTGCCTGCAGGGCGCCGTCGCCGGCCATGTACGGCCAGTCGCGCCAGTCCCGACTGTCCCGGTTCTTACAGTACCGTGCGTAGTACTGTTGGACGTAGCGATTGGGGTCCTTCCAGATCGTCTGAAACGAGCCCGGCCAGGGGTTCTGAATACAGATATTTCCAGCCCGGCCGGAGCACGGCGGAATCTCGTTGCCCATCTCGTCATAGATGATCGGATGAATGCCAGGCACGCCTGGTCCTGCACTTCCCGGCTTCATCGCGTGAAGGGCCGGCACCGTGCTGCACAGGAACCCCCCGTTTTCGGTTTGCCACCAAGTGTCGACGATGACCGCGCCACCCTTGCCCACGAGATCGTAGTACCAGCGCCACACCGCCGGCTCGATGGGTTCGCCCACGGTGGTCATATGCTTGAAGTGGTGATGGTATTTCGTCGGCTCCTCGGGGCCGGCACGCCGAAGCGCTCGTATCGCCGTTGGCGAGGTGTGAAAGATATTGACATCGAGCTCTTCGGCGATGCGCCACGGACGCCCGGCGTCGGGATAGGTCGGAAGCCCCTCATACACAACCGAGGAGGCAGCGAGGGCCAATGGCCCGTAGACTATGTAGGAATGACCGGTAATCCAGCCGATATCAGCCATACACCAGTAGACGTCCTCGGGATGGATGTCTTGAATGTACTTTGACGTCCCGGCTACGTAGGCGAGATATCCCCCAGTGCTGTGCTGACAGCCCTTCGGCCTCCCGGTAGTGCCGCTGGTGTACATTAGGAACAAGGGGGCCTCGGCTGGCATTTCCGTCGGGTCAATCCGCCGGCGGCGGAACATTGACAACACCTCGTTCACGACGAAATCGCGCCCCTCGACCAACGGCGTTTTGCTCGAATACCGGCCCGGGTACCTCTGCCACACGAGCACCTTTTCGAGCGTTACGCTCTCCTTTTGGGCTTCGTCGAAGGCGATGTTCGCTTTCTCTTTGTGATCAAGCAGTTGTCCGCCGCGGTGATACGCGTCCATCGTGATCAGCACGCGGCTTTCGGAATCGACGATACGGTCAGCTGTGGCCTTGCCACTGAAGCCGCTGAAGACCTGCGAATGAATAACGCCGAGCCTCGCACAGGCGAGCATCGTGATCGGAAGCTCCGAAACCATCGGCATGTGCAGCGTCACTCGGTCGCCCTTTTTCAGACCGCAAAAGTCGCGCAACAGGGCGGCGACCTCGTTTACGCGCATGAAGAGGTCCTGGTAGGTGACGTGTTGGATGGCTTCGTGCTCCGGCTCCGGGACGAAGTGGATCGCAGTCTTGTTCTTGTGCTTGGCGAGATGGCGATCGACGCAATTATAACAGGTGTTGATTCTGCCGCCGACGAACCATCTCCAGAACGGCGGATTGCTCGTGTCAAGCGTGACGTCCCAAGTCTTGTACCAGTCGAGAAGATCGGCGTACTCTTTGAAGTAGTCCGGAAAGTTGTCGAGACTGAATCGGTCGAAGATCCTCTGGTCGACCAGGTTGGCCTGGGCAACGAATTTCTTGGGCGGGTGGATCTGAGCTTCCTCCTGCCAGTGAACCGCGATTTCGGCCTCGGATACTTCTGCGGGTCTATGCTCCGACATGTGCCACCTCCCAGGTCATCGCATGGCTGAAGGAAGCCATGACTCCCAAGCGAACGTTGATAAGATAACATTAGCCTACCGGTGCCCGAAAGTCTGACGCTGGCCTGCGCAGCCAAGCGACCCCGTGACCCCGCCGGGCTCCCGCTTTGTCCGGTTGCAGACGACCGACGCGAGCCGCGCGAATGGCTGGTCTCGTGACGGGTGTCCTGGCTTTCAACGGATGCTGTAAAATCCTGATCGGCTTTTTCGCGTACCGGCCAATCTACAAGGGTTCCGCGCAGACATTGGGTCATCGAGCGGCATAGCTGAGATGATCCGGGCTGCGGCCAATCCAGCAACACCATTGCTCACTTTGCGCTGAACTTTGAGCGCAAAGGGAGCGTGTGTGGTGATCACAGACACCGAGCAGCGGCCATTGCCGGTGTGGTCCGCAGAGTCTTATCGACCAAGCGTCGTTGCGAGATTGGTGATATCGTGGACGTGCTAGAGGTTGAGGCGAATAATGCCAAGAAAATTGTGTCCTAAATGCCACGGCCAAAGAACGACCTCATGCCTTGCGTGTCATGGCACTGGCAAAAAAACCATTGGAAATATTCCAACAGGTAACTGTGAAGAATGCGGAGGAACTGGCAGGCGTCTCTGCGATGTTTGTGGTGGTACGGGCGAAGTGGAACGCTAGCCACCACATCGGCTAAAAATGCGAAGTGCCAAACCTTCTTCACAAAAGAAGATGATGGGCTCAAGCAGGATTGGGAAAATCACCGCGTCTTTTGCAATCCGCCATACGGCAGGACAATGCGTGAGTGGGCCAGAAAGTGCTACGAGGCCTCGCAGCGGGGAGCGCTCGTCGTTCTCCTCGCTCATGCGCGGACCGATACCCGATGGTTCCAGGATTGGGTATACGGCAGGGCGCATGAAATACGCTTTGTGCGCGGCAGGCTCAAATTTGGTGACGGCACGCAATCCGCGCCGTTCCCCTCGATGATAGCGATCTTTCGCCCGGCGAATGTTGCCTTGATAACTGCTAGAGTTCGCCGTTGAGGGCTCACTTCACGGCCGCAACCACGACGATCATAAGCGGCAATAAGTAATGAAGCGCATAGAAACGGTGAAGTGTCGGATCACCAACCGCATATCCTCCCCAGAGCCAGGTCACAATGCTGTCGCCGACCAGGGGAACTGCGGAGAATAGATTCGTGATCACCGTAGCGCCCCAGAAGCTCATTTGCCCCCAAGGCAAGGTGTAACCAAAGAACGCCGTAGCCATCATCAAGAGCAAGATGATGACGCCGAGCCACCAAAGCAGCTCGCGCGGGGGCTTATACGATCCATAATAGAGACCACGAAAAATGTGGATGTAGACAACGGCAAAGAACATTGAGGCGCCGGTGGTGTGAACGAATCGGATGAGCCATCCGTAATTCACGTCTCGCATGATGTGTTCGACGGAATCGAACGCGCCGGCAGTGGTTGGCGTGTAGTGCATCGCGAGGACGATGCCGGTCACGATCATGACGACAAGCACGATGCCGGAGAGAGATCCAAAGTTCCAAAGATAATTCAGATTCCTGGGCGTCGGATATTCGTTCAGCTCGCGACGCAGAAACGTAAAAACCGGCAGCCGGTAATCGATCCACTCGATCACGCGGCCCATCGGCCGTGACTGGGTTGTTGTAACGCGCTGGTCCATGAACGCCAGCCTCGTCGCCGCCGTTCGCCAGGCTCTCGGCTCGACCGCGGACGTGCGAACCGCGTGCATCAACAACAGCCAGCGCGTCGGCGTCTGGCTTCGGCCGGTTGTCAACGATCAGGACAACGACGCCAGGAACCGCGGCTTGGAAAGGTTCAACATCATCGCCGCCGGCGAGAGCCTGGCGTTCTTTATCAATTCAGCCCTGATTCGCCGGCAAGCTTTCGACAGCTGGAATGCTGCACCGAAACGGCGAAACGGTGACGGCGACCCCGATCCAAATGGTCCGGTTCATCTCACGGCCTTCTCCGTGAGCTTTGAAAGGCCCAACAAGGTTGTGACTCGTATCGACGGATTTGACGAGCGTCCTTGGCCCGATGTCGACTTTGTGCTCACGACCACCGATACGTTGTCAGTGGCGGGCGGCGAAGTCCGTTGCGACAGCCAGCGTGATCTCGATGTCGATACCAGTTGGCTGAATTTCCTGACGGGACTATTCCTGCTCGTGCTGCCGCCTCTCGGCATCGTATTTCTTGTGCAGCGGATTATCGTTGGAAGCAGAGACGCGCCCGACGTCGACGCCGGCGCCGGCGGTGGCGTGCCTGCGATGATCCCGCAGGAGATTCTTATTCCCGCTGGTCTGAAGGTGGTTGCCTCCTACACTCGGCTGGACGTATTCCCGGGGGCCATCGTTGCGGGGGGCTCTTTTGCCGTGGTCAATCGCATTCCGGCAGTCACGATCACCGGTCCCATCCAGATCTCGGTGACGGAGGGCACGGCATCGGTGACTCGCAGTTACACGCTTCATACCGACGATCTTCGGCCTCCCTTCTTTGAAGTGCTCTCTCCCGGCGTGGCAGCAGCCACAATCACGAGGCCGGGGCCAGGGCCCGAGCGGCCGAGGCCGAGGATCGCATGGAGCGGAGACGGTGTTGCGCTGCGTCCGCGTGCGGAGACGACCGGCTTTCGCTTCGGCCTTGCCGGCGCTCAAGCTGGCCAGGTCATCGCCCGTCGCGTCGCGGTGCTTGTCGTCGATGTCGACGGTCTGAGCGCCTCCGCCGAGCTGATCGTTCGGATCCACGTGACGCCGGCGGATGCGGATGACGACTTCCCGCCGATTTGCAAAATTAAGCCTTGGCTGCCGCAGTGTCAGGAACCCATGGCGCGCCTTGCCAAGTTGCGGCGAAAGGAGCCGGCTTAGCAGGCTGGCACGGTGACCTCTGTGACTGCTTTGGGTCCAGGAACTTGACTGACCCCGTTAATAAACGAGCCGGCAACGCGGGTCAGGGGCGATCACGTCAAATCTAGGTGTGTGGCCCACCGCAATGGGCCGCGTGGAAGTGCGGTGCTCGCCGCAGCGCCTTTGCATTCGGATTACAAATACCGGCGCAGATCGGCGGCCGCGGCATCAATCGGACGCTTGAGGTTGAATGGCGACACGAACCAGCCAAAGCTCCCGGTAGTGCCGCGCTGCGTAGATGAGCAGCACTTGATCGCTGCGTTCCGGCGGGCGCTCCTTACGTAAGATGAGCAGGCAGGCGGGGACGCCCGCCCCATAGAACACATTGAGCGGCAAGGAGATCACGGCGTCAATCAACCGGGCGTCAAGCAGCGCATTGCGGATCAGATGCTCGTCGTCGGCCTTGCGGCGCTTCATCTTCGGATTGCCGTCGTCATCGAACTCGCCCGTCTCCTCTTCCGACCTCGGGCTGGCCCCGGAAAAGCACGCCCTGCGGGCAGACAATCCCGGCGCGGCCATCGTCGGTGAGCGAGGCGAAAATGTGCAGGATGAAGGCGTAATCACCGTAGCTGGCGGGCGGTGCCTTGAAGCCCGTCCCGCGCCCGAAGCGGCCAAACGGGTCCTTGTACCCTTCCTTGCCGAAGATCTCCTTCTTGAGCTTGTCCCTCTTTTTCTTGTCATCCGTCTGCTGTTCCGGCTTCAGCCACCAGAACTCATCGGACAACGGAAAATTGGCGAGCACGAGCGAGAACTTCTTGACGCGCCCGTCTTCGAGAAACTGCGGATCGGTAATGGTGCTGGCGCCGGCTGAACCAGCATGCCGCCGGAGCCTGATGTTGGATCGTAGACGGTGTCGCCCAGCCGCGGCTCCAGAATGCGGACGAGCGTGTCGACGACCTCGGGCGGAGTGAAGAACTCGCCAGCCTTCGCACCGGCGTCGTCCGCGAACTGCTTGATGAGGTACTCGTATGCGCGGCCGAGAACGTCGGGCGACACGCTCTTGTTCGAGAGATCGTGCTCGTCGAAATGCTGGATGAGCGCGTGGACGACCTCGTTCGGGATCAGCGGTTTGCCCGACCCATCGGGTGCGGGCTGATTCCAGTCCACCGTGAAAACGCCGCGCAGCTCTGAGAAGAGCGCTTATCGGTGGTGATCAGAGTGTTCCGAGTGCCCGGCCTTCCATGCGGATACCCATCGGAGCACTCTGGACGTGGCATGCTGGATCGCCGCGATAACCTTCGACCCGATTGAGCCGAAGCGGACATTTAGCGAGCCGCTATTTACTCGCCTCATCGGTGCGCATAGACGCGAGTGGGGCCCGCGAACTTGCGCGCCCTGGCAATCAAATCGGTGTCGGGATCGACGACCGTGAACCAGCGCTGGCGCTGCACGTCAAACGGCGCTCAAGCCGCTGTCGCCGATTGCTCAACCAGCGTAGGCCCTGCGCACAGCAGGGCTATCAGCTTGGCCCTCAATCGCTCCCGACGAGCTGAGTGGAACGCCTCGAACCCATTGAGGTCCGTGGGTAACTCGCCTAGCTCATGCTTGGTGCGGTAGTGAAGTTGGGCCGCAGGGTCCGATAGGTGCTGCGCAAGCCACTCGGCCGGCATTGCCGCCCGTTTTTCGTTGTTGATTGGCCCCTCAAGCAGTTGAAGATTTGGGAGCTCGTTCGCGTGGCGGGCACTCGTCTCGATGCGCTCATCGTCGAAGCCAAGCTTTTGAAGCCTCGCGCGGGTAAATCGTGAGATTGGATAAACATGGTCGATGTGGAACTGATTGCGCAGATCGATAAATGGGAATAGCAGCGACAGGAGCGGGAACATTCGGTTGTACAGCGCCCTCAGCGAGCCGCTAGCTTGCCTGGCCGGCCAAATTTCACGCCACGGGCCTTCGCACGAACGCGGCCATCATTGGTGCGGGCAAGGATCAGCTCGCGCTCGAATTCGGCCAGGCCGTCGAGCACCGTCAGCACAGCTTGCCGTGCGGCGTCGTCGTACGTGTGGGTCCAGTCATAGATCGCGCTCGAAGTCAGCACGTGCGCTCGCCGCGAAGGCGCGCCTGATTGCCCGCTGTACCAGCCCGCGGCCCTTGGACGGAGCGCGCGGCCGTTTCCGCAGGTTAGGATGGCGTGGCCATTTCATTGGCGGTGCGGGCCATTCGCCGAACGGGACGTTATGGAAAATCGGGTTACCTCGTCAGTCCGCCTTGATGCCCGCGAACCTCACCACCTTGCCCCACTTTTCCGTCTCTTCCACGATGAGCTTACCGAAGTCGCTTGGTGAGCCCGTCAGCGCGATGCCGCCGAGGTCGGCAAGCCGCGCCTTCATCTTGGGGTCGGCGACGCCGGCATCGATCTCCTTGTTGAGCTTGTTGATGATCTCGACCGGCGTGTTGCTCGGTGCGCCGACGCCAAACCAGCCGCTAGCCTCGTAGCCCGGTACGAATTCGGCGACGGCCGGGATGTCCGGCAGTGCATCTAAGCGCCGCTCGATGGTCACCGCCAGGGCGCGCAGTTTGCCGGTTCTGACGTATTCGAGCGACGATGCAGTGGTGCCGAAGTAAAGCTGCACTTGTCCGCTCAACAAGTCTGTCATCACCGCCGCCGCGCTGCGATACGGCACGTGCACCATATTAATCCCGGTCATCACCTTGAACAGCTCGCCGTTGACATGCGGCGTGCTGCCGATGCCGGGTGACGCCATACTGATTTTGCCGGGATTGGCCTTGGTATAGGCAATGAACTCGGGAAGCGTTTTGGCAGGAACCGCAGGATTCACCATCATGATATAGGGAAAGCGGACGATGGGTGCGACCGGTGCGATATCGCGGACGAAATTGAAATTGAGTTTGTCGTAAAGGGTCGCGTTGATTGCGTTCGATGGACCCACCATGAGCAGCATATAGCCGTCAGCGGGCGCGCGCACGACGGCTTCGGTGCCGATGTTGGTGCCGGCGCCCGGGCGATTTTCAATGATGAATTGCTGACCCAGCCGCTCCGACAACCATTGCCCGACGAGCCGCGCGGTAATGTCCGTCGCGCCGGCTGGTCCGACCGGCACGATCAAGCGCACCGGCCGGGATGGATAGGCTTGTGCCCATGCAATTCGCGAGACGGCCGGCAGCGCGGCAGCGCCCGCGGCCAGATGCAGAAAATTTCGGCGGGGAAGTTTCACTTTGAACCTCCCTTCACATCATTCGATCACCTCGTCGGCGAGCGCGAGCAGCCGATCTGGCACTTCGAGACCGAGCGCCTTCGCGGTCTTGAGGTTGATCACCAGCTCGTATTTCGTCGGCTGGATGACCGGGAGGTCGGACGGCTTGGTTCCCATAAGAATCTTCCCGACATATACGCCGATTTGGCGAAACGCGTCGGGAAGGTGCGTTCCGTAGGAGATGAGTCCCCCGGCCGCCACAAATTCGCGACGATCGTAAATCGTGGGAAGTTTGTGGTATGCCGCCAGCACGACAATCTGATGATATCGGCTGAAGAGGAACGGGTCGGTACTTACAATGAGTGCGCCGGTTCGCTCTTGGAGGAGCGCGGCGAAAGCGTTGTCGATATCACGTTCGCTGCTGGCGTTCAGGATAATAAATTGCTGTCCGATGTCGCGCGCTGCGGCCTGCATATAGCTCAAGTGGAACTCCGATTCCGGCGCTTGCGGGTTCATGAGATAGGCGATTGGCGTGCCGGCCGGCACCAGCTGCCGCATGAATTCCAACCGCTTTGCCACCAGCGCACCGGTCAACAAGCTCATGCCCGTGGCATTGCCACCAGGCCGGTTGAAATTTGTCACAAAGCCTAACTTGACCGGATCGTCCTGACTTAGAAAGACGAGTGGAATTGTCGAGCTTGCGGCCTTGGCCGCGAGCGCTGAGCTGACGCCGGTCGCAACGATGACGGCCGCCCCGGCATGGACCAGATCGGCCGCTAGGTCTGACAGTCGGACGAATCGACCCTCGGCCCAGCGCGATTGGATCGCGACATTTTGGCCCTCGGCGTAACCCGTTTCTTTGAGACCCTGGCGGAACGCAATCAAGAGGTCCGTGAATGCGGAAGATGATCCGCTGCCCAGAATTCCGACCACCGGCACCGCCGCCTGCTGCGCCCGCGCCGCGAGCGGCCACGCAACGGCTCCTCCGCTGAGCAGCGTGATGAAATCGCGGCGTCCTATGTCGAGCACGGGGCTTCCTCCCCGCTTCGGGCCGGCGGCGCCGGCAATGACCATTCGCCGGCCGACGGCCCATGCAGCCGGTTTTCTGCACCTCAGCCTACCACGGAAGATGGGATAGAATCCTTGGGGCAGACCTGACTTGTTCTGAATCGAGATAATCAGGCTTGCAGTGCCAGTACTTCCGAATTCGTGCCTGTCACTAACCGACGAGGTTCAGCCCCTCATCAACCCGTTGCGGGCTCTGGCAATTCCCGATCCACGCCCGAGTACTGTGGCCTGTCAATGTGAACGCACTCACACACCGGCAGGCCGACCATGCTATTCTCTTTACTGTTAGGTCACTCGATCCTCAGCTTGGGGCGACCAGCATGGGGCGATCAACCGTGCCAACGAGGTGACCTTGTCTCGCAAAGAGGCGAAGAGCCGAACTCGCGTTGGTGGTCTTCGTTCGATCGGAACGAAGGTGAGATCGCGCGTTGGTCGGATGCGTAAGCCGCGTGCCGATCTGGAACAGCAGCTCGAAAAATACAGGCGCGAACTCGCCGAGGCTCGGGAGCACCTTGCCGAGGCGCTGGAGCAGCGGACCGCGACCGCAGATGTGCTTAAGGTTATTAGTCGCTCGACGTTCGATCTCCGGGCTGTGCTCGACACCCTGATTGAGGCGGCGACCCGGTTGTGCGGAGCGGATATGGGCATTCTTCGCCGCCGTGTCGGGGTGCGCGAGGTAGCAAAAAAGCCCCGAGAGCGGGGCTTCAGTTGCCTTTGAGGCCGACCCGTCGTAGCGCGCCGAGTCGGACAACTACGATGCCCGCTTCGGGCGCTCCCGTCACCAGGTTCTTTGGTAGGAGTACAAACCGCCCAGGTGGTCACCGAGACAGTAGTCGCAGCTCGCCAGCATTCATCCGCAGGTTGGCCGTCGAAGTGTCATAATGCTTTATGTCTCCACGCTATTAAAAGCTAGGAGCATTAGGGAGGTGGTCATGTTGACCACGGGGACGGACAATCGCGCGCGCCCTGGAATGGCGTGCAGCGAATGCAATGACCTGCTGGTTGCGCCAAAGTCGTCGGCATACGTGAGTAATCACGAAATCCGTCATGTTTGGTCTTGCGTCCATCCATTGCAATGCGCGAGTTCGTGATTGTAGATGAGGGTGCAGAAGCTGATGGCGTGGGCTCCTCCAGAGCGTGCCCTGGGTCGCAAGGAGCAGAAGGCGTTGATCTCGTTCAACCTGTTCGGCTGTCCGAAGTGCAAGACGGAACTTATCTCTACCAGCGTCACCGCCTTCAACAGGAAGGAGTGGAAGGATGTGCCGTCGTTGACGACGCGGCGCCATCTGTCGAGCGGCCTGTCATTGCGCAATCAGTTCGCCTTCGCGATGGCCAGGCCGGTCGGCTATGACTGCCACGCTAACGAAGCCTTGGTCGCCTTCATCAGCAGGCGGCAAGCGCCATACTTCGTAGCGGCTAATGCCGGATTTTGTCGAGGCCGGCGGCGGGGTTGGGCTGCGGATGGTTCGTCCGGCGATACACAGATCCTTGGGCAGTTGTCTGATCGTTTCATCATCAGTGGTGAATGCATAGTGCGAGATGGGCCGCAGGACATCCACGAGGCGGGGGATCAGATGTTTGCGTAGCACATTGTCGAGGTCGTGCAGTCCGTTCTGCCGAGTCACCGGCGGGGGCTTGATGATAACCTCCAGCGCAACCGGAATAAGGAGTGGATCGACAAGCCATCCAAATCGCGCTTGGAAGTCACGCAGCTTGGTCTCGATCTCCTGTCGCCATCGCAGTGATGCTCCAGTGACCTGCGGCAACTCGCTCAGCTGAATGCGCAGCGGGGAGGAGGCAAACATCTGCTCCCACATTGTGGAGAAGTTGAAACCGAGATGCCTGCCGGGAAGATTGTACATATTGGCAAGATAGATTGGAGTGATCCCGGCCCGCCCGAGCAAGCACTCCTGCGCACGTTGCCGCGAGAACCGGAGCCATGTGTCGAATGCTCGATCACCGAGGCGGCTTCGGAAGGCCGCCTCGTCATGCAGCAGGGTGCCGACATGGTCCATCTGGTCGTCGAGTTCGTATGACCGCTCGCATTCCGCATCACCATGGTCGGGGTCATGCTGCACTGCAAGATCGAGGTCCGCAAGCAGGGTGGCGAGCGGGTTCGCCGACACGGAAATCATCGGCACCGTCCGTCCATGATCACATGTAACCGCGAGAGCATGGACTTGATTGTCGTCCGCGTAGAGCAGGCTCGTCCGCCGCGTTGCCAAGCTCTGGCGCGGCATGCCGAAGAGATCGAGCAGGTTCTTGGCGATATTCTGAGAATGGGTCGGCGATCTTTCTGTGGTGGCAAGCCTAATGCGTAGCGCAAGCGGCCCCTGAAATGCCCTGCGACGCCGATCGACGAGATGTTTGAGTAACTGCCCTTGGACTTCGTCCTTGTCGGGGTCAGGCATGGAATGCTTGGCGCGGGGTTCGATATCGTCAATGGTGAAGTGCAGGCGCCTCCGTGCCCGGCGTCGGTGCTGCGCTAACAGGAGCTTTGGCGAGTTGAGGTAGTGCTCCCGGTCAAACCGGTACATTGCAATCCATCAGGTAAACCAGGCGCGGGTAACCGCGCGGCGAACTAGCCCTGCAGCTATATGGGGGCGACCAGGACGGTAACCAAACTTTTGAGCCAATCCGGCGAACGCCCGGAACGATAGGGCGAATGCTTGCGCTTCGAAACAATGCCCTCAAGGCGAGTTTGCAGGCGTCGAAACACGGTCTCGCCGTCGCGTTCCATATGCCGATTGAACCGGATGCCGGGTCTCCGCGGCGCAAACGAAGTTGTATCAGGACCTGCGCCACGTTGGAGGTGAGTGCGTGCGCCGCTGATGGCCGGGCTGCCCGTCCGGCGCTCGGCGTGATCGTGCGACCGGTCCGTCAATTCGCGAGGAGGAAGCTGGCTCCTCTTTTGACAGACAAAACACTCGCCAAGCCTCAAGAATAAGGGCAATATCGCTCATCCCAAAAGGGTGACGTGCGCAACTTCCTCCACGATCATGTAGACCCGGGCGTATTTGCTCCTGACGCCGTTCGCACCTTGATTGCCGCATTCGATGGGGCTTGGCACTTGGCAGTCCATCATTGCCAGCGGGGCCAAGCTTTCCGGTCAGCAAAGCGAGCTTACGCGGGAATTGCTTGCAAAGTACATCATTGAACAGGCTCGCCAGGGCGAGCTTGACCAGTGCCGTCTGCGCGACGGCGCCCTGCTTCACTTGGCTCAGTCAAATCTGAGACGTCCGCCAACCAGTTCGGGGCCGTGACCGATGGTAACTTTTTAGAGTACCCTGCCCGGATGGACGGGAGAAATGCTCACCCCCGTTAAAGTCGTCCTGGTGCAGGAGGCGGCGAGGCCTGAGCGATCTTTCGGAGATGCTCGGGGCGGCTCGCGAGCGCGGCGATGTTCGATGAAAAGCGGCGGAAAGCACCTAAGCAAATCTGACACGTGAGGACAGGACGCGTGCGGCTGATCAAGAGACCTCTCGAGCTTGGGGCTATAAAGTACTTCACAGAGGTTGGTCACCACCGGACGGCCATTGAGGCGGCGGTGCAGTACGTGAGGGAGGGGTTTGCACGTTCTGCAGAGAACGCGAATGACCTCTTGGTGTCCGAGTTGTCACCAATCCTTTGCGAATGGGTGATCGAGACGATCTATCAGGGAGCCTATTTGCGCGAATTCCACCTTTGGGAGAAAACCTGCAAAGAATATTTCTCACCGAAGGACGTCAACATGAAACCCTCCAAAAGCGTGCATTCACCGATCACGTCAAGGGTGTCCTTTCATCCGAGTTCGCTCTTACTGTGCCTGATGACGTGATCGCCGCGCTTTCCACGATGCGCTGCAAAGTCAACCGCATGAAGCATGAGAGCGGGGTTCAGGACGAAGAGTTTATTTCCGCTGCAGAGTACGAAGCAGCCGTTGCGACGATCGAACAGTTTTGGGAGTTCCTTGAAGAAAACGAACACGTCAGCAATTCCAACGACGCTCCTTGATCTTCGTGAGCGACGTGCTCGAAAGGGCTAGAAGCCGCAAAGGCGGCTGATGAACCCGGCGACGCCTACACCGAAGCAATCAACGCCGGGATTGCCATCGTTGTCCAACCGTCATGGCTTTGTCGAACTCAGATATCGCGCCGAGCACCTGGCGCACTAGCTTGGCGGTCGGCGTGTCGTCAATGAAGGAGCTGGGATTGTCGGCCGCGATTAGGTCGATGCCTCACGCAGTTTGGCGTGCCCCACCTCCTGCACCATGAGATCGCCATCGCGCTCGCCGGCTTTGTGTATCGCTTCTTGGAAGCGAGTTCTTTCGCGGTCATTGCATTTCCTCATTGAAATGATGTGGTGAGTTTCGCCGCGCAGGTGCTCGGCCAGCGCCTTCTCCATCGCCTCGGCCTCGTCGTCTCCTTCGTGGACGATGGCCTGCAGCCATTTCCGCTTCGGCGGGACTAGCGTGGCCTCAACCTTCTCCAGCATGCGTTCAATTCGAGAGGCGCGCATCTTCATGGGTGCTGGTCCTCTCGCGCGCAGCGTTTGTCCTGTCGCGAGCAACCCGGTCGGCAATCTCGTCCATGCGGGCTTCGAGTTGCTCTAGCTTCTGGGTCTCAAGGCACGCGCGCATGATGCCCAGGCCATTGCAGATACGGGCGCCGACCTGACTGTCGAGGGTCCCATCCGCCATCGCACGGATCGTCTTCGCTAGGCCCTTCGTGACCTGATTTAGGCTGCCCAGGGGGCCTAGCTTGAATTTTCTAGGCGCTGTTTGGGCTTGGTCGAAATCTTTGCTCACGGATCGGCCTCAAACATCTAGAGATCGTATTATTTCACGCGCAGGAACGCGGGGGCAGGAACGCTGGGATGTCCAGGATGGCCGAGCGCGGGCTTGTTGTGCTTGCGGTAGATCGTGATGTTGCCGGCGGCACTCCTGATCGAAGCCGTGGTCTCGGTCAGCGCCGCCACCTCCCGGCCCTGCAGCAGCCAGATCAGGCCGGTCTCCGCTGGCGGTCGAGGAGCTGACGGGCATTCCCCGCCACGTGCTGCGGCCGGATATCTATCCGCCATCGAAAGAGCAGCGCGGGCGCAGATGAGAGAGCGGCAGAGTGCCATGTGTGGATGCCTTCTGAACCAGGCGCTCC
>WNGE01006660.1_pt1 | contig 15876 bp, 13 predicted proteins | sample 5400651 | NCBI WGS metagenome assembly WNGE01 (sample SAMN13153370, study PRJNA577476) | soil metagenome | isolation source: 60 cm soil or saprolite under grassland replicate 2 | place: USA:California | collected 2016-06-15 | reverse complement strand
TTACTTACTGCGGAAGCAAATAATATTGATTGCAATTACCTGTGTTTTTTTCTGCACTACAATACGGGCGCAGCAACGGGAATTGAACAGAGAAAATCACGATAACCTACCTTATTATTTTGGTATTTATTTAGCATACAATAGCACATATCTGCATCCATCAAAAAGCCCGAAATTTCTTTATGATGATAGCGTACTTAGTGCAGAGCCCGGAGCCAGCGGAGGCGTTGCTTTGGGATTTCTTGCAACATTAAGACTAAACAACAGATGGGAATTCCGCCTTAATCCAAATCTTATAATAGGAGGAGCAAAATTTTTTACTTATACACTCAGTCACCCGATGCCCGGAGAAAATACAGTTGAGAAAAAAACATTGCCTTCCTCTATTTTTACTCTCCCTGCACAGTTCAAATTCAATTCTGACAGGATTGATAATTTTCGTGTGTATATGATGTTTGACGGTTATGTTTCAAGCGATCTTATGGCTAATGCAGGAAATCGAAATGCAGAGGATTTACTGAAGCTAAAAAGAAATGATTATGGTTTAGAAGGTGCTTTTGGTTTTAATTTTTATCTCAAGTTTGTAACGCTTTCTCCTGAGTTAAAATTTTCTTACGGCTTAGCTAATCTTCATGCAAGAGATCCTAATCTTAAATTCTCCAGCGTATTTGATAAACTGCAAACAAGGATGATCACTTTCTCATTGAACATTGAACAGTGATTGTAATCGTCAATTGCAAGTAAACTATCGTTTATCTTTTCAAAAATGTTTTTATGAGTACGCAAAAAATTAATGCTTCTTAGCTTTTTTAACGCCAAGAAAAGGCTGCATGTAGGAAGGCATAATCTGTTTTGGTTTACTTGGCCTTGCAGTAACCGGCTGCTGATATTCCACATAATAAATTTTTAGCAGGATGATAAAATAGGAAATTAATACCGGCCCGAAGATCAAACCTATAAATCCAAAATATTTCAACCCCATAATAACACCAAGTACCGTAATAATAGGATGTACATCGGCCATACGTTTGGCTAGTATAAAACGAATAACATTATCAATGGTTCCCATCAGCAAAAACCCCCATAAGATAATAAAAAATCCCTGCCATGTATGACCAATCACTACCTGATAAATTGCAGTTGGAATCCATACAATACCACCGCCTACAATGGGTATAATAGAACAAAAACCTGTGATCACTCCCCAGAACCCGGCTTCATTTACACCTGCTATACTATAACTTATAAACCCTAAGAAACCTTGTGCTATAGCAATCAGCGGCACACCTACTGCATTGCTGAATGTTTGCGCTACCAGCTCTTTTCCAAACATGTTTATCTTTTCTCTTTTAAACGGCAGATAAAAAATAATTGCCGCTTCCATGCGGTTCATGTTTATTACCATAAAATACAAAAAGAAATACATCATTGTTATTGTGCTAAAAAAACCAAGCCCCTGGTTTAAAATAGCAGAAAGCAAGGTAGTGGCATAAGTTTGAACTTTAGATAAAGTGTCACTAGAAATAATCTGAAAACCTGTTTTTTCTTTTACTACATCGCCAAAATGTTTTAACATGTTTATAACCTCCGTAGGGTTAATCAATACATGAGTTATTTTGTTGTATAAGAGTGTTACCAATAAAGTTATCGGCATGAGGATAATAAAAAACGAAACAATAATAACCAGTATAGCGGCACGGCTTTTTTTCCATCTTTTCTTTTTTACCAGCCATTCTAATGAAGGTTTACTGAGTACATAAAAAATTACGGCTGAAAGAAAAGCCGTAAAAAACTGGATAAGACTGAAGAGTAATAAAATTCCAAAAATTAATATGATTGCAAGAAAAAAGTATCTGTTAACTTTATAGTCCTTACTGGTTTCCATGTAACTGATTTGGTAAAAAAATTTATCTTTTTTTCAAAGTTATTCTTTCATTATTAAAATATAGCATTATGTATTTCATGAACAAATTTATAGCAGGAGTAATTCTTGGAGCGGCAGCCGGAGCAGCGCTAACAGCATTTCTGCAAACCGAAAAAGGTAAAGAAATTTTAGGCGATATGAAAGATGCTGCTGGTGATGCAAGTGATAACATAAAATCACATTGGACAAATTTTGAAAAAGATCTCAACAGCATATTAAAAAAAGGAAAGCAATTTGTTGAAGATCTTGAAAAAAAAGGAAAGGACGCCGCTTCTTCATTATAAACAGAAAGAAGAAAATTTTTTTGTAACCGCCTTTGCACTTCGATAGTTATAAAGGAAATGGCTTTGCATCTGCCTTAGCAACAATGAAACTTGTTAGCCGAAGAATGCTACTTCTTACCGTGAGGATTTATTGCACAAAAAATATTTTAACTCACGGAGATAATTTTTTATTTTTTTGCTGAGCGAACTATTCCACTTGAACAAACAACATTTTTTTTGGACCCGCTTTTGCACTTATGGCATCGTTTCTCGGCTTGCCCAGACACTTCGCGGGTCACTCACTTTTACATTCGAAACTTTATTCATCATTCCTTAATTCTTCGAAAAGTCTGTCGCGAATTCACCTATACAAGACAAACTAAAGGCCTGACACAAGAACAAGTTGCATGCAGTGCAAACAAAGAAGCCGATAATGCCGGAACTTGCAATCGCTTTTATCATTTGATGCACTCCATTTGCTTTGTGCTCATCAGCCTCCCATCAACGATCAGCGAATATTGATAAATGCCTGATGAAAATGTGGAAGCACTCGCCAGGCATGGGACTTTAGCTCCATTTATTTCCAAATAACATATGGACACTTACTATAACGAGTTTTATAATTTACAAAATGAAAACTAAGTATAGAAACAAGGTTTGGATGCTTCTGTTAGGCATATTATTTATTAGTGTTCCTATTATCATTTGGGGGTTATGGATTTTTGTCTTTGAGAATAATCCTAATGCTTCTCAATTGGAAAAAGTGAAGATATATGATTCTTATTTGCCGAAATTAATGAATGGCAACTTTCACTTGTCACCTTCATTTCGTCTTTAATTGCTATAGTTTTTGCTGCAACAAGTGTGACCAATGCATCTGTAATTCGTAAAATAATTAGTATTATTATAATTATTGCAGGGCTATTAATTATGCTGCTACAATTATTTTCATTGATGTAGCGTGTGCCATATTATGACAACCAAAACTCTATACATACTTTTACTGTCACTCCTTTCTTTAATTGTAAAACCTCTCCATTAGTCATTGGGTAATTCATATCGCCGACAATATTACTTATCATATAAATTTAGAGTATGAAAAAAGCTGATATTGTATCAGGGTAACAGCTTCGGAAGGTATTATAATTGAAGAGTACCTTAAAAAAGTTAACGTCTTCTGATAGAAAAAATAAAGAACCATTACAAGTCGTTTTAGTGCACAATCTTTCTTAAAACTTTAAATAATTAGCTTAGTTATTTTTAGAACCAAGTTTATAATAAATATATACAATCAGCCTTCTCGGCATCAAACGCAAAAATCCGGAGATGACTGATGCTATTATTCCGGGTACAATAATCATCTTTCCTTTTAAAGTTTTACTAACGGCTATTTCTCCCACTTGCTTAGCGGGTATTGCTATTTTGTTGGCAAACCAGCCAAGCTTTTGCGCAGTATCTTTTTCTATCTCTGGTTTTGTAAACACAGGGCCGGAGCAAAGACAGCTTACCGAGATATTCTGTTTTTTTAGCTGATACCGTAACGCATAACTAAAAAATATGATCGCAGATTTTGTGGCGTTATAAATATTTTTTACAGGTATTGGTGCAAGACCAGCCATACTGCTTATATTCAAAATATATGATGGACTATTTTTTTGCAACACCGGCAGCAGGTAAAAAGTAAGTGATACCGCAGGTTCTGTGTTGAGTTTTAGCATATACAGAGTATCAACCAATGGTATTACGAGATAATCTTCTGCCTTACCCAGATTCACTTTTACTTAAGTCATAGGGTAATATTTCAACATGAATTTTATATTCGGTCTCCAGCTTATTTTTCGCAGTTTGCAATTCCTCTATACCTCTCGCAATTAAAACAAGATTATATTTTCGTTTAGCCAATGCTTCTGCAATAGCAAAACCAATTCCTTTACTGCCACCTGAAACTAAAGCATACTTCATACATGGTTATATGAGGTCTCTAAAATAATTTAAAAAGGCGAAAGGTCTTTGGCAATTATTAATTCAAGGAACTAAAGTATCCCGGATTGTGTTTTTCTTAATGAGCACTATACGAAGGATATCTGATACATCAGCCATACCCGTTAAATGCTCATCCTGGTGTAAGTATATAAAATAAAAAACGTAAACCTTGCGCAAAGCCTGTCCCAACAGGCGGAATGCGGCTTTATCTTTTGTGCCTTTTGTTCCATCAGGCGCATGGAAACGATCTTAGGTTTCTACTCTCTTAGCTTTTTTGATTTTTTTAAGTACCTCACAAACAGATACCATATTAAGAGCAGTGGAAGTATTATAGCCAGCAGCATGTTGCGTTTTCTGTTATCATATTGAGTAAGCTGCGGGTATTCAAAAAGAAGTATCAAGGTAATACCCGTTAACCATACATACAGTGTATTGTATTCTTTCAAGAGCCACCGCTTCCAGTTGAACCGCATGCTTTTAAAAGTTTTTCCAACCCCCGATAGTGAAGGCAACCAGCGATTAACTCTTTTGCAATACTGGTTAAAGCTATTGCCAAATTTGTTACGCAGAAAATCTTCTTCAGCAAGAACAATAGCATGATAGATCAGCAGGAACAAAGGCATCAGTATAGCAATATATATAAGAGAGTTGGATAAAACCCCTACCCCAAAAAGCATAAGTATATTGCCTGCATATAAGGGATTACGACAGTGATTAAATATGCCCTGCGTTACAAGATCTTCAGCATAAACTTTACCATCTTTACCTCCACGGATAATGTAGGCAAGCCCTATGGTTGCTCCGCGAATCACCTGGCCTGTAAGAGTAATACATAATCCCAGTATAATAGGAATAAGATAGTAACTTTCACCAAATTGTTGTTCTCCAAACAGGGAGGGGGAAGGAATGAACAATGCTAAATAAAGAAATATGAAGAGAAAATTTCTGTACTTAAAAAAAAAGTTCCCCAATGAGATCATATCGAATTATTTTTTGCAATAATGCCGGTGAAATTATACCATTTAAAAAATACTTCACACTGGTTAAAGCCAGCCTCCTTTAACAGGAGAATATTTTCACTTGATTTGTAAGGTATTAAAACATTTTCCAATGCTTCTCTTTTCTGAGATATTTCCATTTCACTGTAATTGTTCCTTCGCTTCATTTCATAGTAGTATTTTATAAAATTTCTGTTGAAACTGCAATCTTCAGCAAGTATCTTCTCAACCAATATCAATACTCCATCTTTTGCAAGCCCGTCAGTGATCTTTCGTAAAAGTCTTTCCCTATAAATTGGACGCACAAATTGCAATGTAAGGCAAAGCACAACTATTGATGCATTCTCAATTTGCACATTATCGTTCAAATCTGCAACCTGCAGAGCATAAGGCCTTGTAAAGTTCATCTCCTGCAATTTACTTTCACATTTGGCCAGCATTTCAGGTGAATCATCAATGCCTACAAAACGAATATGGGGAGGAATTGTTTCGTTCATCATGATTAGAGTAGTCCCGGTAGAACATCCGAGATCATATACATTCTTACCCTCCTGCCAATGATCTCCTGCAAGTTCTCCTATCATCCGCTGTATTTCCTCATAATAAGGCACCGAACGGATTACCATATTATCAAAAACGCTGGCAACTTTATTGTTGAACTTAAAATCTGAAGGCTTGATTACAGATTCTTTAAAAACTTCATCTTTTGTCATTTGATTTCTTTAGATGAAAATAAAAAAAAGTTAAGTAATTTCCTTAAATAAGAAGAGCTTTTCTGCCGTTGCTGATTACCTGGTCAATGAAACTTATACCGGTGCAAGATATGGCATAGCTTGGTGTGTAGGCGTACTTATGACTTAGAAAATCCTTAAACATCATCATTCATTTCAACAAAGAAATAACTGAGTCCTAAAACGTTCTCCCGTTGCACGTGTTGCCTCCTGCAACATTCTTGATTCGTTTCTGACAATATCAACAAAGGCAAAGTGTGAAAATATTTTTCACCGCTCGTGCTTATGCCGGAATTATTTTCTGTGGTTAATTTTACTCCTGCAGAAATGTTATTCTTTCTTTATTTAAATTCATACTATCTATAGATTTTTCCTTCATTAAGATATTTACATCACTTTGCATATTCTGGAAAGCTGTAATATATTCTTTTGTGGATAAGAATAATGAAAGACATGCCAGATTGAGGTATCGGCATTATCATGCAGTATCAGCCTTATCCTGCAAATTGTAAATAAGAACAGAATTTTTATAGGCAAAGGCAAATCTTTTCCAGCGCAAAGTATCTGTTAAAAGAGATTGTAAAGTATCCCTTGTTATAAAATAAGTTATATCATATAATTTTTGACGTTTTGAATTTACTTCGTTCTGCCGATAAATTTTATGTACATGAAAAATATCGTTAAGAAAACCAACGACAGGAATGCATATACCCAATGTAACAACAAGATATTTTTTCCAGCTTCGTTCAAATTGATAATGTTTTTCTGCAAGAGATATTGAACGACTGTAAAAAAAGAATTGTATCAATTTATGTGCATAAGGCAGAAGCAGGAATAAAACACAAAGAAGTAAAAGAGAAGAATAAAGTTTTACCGGTATATTATAAAAAATATTCAGAGCTACCACATTACATAAAATGGTAGACATAAATAAACTGCCAAACATATAAGTGCGACGAAATATCAATAGAAAACTTCCGATGACTTCACATGTGCCGGTAAATATCTCATATCCCGGGGATGCCCCGATGAAATTCCAGACGGTCCTAAAAAGATTCTGATCACCAAGCGGCATTAAAAGGTCTGTTACAGCAGGATACTTCATTTGCACGGGAATTAATTTATCAATTCCATATCCGAACATTATTAAAGCTACCATATAGCGTACGTAGAGCCTGAACCAATAATAAAGTTTATTGTATTCAGTCTTATGCCTGTCAATTACACTCCATACGATTACCGATAATGTGAAAATGATAATGAAGGTGAAATAAAATACTATTCCAAAGTGATTATCGCCTGGCAGGTTTAGATGAAGTTGGGGATTATATTGTGTGTGATACAAATGTATATCTAACCAGTATAAAGGCGAAGCAACTGATCCGTAAATTTTTGAAAGGGTATCAAAAAAATTAAAGCCGAGAGATATAAAAACGAGCTCATAATTCAGCAGGAAAAATCCAAGAAACAGAAAAAGAAATCTGAAAATAATTTTTTGCAAGGATTTCCATGGTTGTAAAGAATCTTTGGTAAGCATACTGAGAGAATTATTTTATGAATATTGTACTGTAATTTTTTCCCTAATGTCCTTCATCACCAATACTGTCCTTTTCCGTGCAATATTTATTTACTTATCAATAATTCATCTTCTGCACCTGTTGTTCTTTCTCTTGTTCCTTTCAAAGCTTTGTTACCAAAATTGCGCGTATAAGTCAGTTTATAGGCAACAGCTCCAAAATTAAAACTTTGATTTACAATAGCACTCCTGATGGGTAAATTTTCAACGAATCTGTAATAACCTCCGGAGTTGAATATATCATTTGCTGTTAAACGTAAAATATCTTTTTTATTACCTAATTTCTTTTGCAATCCTGCATCTAACTGATAAATGGGTTTACTTTTCTCTGTACCAAAATACCCGGCAGAAGAATAAAAGCCGGTCAGTTCCACAGAGAAATCTTTAGGCAATGTAAAACGTTGGGTTGAATTAAAGCTGTAATCAAAAATCTGCAATCGAACCGGCGCATTATCATATGTTGTATTTATCTGCCGCCAGTCAGAGGTAATATTATTTTGCATACTCCACCATTTGGTTACATTAAATGGCAGTGAAAAACTTGCAGTTAAGTATTGTTCATATTTGAAATTGCTCGCAGAAAGATATAGGATATTGCTTACCGTATCTATTCTTTAAGTTTGAAAATAAAAATTTTCAATTGTATTGACTTCATGCGTATAACTTAAAGAGAAATTATAATTTTTAAAACCGTAGCTTGCCTGTATGGCATTGGCAGTTGCCGGCTGTAACGCCGGGTTCCCTGAAAAAAATGTTTTAGGATCAAAGAAAATAGTAAAAGGAGCCAGGTCATTAAAAGCGGGGCGGGTAATACGTCTGCTATACGAAAAATTGACACTGTTATTATCATTGAACTTTTGAGAAATATAAAAAGTTGGAAATAATTCTCCATATTTTCTGTTGACAATAATGGCAGTTTCCGTTGAACCCAAATTAGATGTTGTGTATTCATACCGTAAACCTGCTTTCATTGATATTTTACTGCTTAGGTTAACGTTAAACGAAGTATAAGCTGCCCCTATATTTTCTTTCAATAAATAATTTGCAGAAAGATTGGAATCAGGAATCCATATATCTTCCTTTAGTTTATCTACATTCACATCATTAGTGAATTTAGATAAAGAAATTTTTGCACCTGCCTCCATTGTTATTTTCTTACCCAACGGAGTTGTGTAATCAGACGAGAAAACCCATAAATTAATTGGTGTGATTTTCCCGCTTCTTAAATCCTCATGATATAGAAACTCCTTTAGATTATTATAGTAAGTATTTGAATAAGTATTTGGGTTATTATCCTTATAATAAATATAATTTACATCGAAAAAAAGTGACTTATCGGCTTTGAATGCATGTTGAAAATTAAGATTTGCCATTATGTTTTGCCACTGATTAACTTCACGATTAACAGTACTTATAGTGGTATCCGGTATATTGTTTTTACTTATGGTTGTTCCATTATTGGCGGTCATTGACCAGCGGTTATTATAGCCGCTCATCAAAGCACCGATGATTGTTGCCGTGTCTAACTGGTAATCTATACCCATCCTTATATTTTGAACTTGTCGTACAGCATCACGGTTTGAGAAGGAAGTGTTTGTGACTATATTTCCTGCCATGGTTAATTGTGTAAAAACTATGCTTGGCTGAATGTAGTGATCATGGTTAAAAGCATAATTACCATAAAGGTTTATTTTGGCGCTCCTGTAATTAAAATTGATTCCTGCTGCACCTAATTCTCTATAGCCATAGCCTGCCGTAAGAAAATAAGAACCGCTGAAACCTGCATAGGGATTATTGATCAATACAATATTAATATAGCCGGCATTACCTTCTGCATCATATTTAGCAGGAGGCGTAGTGATCAGTTCAATCTTTTCAATATTGCTTGCATTGATACTTTCCAGTAATTGAACCAACGCATCCATTGATATGTAAGTTATTTTTCCGTTTATCATTACGGCAACACCATTTTTACCATTAATAGCAAAGGTGTTATTCTGCCTATTTACTGTTACTCCCGGTGATTTCTCCAATACATCTAAAGCAGTGCCCCCGGCATTTGTGATACTGTTTTTTACATTGATGATCATCCTGTCAATTTTTTGCTCAAACATTGGTTTTTTAACAGCTACAGTTACCTCTTTTAATTGTAAATCATTATTCATAAGGTAAAGAATCCCCTGATCTATTTCGTTTTTGCCTGAACTAATCTCAAATATTTTTGTAAATGCTTGTTTCATGCCGGTAAAAGATGCCGTTATATAGTATTTACCTTTTTCAATATTTTCAAAAGAATATTTTCCTAATGAATCGGAAATCATTCCTTTCACTAAAGAAGAATCAAATGATTTTAATAAAAGCACATTGGCATATTGTACAGGCTTGCCACCTGCATCTTTAATTATTCCTTTAACAGTACAGGTTTGAGCAGATGCCCGGTTAAAAACTAATAACAAAAAAGTGAGAAGACTGGTAATACCTATCTGGACTAAATTTCGCACTATTGATAAAGATTTTTAAATTAAAATTTATTAAGCACGCAAGGTAGAAACACGGATAGCTTTACAAATAGGTAGTTTCCTATCGGTGATTATTTTTTTTCTATTGGTTCAGGGGTCAGCGTACCTGCCGCTTAAATAAATTTGTAAACATCATTATTCATTTCACACCTTCAAAATTGCAAGCTTGCTTTTGCCAGGAGAATTGTGGTTACAAATTATTTTGCACCGCTAAAAAAAAAGAAACAGGAAAAAGTTATAATAGTTTTTTTATCTTAGTTCACTGACACTTATTCCATCAATTTTTAGTGCAACTTAATTTTCGCAAAAGGACAGTTACTGCATCAGCAATAAAACATACATACATGAATAAAAAATTTCTTTCTCTGAAAATCATGGTTATTATCGGATTCCTGAATTTTAATATGGCCCGTGCCCAACAATTAAATATGCTTACTGAAAAAGAAAAACAGGATGGATGGCAGTTGCTTTTTAACGGAAAAGATTTGAAAGGCTGGCATTCTTATTTGCAAAACAAACCGGGAATTGCATGGCAGGTGGAAGATGGCGCCATTTTCCTGAACAAAAATGATAAAAGCGTTTACAAAGATTACGCAGATCTAACCTCAGACCCGGAGTTTGAAAACTTCGACCTGAAAGTGGAATGGAAAATTGAGCCCTGCGCCAATAGTGGTGTTATGTTTTACGTACACGAATCGCCCGAATATAAAGAGACATGGGAAACCGGACCTGAAATGCAGATAGAGGATCTTGTTTGCAGTCCGGACCACGAGCATAAGATGAACAGGGCAGGAACGCTCTATGATTTGGTTGCTGTAGATTCAGAATGGGTAACGCCGGGTGGCACATGGAATGAGTATGAGATTAAAGCAAATAAAGGACATCTTCAATTATTTGAAAACGGGCATAAAGTGATTGACACACAACTTTGGAATGATCACTGGAAAGAATTAATTGTTAATAGCAAGTTTAAGGATATGCCCAACTTCGGCACTTTTCATAAAGGTCATATTTCCTTCCAGGGCACAGAAAATGGTAAGCTTTGGTTTCGAAATATTAAAATCAGGAAATTATAAAGGTATAAGAGGCCGATAATTACAGAACTATGCGGTTTTATTTTATAAAAAAGATTTGTGTAGACACAGGCAGTTGCACTTTTTTTATTTGAACATTGAGCATTGAAAATTGGTATTGAATATTTCTCTTTCACATTCAACATTGTCTTTGTTCTATATTTCTAATCTTCCCACACTTTCAATCCTTCACTGCAGTTAGCGCAGATGTCAATGTTCTTACGGCTTCTCATTAATTCACGGCGAAATTGTTTGTAGTTATCATTGTTCCAGATTTCTTTAAACGATTGCATCTTTAAATTGCCCAGGCGGTGCATTGCATCTTTATCAAAGCAACAGGGAACAACCAACCCGTCCCATGTAATAACATTGGCATGCCATAATTTCCAACAATGATTGTTCAGCCCGCTTTTGATATGCATTTTTCCATTCTTGTCTTTTTTGTAGCGGCTGTATTTATCAAGAGAAGGGATTAAATGATTGGGATCATTTTCATAATCATACACCTGTGCAGTTTTAAAACGTACCTGGTCAACACCGATTTCTTTTGTGAGACGCTTTACATCTTCTATCTGGTGCTCGTTTGGTTTTACCACAAGAAACTGAAAGAACACAAATGGTGTTTTACTCTTTAATTCCTTTTTCCATTTTATAATATTTCTTGCCCCTTGTAAAACTTTCTCCAGTTTACCACCCACACGATATTGCTGGTACACATCCTGTGTGGTACCATCAATTGAAATGATCAGTCTGTCCAAACCGCTTTCAACCGTTTTCTTTGCTTTCTCATCTGTAAGATAATGTGCATTGGTAGAAGTAGCAGTGTAGATGCCTTTATCATGCGCATACTTTACCATTTCAGGAAAATCAGGATTCAGGTAAGGCTCGCCCTGGAAATAAAAGATCAAATAAAGCAGTTCCTTATAAACATCATCTATTGTTTCTTCAAAAAAATCTTTTTTCAGCATGCCCGTTGGTCTTGTAAATTCTCTCAATCCGCTCGGGCATTCAGGGCAGCGTAGATTGCATGATGTTGTTGGTTCAAAAGAAATAGAAACGGGATAACCCCATTGAACTGGTCTGCCTGTTAACTTACTCAACTGGTAACTTGTCATTACTTTCGCTGCATTTAGCATACGGCGCGGCGTAAGTTTGCTAAACAGGTTAATTGTATCATTCCAGTTAAAATACATAAGAGAATGTAAAATTAATGGATATGCAAACAGCTACCGAATGTTTTAACCTGAGTTTGTTATCTTGCCTCTTTTGTATATCGGCAACTTTTTAGTTATCACTTATTGGTTTGATTTTAATCATGCAAATGATTTCTGAAGCAAGCAGCATAACGAGCAAAATAATTATCTTTCTTTTAGATAACGTTGTTGGTTAAAAGATGATAAAGATTACAATGTACAAGACCGGTAGCTTCGGGTGCGACTTGCCTACCGGAAGGCAGGCGCAACGATGATGCCATGAAAAACGACAGCCGGCTCATAAAAAAACTAAACAGGAATAATCCAAACAATATTGCAAAATTTGAAAGACAGGCCCGCTCAAAACAATTTGGCCGTGCTGTTACACTTGCCTCCAACAACTTTACTGTTCATTATTATAAATGCGAATGGAAAGTTAATCCTTCAAGAAATTTTATTCGTGGAAAAGTAACTGCACATTTTATTATAACCGCATCAACTAATTCACTGGTATTCGATCTTTCGCATGTATTAAAGGTAGACAGCGTTTACATGCGTGGGAAAAGACTCTCTTTCTCACAATCAACAAACGAAACACTTTCTATACAACTCCCTAAAACATATTTAGCAGACAATAAAGATTCACTAACTATTTTTTACAAGGGAGCACCTGTTGGCGGCGGTTTTGGTTCCTTTATACAATCCGAGCACAATGGCACTCCTGTAATCTGGACATTGAGCGAACCTTACGGAGCAAAAGACTGGTGGCCCTGTCGCAATGGTTTGGATGATAAAGCTGATAGCATTGATATTTACGTCACGCATCCTTCGGAATATACTGTTTCCTCCAATGGTGTTTTTCAAAGTGCTGTAAGAAATAATAAAACCACTACAACTTATTATAAACACCGTTATCCCATTGCGAGCTATCTTGTTGCAATAGCAGTTACTGATTATAGCGTATTTACTGATCATGTACAGTTGGGCGATAAATCTCTTCCTGTAATATCTTATGTATACCCTGAAGATTCTGCAACTTTTCACAGCAATACATATCTTATGCTAAGGGCAATGCAGTTGTATAATAACAGGTTTACAGAATATCCATTTATTAATGAACGATACGGGCAAACACAATTTGGCTGGGGTGGAGGAATGGAACATCAAACCAATTCATTCATCGTTTCAAGTGGTGAAAACCTTATGGCGCATGAATTGGCGCATCAATGGTTTGGTGATAAAATAACCTGCGGAAGCTGGACAGATATATGGCTTAATGAAGGCTTTGCCACCTTTTGCGCAGACTTTCTTTATAATGAAACGTATAATTTGTCTCAATATAAAGCGTATGTAAAAAATGATCTCGATAATATTGTTTCGTCTCCCGGTGGTTCTGTAAAAGTAGACGATACAACAAACACAGGCAGAATATTTGATGGCCGATTAAGTTATCATAAAGGTGCATTCCTGTTGCGAATGCTTCGGTGGACATTAGGGGATAGTCTCTTCTTTAATGGAATCCGTAATTATCTCACAGACCCTTTAATAGAATATAATTTTGCTAGAACAGAAGATCTCCAGCGCAATCTTGAGGCTGCAAGTGGTTTAAATCTTACTTACTTTTTTAATCAGTGGTATAGCGGCCAGGGCTATCCTTCCTTCGCTGTTCAATGGAGCCAGAATCTAAGCAATAAGGCAACGATAACAATAAACCAAACAACATCGGTTCCTTCATCTGTATCCTTTTTCCAGGTGCTGTTACCATTAACGTTTAAAAATGCCACCCTACAAAAAACAGTTATGGTGCAAAACAATGTAAACAACCAGGTGGTAACTGCAGACATCGGTTTCAAAGCGGATACAGTTTTAATCGATCCTGATCTTTATCTTATCAGCAACAACAACAAATCCATTCATACAATATCAACCCAGCCGGAAACAACAGAGCCTGTAACTGTATCACCTAATCCTTTTACAGATAAAATCAACATAAGTTTTCAAGAAGCAGAAGGCAAGAAAATACTCATACAGTTGTATGATAATTTTGGCCATTCTATTGTACATGATAATTTCACCGGCAGCATTGATCAAACTTACACATTAACGGTACCAAACTTAGCAGCAGGCACTTATCTTCTCCGCATAACCGTTGATGATAAAGTCACAACGCGGTATATGGTGAAAACAACAAAGTAAATACTATAACATTCTTTAATAATTGTTTCATTTCGAAGCACTCATTTTTATTTTATTATTGCGTCTTCAATATGAGGAGGAAAAAAAGAAAAAGAAAATGGTGGTTAATCCCTGTAGTAATTTTTTTTGTGCTGTGTATTTACATAGTGATACTGTATTGGTGGCAGCAGAGGCAGGAAACAAAAGCAATCTTTGCAATTTATCACGGCTTTGGCATTGAACTGCCTCTTGGTTATCGCATTCATGGCATTGATCTAAGTCTTTATCAGCAATATGTTTACTGGCCTGCAGTGAAAAAAATGAAAGTGCAAAATGTAAAGATTGGTTTTGTTTTTATAAAAGCAACCGAGGGTCTTGTCAATACTGATAAACAATTTAAAAGAAACTGGCAAAAGGCTTTTGAAGCAAACATTCCAAGAGGCGCTTATCATTATTTTCTTGCCACTAAAGATGGAAGGGCGCAGGCAAATAATTTTATTAAAAATGTAAACCTGCAAAGCGGCGATCTGCCACCTGTTCTTGATATTGAGGAATTATTTGGTGTGCCGCCACAACTCATGCGGCAGCGTATAAAAGACTGGCTGCAAACTGTTGAAGCCGCTTATAAAGTAAAGCCCATCATTTATACTTCTGTAGATTTTTATCAGCGTTATCTTGGCGATGAATTTAATCAATATCCTTTGTGGGTAGCTCATTATTATACGCAAAATTTTCCTTCTGTAAAAAGAGACTGGTGGTTTTGGCAGCACAACAATGCAGGAAAAATAAACGGCATAACAGGCTGGGTTGATTTTAATGTTTTTAATGGTGATACGATTGAATTCAAAAAAATATTGATGAAGTAAAGGATAATAATTTTTATGGGACCAGCTACAGTTTTTTATGGCATCGCCTATTGCTACGCTCAGTTCAACATTCATCTTTCATAGCAACTATCACTAAATTCAATAAATCACTCACTTTAACATTCCGCGTCAATTACTCAACTTAGTTTTTATTTAGTTATACCTGTCATCATTGCGGTCTCAAACAATTGTTAGTTGTTAATCACTTATCAAATTTCTATAAACGGCAATACTGTTAGGCAAACAGTTTAAAATGTGCTTTATCTTTATTTTTTGAAACACGTGAAATTAAAATTATAAGATGCTTTCCTTACAGCGGGCCTCATTATTTTCTTTCATTATATTAAATATTTTCTTTTTTGCATGCAGCAATAAAAAACAGCAACAACAAGAGCGAAAAAAAGATCCTCCGCCTGTTGTAGATGTTATTATTGCTAAAACAACAACCATTTCAAATATTCTTGAGGCCAATGGAACTGTGATTGCCAATGAATCTGTTGAATTACATCCCGAGGCAACCGGAAGATTAATTTATCTCAATATTCCTGAAGGTTCTTTTTTGAGAAAAGGCACTG
>WNGE01008568.1_pt1 | contig 15878 bp, 14 predicted proteins | sample 5400651 | NCBI WGS metagenome assembly WNGE01 (sample SAMN13153370, study PRJNA577476) | soil metagenome | isolation source: 60 cm soil or saprolite under grassland replicate 2 | place: USA:California | collected 2016-06-15 | reverse complement strand
GGGCTTGGACACCTGCAACCCTACGGTCTGGCCTGTGCGCGTCACCCATCCCGGTCCCAGCACCTCGTCGGCGTGGTCCTACCAGCATCTCCGAGTGCCAAGGACCCCAGGCGCACCCACATTCAGTTCAGGAGCCCCATTCATCATGCTGCGACCTCGTGATACTCGTGGATGAGGCCGCCGAGCACATCACGACGCCTGACCAGGTGAGCACTGCCGTCCGTTGAACGCTGCTCCCAGGCAGGGGAACGCGCAACCCAAGGCCGCGGTGCGGTCGCTGCTGGTTGTAGTGTCGGACGTAGACGCCCAGCAACCGCAGCAGATGGCGCCTGCCCAGCACCAGCGTCCAGTCCAGACACTCCCCCGGATGGTCTGCACCCATCGCTCGGCGTAAGCGTTCGCTCGCGGCGCCCGGATCGGCGTGCGGATGACCTCTGCGCGTTCGGTGCGGAATACATTGTCGAAGGCGCGAGTGAACTTGGCGTCGTGGTCGCGGAGCAGGAACCGGGTCGACAACTGCCGGTCGTTCAGATCCATCGTGGCGTTCCTGGCCTGCTGGGTAACCCAGGTCGAGTCGGGCTGGGGCTGTGACGCCGGCGGCGACGATCTGTCTGGTGCTGAGGTGGATGAAGAACAGCACGTACAGGGTCTGCAGTCAGATCGTCTCCACTGTGAAGAAGTCACACGCGACGATCCCCTCGGCCTGGGCTTTGAGGAACTGTGTCCAGGTCGGCCCGCAGCGCCGCGGCGCCGGGCCGAGCCCGTGGCGTCGCAGCAGCGTCCTGATCGTCGTGGCGCCCACCCGGATCCCAAGCTTGCGCAGCTCCCCGCAGATCCTGACGCAGCCCCATCGTGGGTTCTCCCTGGCCATGCGCAGCACCAGTGCGACGACCTCGGCGTCGATCGGTGGCCGGCCAGGCTGGTGCGCCTTCCGGTAGGTCCACTTGCGTCGCACGAGTTCGCGGTGCCAGCGGAGCAGCGTCTTGGGGGTGACCAGGAACAGTGACGTCCATCGCTGCCTGGGAAGCGCGCGGCTGGCCGGTGCGAGCAGGACCCGGTCGAGTGGGGTGAACCTGGGTCGGCCAGCCTGGCGGCGGAGTACACGCCGTTGGTGCCGGAGGACCAGGATCTCCAGATCTGTCGCCTCGTCAGCGCCTGAGAGGACGAGCAGGCGGGCAAGCACGCGGATGACCAACGAGAGTAGGAAGAGCATCGGCGGATGGTACGGAGTCCCTGGTCACGACGCGAATCCGAGTTTCCGCGCCCCACAGCCATACATTTGCGACACGCCGAGACTGCGCCGGAATCCACGCCGATGGGCAATGGCGTAGACCGTGCCCGTTGCGGAGTTGCGCGGGCAACGATTCACGCCACCCGAAGCCACGTCGGCCGCTGTCACGGTACGGTGGCCGCCATCGCGTGCGTCATCGGGTCCCCGAACATGTGATGTGCCGGGTGGAGCCGTAGAGTAAAGCTCGGAGCGGGCCGTCCAGTAAACCGAAGTGCCCTCCGAGACAGAGGTAATCGGGGAGACTCGGGTGCGGGCGGACCGGGACGCTGGAGGGCCGGATGAGCAGCGACGTGATCATCGGGCACGACGGGAAGCCACGCTGCGCCTGGGCCGGCGCCGGCGATACCGCCTTCGGCCGGTACCACGACGAGGTCTGGGGTACCCGCACCTACGACGAGTCTGCGATGTTCGAGGCGCTCACCCTGGGCGTGTTCGAGGTCGGGCTGAGCTGGTCGATCGTATTCGGGAAACGGGACGCGTTCCGGAAGGCATTCCGGGGCTTCGACGTCGCCAAGGTCGCGGCGATGACCGAGCGGGACGTCGACCGGCTGGTACAGGACGCCTCGATCATCCGCAACCGTGGCAAGATCCAGGCGACTGTCGACAACGCCCGCGCGATGATGGCCGCGTCGCCGAGCCTCGTGGCGCTCGCGAAGTCCTACGAGATCACCCGCAAGCGGGCACCGCGATCCATCGCCGACCTACCCAAGTCGACCCCGCAGACGGAGGCGTTCGCGAAGCAGTTGAAGTCGCAGGGGTACCGCTTCGTGGGGCCTACGAGTGTGTACGCGTTCATGCAGAACGTCGGCGTGGTCAACGACCACATCCATGGGTGCTTCCGCGCGACCGACTACCCCGCCACGGCCCGGAGCCGTTGAAGCTCGCAATCCGTCCAAGGGAGTGGAAATGGCACGGCTCGACTACTCCGTTGACGTGGCACCGTCGAAGCCGGCACTTGGATGGAGCATTTATGGAGCAGAGCGGACGCAACCCACGGCAATCGGTGGCAAACCAACTTGCTCCGATAACCGCTCAACCAAGCCAATCCGCAACCGCGGGCAACCCTTCGCAATAGTCCGGGACTTGATGGTAAGGAGGGGGTCGACGGTTTCGAGTCCGCCAGAGGGATCTGCAGAAGCGCCGGAAATCGGCTCTTTCTCGTTCAGGTCGACTTGCTCAGTATCAAACGTGCGGTGGGTGTGGAGCCGTTTAGGGAGCTTCGCGTAGGGATTCGAGCGGTTCCCCAGTGGCCCGACTACGAAATACGGTGTGCGAGCTGCGTGCGTGACTTCACGTCGAGCTTGCGGAACGCCTTGCGGAGGTGGTACTCGACCGTGCTTGGGCTGATGAACAGCTGAGCGGCGATCTCTCGGTTGGTGTGCCCTTGCGCGGCAAGACGCGAGATCTGCGCCTCCTGCGGGGTGAGTTGGTCGAGCGTATCCACGGTCCGTTTGCGGGCATGCTCGCCTGTGGCCTGCAGCTCGGCCCGGGCGCGCTCGGCGAACGCCTCCATCCCGAAGTCGGAGAACAGGTCGTGGGCGACCCGCAGCTCCGTGCGTCCAGGCGTCGGCGTTGACGTCTCAGCTATTCGCCCTAGAGCAGATGAGCCCGGGCCAGGTCCACAAGCAGGCGTGTCGGTTGCAGACGGGCGATCGCCTCGCGGTAAAGCGTCTCCGCTGCTTCCCCTCGATCAAGGAGTGCCCGCGAGCGCGCTTCGACGCCCAGTGCCCACGGGGTGCCGCTGGCGCGCGTCGATTCGCTCAACAACTCAAGGGCCTCTGCGGCGCGTTGGCTTCGACCGCTGCGGCTGGCGGCTTCGATCAGCTCGACCGCCGCAAAGGTCGAGAACCACAGCTCATGTGGATCCGCGGCCGCCTGCGCGGCCGCGGCGAACGCATCCTCGTAGCGTGCCAGGCCGTTATAGAGTGCGGCGGTCACCCACTGCGACACCGTGAGTCCCATCCCCTCGCCGCGCGCGATGAAGTCCTGCGTGCTGGTTCGGACCAATTGCGTGACCTCACCCTCACGGCCACGAAAAGCGGTCAGCGCGAGGGCCCCGTACGGCGGGACGATGCGACTGTAGGTCGCCTCGGCGAGTGCGTCCGCCTCCTCGACCAGCGACGCGGCCTGTGGGTGCCGGTTATTCGGTCACCTCATGCGACCTGCGCATACTCATGGATCAGCCCACCGAGTCGATCTCGCCGCACGACTCTCCCAACCGGCACGACGACAGCTGCTTCGCTGGACCCGAGTGGCGGTGCCTGCCCCAAGGCACGGTGTGGACGGTGCACGTTAGGTGGTACAGGGTCGGCGGCGGGACGGTGGTCATCGTGCGAGTCTTGCCGATCGCAACAGCGCATGCCACCGCTCCCCTGGGCGGTGCTAGAAGCCCCATCGGCATCGTGTCGCCAACGCAACCGGGCAGTCGACCAGCCGCACGAACGCGTCGTCCAGGGAGCCCGGCGCCGCGCACCTTGTCCAGCTTCTGGGAGGCAAACAGGCGTCCGTTGGCTATTCTAGTAGCCGGGATCACGCGACCCGACTTCTGGGGCAGCGTCCAACACGCCAGTGGCGCGGTGTCCCGCGCATAGTCGGCGAAGTCCCGCGACTCCCGGCCGAGGCCCGCTGGACGCCGTCCGCCATTTGGATGTTGCGACCGTCAAGGACTTCGCCGAAGAGGTAGGTGAGCACGTCAACGACCTTGTCCAGCACACCCTGCTCGCCGGCGGCCCGAGCAGTTGGGCGGGGGAATGGTGAAGGCGTCGTCAGAGGTCGCCATAGGCGACCAGCGCCCAGTGGCGGACGGTCCAGGAGGAGGAGTAGCAGCAAACGAGGATCCGTTCCACGTCTCCAACCAGATCCTGCAGCCCACCAAGGCGAACGGCCGCCAGCAGCCCCGCGGCCGACCCGGCCAGCACCGCAGTGACCACGCCGACCATCCCTGCCACCGTCAGGAGCCCCCTGCCAACCTCCGCCCCGCAGCCCCTGCATCCGCAGCCAGCTCGGGCGCGAACTTGAAGTAGTACCCACGCAACCGAGCGATCCGCCGCGCGTCACCGTGGTCCTCGATGCCCGACTGCAGCACCCGACCGATCGAAGGTCACCAGCCCCACAAAGGCCAGTGTGGGCAGCAGGATGAGCCCGAAGGCGTTGAAGGCCGCGCCGACGCCCCTGCGGTGGCGATCAGTTCCCATCGCGATGGACGACACCTCCCTTGCCGACGAGCCGGCCGGGCCTGACCGGGCGAAGGAAGCTCACGCTTTGCTGCAAGGTTGTCTGAGCCTGATGAGGCGCGAGCGAGCGTCGCCTCTGTCATCTGTCCGCAGCCTGGCCGGCTTGCAGGCTCGCTATCTGTGCCCGGGCGGCACTCACGAGCTCCTGATTGGTGTTGGCGTGGCCGTTGAGGCCCCAGCCTCCGTCGGGCGCCTCGGTGAGCAGCACCCACGTCCGGCCGGCCAATGCGGGGCCGCCGGCGGCATCCGCGGCGATGTTGGTCAGCCGCTCGACCACGGCCAGCTGCTTGCCACGATCGAGCGCGCCTGCGTTGGTGAGCACCTGGATCCGCACGTAGTTGCTCTCGCCGTCGACGTTGGACAGGCTGCCGGCAGGCAGGTCATGGATGAAGGCCGCGGTGTTCTGCCGGAACATGGGAATGTCCGGCACCTCCTCGATGGTCATCACCGCGGTCGCCATCTCGACGGCGAGCCGGTGCTTGTCGGGGAATGTCCCGGCCGTGGCGTAGACGTCGATCATGGGCATAGCGATGCTCCTTCAGTAGATCGGGACTGTGGCGCGCGGAGCCTCAGAGCATTCCGGATGCCGGCACCCGCTCACGTGACGCAGGAGCTCGAGCACCTCGCTGTCGAGCTGGTCGGCGACCTGCGACGGGCCGCATCGTGCCAGGGCGCAATTGCGCTGGCGGCCGTGAGGTGCTGGCCTCGAGCCCGCTGAACAGCGGCCCGATGTCGGGCCGGCTGATGCGCCGAAGACGCCGTCCGGGACGCTGGGGAACGGCCGTTGGCCGTCGATGACCTGGCGGCGCACCAGCACGTCGAGCACTCGTTCGGATGGCATGCTACGGACCTTGATAGAAGTGGTGGGCCCCTCACCGCTGGGGTCCGCGAACGACTCGCTCCATCGCCGCTGGTGACTGGCTGTCACCTGCCCGCTCCCCGGTCAGGCCGGTGTCGAGGCGCGGGTTTCGGCCGCCGTCTTGATGAGCTGGGTCACTTCGTCGGGGTGGGAGACCATGGCGAGGTGGCTGGAGGGGACTTCGATGGTGGTCGCGCCCATGCGGGTGGCGAACTGGCGCTCGGCGTCCGGCGGGATCGCCTGGTCCTGGGTGGCGACCAGGTACCAGGCCGGCAGCGATTTCCAGGCCGGGACGCCCATCACGTCGGTGAAGGTGGAGCCGGCGAGCGGCTGCTGGACGGCATGCAGCACCTTGGCCCGGACCGGGTCGACGTCGGCTGCGAAGTGCTTGACGAAGTCATCCTCGGGTAGCCAGCCGAAGCCCTGCTTGTCGGTGAACAGGTGCTCCAGGGCCGGGGGCGTGGGGCCCTGTGAGAGCAGCGCGCCGAGCGATTCCCCCTCGTCGAGCCCGAAGGCCGCGATGTAGACCAGGCCGGCCACGTTCGGCGCGTCGGTGCCGAGCGCGGTCACGATCTGGCCGCCGTAGGAGTGTCCGGCCACGATCGTGGGGCCGTCCTGGAGGTCCAGGACCTGGCGCAGCCGGGCGACGTCATCGGCCAGCGCGGTCAGCGGGAACTGGGGAGCCGTGACGTGGTAACCGTCCGCTTGGAGGCGCTCGATGACGGCACTCCAGCAGGAGCCGTCGGCCCATGCGCCGTGGACCAGGACGATGTTGGGTCGTGCATCCATCTCGTGGTTCCTTCCCTGCCGGGGACAGTGGCGGTTGCTGGCCATGCTGGTGGGCCTGGCCTCGGCGGGGTATCCGCATGTTGACTGCACTCCCCGCCCGGCGATCAGGTGCGGGCCAGCCGGATGAATGCGAGGAGGGCGTCGTTGACCTGGCTGGCGTGGGTCCAGATGATCGCGTGCGGGCCGTCCGGTATCACCACATGCCGGGCAGTGCCCAGCAGACCAGGCAGCCGGTCTCCGGTGGCCTCGGGGGGCAGGATGCGGTCCTGACTGCCCTGGATGACCAGGACGGGGACATCAATCCGCGTGAGGTCGCCGCGGAAGTCTTCCAGCGCGGCGATGATGTGGCCGCGGGCGGCGGTCGCGGATGCGCGGAGGGCCGCCTGGAAGCTGTTCTGCCATGCCTGGTCGCTGACGTGGCTGCCGCCGAGGAGGTCGATGTTGTAGGCCTTGTCGAGGAAGGTCTTGGCCGCGGCGGGCCGGTCGGCGGCGATCTCGGCCAGGAGCTCCTCGACCACGCCGCGGTGAATGCCGTGCGGGTTGCAGGGCGTCTTGAGCAGGTAGGGTGGCAGCGGAGCGATCAGCGCGGCGGCGCGGACCCGGTCGGCGCCGTGGACCGCCAGGTAGCGGGTGACCTCCCCGGTCCCCGTGCAGAAGCCGACCAGTGTCACCTCGTGCAGGCTGAGCTCGGAGAGCAGCACCTCGAGGTCGGCGGCGAGGGTGTCGAAGTCGTACCCCACGCTCGGCTTGCTGGAGTTGCCGAAGCCGCGGCGGTCGTAGGTGATGACGCGGTATTCGGCGGTGAGCAGCGCGGCTTCCTGCTTCTCCCAGGAGTGGCCGTCCAGCAGGTAGCCGTGCACCAGGACGACCGGAGCGCCGGAGCCGTGGTCCTCATAGTAGATCCGGATCGCCTCGGAGTTCTCCTGCCCGACGGTGACGAACGACATCGCGGCCTCACGTAACTGGTCCTCGCACCGAGGGTGCGTCGGCGCGAGCGGAAGGCGGTATCCGCAACCTGACTGCACCTCCGAAGGCGCACCGCGGCGGTGACCGGCGGCCAGGCGACTAGTATCGAGGGGAAGGCAAGCAGCTCCCGGGGCGGGGTTGGACGACGGGATGACCACAGCGGACCACGTGGGGCTTGAGGGACTGGTCGGGCGAGAGGCCGAGCTCGCCACGCTCCGGGCGCTGGTCGATCCGGTCCCGGATGCCGGCCGGGTGCTGATGGTCCTCGGCGATGCAGGGATGGGCAAGACCGCGCTGCTGGCGGAGCTGACGACTTGGGCGCGCCACGCGGGCATGCGGGTGCTGGCGGCCACCGGCAGGGAGTCGGAGTCGCAACTTGCGTTCGCCGGGCTGCACGGGCTACTGCGGCCGGTGCTGGACCGCGTGGCGGGTCTGCCAGGCCGTCAGGCCGCCGCGCTGCGGGGAGCGCTCGGCCTGGCACCTGGCCCGGTAGGGCCGGACCGGCTGCTGACCGGGATGGCGGTGCTCACCCTGCTGTCGGACCTCTCGGAGCAGGCCCCTGTCCTCGTCATTGCCGACGACGCCCAGTGGCTGGATCCCAGCTCGCTGGACGCGCTCGCCTTCGCCTCCCACCGGCTCGGCGATGAGCCGGTCGTGCTGGTGCTGGGCATGCGCGGCAGCGCACCGCCGCCCGGCTTCGACCGCGACGTGGCCGAGCTGCGCCTGGGGCCGTTGTCCTCGTCGGAGGCGGGCAGGCTGCTCGACCGGCAGCCCTGGCCGCCACGTGGCCGCGCCCGCGGCCAGGTGCTGGTGCAGGCGGCCGGGAACCCGATGGCGCTGATCGAACTGGCCCGGGCGATCGCGGCCGATCCGGTCGCGGGACGGCGCTGGGACGCCGAGCCGCTGCCGCTGACCGATCGGCTCTCGGCCATCATCATCGATCGGCTCGACGCCCTCCCCGAGCCGACCCGAGCGGCTCTGCTGCTGGCCGCCGTCGCCGACGCCCCCGACCTTGGCGCGGCCGCCGGCGGCAGCTTCGAGCTCGACCCGAAAGCGCTGGTGCCGGCCGAGGAGAAGGGCCTGATCAAGATCGACGAGGCGGGCGTGCAGTTCAGCCACCCGCTGGTGCGTTCCGCCGTCTACCACGCCGCGCCGTTCGCGGATCGCGCCGCGGCGCACCGCCGGCTGGCCGGCACGCTGAACGACCAGCCGGACCGGCGAGCCTGGCACCTGGCCGCGGCAGCGCTGCGGCCCGACGCGCAGGTTGCCGCGCTGCTCGAGGAGACGGCGGCCGAGGCGCAGCGCCGTGGCGGCGCCGCGGCCGCGGCGCTGGCCCTGGAGCGCTCCGCCGAGCTCAGCCCCGACCGCGCGGAGCAGGCACGGCGGCTGGTGGCGGCCGCCTCGGCCGCCGTCCCGACCGGGCAGGCCGACTGGGTCCAGGATCTCGCCGCGCGAGCCATTGCGGCCACCGCCGACCCGGCAATCCAGCTCGCTGCCCGCAACGCCGCGGGCTGGGCGCTGACCTGGTCGAACCAGCGGACGGCCGCGCTCTTGGCGCTCCTCTCCGTCGCCGAGGAGGCCGCGCCTGACCTGGCGGCGCTCGCCTGGGACGCGCTCGCGACGGCGGCCACGGTCGCGCACCAGTCCGGCGCCTCCGCCGACCGCAAGATGGTCAGCCGCACCCTCAGCCGGCTCCTCGGGCCGACGGGCCAGCTGCCATCCCGCGGCAGCGTTGAACAACCAGACATCGAGGCCTTCTGGCTGTGGATACAAGCCTGCACCCACCCGTGCGGCAACAGGGACCAGCTCATCCCCCACCTCCACCGTCTCGCCCGCTCAAGCCTGGAGGAACCGGCGCTGTCGGGTGCCGGCGCCACGGCCTGGCTCCTCGACGAATCCGAGGTGGCGGTCGAGCTGCTCGGAGAGGCGGTGCGCCGCATCCGCTCCCCCGGCATCCTCGGCTCCAGCGGCGCCTCGCTGACAGCGCTCGGCTGGGCGCACATCGACACCGGGCGCTGGGACAGCGCGCTGACCATCGCCGCCGAGGCCAGCGACCTGGCCGAGGCCTACCAGATGGACATGGTCGCCGCCTCCGCCGCGCTGATCACGGCCACCGTGCTGGCCATGCGAGGGGACAGCGCCGGGGCCCGCGAGCAGGCCGCCAAGGCCCTGGCCAGCATCGACCCAGCGGACAGCGGCCTCGTCGCCGCCCGGGCGCGGCGGGTCTTCGGCATCGCGGCCCTCGACGACGGCGCGCACCTGGTGGCCTACGCCCAGCTCCGCCAGATGTTCGGCCCGGACGGCAGCCCGCTCCATCCGGTCGTCTCCTACCTCGGCCTGGCGGACCTGGCCGCGGCGGCGGTCCGCGCCGACCGGCGCATCGAAGGCCGCGGCGTCCTCGAACGTGCGCTCGACCAGCTGGGGGCGACGCCGTCCCCCCGGCTGGAGCAGATCCTCGCCCGGGCCCGCGGCCTGCTCGCCGGCCCAGACGAGGCCGGCGCGCAATTCGACAAGGCCCTGTCAGACCCCGCAGGCGAGCGCTGGGCGTTCGAGCGGGCACAGCTCCAGCTCGACTATGCCGAATGGATGCGCAGGCGCCGCCGCATCAACGATGCCAAGCCGCTCCTGCTCGCCGCGCTGGAGACGTTCCGGCGGCTCCAAGCCGGCGGATCGGCGCGCCGCGCCGAAGCCGAGCTGCGAGCGTGCGGGGTGAGCGTCAGCCCCCCGCCCAGGGACCCCGGCGCCATGGCCGAGCTGACCCCGCAGCAACGCGAGATCATCGTCCTGGCCGGCAACGGCCTGACCAACCGCGAGATCGCCGACCGGCTGTTCCTGTCCCCGCGCACGGTCGCCTCGCACCTGTACCGCTCCTATCCCAAGCTCGGCATCTCCGGCCGCCACGAGCTCCATGACCTGGTCAACCGGGCCGGCACACCACCGCAGGCAAACACTGAGCAGTGACCTGCCGGCAGTGAGATGGCGCACGCGCCGGCTCTGCGACGCAGTCCGCCCCACGCGCTGCGGGACTGGAGGTCGCGGGCCATCCCGTCCAGGTCCGTGGCCAGCTCGGTGAAGCTGCGCCGGCCCGGCTAGCCTGGCGCAGAAGTCGTTCGCGCAGATGGCTCCCGGTGCCCGCGTCCTCATTTGCTCTGGCCGTGAGGCAGGACGCCGGGCTGGCGGGCATCCGGCAGGCCCAGGTGCTCGGCCAGCCACGGCCCGGTCACGCTGTCCGGGACACGCGCGACGTCCTCGGGCGTGCCCGCCGCGACGATGTGCCCGCCGTCCGGGCCGCCGCCCGGGCCCATGTCGATGAGGTGGTCGGCGGCGGCGAGCAGGTCCAGGTCGTGGTCGATGACGATGATCGTGGCCCCGGCCTCCAGCAGCCGGTCGAACACGCCGACCAGTGTGGCCACGTCGAGCGGGTGCAGGCCGGTGGACGGCTCGTCGAAGACGTACAGCGCGCCGCGCTGGTTGCTGCGTAGCCGGGAGGCGATCCGCAGCCGCTGGGACTCGCCGCCGGACAGGGACGGCGTGGGCTCGCCAAGCCGCAGGTAACCCAGGCCGACCTCTTTGACGGGCCGCAGCGCCGCTGCGACCGGGGCCCGGTCAGCGAACCGCTCCAGGGCGTCGTCCACGCTCAGGCCGAGCACGTCGGCGATGCTCAGGCCGTCGATCCGGACGGCCAGGGTGGCGTCGTTGAACCGGGCGCCATGGCAGGTCGGGCACTGGACGGTGATGTCGGGCAGGTACTGGACGTCGAGGTCGATGTGGCCGAGCCCGCGGCAGGTCGGGCACTGGCCCTCGCGGGTGTTGAACGAGAAGTGCCCGGGCTTCCAGCGCCGCCGCCGGGCGTACGCGGACTCGGCGAACACACGGCGGATCTGGTCGAACGCCCCGGAGTAGGTCGCCGGTGTCGACCGTGCGTTCTGGCCGATCGGCGAGGCATCGACCTGGACGACCTGGCGGATGCCACCGAGGTCCAGGCGGCGGACGTGCCCGGGCTGTGCCGACCCGCTCAGTAGCGCCCGCGCGGCCGGGATGAGGCTGTCCAGGACGAGGGCGGTCTTCCCCGCCCCGGACGGCCCGGTCAGCGCAGTCAGCCGGTTCACCGGGAAGGCGGCGGCGAGGTCGTGCAGGTTGTACAGGTCGCCGATCTCGATGGCGATCGGCCCGCCGGGACCGGCCCGGACCGGGCGGTCACGTGGCACGGCCGCGGCGCCGGCCAGAAACGGCCCCATGATCGAGCGCGGGTCGGTTTCCAGCTGGCCAGGAGTGCCCTGGGCGATCACCGCGCCGCCCATGGCGCCAGCCCCGGGGCCGAGTTCGAGGACCCAGTCCGCGGAGCGGATGAGCTCCCGCTCGTGCTCCACCACCACCACGGAATTGCCGTTCCCGGCCAGGGCGGCGATGGTCTTGCGCAGCCCCTGGACGTTGCTCGGGTGCAGCCCGACCGACGGCTCGTCCAGCACGTAGAGCATGCCCGTGGTGCTGGCACGCACCGTCGAGGTGAGCTCGATCCGCTGCCGCTCCCCCGTCGACAGCGAGGCGCCGGGCCGGTCGAGGGTCAGATAGCTGAGCCCGACGTCGAGCAGCGGCGTGAGCCTGCCGTTCAGCTCGGCGAGCAAACCGGTGGTCATGCGGCTGAGCTCGGCGGGCAGCCCGGCGGGCAGGCTGGCCGCGAACTCGCGCAGCTCGCCCAGGCCGAGCGCGCTGATCTCGGCGATGTTGCGGCCGCCGAGCTGCGAGGTCAGCGCCTCGGGCCGCAGCCGGGTGCCGTGGCACACCGAGCAGACGCGGGTGACGAGGAAGCGCTGCACCAGGCGGCGGGTGCGCTCGTTGTCGCTGCGCAGCGAGCGTTCCACCGCGGCGACGGCGTTGTCGTAGTTGACCGACAGTTGCACGGTCCGCCCGTTGCGGCCCGAGCGCAGGGTCACCCGCCGCCGAACCGGTTCACCGTGCAGCACGATGTCGCGCTCGTGCTCGGTCAGTGACCGGTACGGGACGTCGAGCCGGACCCCGAGCTCGCGCGCGGCATACATCGACAGCCGCCGCCCGCCGGAATTCCACGGCAGCACCGCACCCTCCTCGATCGTCTTGCCCGGATCGGGAACCAGGGTGGCGACGTCGACCTCGGACCGCACGCCCAGGCCCTGGCAGGCTGGGCACGCGCCATAGGAGTTGAAGGAGAAGGATTCGGCGCTGGGGTCCTCGATGCGCGCGCCGCACACCGGGCAGACGATCTCCATGCCCTGTGTGGCGATCGACGGCCCGACGCGGTGGCCGTTCGGGCAGAGATGGGAGCCCAGCCGCGACATCATCAGGCGCAGCACGTTGAGCACCTCCGACATGGTGCCGACCGTGCTGCGCGGCCCCGGTATCGGTGGGCGCTGCCGCAGCGCCAGCGCGGGCGGCAGGTGGTCGATCCGGTCCACGTCCGGCCGCTGGGCCTGGGTCAGCCGCCGGCGGCTGTAGGTGCTCAGGCTCTCCAGGAACTGCTGCATGCCCTCGGCGTACAGCGTGCCGATGGCCAGCGACGTCTTGCCCGATCCCGACACGCCGACCACCGCGACCGTCCGCCACAGCGGCACGTCGACGTCGATATCCCGCAGGTTGTTGTGCCGGGCCCCGCGCACGCCGATGACCGTGGGCAGGGTTGGCGGCACCGAAACATCGCCAGTCGCCACACAAGTCAGCCTAGGGCCATGCGTCAGCCGTCACCACGGCTCCCGCTGCCAGGGCCAGGCATCCGCCGAGCATCATGTTGTCCGGACGGGTCGACACGCGCGTCCACTCGGCCGTCCCCACCTCCCCAAACCGCGACCTCATGGCCGTGATCAGCCTTCGTCACGCGGAGGCGACGGCTGCGCGTGCCTGGTCGACGTCCAGCAGCCTGCCGTTCAGACCGCCGTTCTGGTGCAGGTCGCCGCCGGGGCCCTCGATCCGCCCCGCGTCCTTGATGCCGCCGACCTTCACCGGATCGAACCCGGCGGCGGTGATGAGCCGCTCGGTCGTGTCGGCGGCGCGGTCGTCGTCGGTGGCGTAGAACAGCACCGCGCGACGAGGGCTGCGATTCGCGTCATTCGCGAGCGAGCCGGCGCCAAGCGACCCGAACGCCTTCACGAACTGTGCACCGGTGGGAAGCAGGCCGGCGACCACCGACCCGGCGGAGGTCCCCTCGGGGAGGGTGCGGTGGACCTGGCCCTTGTCGAATCCGATGGGATTCGAGGGATCCACGACGACCTTGCCCTCGAGCAGGTCTGCGATCTGGGGCATCAGCGCTCTGGACTGGTCCAACCAGATCGCCAGCACGACCACGTCGGCGTCGGCGATCGCCTCGCGGACCGGCGCGGCGGTCGCCCGGTCGCCGAGCTCCCCGGCCAGGGCGTGGGCGTGCGACTGGTCCCGTGCGGCCAGCACGACGCGCTCGCCGCCGCGGACCAGATCTCGCGCCAGCCCGCTTCCGATCTGGCCGACACCGATAATTGCGGTTGTCATGGCGTTCCTTCTTCCGATCCGTTTACTCGCCGAGGTCGATCTCGCTGTGATGCGCGACGGGGAGTCGCCGTGATCTTCTCCTTCAGGGCAGGCGCACCGACTCCGCCGGTATCGGTGCCGCCCAGTGCTGACGACCGCTCATCCGGCCGGCACCAGGGCCAGCGCTCGCCGGCCCCGGTGGGTCCTGGTCAGGGGTGGAGCGGTGAGCTGGGTCCGAGGTCGAGGCGTATTGATTGCAGGATCATGAACGTGGTGGTGGTGGTGAACACCTCCACGTCGGCGGCGGCCAGCACGCCGGTGTACTTGGCGATCACCGGCTTGGCGGCGTGGTCGGTCAGCTCGTCAAGGTAGCCCCTCACCGCAGCCCAGGCGTTCTCCCCGTACTTCACGAAGTACGGGGTCGGGTCGACGGTGCCAAGCGCCTCCCTCGCACCGGCTTCGATATCGGCGATGTACTGCTGGTGCACGACGATGTCGTCGCGGGTGGCGAGCCGGCCGAGGTGCCCGCAGATGAAGTGGGTCCACGGGTAGGACAGGGCGGTGGCCGGGGCCTGGATGTAGCCGGGCACGTCCTCGCTGAGGTTGAGGTTGTAGATGGGCACCCACCCGGCGTTGACGACGTCGATCATCATCAGGGCGTCGTGATCGGGGAAGTGGATGAAGATGTTGTCCGGCGAGTGGTTGGGGCCGTGCCAGGCGAGCTCGACGCGCTCACCGGCAACCTCGAGGGTGTCGGCGATCTCGTCCACGGCCCGCTGCAGGTTGTGGCCGATGGTCGGGGGTGCGTCGAACAGCACGACGCCGTCGCGGGTGGTCAGGAACGCCGCCTGGTAGGTGCCGTCGGTGACCCAGTAGAGGTTCCGCTCGACGCGGCCGACGTGGTAGCCCTGCTCGTTCAGGGCGGGGCCGAGCGCGGACCGAGGGACTGGCGCGTAGTCGGGCAAGGCTAGGGCGCTGCTCGCGCCGGAGGCTGGTGATGTCACGGTATCTCCTTGAGTCTCGGGCACGTCCCCTGGCGGCCGTGCGAGTCTTCGCGTTGGACTACAGGCTTGCCCCCGGCCAGGTGAGAGGTCGTCACCGGATCCTGGTGATTCACGCGCCGTTGACAGTACGCGCGCTGGCCTGAGCGGGCGCTTGGTCGACAGGGGTGCTAGCGGAGCTCGCAGGCCATCACGGCCGCGTCATCGTGGTCATCGACGATCTCCACGAGCTGAATTCGCCGGAGGCGCTCGGTCGGCAGGGCGGCGTGGATGCAGATGTCACCGTCGAAGCTGACCTCGATCTTGCCGGCGCGGCAGGTGCAACCGCCGTCAGCCTCTTTAAGCGCCGTACGCCGGCAGTATCGCTCCGCTGACTGGCGCTGCGGCGTCGCTGACAAGGAATGCGATCACGCCGGCGATCGCCTCCGGCGCGACCGCGTGCGCCATCGCCTCCTCCGGGAACGTGGCCCGGTTTGTGGGGGTGTCGAGCAGTTGGGGCGCGACCGCGTTCACCCGGATCCCGTGCGGGCGGAACTCTACGTCGAGGATGCGTGTCAGGTGGACGAGAGCGGCCTTGCTCGCGCTGTAGGCGGCCATGCCGCCGGCTGGCTCGATCCCCGGGCGGGCGGCGACGTGCACGATGGCACCGGAGCCCTGCTGCTGCATGTGCGGCGCTACCGCCTGGCTCAGCCACAGCGCGGGTCCCAGGTTGACGTCGATCATGAGCCGCAGCGTTTCGGGAGTCGTGGTGAGCGCGTCTCCCGGGCGGAACGCACCGATGGTGTTCACCAGCACGTCAGGGGGCCCAACCTCGCCGGCGATCCGGTCGATGAGGCTGTTCGCTGCGGCGGGGTCGGTGGTGTCGGCCACCTCGCGGCGGACACCGTCGGGGAGTTCACGCAGCGCATGCTCGTTCCGGTCGACCGCCACCACCGTGAGGCCGCTGGCGGCGAGGGTCGCCGTCGTCGCGTGACCAAGCGCACCGCCCGCACCGGCCACGATCGCCACGTGAGCGCTCATGACGCATCCCCCTTCAATCTTGGGCACGTCCCTATACAGCCGTGCGAGCCTTCGCGACGGACCCAGGCTCGCCACCAGGCAGGTGAGAGGTCGTCACCGGATCATGGTGATTCGCGAGACCGGGGACCGCAGAACGGGATCGATCACGCGGACGGCTCATGCCTTCGCATCACGGTCAGGCGCAAGCGGGAGAGCCCACGACCGCCGGGCACGTGTTGGCGGCGCGTGGACATTCGCGCGCCGTC
>WNGE01004583.1_pt1 | contig 15878 bp, 14 predicted proteins | sample 5400651 | NCBI WGS metagenome assembly WNGE01 (sample SAMN13153370, study PRJNA577476) | soil metagenome | isolation source: 60 cm soil or saprolite under grassland replicate 2 | place: USA:California | collected 2016-06-15 | reverse complement strand
GGCCGGCGACCAGGGACCCGATGGTCAGCGGGGCCGCCCACCCGGCGGTCTCGGCCCGGGAGAAGCCGAACACGATCAGGAACAGCCCGGCCGAGGCCAGCACGGTACCCGGCCAGTCCAGCCGCGGCCGGGTGGCCGGGCGGCTGCTGCGGATCCAGGCCAGGGCGCCGGCGATGGCGAACGCGGCGAACACCAGGTTGACATACAAGGTGTAGCGCCAGGACAGGTACTGGGTCAGCACCCCGCCCAGGATCAGGCCCACCCCGGCGCCGCCGGAGGCCACCGAGCCGAAGACCGCGAAGGCCCTCCCCCGCTCGCGCGGCTCGGTGAAGGTGCTGGTCAGGGTGCCCAGCGCGGCCGGCGCGAGGAGGGCGGCGAACGCGCCCTGCAGCGTCCGCGCCGTGACCAGCATCGCCAACGAGACCGACGCGCCGCCGATCGCGGAGGCGACGGCGAATCCGATCAGGCCCGTGATGAAGACCCACTTGCGGCTGTACATGTCGCCGAGTCGGCCGCCCACCAGCAGCAGGCTGCCGAAGGCCAGGGCGTAGCCCGTCACTACCCACTGCCGGTCATTGTTGCCGAACCCCAGCGCATGCTGGGCTGAGGGCAGCGCGATATTGACCACGGTGGCATCCAGCACCACCATCAGCTGCGCAACCGCGACCACCAGCAAGACCAGCCAGCGCCGGTCAGGGTCAGCCGGCGCTGCCCGGCGGTCTTGCGTATCCCGGGGACCTGGTGAAGCGATTGGCTGTGCCATGTGAACTCCCGATTTGCCAACGTACGTCTAATTAAGGTCTGGCCCAGGGCCGACTCAAAGGGGGGTCCGGGGCGATCGGCTTATTGGGTGGCCGGCTCCGGCGGATCCTCGGAGCCGGCCTGGATTCGTTGTTAGGTGCGTCATCCCTTGCGTTCTGCCTTTCGCTATGCGGTGACGCGTTGTGCGGCGGCGAGATGCGCCGATAGGAGCTGTCCGGCTCTGTCCAGCGCCGCGGCCGCTTCGTCGAGGATCGGGTAATAGGCCTGGAAGACGTGCGGCACCCGGGGGGTGATGTCGAGGGTGACCTCGACGTCGGCGGTGGCAGCTTGCCGGGCGAGGCGGATGGCGTCGTCGAGGAGAACCTCATGCGTCCCGGCCTGGATGATCAGGGGCGGCAGGCCGGACAGGTCGGCGAATATGGGGCTGATGAGGCCAAGAGTGGCATCTTGCCCTGACGTATAGTCGGCGACCCGGGCCTGGAGTGCTTGCAGGGTGAACAGCGGGTCGGCCTCGCGTTTGGTTTCCATGGTCGTCCCGGCCAGGGTGAGGTCGGCATACGGTGACATGGCGAAGGCCGCGGCGGGCAGGGGCAGCCCGTGATCGCGGGCGTTGACCAGGGTGGCGATGGCGAGCCCGCCGCCGGCGGACTCGCCCGCGAAAGCGATGTCCGATGGGGCGGTGCCGCCCTGCAGGAGGGCTTCGTAGGCCGCCAGGGCGTCGTCGACCGCGGCCGGATACGGGTGCTCGGGGGCGAGCCGGTAGCCGACGGAGATGACCTTGGCGCCGGTCCGCCGGCCAACCTGCGAGGCCAGGTCAGCGGCGAGGAAGGCGTCCCCTATCACGTACACGCCGCCGTGGAAGTACAGGACAACATGGCGGGGTTCGGTTCCGTCGATGGTGATCTCGGCGGTGGGGACGCCGCCCAGTGCGGCGGCGGTCACGGTCACGTCGGCGGGCAGCGGCTGCGCCGACAGCAGCTCGCGGAGCAGCCGCCGCTGCTCGCTCACGTCGCTGCCGGCGGGGAAGGCTGACTGTCGCAGGATTGCGTCGAGGTTCTCTTTCTGTTCGGTGCTCACGGAGGATCTCCCTTCGGTTGGAATTCGCCCGGCAGCACCCCAGCGGGCTCGCCCATGTCAATCCGCTGCTGAAATTTCCTGCCGGGAGGCGGGCCACTGCCAGGCTTGCCTCCAGGCAGGTGAGGAGGCGTCACCTGATCACGGTGATTCGCGTGACCGGAGCACCGCAGACCCGATCGACCATGGACAGGCGTGAGTGTGCTGGTTGCGGGCCGCTTTGCCGTCGCCTTGGATTGCATCGCTACGCGTACCGGTGAGAGCGCGCCTGGGCAGACCGGCGGCACAGCGCGCACGCCGTGCTCGGACCCCAGGTCGTAGGCGATGTCCGCGTCGCGGTCGAGGACGACGGTACGATGTCCTGCCTCTTGCAATGCTTTGGTGATCGCGGTCCCGATCGCGCCCGCGCCGCCGGTGACGACCGCGATCCGTCCACGCAGCGAATCCAGTGCGGTGGTCATGGCCTCATGCCGCTCGAGACGGATCGTCTGGCCATGGTGCAACGGCGTCCAATTGGCGCAGTGCTTCGTCATCGAGCGTGACGCCTCCGGCGGCCAGGTTCTCCCGCAGGTGGGCGACAGATCTGGTCCCGGGGATGAGTAGCACGTTCGGGGCCAGTTGCAGAAGCCACTGGAGCGCGACCTGCGCCGGCGTGATACCGAGGCGGGCGGCCGTCTCGATGACTACCTGGCTGGTGAGCACGCGGTTCTCCTGGCCGCGCGGCCAGCCAAGCGGGCAAAATGGCACGAACGCGATTCCATGGCTGAGGCACTCCGCGAGAAGAGGAGCCCCGCGGCGGTCGGCGAGGTGGAATAGGTTCTGCACGCAGACGATATCGGTCCCTGCCACGGCGTGCCGAAGCTGTCCGAGGCTGACATTGCTGAGGCCCACCCCGGCGATGAGGCCCTGGTCGCGGGCCGCCACCATCGCGGCCAGCTGGTCATCGAAACGCGCATCCACGCGCCCGTCGCCGGGCAGGCGGAGGTTAACCGCAGCTAGCTGGCCGACCCGCAAGCTGCGAAGGTTGTCTTCGATGTCCTCGCGCAGCTGGTGCGGATCGTCGGACGGGAGGACGGCACCGTCATCGCTTCGCCGGACCGCGACCTTGCTGACGATCGCCAGCCCGCCGGGGTAGGGGTGGAGCGCTTCGCGGATCAGGTCGTTGACGGTGCCGGGGCCGTAGTAGTGGGCCGTGTCGATGTGATCGACTCCCGCGGCGACCGCGGCCTGGAGCACGCCGATGGCCGGTGCGCGGTCAGGTGGCGGCCCAAAGGCGTACGGGCCGGCGAGTTGCATCGCACCGTACCCCGACCGCCTGACCAGCATCTGGCCGAGTGCGAAAGTTGACATCATGTCGGCCTCCAGGCTGGAGTCGGCGCCACGGGCCTGGCGAAACGATGGCATTGAGATCTCCCGGGTAATGAGTACTTGACGGCCAGTCCGCATTCTTCTGACTAGGCCGGTGGGCAATCCTCATCTGATCCAGGTGATTCACCGGTCTGCGAGACTCTGGTCCGCGAAATCACCGGAACCAGGTGACGGTCGCTCACCTTGATGCCCAGTAGCTTCGGGGCACTCGACTAGCCAGCTAGCTGCATCAAGGAGGACTAGCAAATGAGCACGACTGCCATCCCTGACCGCTTCACCACGCTGCCGGATGAGCGCGCGCTGCAGGCGACCGTGACGGCGCTGGAGGAGCACGGGTTTAGTGTCGAGGTCGTCGGTGATCTCGATGCCGCGCGCCAGGCGGTGCTGGCCCGCATCCCGGAGGGCTCGTCGGTGATGACCAATACCTCGGTGACGCTGGACCAGACCGGGCTCGCGGACGCGATCAACGACGGCGCCGGCCGGTGGGAGTCGGCGCGGAACAAGATGTTCGCGCTGGACTTCGCGACCCAGGCGCAGGAGATGAAGGCGATCGGCGGCCAGCCGGACTACGCCCTGGGCAGCGTGCACGCGGTCACCCGCGATGGCACCCTGGTGATCGCATCGGCGTCGGGCAGCCAGCTTGCCTCCTACGCGTGGGGCGCGGCCAATGTGATCTTCGTCGTCGGCGCGCAAAAGCTCGTCCCCACCCTGGAAGCCGCGCACCAGCGGATCTATCAGCACAGCCTGCCGCTGGAAGACGCCCGCGCGCAGGCCGCCTACGGGCAGCACAGCCAGGTCGGGAAGCTCCTAGAGATCCACACCGAACTGCCCGGCCGCATCCACGTCGTCCTCACCCGCCAGCAGGTCGGCTTCTAAACTGCCGAGCCAGCCGGATCTGCCCTCAGCCACCAGGAGGTGGCCCGTGACTCTCAACGCAACGCCGGACGACCGCGAGCTGGCCCTGGCGCCGCTGGATGAGAAGGTCGATCATGTTCGCGGCTCGCCCGCCGGCCGCCTGATCATCGAGTACGGCGATTACGAGTGCCCGTACTCGCGGCAGGCGTTCCATGCGATCGAGCAGGTCGAACAGCAGCTTGGGAGGAACGTGCGGTTCGCGTTCCGGCATTTCCCGCTGACCCGCATCCACCCGCACGCCCTGGCCGCGGCGGCCGCGGCCGAGGCGGCCGCGGTGCAGGGCCGGTTCTGGGACATGCACGAGCTGCTGTTCCACCGGCAAAAGGCGCTCGGGGACGGCGACCTGCGCGGGTACGCCGCCCAGCTCGGCCTGGACGTAGCTGCCTTCGACCGGGACCGGGCCAGCGCCGCGGTGGCGGACCGGATCCGCCGGGATGCCGGCAGCGGCCTGGCTTCGGGCCAGGTGGTGGGCACGCCGACCCTGTTCATCGACGGCGTCGTGCACCGCGGCGGCTACGACCCGCCCGCCCTGCTGGCCGCGCTGGCCCCATGAGCCGCCCTGCCCGCATGCCGCGCAGCATCTAGGTGATCGAGCTGGCGGACACCGTCGCCGGATGCGAAGACGGCCTGGCGACCAGCTGACGGTGATCAGAAGCCCAGGCGCTCGTTGACGATGATCGCGGTGACCCGGCCGGCGGTGATCACCTTGTTGATGATGAGGATGTTGTTCACCCCGCTGGGCACTCCGTAGGCCCGCCGGGCCCGGGCATCCTCGAGCGGGTAGCAGTATTCATAGATGCGCCGCAGCCCGGTGGCGACATCGGGGACGATCTTCTGGGCCCCGATGACCAGGATCACCTGCGCCGCGCCCGACGCGAGCGGGCCCAGCTGGCTGCCGCTGGCCGACGCGATGAGCAGCGATCCGCCTTCGGTCAGCGCGTGCACGCTGCCGACGACATAGTCGGGCGACGCGGCCAGGGTCCGCATCTCACGGCGCTGCATTTCCCGGTCCATCCGGTACAGCCGCAACCGCAGAGCCTGGTAGCGGCCGGACCGTTCGATGTCGTCCGCGACGCCGATGGCCTCGAGCGTCTGGGAGGTGTTGTTGTACACCTCCGCGCCATCTGCCAGGAGGGAGCGGACCAGGCCCCGGGCGTCGGCACCGGTGGCGGCCAGCAGCGGCCGGATGCCGTTGCGTTCGAGCGCCGCCGCGGCCGTGGCGATCTGTTCGCCGGAGGCGAGTTCGGCGAACTCCGGGGACACCGCGGCGTCCGGATTCGCCACCGCGGGCGGCTCAGTCACCGCCCGCCTCCGCCAGCCGCCGGTGCACCAGCGCCACCGCCATGGATCCCTCGCCGATGGCCGCGGCGCAGCGTTTGACCGACCCGCAGCGCACATCCCCGGCGGCGAACACTCCGGGCACATTGGTCTCCAGCGGCAGCGGCTCCCTGTCCAGTGGCCAGCTGCCGCCCGGCCCGCCGGCGGCATCGCCGCCGGTCACCAGGTACCCGGCAGCGTTGGCGGCCAGCCCGATCCCCGCGGCGCCGTCGGTGCGGGGGGTGCCGCCGATGCAGATGAACAAGGCATCCGCCGGCACCTGCACCGGTGCGGTGTCGTCCCCGGAGCGCACGATGACGGCCCGGAGGCGGTCATCGGCCTCCACGCCCGCCACCTGCGCACGCACCCGCACCTCAACATTGGGGATGGCCGACAGCTGATCGATGAGGTACTGCGACATCGACGCGCCGAGGTCGCGGCCGCGGACCAGCAACGTGACCTGCCGCGCGTACCGGGAGAACCGGACCACCGCCTGGCCCGCCGAGTTGCCGCCGCCCACCACGACGACCCGGGAACCCGTGCACGCCAGCGCCTCGCTCGGCCCGGCCCCGTAGTACACCCCCGCGCCGAGCAGGTCATCGACCCCGGGCACCTCCAGCCGGCGCCACTCGACGCCGCTGGCCAACAGCACCGCCCGCCCCCGGATCAGCGTGCCGTCAGACAGCCCGGCGACATAGCCCGGCCCGTCGGCCGACACCCCGGCCAGCGGCCTGGCCAGCAGCACTTCGGCGCCGAACCGGCGCGCCTGCACCACCGCCCGCGTCGCCAGCTCGCTGCCGCTGATGCCGTCGGGAAAACCCAGCAGGTTCTCGATCATCGACGTGGTACCCGCCTGGCCGCCCGGCGCCACCGCCTCGACCACCACCGTGCGCAGGCCCTCCGATGCCGCGTTGACCGCGGCCGCCAGGCCAGCCGGCCCCGCTCCGACAATCGCCAGGTCGTACTCCGACCGCGACGGGGCCGCGACCATGCCCAGACCCGCCGCGACCCGTTCCACCGTCGCCGGCGCCAGCCGCGACCCGTCCGGCAAGATGCACAGCGGCAGCGCCGACGGCTCCACTTCGGCGACCCCCAGGACCGCCCGCACCGCATCGGGCCGGCCGGCGTCGACCCACTCGAACGGGTAACCGTTGCGGCTCAGGAAATCACGGATCGCGTACCCGCCGCGGGAGGCCGACGTGCCCACCAGGACGACGCCCGGCGTGACCGGCCGGGCGTCATAGTCGAACATCGACATCGGTGCAGCCCGATCCATCACAGGTGCGACGGCGCCGCCGGGGCACCCTCGAGTTCGAACACAAGCCGGTCGAGATAGCACCAATACCAGTCCTCGCCCGGTTCGTACCACCGTACAACCGGGTGCCCGGCCACGCGGAAGTGCGCGGTGGCGTGCCTGCCCGGAGAGTTGTCACAGCATCCGACGTGACCGCATTCCTGGCAGACCCGCAGATGCACCCAGTCCCGGCGTCCCTGAGCCAGGCAGTCCTCGCAACCCCAGGACGAGGGCGTGACATCGCGGATCCGGTCGAGATGCGTGCAAACGTCGTTCATGTTAAGCGCTCCTGTGCCGGGCGACCGGTGGTGTCTCGGCTGGCTCGAAGGCGGCGGAGAACAGGTAGCTGGTCGCCAGGCTGCGGTAGGGCCGCCATTTCTCGGCGATGGCCAGGACCTCCTCCTGGGTGGGCAGGTGGTCCAGCTGGTAGGCGGCCTGGATGGCCTTGCGGAGCGCCAGGTCGCCCGGCAAGACGACGTCCTCGCGGCCGAGCGCGATGAGCAGGGCGCCCTGCACGGTCCACGGGCCTATCCCGGGAATCGCGGTGAGCTCGGCCATGAGCTCATCGTCGGGCAGGGTGCTCAGCACGTCCTGGTCCAGCCGGCCGTCCGAGAGCCGCCCGGCTAGGTCGCGCAGCGTGCCGATCTTCCGCCAGGACAGGCCGGCCTGGCGGAGCTGGCCGGGATCTACGCCCAGCAGTTCGGCGGGTGCGGGGAGGTGGCCGCCGAACAGGGCCTGGATGCGGGCCAGGGTCCGGCGGGTCGCCGGGACGGATAGCTGCTGGCCGGTGACCTGGAACAGCAGGGCGCCGTACAGGTCCATCGGCGGCAGCTGGGCCAGCCACGCCCGGGGGTCGAAGTCCGGCCGGTCGTCGATGAGCCGCGCCAGCACCGGGTCGGCGTGGCGCAGGTAAGAGCGTGCCTGCGGCAGCCACACAGCACGGCTGGAATCCTCGCTCACCGAGCTCGCTCCCCTTCCCCGGCAGGTACGCCGGTCATCGTCATCACGTTTGGGTCTGACGATGGAGATGGACGTTGATATGGACAATACGGTGTTCTCTTTCGGCTGTTGCCGGGTTGCTAGCCGGTTGACGCGCGGTACACGCGAGCCGCGGCGGCCAGGGGACTATTGCTCCTTCAGTAGGCGGTCGGTGAGGACGATCTCGATGATCGCTGCGACCGTGTCCTGACGGGCCCAGTCGCGCTGCAGCTCGACCGCGAGAGAGACCCGGCTGATCGGCTGCCCGCCGACTTGGATGACGCGGTCAAGGCCGGCGCGGTGGGCCTCGGGCGAGGTGCCGCCGATCGCGTCGACGACCGGGTAGACCTCATACCCTTCGCGCAGCGCGTCGAGCGGTGAAGGCCATGCAGATTTCGGTCCACAGGGCGCAGATGATGAGCTTGCGGCGGCCGGTGGCGCGGACGGCCTCGACGAATTCGATGTCCTCCCAGGAGTTGACCGTTGTCCGGTCGAGCGGTTTGTCGTCTTCTAGCAGGCCGGCGAGTTCGGGGAGCGTTGGCTGTCCCCGGCCGGTGGCGATGTTGACGGTCGAGTGCACGACCCGAAGGTCTTGATGGTCCTGACCGTCGAGACGGCGTTCTTGACCAGGAGCGCGTGATCCATCGAGCGGACCGTGGCCAGCTGTGCGGGCTGGTAGCCGATGAGCAGGAGCGCTGCGTTGTCCGGCGTGATGAGATGATCGGCGAGCGGGTCGCGGGCCGGGGCGCTGGTCATGGGAGCGGCACCTTCTCGTAGCGGGGAACTGGTGCGCCCGAAGTTAGCGGCCGTCACGGTGAGCGGCGGTCACCTGATCCTGGTGATCTGCGTTGTGGTGCGAGCTTTCGGATCTCGAGCAGGTCCAGGCCGAGCGCCTCGATCTCGGCGAGCACGCCGTACAGCGCGGACTGGTCCAGGATGCCGTGAGCACGGTGTGCGCGCCGTGCCGCCGCGGCGCCAGCGCCGGGAACGCGGACAGCACGGTGGCGCCGAGGTGCCCGTTGATCCGGATCGTATACGGTGCGGGTGCAGGGTCCATGCCGCCATGGTCAAGGGCGGGCCGGTGACCCCGCATCACCGAGATCCGGTGACCGCCGGGGCTAGCGCGTGCGGCCAGCGGCCAGCAGCCGCAGCTCCCGGGCGCGCTGCACGGCCGAGGAGCGGTCACGGACCTGGAGCTTGGCGTAGATGCTGCGGACGTGCGTGCTGACGGTGTTCGGCGAGACGGATAGTTCGCCTGCGATCTCGGGCCGGGACAGGTTCGTCGGGAGATATCGCAGCACCCTGAGCTCGCCCGGGCTGAGCTCCTCCGCCGGCGGCAATGAGGACTGCTCTGTGGCCGCCGGGGGTGAGCCGTGCAGGACGTCGAGGATGTCGGCGAGCAGCGCGGCGTGCGCGGTCTCATGCCGCGGCAGCGCCTCGAGCAGCTCCCGTGAGCCGGTCATCGCGAACGGCAGGACCAGCCGGTCAGACTCCGCCAGGGCCAGCGCCCGTTCAGCCGCCTGGTTCGCCGCACGCAGGTCACCGAGCTCACGATAGGCGAGCCCGGCCAACAGGTCCGCCTCAACGACCGTGACGTAACCGAGGACCGGTGCCGTGCCGTCCAGCACATCCCGCACCGCGCCCAGGGCCGCGGCCGGATCGCCTTCCGCGAGACAGATCACCGCTCGGGCATTACGGATCTCACCGGAGCCGGCCCGCTCGTCATCGAGCGCCGCGAGGCAGGCGCGGGCCTCGCCGGTCATCCCGAGGCGGGCCTGCGTGGCGAGCAGCCAGCCGGTCACCTGGCTCGCCAGCGCCTGCAATCCCTCCAGCTGCGATCCCAGGTGTTCGGCCGCGCTGAGTTCCTCGAGCGCCTCGTGGTGGCGGCCGCGACCGGCGTGCAGTAGCCCGGCCGTCTGGTGCAGCAGCAGCCTGATGTCCGGCCCGGTGTCTGTTTGCAGAGCCCGTTCGGTGCGCCGCAACCACCGCTCGCCCTCATCGAACTCACCCAGCCACACCATCGTGCCGGAGAGCGTCATCAGCGCGGGTGCGATCACCGGCTCCGCGCCCCAGCCGTACCGCTCGGCGAGCGCTATCGCCTCACGACAGCGCGCCTGGGTCATGGCGAACGGGTGGATCTTCGGCATGGCAGCACCATGGAAGATATACGCGAAACCGAGCTGCGCGAGGCAGCCGACTTCCAGGTAGGGGCGGCCGATCTCCCGGGCCAGGACGGCGCCCTCCCGGAGGTGGCGTTCGGCGTCCGGCAGCCCCAGCGACCACGCCTCGGCGGTCCCCAGATTCATCAGCGCCACCGCTCGCAGGTCTCTGTCGAGCGCGATGTCTTCGTCGGACTGCCCGGTGACCGGGGAGGCCAGGAATCTGGCCTGCTCGATGACGCCGGCCAGGTGACCGCGCCGCCTGGCCAGCGACAGCTGCAGCGACGCGATCGCCACCCGGAGGCGGCGCTGGCGATCCGGCGGCGCCGTCTCGGCGTGCGTCTCGGCGACCGCCAGGTAGGCGGCCGCCTCGTCCAGGCGTCCTTGGACCAGGTCACCTCCGGCGCGCACCAGGGCCAGTTCGGGATGGTCCGCGCCCGGCGGGAAAGCCCGCACCAGCGCCTGGATGGTCTGCGCTTGCCCGTCGAGCGTCAGGCTGAACGAATAGTCGGCGAGCAGCCGGGCCGCATCCGCCCAGTCGCCCGACGCCTGCGTGTGCCGGACGGCCTCGGCCACCTGGCCCTGCAAGGTGAACCATCCGGCGGCGCGCCGGTGCAGCACCGGTACTTCCGCGGGCAGCGTCCGGCGCAGCTCCAGCCGGAGGAGATCCGCAAACAGGTGGTGGTAGCGGAACCAGGTGCGCTCGGGGTCCAGCGATTCGACGAACGCGTTGGCGTCCTCGAGTTCCAGCAGGATCCGTTCCGAGCCAGGGCGGCCGGTCAGCAGGTCGGCCAGCTCGCCGTTGACCCGGTCGAGCAGCGAGGTACGCAGGAGCAGATCCTGAACGTCGGGCGGCTGGCGTTCCAGCATCTCGGCGATCAGGTACTCGGCGACCGTGCGGTCGCTGCCGGAGAACTCGGCGACGAAGCGTTCCGGGTCGGGGTGACCGGCCAGGGAGAGCGCCGCGAGCCGCAGGCCCGCCGCCCACCCTTCGGTCCGCTGGTGCAGCAGCGCCGTCCCGGAGTCGGATAGCGCGATGCCCGAGGCGGCGAGCAGATCGCGGGTTTCGCGCTCGGAAAAGCGCAGGTCCGCCGCGCGGATCTCGGCTAGCTCGCCGACCAGGCGCAGCTGATGCAGCCGCAGCGGCACATCGTGGCGCGTGGTCAGCATCGCGTGCACGTTCGGGGGAAGGTCCGTCAGCAGCCGGGTGAGCTGAGAGAGCGCCTCTGGCGAATTCAGCTCGTGCAGATCATCAATAACCAGCGTGATGCCGCCACGAGCATCGGCGAGCTCCGACAGCACCCGGCCGGCCATCGCCGGTGCATTGAAGTCAGGTGTCGCTGCTGGCGGTTCCGCCTGGCCGGTCGTGGCCGAAGCGTGACGGACCGCGCCGAGCAGGGCCAGCCAGAACTGCTGGGCGTCGTGCTGGTCGCGTTGCACCTGCATGACGGCGAACTGGTGCGGCTGCCCCGGACGGCCGGCCCACGCGCGCAGCAGGCACGTCTTCCCGCTGCCAGCCGGAGCAGAGATGATCGTCACCCTCCGCGCCGCCGCGCGATCCAGGGCAGCTACAAGATCACCCCGGTCGATCAGCCGGGGAGTTGCTGGAGCCACCGTCAAAGGCCTGCCTTGATATCTACGCCTGACACCCTTAGCGCCGGTCACGCAGTCCTGGCACCTTCTCTCGGTACCAGGCCAGCGCACGTACTGTCAACGGCGCCCGAACCTCGGTTCTGCTGCACTCTCATCCACGCCCCGCCGCGATCCCATCCCGTCCGGCGTTGTCCCGGTGCGGCGAATCACCTGGACCCGGTGACGACCTCTCACCTGCCTCGTGGCAACCCTGGGTTCGTCGATCGCATTCTCAAAGAGAACGACATGACACTGGACAACCAGCTTCGCTGCGCCCGTGAGAATGAGAAGGAGGAATTCATGATGCGCAACAACGTGGGGACTCAATTGCATGCGCTTCCTCGTTGCTCTTCGGTGGCCTCTATGGTCGATGAATGAACGGGCTTGCTTCTTCGGTGCCCGCGGTGCGGGCCGGGGGTGTGGTCAAGCGCTTCGGGGCGACTGTGGCGCTGGATGGTGCCGGGCTCGAGGTCCCGGCGGGGATGGTGTTTGGCCTGCTGGGCCCGAACGGGGCGGGCAAGACCACGCTGGTTCGCATTCTGGCCACGCTGCTGGCGCCCGATGCGGGGCAAGTGGAGGTCCTCGGCCACGACGTGGTGGGTGAGCCTGCCGCTGTCCGCGAGCTGCTCGGCCTGACGGGGCAGTTCGCGGCGGTCGATGAGCTGTTGACCGGGCGGGAGAACCTGGAGATGTTCGGGCGTTTGTTCAAGCTGTCCGGTGAGCAGGCCCGCCGCCGGGCCGGTGAGCTGCTGGAGCGGTTCGACCTGGCGCAGGCGGCTGAACGGCCGGCCCGGACCTATTCCGGCGGCATGCGCCGCCGGCTCGACATCGCCTCCAGCCTGCTGACGCGCCCGCGGGTGCTGTTCCTGGACGAGCCGACCACGGGCCTGGATCCGCGCAGCCGCAACGAGATCTGGGCGATCGTGCGCGAGCTGCGGCGCGAGGGGACAACGCTCCTGCTGACCACCCAGTACCTGGAGGAAGCCGATCAGCTGGCCGACCGGATCGCGGTGATCGACCGCGGGAAGGTGATCGCGGAGGGAACCGGGAACGAGCTGAAGGACCGGGTCGGCGGGCAGATCCTGGAGGTGGAACTGTCCAGCGCGGGGCAGCGGGACCGGGCGCAGGCGGTGCTGGCGGGGGTGGGCTGCGGCGAACCCGAGCCGGACGAGCGCCCGGACCGGCTCACCCTCCCGGCCCCGCGCAACGGGCTCCAGCTGGTGCAGGAGGCAGCCGCCGGGCTGCGCCGGGCACGCATCGGCGTCAGCGACATCGGGCTGCGCCGGCCCACGCTGGACGATGTCTTCTTGCAGCTGACCGGCGCCCCGCCCAGCCAAAACGGCAGCGGGCCCAGCTCCCGGGCGCGGCGCCGCCCCCGGCCCCAGCCGCCAGCGCCGGACGTGCCAGCGCCTCGCAGGCCGGTGCTGCGGCTGCGCCGTTCGCCGCCGCGGGCCGTGCGCTCGGCGGTCACCGACGCCGCCGTGGTCACCGGCCGCAACCTGCGTCACTTCATCCGCCAGCCCGACCTGCTGGTCTTCTCCACCATCCAGCCGGTCCTGTTCGTGCTGCTGTTTGTCTACGTGTTCGGCGGCGCGGTCAGCCGCTCGCTGCCGCACGGGGCCGCCTACGTCGACTTCCTGCTGCCCGGGATCTTCGTCCAGTCGGTGACTTTCGGCGCCTCGCAGACGGCGGTCGGCCTGAAGGAAGACCTGACACGCGGGGTGGTCGACCGGTTCCGGTCCATGCCGGTGGCCCGCTCCGCGGTGCTGGCCGGGCGCACCGTGGCCGACCTGGTCCGCAACATCCTCATCATCGGGCTGATGATCGCCGTCGGGTACCTGGTCGGGTTCCGCTTCCACGGCGGGGTGGCCGGGGCGGCCGCGTGCATCGCCGTCGTCGCCGCCTTCGGCTTCGCCCTCAGCTGGATCTTCGCCTTCGTGGCGCTGACCGTCCGGGGCACCGAGACGGCGCAGACGGCCGGGTTCGTCGTGATCTTCCCGCTCGTCTTCGCCAGCTCGGTGTTCGTGCCCGTCTCCACCATGCCGCACTGGCTGCAGGCGTTCGCGAAAATCAACCCCGTCACCGTCACCGCCGACGCCGCCCGCTCGCTCGCCCTCTTCGGCACCCCGGCGTCGCTGGGAGCCGCCGCGGCCTGGACCGGCGGCCTGCTGGCCGTGTTCATCCCCCTGTCCGTATGGCGCTACCGGGGGATGAGCTAAGCCGCGTTCGGCTACCTGAAGAGCCTCATCACCTCACCCACGGGAGTCTCGCGGCATATACCGCCACCAACGTTGCCTGAACGCGAGCTACTCATACGGTTCAGCGCATGCCGGTATGACACCGTGATGCCGCCTGCCAGCCTCGCGTGCTGTGCCTGGCGGCATTCATCATTCCGTGGTGGTGGCCCGCGACCTCGAAGCCAGCCTGCGCTTCTACCGGGACGGCACCTCCCGGGACATTGAAATGGCGGGGCGAGCTTGGTGACCCGGCGAATCCCGGCGGCAGGCGATTCCTGCCCGGCCACGAGACCACGTCAGAACTGGCCGATATGGCGCGCCTGGCAACGACCAGCCGCCGACAGGCAACCCCTGCAGCCGGCCCTCGGTCCTGATCGCCGCCCAGGCGGCCTGCACCAGCATCGGCTTGATGTAGGTTGCCGGTGCGGCCGTGGGCGCGTTTCCCGGCGCTGATGTAGTTGCCGGGGCACAGCGTGACCCAGGAGGCGAGCTTCTCGTGGCTGGCGAAGTACTCGTGCGGGGCCGGGCCGATCTCGGCCAGCCACGCCTGCGCCACCGTGTCCCCGAACCCGCCAGCCGATTTGAGCAGGTCCAGCTCGCGCCGGTACGGAGCGGCCTTGACGGCGATCTTGGCCTCCAGGCCGCCGGCCGCCGTGCTGAACAGCGCGATCCGGTCCAGGTGCAGCCGGCATAGCGCGGCGTGGTGATCGGTGAACCGGCCGGTCAGCGCCTGGGACAGGTCAGCCAGTTTGCCCGCGGTGCGCATCCGGCCGATCGCCAGGTCCGCCAGCACCTGCCCGCGCCGCTCCCCGCCGATCAGCGCCCCGGCCATTGCCGTCGCGGACTTGCCGGTCAGCTCTGAGACCACCGAATCGAGCTTGATCCCCTGCCGGCTCCAGCGCCTTGGCCAGCCGCTGGATCTCCGACGTGCGCGCCTGCACGGTCTTGATCCGGTACCTCGTCAGGTCCCGCAGGTCCTTCAGATCCTGCGCCGGGAGGTAGCTGCCGCGCAGCAGCCCGCACCCGGGACAGCTCCGCCAGCCGCAGGCAGTCTTTCGCGCCGGTCTTATGTCCCTTCAGCGCCCTGGCGTGCGCCGGGCTGGTCACGGCGACCTGCTCGAAGCCCTGCCCGCCCAGCGCGTAATACACCGGCTCGGTGTACACCCCGCTGGCCTCCATCACCACATGCGTGAGGCCCCGCTTACGCAGGTCGGCGGCCATCGTCAGCAGCACCCCGTAGAACGTCCGGTACTCCAGCACCTCACAGGTGCGAGTCCACGCCCGGTGCCCCGGCGCGCGGATCCCGACCTTGATCATGTCCTTGTGCACGCCGGTCCCGGCGACCCGCTCATGCATCACTCTCATCGGCCCTGCCCGCCTCCTGCAACGGCTCACTTCGCGAAACAACGGGAAAGGCGAGCCGCCCGCCGGAGCCCCCACATCAGCACAGGAGACTGACACACGCGCACGCAGCAGCAACGGGGGGTACCCGACACAGGGCTCCAGCACCAAACTAAGCCCTCGTAGTGAATCAAGTCAGTGCGGCTCGGGCGTGTCGCGTGTGGGGTGGAGCGTGTAGTTCCATTCGCCATGCCAGGAGTCGCGGGTGATCGGGAGGTCTTTCATCTCCCGGTCGCTGACCTTGACACCGGTCAGGTAGGGGGCGGTATCGAGCTGGGCGGTCACGGCCAGCCCGGTGGTCGTGGTTGTGGCGGCTATCAGGTTAATGATCGTCTCGTGGCTGGTCAGGGGCCTGCCGCGCCAGTTCCTGGTGATCTGGGAGAACAGGCGGTGTTCTATCTGGGGTGAAATGCGGGACGCCAGCGGGCGCGCGGCAGCCGGCCAGGGCGTGCCCTGGCCGGAGGGTCTTCCTGCCGGTGGCTATGTGGTGGTGGCGGCGAGCTGCACGGTGTAGCCGAGTTTCTGCAGCTGCCGGACCAGGCGCTCGGTCTGGTGCTCCTTGTCCTGGCGGGAGGTGAAGTAGTCCGCACCGAGGTCGGCGAACACCTCCCCGGTGGTGAGCAGGTGCCAGATCACGTCGAGCAGGCTGTGCGCGACCGCGACGGCGGCCTTGTTCGGGCCCCGGCGGCGGGCTATCTGCCGGTACTGGGCGCCGAAGTAGCTGTCCCTGGTCCGCGCTGC
>WNGE01008168.1_pt1 | contig 15880 bp, 14 predicted proteins | sample 5400651 | NCBI WGS metagenome assembly WNGE01 (sample SAMN13153370, study PRJNA577476) | soil metagenome | isolation source: 60 cm soil or saprolite under grassland replicate 2 | place: USA:California | collected 2016-06-15 | reverse complement strand
CCCGAGCTGCTCGTGAAAATCAGGGCGCGCAAGCTGCCCTGGGGCATCGTGACCAACAAGGGAAAGCGCTTCACCGAGCCGCTGCTGCGCCACCTCGCAGTGGACAATCTCGCAGCCTGCGTCGTGAGCGGCGATTCGACCCCGCACATCAAGCCGCATCCGGAACCGCTGCTGCTCGCCGCCTCGCTCCTGAAGCTCCCGCCCGCGGACTGCATCTACATCGGCGACGATCTGCGCGACGTGCAGGCGGCGCGCGCAGCGGGGATGCGTTTTGCGGCCGCGGGGTGGGGTTACCTCGGCGACGGAGCCGATCCCCGCACCTGGGGCGCCGATGCCGTTATCTCCCATCCCAGCGAAGTCATGAAACTCATCGTATGAAGGAGAAGTCATGCCCGCCTACTGGGTAGCCCGCGCGAAAGTCAACGATCCGGTCGAGTACAGGAAGTACGCCGACCGCGTGCCGGCGATCCTCGCGAAGTACGGCGCCAAAGTGCTCGCCCGCGGCGGGCGCTACCGGATTCTCGAGGGTCCGGAGAAATTCAACCGCTTCGTCGTGATCGAGTTTCCGACGCTCGAGCAAGGCGTCGCCTGCTTCGACTCGCGGGAATACAAGGAGGCCGCGGCCTTTCGCCGCAGAAACGGTGTCGGTGAAAACGAGCTGGTGATGGTGGAAGCCGGCGAAGGCCCGCCAAAGTAGGCCGCATCTATGGGATAATTCTTCCGCAGCGCGGAAATCGGGGGTGACCTGGTTTCGACGCGAGTTTCGAAGCAGCGCAGGGCATGCCGAGGACCAGTCACCTCGTAAATCCATCTGGAAATTCTCAAACGCCAACGACGAGCGTTTCGCTCTAGCCGCCTAATACCGGCTAGACGCTGCACTGGTTTGCTGATGGGCCAGGCTCCCTAAAAGGAGTGCAGCGTCATTTACATCAGCCGCTGTGCGCGGTCTGGTCGCTTGGCCGCGCGCATCCGTCGAAGCGACTGGCCGAGCGTCAGCCTGCCGGCCGGCGGGCGCAAGGCGAGACCCAAACGACCAGGCTAAGCATGTAGGCCTGACTGCAAAGGACTTGCGGACGCGGGTTCGACTCCCGCCACCTCCACCAACAAGCGAAAAGGGGCCGCCCTTGCGGCGTCCCTCTCGACGGGCGGACATTGGAGTAGACTTGCGCCTATCGCACCGGGCCCGACGACGGTTCAGGGCGATATCCAAAACGGAATTCCTGCTAGGAGAAATCTCGTGCCAACGGGCAAAGTGAAATGTTCATTCAGGCGGACGACGGATCAAAAGACGTCTTCGTGCACGTATCGGCGGTGGAGAAGGCCGGCCTCGCCACCCTGAACGAGGGCCAGAAGGTCGGATACGAGCTGGTCGTGGGCAAGAACGGCAAGACGTCAGCCGAGAACATAAAGGCGTTGTGATGGCTTTCGATCGCAGCAGGGAGGAATCAGCGGATGAACATCATTTGGCGCTTCTATAGCGACCCCGCCCGGGCATGGAGATGGCAGCAGATTTCCGCCGACCGCACGGTCGTCTCGGAATCGAACCGCGCGTACAAGAATTACGAGGGGTGTCTCGCCGACGCCGTGGAAAAGGGCTACGTCTTCCAGGCGCCCCAGCCCAGGTCGAACAAGGGACGCCTGCGTTAGCCGGCGGACGCGGCTGCGCCTCTTGCGCGGCCCGGCCGGAGCCGCGGTCGCGGCCCCGGCCGGAGAGCGACGCTATTTCTTCGGATGCAGAACCAGCTTCTGTACCCGCCAGTTGAGCAGCTCCGCGACGTAGAGCACGTTCTCCGACGGGCAGGCGATCTCGTGGATCCAGCCGAACTGCCTCAGTTGCTTGCCGGATTCGCCGAGCACTCCGAGCACCTTCCCGTCGAGGGATAGCTTGAACACGCGGCCCGGGAACGCGTCCGAGGTGTAGAGCACCTGGTTCGGGCCCGGCGTGATGCAGACCGCCCACGGCGCGCCGGGCATCATCGTCTTCGGCCCGCCGCCCGCCTCGATCTTCGCGAGGTCCGGCAGGTTGCCGATCGCCGGGCGCGCCTTCGCATCGTACGGCACGTCGATCGTGATTTCCCGCAGGAACGCGCCCTCCCCGTCGAACACCTGGATGCGGCGGTTGCCGCGGTCGGCGACGTAGATGTTGCCCTTCGCGTCGGCCGCGATCGAGTGCGGCGTGTTGAATTCGCCGGGCTTCGCGCCGCGGTCGCCCCAGGACTTGAGCCATTTGCCGTTCCTGTCGACCTTGGCGACGCGCGAATTGATGTAGCCGTCGCTGATGAAGGCGTTGCCGGCGGGATCGAAGGCGACGTCGGTCACCTGCCTGAAGCGCCCGTCCTCGGCGGCAAGCGGCGGCTTGGGGTGCTTCAGCGGCGCGGTATCCTCATCGGACGCCTCCTGCTTGCGCCCGAACACCATCAGGACGCGGCCCTGGGGACTGAACTTGACCACCATGTCCGATCCCTTGTCCGTGATCCAGACGTTGTCGCTCCGGTCCACGCGAACGGTGTGGCCGAACGACCAGGCATACAGGTTCTTGCCGATCTCGCGGACGAATTTCCCGTCGGGCGCGAACTCGAGCAACTGCGCGGCGGCCGCCGCGTAGGCCGGGCCCGTGGTATTGCCGCGCGAAAGGACGAAGATGCTCCCCTTAGAATTCACCGCGACGCCGGTCACTTCGCCCAGGTACAGGTCCTTCGGCAGCTTGAGCGGGTCCGAAGCATCGAACGGAATCTGCGGCACCGCTTCCTGCGCGAACGCGGGCGATGCGAACAGCACGAGCAATCCGACAAGCGGGCATTTCATGACATCCTCCTTTTGCGTGGGTTTTTCGAAGCGGTGCGCCGGCGATTGCGGCAGGAGAGTATAGCGGCAGACGCTGGCGCCAGTTTGCCGTGAAAATTTCGGCGTATCTTGTCGCCGGCCCGCATCGCCTATACTGTCGCGAAATTCTAACCGCGACGACACACGATGCTCCCGAATCGACTGGGTCCGGCCGCGACCGTCCTCGCCATCGGGCTTGCGGTCGCCGGCTGCGCGAGCCTGCCGCTGCCGCCGCCGGAGCACCCGCCGCGCGCAGAGCCGCTGGTTTTGACCGGCAAGACCAACCAGCCCGTGATCGCATTCGTGCTCGGCGGCGGCGGCGCGCGCGGCTTCGCCCATGTCGGCGTGCTCAAGGTGCTCGATGACGCCGGCATCCGCGCGGACCTCGTGGTCGGCACGAGCGCGGGCAGCCTTGTAGGCGCGCTCTACGCCGGCGGCATCCGCAACGAGGAGCTGGTCGAGGCGGCGCTCGCCGTGCACCGCGAGCAACTGGTGGACTTCGTGTTTCCGAACCGCGGCTTCATCGAAGGCGAACGGCTCCAGACATACATAGACCAGGCGCTGCATGGGCGGCTGATCGAGCAGCTCGACATCTCTTTCGCCGCGGTCGCCACCGAGCTCAGGACCGGCGGGCTCGTCGCCTTCACGCGCGGTGACACCGGCATGGCTGTGCGCGCCTCGTGCAGCGTGCCCGTGGTTTTCCAGCCCACCGCGATAGAGGGCCGCGAGTACGTCGACGGCGGGCTCGTGAGCCCGGTGCCGGTGAAGGTCGCGCGCGGGTTCGGCGCCGGGCTCGTCATCGCAGTGGACGTGTCCAGGCAGCCTGCCGACCGGAAAGAGCTCGACAGCACGCCGGCGATGCTGAGCCACGCGTTCGTAGTCATGGAGCACGCGCTCGCGCAGGAGGAGACCAAGCTTGCCGACGTCGTCATCCGGCCGGACCTCGCCACGGTGCCCGTCACCGATCTCGCCGCGCGCGGCCAGGCGATCACCGCAGGCGAGGAAGCCGCGCGCGCCGCGCTCCCGCAGATCCGGCGCCTGATCGAGGAGAGGACGGTGGGCCGCTCCGGTGCAAACCCGGGGCGCTGAAGAGATTGATCGTGAATCTAGTGCGTGAAACGAACGGAAGCTTCATCACCTTCCAGAACTCGTTCGCCCGCTTCAGGGCGCAAACAGGCTCGCGCAGTGTCCGGCTTGCGCCGGCGCCTCGGCGATGGCCCCGCCGCGTGGAACGCACTGGTCGGGCGGAAGCGGCACGTTGTGCTCGACCTGGTTTACGAGCAGTTCGAAAGCGCGCTGCGCGTGCGGCTCGATCAGCTCGAGCTGCGGGAACGCGTCCTGGAACGTCTCGATGTGGTTGCCGTTCTGGATCTCGTACAGCCGGTACGCGGGCCGGTCGTCGTCGCGCTTACTGTCGCCGCGATCGTCATCGTCGCGCTTTTGATTGGACGCGGCGGCGACTTTGCGCGCGTACGCGCGCGCGTGGTGGTCGATCGGCAGCAGCGCATCCATGGTGCCGGCGACGGTAACGAGGGGGCGCCGGATTCTCCCCGTCGTTGCGAAAGCGGCGAACTGCGCGCCGACATCCGAGAATGAAAGGCGGCTCACATAGTTATAGGTTCCGGTCCCGCTTCCGTAGGTATCGTAGGCGGGATCGAGCCGTTTCTGCCATTGGCACTGCGTCACTTCCCAGAACGAGTTCGAATAATTCTGCCAGAGTGAAAGGGCTCCCAAGGTGATGTCGGGCGGATAGCCGGCGCCTTGAATGTTCTTGGCCGCGGTGCTGGCAGGGTTGAAGGTGGACGCGACATAATCGGGGAAGTTGAGAATGGCCGGGGGCAGGTCCGTCAGCAGGTTCGGTGCGTGTTCGTCGACGAAGGTGCCTTCCCAATCGACGCCGCCGTCGAAGAGCTCCGGCGCCGTCTCGACGGCGCGGCGCACCTGGTAGCCCCCGTTCGAGGTGCCGACCGCGTAGGTGAAGCGCGGCGAACGGCCATAGCCCGCTTCCACGCCATCGCGGGCAAGCTGCGCCGCCTTGATCATGAATTCGGTCCAGCGCGTGAAAGGCTGGCCGGGATCGTCGTCGAAGAAATGCACCCACACGGTGGAAGCCGGATTGAGCCGGCAGGCCAGCGGGTCCGCGGGCGGCGTCGCGCTCACCGCGGCGAGGAAGAGGTTGAGCACGCCCTTGTTCTGCGAGGCGTAGGCGTAGCCCCGCTGCACCACGTAATCGCTCCAGGCGAAATCGCCGTTGAACTCGCTGCGCGTGCCGGAGGCGCCGGCGACCACCAGCCGGCCGTTCCAGTCGTCCGGAAGCCGCAGGAGGAAGCGCGCCTGGCCGGCCGGGTCCGAGGCGATGCGCGCGTCGAGCTGCAGGCCCGGCACCGTCTTGGTAATCGGGGTGCGCTTGCCTGCGCCGGGCGCGATCACGCCCCGATCGGTGATCGGAGTGAAAGCGCGCGCCGGAACGCCCGGCAGCGAGTTGTCGGCCGGCGTCGTCAGCGGATTGTTGGTGGTGAGGTCCGTACTCTGAAAGCACGTGACGTCCGCGAGCTGACTGCCGAGAACCTTGAGCACGTCCGCGCAAGTCGCCGCGCGGGCGGAGAAGGGAACGAAGAGCAGGAGAAAAAGCGCAGAGCGGATTCTGGGAAACACGGTGTCCTCCTTTGATCGGCCGGCGTGACCCGGAGGCCATGGTATCAAACTTACAAGCCCGGCAGATCACGGCAAGCCGACCACCGCACCGTCCCTCGGACAGCCGATCGCGTAGCTCACGCTCGGGCTCCCCGCGTTTTCATGGGAGCGCGAGCAGCATCGCGCCCACCGCCAGCGCCATCACGCCGGTGGCGAGCCAGCCGAGAATCTTCAGGCGCCGCCTCACGGTGAAGCGCCCCATGATCTCCGGGCGCGCCGCCATCAGCATCATCACCGCCATGATCGGCACCGAGATCGCGCCGTTGATCACCGCGCTCCAGATGAGCGCCTTGACCGGATCGATCGCGGTGAAGTTGAGCGCGACTCCGATCGTCGTCGCGGCGACGAGGATGCCGTAGAAGCCGCGCGCTTCCATCAGCCTCAGGCCCAGGCCGATCGGCCAGCGGAAAGATTCGGCGACGGCGTAGGCGGCCGACCCGGCGAGCACCGGCACGGCGAGCATGCCGGTCCCGACGATGCCCGCCGCGAACAGCAGAAACGCGAACTCCCCGCCGATCGGGCGCAGCGCCTCGGCCGCCTGCGCGGAAGTCTGGATGTCGGTGATGCCGTGCGCGTGCAGGGTCACCGCGGTGGTGAGCATGATGAAGAACGCCACCAGGTTCGAAAACGTCATTCCTATGTAGGTATCGATCTTGATTCGGCGAAGATGCGCCCTCGCCTGTTCGGGCGCCTCGAGCAGCGGCTCTTCGCCCTCGGCGGCGCGCTGCTCCTCCACTTCCTGCGAAGCCTGCCAGAAAAACAGGTAAGGGCTGATGGTCGTGCCGAACACCGCGACGAGCGTGAGCAGATAATCCGCGCGCAGCGTCAGATCCGGGAGAAGCGTGCGCAACCCGACCTCGAGCCACGGCACGCGCACCACGAACGCCGTGGCGACGTAGGCGAAGAGCGCGAGCGTCAGCCATTTCAGGAACGGCGCGTAACGCGGAAAGGGAATGAAGACCTGCAGGCCGAGCGACACCAGCGCGAAGGCGACGATGTACAGGCGCGTCGATCCGCCGATGAGCAGCTGCAGCGCCGCGGCCATCGCGCCGAGATCGGCGGCGATGTTGATCGTGTTGGCGACGAGCAGGAGCGAGATGACGGCGTACAGCAGCGACCTCGGATAATGCTGCCGGATGTTGGCGGCGAGGCCGTGCCCGGTCACGCGGCCGATGCGCGCGCTCACGATCTGGATGCCGATCATGAGCGGCAGCGTGAAGAACACCGACCACAGCATGCCGTAGCCGAACTGCGCGCCCGCCTGCGAGTAGCTGGCGATGCCGCTCGGATCGTCGTCCGCCGCGCCGGTAATCAAGCCCGGCCCCAGTTGCTTCAGCAGTGGCAGCCGGGCCGCCGGCTTTCCCGCCGCGGCGGAAACGGCTGCAAGTTGTTTTTCTTTTGCGGTCATGGCTGCTGTCGGGGAGCGGCGCGGCGCTGCGGCAGTGTACGGACAAAATCCTGACCGTGGTGATCCTTTCGGCGCATGTTCACGCGATGTTCCGAAACCGTCATGCTGACAATGGACTTACAAAAAAGCCGGCCCGATTTCCTTCAAAGACCCGGCGAACCCGCGATAGCTCATTGCATTCGCGGTCTTGGATATTCAAGTTAATGGTCAATCTGAGGTGATCGATCGTTCTGATCGGTCTTGCGCGAGTCCCGTCCAGATGGCAATCTGCGTGCACGATGCGAAGCGGGGGCTGTCGCTCTCGCATCGGCATCTATTCCTTACCCGATAGACAACGTTCCAATCGGCAGGGCAAACACTTTGTTAAAGGAGGCCACAAAATGCTCGCAAGACTTTTTTCACGCACTCCACTCGCCGCGATCCTCGCGGCTCCGGCGCTGCTGGGGGCCGGGGCGCTCGCGACATCCGGCACGGCGCTAGCCGCATGCACCGGCCCAGGGGCACCCGCCACGACGGAGACGAAATGCCTGACCGCGGTTCAGATCCCGGGCAATCCGCTCCGGTCGTATGACATCAGTTGGGTCAATCCGCACCGCGCCGAGTACTACCTCGCCGACCGCTCGAACGCGGGCATCGACGTCATCGACACACACCACCTCACCTTCAAGAGGACGCTCGGCGGCTTCGTCGGCGTCAAGCTCAACGCGAATGGCACAGTCAATAACGATATCTCCGGACCCGACGGAGTCGTGACGCACGGCAGGTGGCTCTATGCCGGTGACGGCGACAGCACGCTCAAGGTATTCGATCTCGACGCGCCCAACGCGTCCGCTCTCAAAGAAACAAAGTCCACCAGGCGAGGTGGCGACGCCGGCGACCCCACGCGAGTTGACGAAATGGCGCTGACGGCGGATGGCGAGCTGCTGCTCACCGTGAATAACGCCGCGGAACCGCCCTTCGCAACCTTGTTCGAGGTGAATGGCGATCGCAGCTTCAGTTCCGTCCGCGAAATCACCAGGATCACTATCAGCGCCACGCTTTTCCCGGGCACCCCGGGAATCGAGCAGCCTACCTGGGATCCAACAACCAGGCGTTTCTATGTCTCGGTGCCGATCCTCGGGAATCCGAACGGGTGCGGTACGGCGACCTGCGACGGCGGGCTGATGGTGATCGATCCGACCACCGTCACGCCGGGGACTTTCGTGCTCGGTGCCTTCGATCCGGCCACGAACAGCGGGGCCCTGCAACTCAGCAACTGCGGACCCAACGGCGCCACGGTCGGACCGCATGACAACCTGCTCTTGGGCTGCACTCCTGCCAACAATCCGACCAACGACAGCACGCTGGTCATCGACGCGACGACCAAGCATTTCTCCCACGTCAACGGCATCGTCGGCTCGGATGAAGTGTGGTTCAACAAGGGCGATGGGCGCTACTACACGGGCTCCAACAGGAATTGCACGACAAAGGCCCCGTGTCCGGCCGCGTCGCAGCAGACTGCCGTGCTCGGCGTGATCGACGGGACCAGCGTCCTGATCGAGACCGTCCCGCAGTCGTCCGGCTCGCACTCGGTGGCGGCCGACTCCAAGCGCAACCTCATCTTCGTTCCGCAGTCGGCGCCTGTTGCCGTAGTGGGCGCGGGCGGCGATACCACGGGGCCTACCAAGAATGGACTCGGGGGCGTAGGTGAGGGGATTTGCGGCAGCGATAACGGGTGTGTCGCTGTCTACATGCATGACGTCGACGGAGACAGGGAAGACGAGCACGAACACCAGTAGTTGCTTCGCTCTGCACCAGACAAGGGCCGGCAGATCGCCGGCCCTTTTTTTGGTCCTCAACCCCTCGGATCGGGCGTGAACCGGAACCCGGGGAAGGGATTCGGCTCGGCGCGCGGCGCGGGCGGACGAAAGGAGAAGGGGTTAAACGCTAACGGAGGTCGTCCGGCAGTCGGTAGTCGGGATAGCGCTTCTTGAACTCGGCAAGCTCCCGCTCGACTTCGGCGGTCTTTCCCTGGGTCTTGAGCTTGCGAATGTCCTCGAGCCATTTTTCCGGCGTGCGCTCCTTGGCTTCGGAACCAGCGACTCGGCCCGCGGCGGCGCTGAGGGCGCCCGCGCGCTGGAGCGTCAATGCCGATTCGCGAAGAGTGTTGGCGTCCCCAGTCAAACCAGCAGCGGCCGGCGCCCGCGGGGCCTGCCGAGGAACCTCCGCTGCGCGCTGAGCCTCCGGCGAGGGCGCCGCCTGGTCCGCGCCTGCGCGCTCGCCCGAGTACAAACCTCCCGGCGGAGCCGCAGCTGCGGGAGCAGGCTTTGCCTCCTCGCGCTTGCGCAAAGCTTCGGGCGTACGCGGGACATCCGCTGCGAACCCCCGCTGCCCCGTACCGAGGCGCTCGTTCGGGCGCTGCTCCTCTCGATCGCGCCGCGCTGCGGCTTGCGGAACGGACGTTGCCGGCGCCCGGGCAACTGGCTTTTGCTCGACTCGCGGAGACTTGGACGGCTGATCGGCGCCCGGCACCGCAGACGTCACCGTGTCCACACCGGATTGCCGCTCGAGCACCATGAGCGTCAGCGTGGACGTGACGACCACGGTCGCGGCGAGCGCGACCGGCGCGCCCCAGCGGCGCGCAAACTCGCTCCGCTCGGATCGCGGCCTCGCGCCCGCGACGCGGCGCGAGGCCGCGAGGATGTTGTCGTCGACGCGCTGCGGAGGCTCCGGCGCCTCTGCGTCGCGATAGATGCGGGAGAGCTCCTCGTCGCGCGGCTCGATCATGATCCCTTCTCCAGGCCCGCGCGCAGCTTCGCTACGGCATAGCGCAGGCGGCTCTTCGCGGTCTCGCGGCCGACGCCGGTCGCCACGGCGATCTCCTCGATCGACAGCCCGCCTTCCTGCTGCAGCAGGAAGGCTTCGCGCTGCGCGTCGGGAAGCGCCGCGAGCGCGGCCAGCAAGCGCTCCGCCGCGCGCTTGCGGTCCAGGCGCAGTTCCGGCGCGACCTCCCGGGCGGGAAGGTCCTCCAGGGCGGACTCGCTCTCTTCGTGACCGAGGAACGACGCCCGGCCGTTTGCGCGGAAGAAATCCATCAGGCGGTTGTGGGCGATGGCGTATACCCAGGCGGTGAATTTCGCCCGGACCTCGTAGCGGGCGCGGGAGTTGACGACGCGCATCCAGGTATCCTGGAACAACTCTTCCGCCGCAGCCGCATCGCCGGCCTGCCGCAGCAGGAACCGGTACAGGGGAAGGCGATGGCGGCGATAGAGCACCTCGAAGGCGCGGACATCGCCTTTGCCGTAGCGCAGCATCAGCTCTTCGTCGGTCGCCTCGCCCATCATGCGGCGCAAGTGTACCGGTTCGCCGGACCGCCGGTGCAGCGCGGGGACCGTGCGGGGAGCCGAAGCGCGCAGGACCCAAGCGAGGTCGGACATTCTGAGGTTAACGTTGACAACGCCGGAACGGGGTTAAGGACCGAGTTTGCGGCGCGAGTGCTGAATTCGGCGGATCGGGATCCGCCTCGCTCAGTTTCCGAAGCGCGACCGGTACCAGTCGCGCACGCTCCCGCGCACCGTTGCGATCCATGCCTTGGCCGCCCGCCAGGCCGGCAGCGATTTCACGTACGCATAGACACGATCGCGCCATGCCGTGAACGCGGCATGCAGGCGCGCGAACCAGCCGATGGTGAGCAGCGCCGGCCTGGTGAGCGCGAAGATGCGCGCGAGAAAAGCCGTGCCGACGATCTTGGCGATGACGAACACCTGCAAGCCCAGCAGGCCATGCCCGCGCGCGATCAGCCAGAAAGCGAGCAGCTTGAAAGGAAGCAGGATCGCGGCGGGGATGAGGAAGGCGACCATCGCGGCGTAGGGAGGAAGGCCCGCGATGCGCGCCTCGCACCAGCGGATGCCCGGCAGCTTGCCGAGCCACGCCATGCAGGCCTGCATGGCGTCCCATACCCACTCTTCGAGAAAAATCCACAGCGCCGCCAGGAGCGTGAACGCGCCGCGCGCCACAGCGATAAGAATGAGCTTGAGGTTCCTTTGCATCAGATGTAGCGGGCGCAGAAGAGCGTGCAGCCCCTAACCCTCTCCCCGGTCCCGGGGAGAGGGAAAACTTCGCGATCTGCTCAGTTCGCGAGCGGATCCGGGCGAATTTGAATCTTGTAGACCTTGGGACTGTTCTGCGTGCCGCCCTCGTTGTGGAACACGGTGCGCGTTCCGGACATGGTCCACAGTCCCTTGCCTTTCCAGCCCGCGTTCGGATCGTCGATACGGCCGTCGACCAGCTTGGTGTTGAAGCCCAGCGGATACGGCACGCGCAGGTCGACCATCTTGCCGTCCACCACCGCGAGCAGCGACTCGGCGCCGTTGGCCGAGGCGATCGGCACGTTCGCCCCCAATCCCAGGGTGTTGTAGCGGTCCACCCATATGTAATAGGCGTGGTTCGCGCTGCCCGATTCATCGACGCCCTTGAACTGGGGCCCGGGCATGCGGTACAGCGTCCAGCCTTCAGGGCACAGCTTGCCGCTCGCCGCCTCGGGTCCGTTCAGCGGCCCCTTGCAGTTCCTGCGGTCGAAGCTCGCGATGTGCCCGCTCGCCAACGGCGTCCAGACGACGCCGTTAAGGTCCATGTCGATACCGCGCGGACTCCATGCGCCTTCCGGCGGCACATAGACTTCGGCCAGAGCGGTTTCCGACGGATTGGGTCCCGGCACGAGCCGCATCACGTAGCCGGGCTGGTCCATGCGGCCAAAGCCGATGCCCATCGACTGGCCCCAGACCGAATCATCCACCGGGCTCGGCATGATGCCGTAGAAAGAGGCCGTCAGCCGGGTGTCGCCATCATCGCGCCTGCCGTTGCCGTTGGTGTCGACGATGACGGGTGTCCAGCCCTGCGATCTTGCCGAGTCGCCGGTCTCGAGGAACATCTTGGTGTTGACCCAGCCGACCACGCCGCTCTGCGGGCCGCCTTGGCTCAGCCACAGTGTCTTGTTGGCATCGTGGCCGAAGTATAGGTGGTGCGTGGTGAAGCAGGTATCGACGTGCTGCCACTTGCCGGTCTTTGGATCGTAGACGGAGACCTGGCGCACCGACGCGTCCAGTGGCACGACTTTCGCCGAGGGATGATCGGAGCCCTTCTTGCAGAAATCCGGGTTGGGCGCCGGCCGGATCCTGGCCGTGAACCAGACCCGCCCCTCGCTATCCATCATCGCGTTGTGAATGCTCGAGTGTCCGTCCCAGATCGGCTCTTTGCCCCAGTAGGCCGACGGCTGCATCGGCAATTCCGTGGAGGACGGCGTTTTGGGATTGTTGACCGGATGCTTGATGAAGTACGGGCGGTGGTTCACCGGGTCGAGCGCCGGAATCTGGTCGGTGCTCTCCTCGGGCGCGCCGTAGATCGGGCCGTTGGCATTGGTAGATCGGGCCGTTGGCATTGAGCCGCGGGTTGTTGCGGTCGGTCGAGATGCCGTCGTGAAGATAGTATTTCGGCGTCGAAAAATCCCACATCGTCACCACCATGTTGCGCTCGACCCCCTTCGGCCGCTCCGGCTTCCCGAAAGGCAGCTCGCCCGCCGCGATGCGGTCGGTCCAGTCGGCGTAGTTCTTCAGCGCTGCGTCGGCGCCCATGTAACCGAGTCCGAGCGCCATTTGCGTCAGGGCCTGCCCGGATTGCGTGCGGCGCGCCCAGCCCGCGACACCGGGGCCGAATTCCTTCGGCACCGTGCGCATGCCCTTGCTGCCGAGCGAGTGGCACGACTGGCACGCATTCTTGACGGTGTCGACCCACTGCTCCTGCGACTTGATATTCGACGAGATGCCGTTGCCCTTCTCGCCAGTGCCGGGGAATTCCTGCTTGCCTGGGATGTTGATCATGGAATACCAGTACATTCCGGGGTAGTACTCGGCCGCCGCGGCTGCGCTCGGCGCAGGCACTGCGGTCAGATTGAGCGTTTTACCCGGCGTGGATTGCACCTTGCGCGAATCGACCAGCCCGTAGCCGCGCACCCACACGCTGTATTTGCCCTTCGGAAGACCGGGGATGAGGTAGCGGCCGCGGTCGTCGGTAACCACGAGCTTGGCGAATTTCGTCGGAAGGTCGTTCGTCTCCGCGATCACCCACACGCCCGCCTCGGGGCCGTTTCTGCTCGCGACCGTGCCGCCGAGATCGTTGGCGCCGACGCGCAACGCGGATCCGCCGCTCTGCTGGGCGCTCAGCGGAGCCTGGTATGCCGTCAGAGATACCGCGATGACGATCGCCGCGATGCCCGAGTACGCGATTCTTGTCGTTCCCATGTTCCTGCCCCCGTATAGGTTGACGCGAGAATTGAAAGTTTCAGATGCCCAAAGAGCGGCTTCGCCAGCGATTCTAAACCCGAATATTCCCGGCGTCCCGGATCGCCCGCCAAATCCGGTCCGGGGTCGCCGGCATGTCGAAGCGCGTGACGCCTGCCTGCCGCAGCGCATCCAGCACCGCGTTCATCAGCGCGGGGAGCGAGCCGCTCACGCCCGCTTCGCCCACGCCTTTCGCCCCGAGCGGGTTCGACGCCGTCGGCACCGGGTGCTCGTGGACCGTCAGGCCGCTCACCAGGCCCGCGCGCGGCATCGGGTAGTCCATGAAGCTCCCGGAAAGGAGCTGCCCGGTGTCCGGATCGTAGATCGCGTGCTCGCCGAACACCTGCCCCGCTCCCTGAGTGATCCCGCCCTGCATCTGGCCCTCGACGATCTGGTGGTTGACGATATTGCCGGCGTCGTCCACCGCGGTGAAGCGCACGACCTCGGCGATGCCGGTTTCGGGCTCGATCTCGACTTCGGCGACGTGGCAGCCGTTCGGGAAGGTCACGCCGAACTTGCCCTCGGTTTTCACGTCGAGCGCATCCGGCGTGCCCGCGTATTTTTTCGCGAGCGCGAGGAGCGCGATCGCGCGGTCGGTGCCCTTGATGCGATAAGCGCCTTCGCGGAACTCGATGTCGGCGGCGGCCGCCTCGAGATTCCTCGCGGCAAGCGCAAGGCCCTTCTCCACCACCTGCTTGGCGGCGAGCTGCATCACGCTCCCCACGCCCAGGAGCGAGCGCGAGCCTCCGGTGGCGTTGCCGACCAAGCGCACGGCGGGATCGCCGTTCCTCAGGCGGAAGCTCTCCATCGGCACGCCGAGGACGGCGGAGACGATCTGCGCGTAGCTCGTCTCGTGGCCCTGCCCGTGCGAGTGCGAGACCGCGTACATCGTGATCCCGCCGCGGGCGTCGAAGCGCAGCTCGACCTGGTCGGAAGGCGCGAAGCCCCCGCCGCTCGCTTCGATATAGGCGGCCATGCCGCGCCCGCGCAGTTTTCCGCGCGTTTTGGATTGGCCGCGCCGCGCGGGAAATCCCGACCAATCCGAAGCCTTCACCGCGTCGGCGAGCACGCCCTCGAAATCGCCGCAGTCGTAGGTGATGCCGTTCGCCGCCTTGTAGGGAAACTTGTTCTTGGCCACGAGATTCCCGCGGCGCAGCTCGGCGGGATCCATTTTCAATTCGAGCGCCGCCTGATCGACCAGCCGCTCGATCATGTAGGACATCACCGGGCGGCCCGCGCCGCGGTACGCGGCCCCGGGCGCCTTGTTCGTCACCGCGAGCCGCACGCGCGCGCACGCGGCCGGAACGTCGTACACGCCGGTGAGGCAGGCGACCACGCCCTGCGTGTTGATGAAGGGACCGGTCGGGGCGAGATAGGCGCCGAGGTCGGCGATGTACGAGAAGCGCATCGCGAGAAATTTCCCCGAGGCGTCGAGCGCGAGCTCGCTCGTGCTGGCGACGTCGCGCCCCTGCTCGTCCGACAGGAAGACCTCGGCGCGGCTGCCGGTCCACTTCACCGGCCGGCCGACTTTTTTCGCGGCGAGCAGCACGGCGCAGTATTCCGGATACATGTTGAAGCGCACCCCGAACCCGCCGCCGACGTCCTCGGCGATGACGTCGATCTTGTCGTCGGGAACGCCCATCGTGTAGACGAGCTGCCCGCACCCCGAACCCGCCGCCGACGTCCTCGGCGATCACGTCGATCTTGTCGTCGGGAACGCCCATCGTGTAGACGAGCTGCCCGCGCATCCCGGCCGTGCCTTGAGTGCAGGCATAGAGCGCGTATTTTCCGGTGGCGGCGTCGTAGGTTCCGGCGCAGGCGCGCGGCTCCATCGGGTTGCCGATCATGCGCGGGTTGTCCAGCGCGAGCTTCACCACGCGCGCGGCCGAGCGGAACGCGGCCTCGGTCGCGGCCTCGTCGCCCGCGACCCAGTCGAAGGAAAGGTTCCCGGAAAGCTCGGCGTGGAGCTGTGCCGCGCCGGGTTCGAGCGCCTTTTCCGCGGCGGTCACCGCGGGCAGCTCGTGATATTCGACTGCGATCAGCTCGGCGGCGTCCTGCGCGAGCTGCGGCGACTCCGCCACGACGCAGGCGACGCACTCGCCGACGTGGCGGACTTTTCCTTGCGCGAGCACCGGGCGCGGCGGTTTTTTCAGCGGCTCGCCGAACCGGTCCTTGACGCCGAGGTTGGTCGGAATCGACTTGTAGCCGGCTTCGGCCACGTCCTTGCCGGTGAGCACGGCGAACGCTCCCGGGGCTTTGAGCGCAGCGGCCGCGTCGATGGAAACAATCTCCGCGTGAGCGCGGTCCGAGCGCAGGAACGCCGCGTAGGCCTGATTCGGAAAATTCCAGTCTGAGGTGAAACGCCCCTGCCCGGTGAGCAGGCGCCGGTCTTCCAGTCTTCCCTTCATAGCGGGCGTGAGCATACCAGAACGGCCGGACGATCCAGACGTGGCAAAACGCGCGCATCTGTGCTAAATAGCGGCCATGATCGCGCTTCGCTTGCGCCGCCGCACCGCCGCCTGGCTCGCGCTCGCGGGCATGACGCTCAACGCGTTCTGGCCGCTGCTTGCCGACGCGAGGCCGAGCGTGCCGGCGCTGCCTTTGGAGATCTGCAGCGCCACCGGCCTCAACAAGCACTCAG